>JGI24422J19971_10000095_pt1 | contig 40274 bp, 41 predicted proteins | sample DeeMarSWOR152_54_FD_19971 | JGI IMG/M metagenome (IMG submission 19971) | reverse complement strand
GATAGGGTTATTTACACAATAGCAGTGAGGACTTTCACGGGTTATAGTGAGCCAAAGAAAAGCACAGAGGGTTGTAACTGGACGATAGAATTTTTCGATAATACCACAGAAATTTTACTCGTGCCTTCTGGATATACCGGTCCCAAAAATTGTAGCTATACTCATACATCAATAATATATGACAATCAAAGTTCAGTGGATGATGCGACATATAAGTTATTCAGCCAGTTGGATACCGCACCCAAGGATGGCAGGTTGGATGTAAAATTCGATCCAAGGGATATTGTAATAGAAACAACAACCGTGGGGGGTATAAGATCTCTCTGGGGTCCAATAAGGGTTAAACTGATACTTTGGATGTGATCAACATGGTTTTAATAAAAAGCAGAAAGGGATTTCTTTTTACCATAGCCACAATTATTTTAATAATTCCACTGATATACCTTGTTTCCTTTTACAGTGGTGTATCAGAAACCCAGATGGAGGATACAATAGGCAGGATAAGATGTGATGAGCTTCATTACTACGTAGAAGATGTTAAAAGAGATATGGGACGTGCAGTAACCATCTTTGGGAGAAGGGCAGCTGCAAACGCTATTGAGGATGTAATTCAGACAGGAGTTCCTCTTAGGGATTATACCTTTCAATGCACTCCTCAGTGCGATTGTGATAAACTTATCTATCCGGAAAATGGTTCTGAAGCGGCAATAGCTGAGCTAATAGTTTGTGGAACTCTCCACGGTGAAAATGTCACAAACATGCAGGATAACACCCTCCCGGGGTGGATAGAAAGGATTACGGAGGAGGGCGAACTAATGAGGTTTGATGTCAATATAACCCCTTTTGAGATTAAGGTAATTCCAAAGGATGCGTGGCACTTCGCAATTATAATCGAGAACAAGGTGAGGTTTTCTGACAAGGAAGGACTTTGCTTCTATACAGAAAATATAATGACCGCGATTTCAAATACATCGATCATCGGTCTCGAGGACCCATTACATCTCTTGGAAAACAAGGAAAGAAAGTATATCCTGGATTGTGAAGATCCAGTTTTGCCCAGAACAATGGCTGGTTGCGGTGTTAATGGATCTGGAATATCTGGGGGTCTTGCGGTTCTGTACAGTACTGATATATCAGATATGAATGCATACAGAGAGTATTGTAGGGGGGAAAGTGACATTGCGCCTTCAGATGAGGAATTAGCAAATCAGGTATTCGTATTAAACCAAGCCCCTGGTCTATTATGTGCAGCTTCGGGAATGAAAGAATGCTTTAATGCCAGCATGCCAAGACACTTTGGTGCAATTATTGCATATGAGGAGCTTACAGCTGGGCAGTGGGCACAGTGCGATATTACTGTCCCCTGGATCATGGGTACTGGCGACTTAGATGATGTCAACCCTCCCCATCATGGGGGAGATCCAGACCCAGAGTGCTTTAATGGTAGTTTCATAGAAAGTGGTGACTGCATAATGGTGCTAACTGTTGAGGCCTGTGATATGTATTACGTTTTCTTTGGATATGGTAGCACGGATGTTAATACATCGTGCTACTATGTTAGTGATATAGAAGAGCACTATAATCCAGAATGCAGTAGTAGTGAAAGATACTCGAATGGACCATGCTTCTTTGACAGATTGGATGGAAATCTAAACCTGTCTGAAAGGTATGTAGATCAAGCGAACGAAACCTTTGGAACGACGCTGATAGGGATAGAGTCATTCGTGGATATATATACACTATATAACCTGGAAAACTTAGGCTATGACGTCGTCGTAAACTCAACCTATAGCTGGATAGATTATCTGTACTGGCAAAATATCACAGGATGTGATGTCGTTGGATACTGTGAGGCAGACAATTATTCATTCAATCTGGATTGTCCACATGCTCATAAATACAATTTAGATACAAACTGTGAGATGGTTACTACATGCCCAGTATGCGGCGATGATTTCTGCAGTCCCTTGGAGAACTGTGTTACCTGTCCACAAGATTGTGAATGCCCAGGTTGTCCCGTATTCGCAAACCTGACGGATTGTAAGGAGAATTGCGCTGGACCTACTTGTGATGTGAGATTCACTCTATCGGTTATGAACGGCACAGGACATCCGATGAATCTATCCTCAGATCCAAAAATCAACATAACCTATGATGGTGCACCCGTAATACCCACACCCACAATGAATCAGGTAGTGGGGGAAACAGGGAGATATGTGCACACAGAGTTTGGTAAAGCTAAAAACAAGAAGATAGGCGGTAATATAAGCATAAAAGAATCCGGTTGCCCATTGCTTAAAAATGCGACGAAATATATGTGGATAAATAATCCGTCTTTCCCTGGTTGCTAATTAAATAAAATTGAAAAACAAAGGATACACCATACTATTGGACGCATTAGTAGCCCTTATTTTCATCCTGATAGTGACAACTGCATTATTGAGTATCGAATATTCGAGAACGGCAAGAACGGAATCCGGGGAATTTACAAGGCTGCATTATGTATCCGAAGATGCTCTGGATGTTCTGAATAAAAAAGGTACATTGGATGAGATTGCAACCTACTGGTCCGAGAACTCAACCCCTGGATCGCCTCAGATGGTAAACGCATCAAATCTAACTGAGGAATATCTGGAAAAGATTCTTTCAGATAAAGTTGGTTATAAGCTGATCATAGAGGATGATGAAGTCGTTAATTCTAGCGCAAATCCTGACAGAATCGCAGAGGAAGATGCATCAACAAAGACGCATTCTACAAGGCTTCTTGTAGGTTATGGCACGGGGTTGCCAACTAGAGGACTGGTAGCCAGGGCATCCCTCTCCAACATAAGGGAAAAAACTACCTCGGCTTTTTTATATTTCGGCGGTTTCGTCGGACAGGGGAATATCTCGCAGAAGCTGGAGCTTCCTAACAACATCACAATTCAGGAGGTCTACATGGAACTCAATGTAGGGGATAGCTTTAATTTATTTATAAACGGCAACCAGTGTAATGGATTGTTTACACCGGCAGCTGGTGTGATGATAGCAAATATAAAGCAGGACATAAGCGGTTGTTCAGGACTTCTGAATCTGGGAGGGGTAAATATCTTTCAAATCAATTTTACAGGGAGTAATATAAGCAAGCAGTACATTGGGGGCGGTTTTATAGAAGTCCAGTACAATACATCCGAGATGGATACATCACCAGAAAATGGCACAATGAGATTCTATTTCCCGGAAATTAACGGGATCATAAATTATTATTCTTCTTTCTATGTCCCCGGATGGGTTAATCAGATGTTCTTGAATGTTTCCTTTAGAAATAATTTCACGACATTCATGAATATTGGTGATAAATTAATTTTTCAAGTGAATGGTAGCAACAGTACACAGACAATTACCAACACATCTGCACAGTTGTTGGGTCTTTTGGGTGCTTCAGCCGTAAGTGAGAAGACAGTTCCTATAAGAATCGGTAGTGGAGATATCTCATACAATGTAACCCGGGGATATGGAGACGTGATTTTAATAACAGATCTCTCCGGTAGTATGAGGTGGCGTATAGGTTATAATGATTCCACAAATGGGACACAGAGGAACTGTGATGATCCACAGTTGTATGATAATGATACGAGGAGGATAAGCCTTGCCAAATGCCTGGACAAAGACTTCGTTGATACGCTCTTGAATACAACGGGCAACAGGGTAGGTTTGGTTGGTTTCACAACAAACGCGGACATATACCACAATCTAAGTGACAACAAAACATCGTTGATTGACCATATCAATAACTACAGTGACCTGCCGTCAGGTGGAACCTGCGTCTGCTGCGCCATAAATAAGGCAATACAGTTATTAGGTACATCAACACCATCACGTGAAAAATACATTATTGTTATGACTGATGGAATCACTGGATACCATTGCGGCAACTGCACTTATTCCGTACCATGCAATTGCAGCGGAAGCTGCAACAACACAACAGGAGTTTATGATTGTGACGGAAACCCTTCAGACTGTAACGGAGCACAGTGCGATACAGCGATAAACGATTCGATATGTGGTGCTGAACGCGCTCATAGTCTGTTGGATGCTACTGTGCACTCTATTGGATTCGGTCCCGTATCCACCGGCTGCCCAAACGCCAACCGAACTCTCTCTGGAATAGCAAACTGCGGAAATGGTTCCTATTATGGAAGTCAGAATGCGTCTGAGCTTGCAGATATATATTCAAGTATCGCGGAGGAGATAGTGAATGCGAGCTATTATTCGCAAATAATAACTATGGCCGATGGTGGAATGGGTAATGTAACAAATGCAACCCTTTACGGTTATCCCAGATCATATATCGAATTTACATATACGCCGATCAATACCTCCTACTATGGGAGGATCTCAATAACAGAGAAATCCGATAGATTTAATGACCCAATAAATTGTGTCGGTCACGTTCTAATTCCAGAGAATGTCAATGTCTCTGAGATGAGGGTCACATCCTATTCAGCGGAATTCTGGACAGATTACTTAAACATAAATAATCTTGCTCTGCCGCCATATAGGCTGTGGACTCAGTATCCTGGAGTACCTTACATCTCCTTAGGAGACCCTTATATCGTGGATATCCCGGACCCCGAGGTGGTGGTTAAAGCGGGGGAATACAATAATATTACGATAGAAACCGGGAATAGTGAAACTGAACGTACAAATTGCTCTGCCGATGACAGGGCCATTTACACAATGAGAATAAAATCTCTCACCGGTTATGGAGGTATCCATCCATCCAGCGAGGGCTGCGTCTGGGATATAGAATTTGAAGATGGTAGTTCTATGAATGATATAGCAATTCCAACAACATATGCAGGAGGCAATAATTGCAGTTATACAAGCTCCCTTATAGGTGGTTATGAAGATGACGCCATAAGCGATGCAGTCTACAGATTGCTGAGGGGTTTGGATCTGGACAGTAATGGAAAGGTTGACATAATATTCGATCCTGCAGCGGTAGAATTTAAAACCACAAGCACTGGAGGGGTTAAGTCTCTCTGGGGACCGATTGCAATTAAACTGATTATTTGGATGTAAAATGCAGATTATAAAAAGTAAGAAAGGATTTTTCCTGACGATAGCAACGATATTATTGATCTTACCATTGATATTCCTAATTTCCTATTACACAGGCATCTCTGAAACTGGAAGAGAAGATGCCATGGGAAAGATGAGATGTGATGAACTCCATTACTTTGTGGAGGATGTCAGGAAGGATATGGAGAGATCAGTAACAATATTTGGTAGAAGAGCAGCAATATATGCATTGGATCACATCGTTGAGACAGGAAATTCACTGAAAGATTACACATTTACCTGCACTCCTCAATGTGACGTAGATTGTAATGAATTCTCCTTTGATGATACGGGCTCCGAGGCTGCAATTGCAGAACTTATACTCTGTGGAACACTGTTCGGAGAGAATGCCACGTACATGATGAATAATACCATACCGGAATGGACGCGAAGGATAGAGGAGCGTGCCTTGGAAATGCACTTTGTTACCAATCTGAGTGTTGCAGAGCTCAGAGTTGTTCCAATGGATGCGTGGCATTTTGCACTGATAGTAGATTATAAGATAAAGGCATACGATGAGGGAGGAATGTGTTTTTACACAGAAAACATCATGAGAGCCATGTCGAGTACATCCATAATAGGATTGGAGGATCCTCTGTATATACTGCAAACGGAGGGGCGTGTAATGAAGTACATAGATAACTGTAGTGCACCGTTGTATATAAACAAGGTGGCTGGTTGCAGCTGGAGCAACCAGGGTAATGGAACAATGACGGGAACTGCATTGATGTATGACGGTAACATAGGTAATCTTAATGATCTGGCAGACTATTGCAACAACACCCCTCAAGAAATATTGGGGCAACAGATTCTCGTCCTGGACAAGGCAGGTGGTATAACCTGTAACAGCTTAGCATGGGAAAACTGTCTAAACGCAAGCCAGCCGAAGCATTTTGGTGGCTTAATAGATTATTTCCCCTCGGCTACATGTGGCATCTGCCCACCCACAATACCCTATGTCTGCGACACTGGGGAAATGGACAATGAGTCTCCTTTTGGTGGAGGCGCGAGGCCCCCAGGATGTGATGATGTGAATATAACCAACGCTACTTGCATCAGGATATTAAATATAGAAAATGTATTCGGTTGTAAGATGCACCAAGTCCTTTTAGGATACGATAGCAATGAAACCAACACCAGCTGCTATTATGTGAGCGACATAGAAGAGAATTATAACTCAAAATGTCCTGCTGAGAACCATCCAAATGGCCCCAGTTTCTTTGACAGATTGGATGGGAATCTAAATCTATCTCAGGGGTATGTAGATCAATCCCTGGAGTATTTCAATAATACCCTGATCGGTATGGAAACCCTAGTAGATCTGTACGAGTTAAAAGAATACAGTGCTATATACCCGGGTATTGGAATATACTCAGATGCAATACGGATAGATTATCTGTACTGGCAGAATATCACCGGATGTGTTATTTCAAGTTCCTGCGAAGACATGGATGAGAGATTGAGATTAGGATGTCCCCATAGCTATAAATATGAGATTGATACGAATTGTTCAAATGTTACTACTGAGTGTGAATGTCCTGATGGTGTTTGCACAGTAGGGGAATTCTGTCCGGCAGATGCAGTAACATGTAATGACAGTATATGTTATGAACCGACATGCATCAATGGTTGTGGTGAAATGCCAATTATGGATGTTGAAGACCCCGGAGAGTGTGATTTCACAGGAGTTGGTTGTGCTGCGCCTCTGTGTATCTGTAATGCTACAAGCAGCTGTGTATCCTGTCTGGATGGTGGAATGGCATGTGTCTCAGATGATGAATGCTGTTCGAGAAATTGTTTACCAAGCAATAAATGTCAAAGTCCATAAAATCAGTAGCATATAATCCCAGGAAATCCTAGAAATAATAAATGCCAGTAATCTTTTTATTCCATAACACCCTTATTTCATTAGAACATCAATTAAAGAATGGCAGAGAATGATGACTACTTTTCAGAAATGTATTAATGTAAGCTTTTATTCCCCGATTTCATAAATTTATTAAGACATATGGAATTTTTTTCGGTTAGAATATAGAGGGTGTAAATTGGTAAACTCAGAATCTGATTTGGCGGAGGAGGAAGAACTTATTAAACAACAGGCTGAGATAGAAAAGAAACTCGACGATCTACTAAAGGAAAAGATGGAGGCATTGAGTAAGATCAGAGATCTCGTCAGAGAGCGATCCGAGCTAGAACAGGATCTCGATAGAATAAATGGGGAGGAAGAGGAACTTCAGGGGGGGATGGAGGATCTAAGACAGAAAGTTGGCGATACCTCACGGGAGATGGAGGGAATAAGTGAGGAAGAGGAGGTATTAGAAATCCATAAAAGAAAGACCGAACTCATCCAAGAACGGGCAAAGATCGAAGAAAAACTGGATGATATCACACGGGAAAAAGTAGAGGCTCTGGATAAAATAAAAGAACTAACTAAGAATAGGTCTGAACTGGAAGGAACATTGGACAGAATAGAGGCAGAGGAAATAAAACTTAAGAGGGATCTATCTGATTTAAAGGAAACAGCAAGGGAGTTTATAGCCAGTATGAGTAGAGAGATAGGGGAGCTAGATAGGGGAGAAAAAGCTGGGATCGAGAAACCTCCGGAAAAACCAGAAGAGAAACCAGAAGAAAAACCTCCGGAAAAACCAGAAGAAAAACCAGAAGAAAAACCTCCGGAAAAACCAGAAGAAAAACCTCCGGAAAAACCAGAAGAAAAACCTCCGGAAAAACCAGAAGAAAAACCTCCGGAAAAACCAGAAGAGAAGAAAAAGGGTTTATTTGATGTATTCGGTAAACCAAAGCAAAAAGAGCCTAAAAAGGAAATGGAAATAAATATAGGCTTGTTAAAAGAGGTGTTGGGCATCATGGACGATCTCCTGGAGAAACTCCCAGAGGATGTGATCGATGAATTCTCAAGATCAGAGAATTTCGATAGATATGAGAAATTGTATACTATTGTTAATGAGTATACTGGAAAACCCGATCAAAAAAAATATATCGATGAAAATGTAAAAAGTGTATTGAGTACTATAAATAATCTGCTAAAAAAACTCCCAGAGGATGTGATTGATGAATTCTCAAGATCAGAGAATTTCGACAGATATAACAAGATATTGGGTACGTACGGGATAACATAGATAGGTAATTGTACAATGGGTCTACTGGATAGGATCAAGAAAAAAAAAGAGCCAGGGGAGAAAAAGATACCCCCCAAGGGAAAACCCATCACAGTTAAAAGCGAGGAGGAATTCTTAGAGACCTGCAAGGATTTAACAAGGGATTTTATGGGGACTATGTTTCTCTCGGGTGATATCGATGCTGAGAGATATTCTGCAAGTTTACTCATTGATAAGGGGGGTGTAGCGGGATCAACATTTGAGTTCAAGGGGATCGTAACGTTTAGAGAACATGCCATAAATGAAATAAAGAGCAAACTTAAAGGAAGTAGCGGCGTTCTTAACATATTTGAATTCGATGAAGAGGATATGAAACTCGTCAGAGAAAATAATAACTCCGCATTATTAAAGAATTCAGTTCCACTAAGCAGTTTGGGGATGAAAATAAAGCCTTTAATGGAGAAATGGGCAAAAGAACGCGAAGCACGAAAGGAAGTGGTTAAGCCGATAAAGATCCCCGAGATATTTAAGATGGAAAAGAAATTCAATTTAATCGAACTGGCGAGAAGTCCAGAGAAAATCCAGGACATTGAAAAAATTGACTTGGGTGAGATAGACATCGGCGAGATAGATAATCTTCTTAAGGCGATGGAGGGGAAAGTAGGAGATAGGAAACTAGAGGAGCTTAGGAGGATAAAAGAAGAAAGGGAAAAAAAAATTGCCGAAAGACTGGCAAAGGTAAAAAGGAGAGAGCCACCAAAGAAGACAATTAAGGAGGGTGAAAAGGTAAAAACTCCAATCGACAGGCTCTATAGTTTAGTGAAAAAATACAAGAGGATTAAGATAGATGATAGATTAGCCCACACATTGGGTGTTAATAAAATACAGATTGAGGAGTGGGCAGTGATCCTGGAGGAGCATGATCTGATTGAACTTCATTATCCCACTATAGGGGAACCGGAGATCAGGATGGCAGAGGGTGAGGAAGAGAAATCCTAGACTGTATTTCTGAATTTATAGGTATGGCTGCTAGAGAAACAGATTTATAGCTGATAGTACTAATATCTATTTAGAAATGGCAGAAGAGATGCTGGAGAAGGAAAATGAGGGCGCAGGAAGTGAACTCTTGGAAGTGAAGGAGAATGTGTTGGAGAAAAAGGAGAGAGTACTGGAGTCATATGATGTAAACTCCGATGGTGTAAAAATAAAGGTGAATATCATAATAAAGAACTATATTCACGCATATAATGTTATCGTTCCCGAAATTGACATAGCTACGATGGCACTTTTGGATGACATTAAAGAAAAGTTGATTGGTGCCGTTGAGCTAAGCGCCACAGAGGTTTTTGACCCAAGATTAATGAATGAATTGAAGAAAGAGCTGAAGGAGGATGCTGAGATACTATTGGATGAAGAGCTACCCAACTTGGATAAAGATACAAAGGAACATTTTGTCCTGAATCTGATCCAGGATCTGCTTGGTCTTGGAAAGATGGAATTCCTCCTGGATGATGACCAGATCGAGGAAATCGTTGTAAACTCTGCAAAGGAGCCCGTGAGAGTTTACCACAAAAAATATGGTTGGTTGGAGACAAATATAATAATGGAGTCTGAGGCTCAGATCTCAAATTATGCAAATATAATAGCGAGGCGCATTGGAAGGGAAATAACCACTCTGAGTCCACTACTGGACGCCCATCTCATGACTAAAGATAGGGCTAATGCAATACTGGGTCCAATTGCAACAAAGGGCAATACGATAACGATAAGAAAATTTGCCCGCGACCCATGGACTGCGCCGGATTTCATCAAAAATAAAACAGCCAATTCTGAGGTTCTGGCTTTAATCTGGCTATGCATCCAGTATGAGATGAATATATTAATTTCCGGGGGTACTGGCTCTGGAAAAACATCTTTTCTAAATGTCTGCATGCCCTTCATGCCCCCCAATCATCGGATAATTTCAATCGAAGACACCCGAGAATTGCAATTACCAAAGTTTTTGTACTGGTGTCCATTAACAACGAGACCACCCAACCCGGAGGGTAAAGGGGAGGTTACCATGTTAGACCTGGTTGTTAACTCCTTAAGAATGAGACCGGACCGCATAATAATGGGTGAGATCAGAAAGCAGAGAGAGGCTGAAGTACTCTTTGAGGCAATGCATACTGGGCATTCGGTATATGCTACATTGCACGCGGATACGTGCGCTCAAACTATAACAAGGCTGGTAAATCCCCCCCTAAGTATACCCGAGAGCATGCTCGATACAGTCCATTTAAATGTGGTAATGTTCAGGGACAGAAGGAGAGGGATAAGAAGAATCTTTGAAATAGGTGAATTCATAGAAGAGATTCATCCAGAAACCAAGAGAGTAAGCTTCAATCCGAATATACTCTATAACTGGGACCCAAAAACGGATGAAATCGTTCCAACCGCACAGGAGAACATAGAGTTATATGAGAAGATAGGAACGCATACGGGATTTACCCCCGATGAAATCAGGGAAGAGATAGACATGAAGAAAAAGATCCTTGAGTGGTTGGTTAAAAATAACATAAGGGAGATAGAGGAGATGGGCAAGGTAATGAACAGGTATTACGTGGATACTGACACGGTGATAAAGGTTGTAAACGAGGATCAAGACCCAAAAAAATTACTCGAGTAGAATCTACACCCTGACTGATTTTTTCCCTAAGATATTATAAAACTGTGCGGTTTCAAACAGATGCTCTGGTGTCAGGTATCCTATAACTCGCCCTGAATCCACCACGAGCAAGAATTCCCTGCCCAACAACTTTCCCAATACGTCCTCTGCATTGAGGTTTGCATCCAAGACATCAAATTTAGCATTTGCCACATCTCCAACAGGAATTTTATTAAAATCCCCCCTATCCAATTTTTTCAGCTCTTGAATATTCAGAACACCTACAACCTTCCCATTCTGGTCTGAAATCGGATAATAATTTTGATCTGGTTTCACTATCAACTTTAGAAATTCACCTATCGTCATGGATTCATTAGCGTGACGCATATTCCTTACCGCGAGTGTGCCTATCTTTAATCCCCTAAGAGCGTGCTTTACTTTAACTAATTGAAATTCACTACCACTGGCATAGTAGAGGAATATTCCAATTAAAATTAGCCACAGATTCTTGAATATACCCGCTATTATCATAAAAAATGCCATCAATTGACCTATATGTACAGCAATTTTTGTAGCCTTGACGTAGTCTATCCAGAGAGCCAAAACAGCTCTTAAAACCCTGCCTCCGTCCATCGGAAAACCGGGTATCACATTAAACAAGCCGAGGATCAGATTTACCCAGAGGATTCCGCTTAAGAGAAAAGATGGATCCAGAATGTTTGCATTAGCTGTGGAAAGTTGTTGAATAATGGAACCATAATTATGAATCGTAAGCGAGGTGGAGATAAATAATAGATAGATTATGCCAGCAAGAACAAAATTGGAGGAAGGTCCCGCAATAGATATCAGTAATTCCTTCTTTGGGTCTTCTGGAACCTCAATACTGGCTAAGCCTCCAATAGGTGTTAATGTTATCCTCGGAACCGGTATATTAAACCTCATCGCAACTATGGAGTGTGTAAGTTCGTGCATTAAAACGATGGTAAAAATACTGAGCCAGAAAATCACATTCGCCAGGCCAAATAAGGATATTAAAAGAAGAAAGAAGATGAATGTTATATGCAATTCAACAGAAATTCCGAATATTCTGAAAATTCTATATGAGGATTTCATTATCATCAACCGCGGGGCATTGCCGTGATCCCTGTCCGGGCAACCATCTTTATCCCCATTCCCCTCACCAGATCGATGAATGCATCTACCTTCTCTGAATCGCCAGTTATCTCTATGGCTATCGTATCGGGATTTACATCCACTACCCTGCCCCTGAAGACATCCGCATATTGCATTATTTGAGCCCTATGAGATTCCTTCGGGGCATTAATCTTCACTATGCACAACTCTCTACGGATGCATTCATCTACAGAAAGATCGGTAACCTTTATGACGTTAACCAGCTTGTTCATCTGCTTTTCTATCTGCTCAAGAATTTTATCATCCCCAATTGTGAGTATGGTCATTCTCGCAATCTTTGGATTTTCTGTTGCCCCAACTGTGATGCTCTCTATGTTAAACCTCCTCCTGGTAAACATCGAAGCAAGCCTCTGCAACACACCGGGTTTGTGCTCAACCAACGCGGTAAATATATGGGCCCTCATTTTCCTTTGTTACAATATTGATTTCAATTTTAAAAAACACAGGCCCCTCTTATAAAGGGTTATTGTAAAATATTAATCTATACAAGATGGCAGAAGAAACAAAGGATGAGTATCCCAGGGTGGGGGAGTTGGTACTTGGTACCGTGGAGAGTATATTCAAACAGGGTGCATTTATAACGCTGGACGAATACGGTAAGAAGAGGGGGATGCTGCACCTATCTGAAATATCACTAAAATGGGTTCGCAATATTCGTGATTACGTTAGGGAAGGACAAAAAGTTGTCTTATTGGTTCTGAGGCTTAATCCCCAGAGAGGGCATATCGATCTATCCCTGAGGAGGGTTACAGATGCCCAGAGAAAAGAAAAATTACAAGAGGTTAAGCAGAAACAAAGAGCAAAAAAGCTTTTGGAGCTATCGAAAAAGGAGCTCAGTCTATCAGCCAATGACATAGATACCATAGAAAAGGAGATGCTCAAAAAATTTGATTCGGTATATGGGGCATTAGAGGCTATAGTTGTGGATAATAGCTCATTGGATGGATTAGAGATAAATGGAAAATGGAAGCCTGTACTGTTAGATTTAATAAAGAAGAGCATAAAAGCACCCTTTGTGGATGTAACCGGATATGTGGAGTTAAAGAGTTATGAGGCAAATGGTATCAACATTATCAAGGAATCACTGAAAAAGATAAAAAACTATAAAACAGAATGTGATATGGATGTAGCCTACATCTCTGCCCCCCTCTACAGGATAAAAGTACGTGCGAGGGATTACAAATCAGCTGAAAGGGTCTTGAGAAAATCTGCCGAAGAGGGTATAGAATATATGAAAAAGCATAAAGGTGAGGGAGAGTTTCATAGAAAATTAGCTAGCAAAGAAAAGTGAAAATCAGAAAATGTTCTCTGTGTGGAATTTACACCCTAAGGGAAAAATGCCCCGCCTGTAAATCAAAAACAATCATAGCGAAACCCGCTAAGTTTTCACCACAGGATCCATATGGCAGATACAGAAGGAGAATGAAAAGGGAAATGGAGAAAGATGCTCATTAAACGGAATGTTTTGGAATTCGTCCTTGGCGTTTCGAGAAAGACACACCCAAAGGAATTTACCGGTTTGCTTCGAGGTGGTCCGGATATAATGGAGGAGGCCTTGTTAATTCCCGGTTCCCTCTTCGGCGAAAATTTTGCCACCATTAGATCTGACATGAAGCCGATAGACCCCTCTATTATCGGGAGCGTACATTCCCATCCAGGTAATTCATTCACTCCATCGAAAGCGGATCTAAGGTTTTTCAATAAAACTGGTTTTGTACACCTAATCCTGAAGTATCCTTATAAAGGCATCAAAGATGTCGCTGCCTATGATAACATGGGTGATAGGGTAGAACTTATCATCGAAGAATAACAATACAGAGGATATTTTTAGATAGTATTTTATATAGTAAAATGAAATAGATAACAAAATGAATTTTAGGATCAACAAGGGCATGATTTCGTTGATGTATCTCTTTGTTTATATCTATATAACTCCCGTTTCTGCCGAAGCGATAACTGGGAGTGACTCATCTTTACTAATCATCGATATGATGAATGCGTTTCTAATCCTGATTTGCTGCATCTTTGTTTTTGCTATCGTCAGCACGTTTAGAAATAAAAAGTTACTGGAGCTGATAAGGTCGGCCCATTTTTTCAAAATTAAGGAGGTTATCTCGGCATGGACATTGATAGGTTCTGCCGTCCTGCTCTACAGTATAACGGAACTGGTGTATTCTTTTAAGTTGATAGAGCATAAGGTAGCATACAGACTTTTCAAAACCATCTTTGGGATTCTATTTGCCACAGGCTTATTCATGCAGTACAAAGTCATTCTGAAATACATAAAACAAGTCAGCAGCAAGAAGAAGGTTAAAAGAAGGAAAAAGGTAAAGGGCTGAGTTAATATTATATACGTCCTCCCTAATATTTCTACTGAGATGAAATCCAAGTTAAATGAGTATGTCAAACCATGGGTTAATGATATAGAAGTCTACATCCCAGGGAAAACGATAAGGGGATATGTAAAATTAGCATCGAATGAAAACAACTATGGACCCTCCCCAAGGGTTATGGATACCATAGAAAAAGCCAAGTCTGAGTTAAATATTTATCCCTATAAAGACGACGAGGTCAGAGAGAAAATAGCCGAGTATTGCAAAGTCAGATCTGAGAACATTATCCTGGGAAATGGTTCGGATGAATTATTCGATTTGATACTGAAAACATTTAGAGGGCCGTGTATTGGCTTTAATCCATCATATTCCTGGTATAAAATAGCCGCAGACATCCTTGGTGAAGAATATCTGGAGATAAACCTTAACGAAGACTTTACACTTTCATCAGAAAAGTTCATTGAGAAATCGAAAAAAGCCAACATCCTGTTTCTGTGCAGTCCAAACAACCCAACTGGAACTGTAATATCCGAGGATAAACTAAAAGAGATTCTGGATGAAAATAGGGTTACGGTAATTGACGAGGCATACTATGAATTTTATGGAAAGAGCGCAATTCCTTTGCTGAAAAAATACGACAATCTCATCGTCCTTAGAACATTTGCAAAGGCGTTCGCATTAGCGGGTTTACGCATTGGCTATGGAATCGCAAATTCCAACGTAATTGATCTATTGTACAAGGTAAAGATGCCATTCACTGTCAATTCTATAGCCCAGGAAGCCGCAATCAGTGCCTTAGATGATCTGGCCTATGAAAAATCAACAGTCGATAAAATAATAAAGGACAGAGAAATTCTCTTCGAAAAACTAAGGCAAAAATTCAGGACCTTTAAATCCCATGCAAATTTTGTCCTGATAGACACAACACCAATGAAGTCCAAGGAGTTCTATGAACGGCTCCTTGAAAAAGGGATAATTGTCAGAAATCTGGGCAGATTCAATGGTTTCAAGGGCGAGTATTGCAGAATCAGCGTGGGAACGACCGATGAAAATAGAACCTTTATTCGGGCACTGGATGATTTTAATTCCCTTATTGAATAGTTTGAAGTGGGCCCGCTGAGATTTGAACTCAGGACCTCTCGATTTGTGATCCCAGCAGTTAACCATCCCTAAAAAGGAATGACCCTGAACGCAGTACACTGGCACACAATGGGGCAATTAGCCCGATAACTGTGAGTGACTGCTCTGGGATTATCAGTCGAGCGCTCTAACCATGCTGAGCCACGGGCCCTTTGGAAATTAATATTCGATTCTTTCCATAAAAATTAGGTCTTCTTCTTGCTTGGACATTCTGGGTTTATGCATACGGTCCACGGCTTTTTGCCAAAGATGGTAATCTTGGAGTACCCACATTGCTTGCATTTTCCCGAGATTTTAAAACGGGATTTCGGCAGTGATATGGTAAAATTACACCTTGGATAATTACTACACCCCAGGAACTGACCCCCAACCTTTGACTTTCTGAGAATCAGCTTTCCGTTACATTTGAGGCATTTCCCCAATGATTCAGCCCTTTCGTTCTCTCTTGTCGATCTTAAAGAGCTTGCGAGTTCCCTTCCAATTTTTTCTTCATTTTCATTAAATTCCTTTGATATGTGAATTATTGTTTCCTTTCCCCCCTCAATGACCCTCTTCGGGGGGATTTTTCCCGATTCAATCTGCTCCATCTCCTTTTCGAATTTTCGGGTTAGTTTTTCGCTCAATACCTCGGGGCAGTATTTTCCGAGAGTATCTACAACATTCAAACCCAGGGGGGTTACTTCGATCGACTTGCCATGGAGGTAGCCTCTCCTAAATAGAATATCCAGGATCTGTGACCTCGTTGCCTTCGTTCCAAGATTTCTCTTCTCCATCTCTCTGATAATGGATGACGGAGTGTACCTTTTAGGCGGTTGTGTTTCCTTTTCATGAAGGTTTATCTTTTCCACATCTAGTTTTTCATTCTTTTTCAGATCCGGAAACATATACTCTTCGAATTTTGCGTATTTACCATAGAGGGAATGCCATCCCCTCTCAATCGTTCTCGTTCCCTTCGAGATAAATATCTCTCCCTCGTTGTTCAATTCTATCGTAACAGTCTCTCTAACCGCCGGATCTCCGAAGGTTGCGAGAAACCTCCTCACGATCAGATCGTAGATCTTTTCCTGGTAAGAAGAGAGTTTTTTCGGGATCTCCCCCGTTGGATAGATGGCCGGATGTGCCGGATCCTTCTTTCTCCCGTTATGTGGTTTCAGTTTCTTCTTTGAAAGTAGTTCTTTTGATCCTTCGGTATATTCTCTGATACGGGCTAAATTTCCAAGAATCTCTCGATAATTAATCTCCTCTGGCAACTGCTGGCTCGACGTCCTCGGATAGCTTATATATGCATTTGTGTAAAGCTCCTGGGCAATTTCTAACGTGTTCTTCGGGGATATCCCCAGATGTCTATAGGCCTCTGTCTGCAGGGTGGTTAGGTCGAAGGGTGTTGGAGGCACTTGCTTAAATTTATTTTTTTGAATCTTTGAGACGATTGCAATTTTGCCGCATTTATCCTTTATTTCCTCGGCCTTTTCTTTATCCTGGAATTTCCCCTCCGAATGTAAAGCCTTTATCCTGGAATTATCCTTAAGGCAGATCATCTCTAGCTCCCAGAATTTTACGGGCTTGAATGCCCTTATCTGTCTCTCCCTTGAGGCCAGAATCTTTAGGCTCGGGCCCTGAACCCTCCCAATACTTAATGTAGTGTAACCCTTTGCCCTCCTTACAGCCAAAGTCAATGCGCGAGAAAGATTTATCCCCCAGTACCAATCTAAAACATGTCTGGTAATTCCGGCATCGGCCATCCCCCTGTTTATGGATTCAAGCTTAGAATAGGCATCAATTATAGACTCTTTGGTTAGGGTAGAAAATTTCATACGTCTTACATTTTGTTTAAATGGATCCACATTACAGGCATATTTTATGACATTAAAGCCGATCACCTCCCCTTCGATATCGTAGTCGCACGCGTTTATGAATTTGTTACACTTTCCTGCGAGAGTTTTTATATTCTCAAGATAACCCCTGGTAAATCCTGAATTTTTATTTGCCTCGTAACTTGGAACCCACTCTATATCGAAGACGGGGTACTTCCAGGTGCCGTAGTTTTTCTCCCTCAATGTGTAGATATGGCCAACAGCGGGGGCAACAAACACGTCATCCACCTTGTAGTAACGAACCCTTCCACGGCTGAGTTTCTCCGCCCGTCCTATGGAGTTCGCAATTCTCTCTGCAACATTGGGTTTCTCAGTTATGATTAGAGTGGGCATTTTGTTTTGATCTATCTACCTATTTGTCTGTAGAAATCACGGAGTGATTTCCCTTTCTTTTCGCCAGCGTTTTCTTTTCTAAAGAAAAGGCTGTTCGCAATTCTCTCTGCAACATTGGGTTTCTCAGTTATGATTAAGGTGGGCATACTATCCTTTTTTGATTTAGATTAATATAAATCATCAAGAGGCAATCCTAAAAGCATACGAGTTTATAAAAGCAAAAGACAAAATATCTAATGAAATTGCGCGAATAATAATGGAAGGAATACAGGCCAATATAACCTCACTCCTGATAGCCGTATTTATTGCAAGCATCCCTTTAGCTCAGTCTGGTAGTGCAACAATAAACGTATCTACTTGCCAAGATTTAAATCTAGGGTATGAGGTCTATACCCTGAACCAAAGCGTTTCTTCTCCTACAACTTGCTTTAACATTCTGGGAAACAACATAACCCTTGACTGTCAGGGGCATACGATTAATTATTCTCAATCCTCGACAGGATATGGAGTAAACAACACATTCAACACCAATATAACAGTAAGGAATTGTAATATCGTCCAAGGAAATTCAAGTATTCAAGATGCTTATGCAATATATTACGACAATTCTCCATCTGGGTCAATCTATAAAAATAACATCACAACCAGTGGTGACAGTAGCGATGGTATACGATTAATTTCCTCAGGTAACAGTAACGTTACCAACAATAATATAACTGTATTATATTGTAGTGTCAGAGGAATCTACATGTTATCTTCAGACAATAATACTATAAAAGATAACTACATACACGGCGATACATGGGGCGATACTGGCCCTGGAGTCGACATATCAGACTCTTTTAACAACAAAATCATCAATAACACGATTTTGGTGGATGGAAGAAACACATGCGGTTTCAGGTTAACCAACTCAGGAAACAATACTCTTACAAACAATAAAATAACTACTCCCGTGGTAGATAGCTTGTGTATCTCCGGTGGTGCAACAAAAACATACTATAATCATCCAATAGATACAACAAATCTGGCAGATGGTAAACCTATCCGCTACTATTTTGACATACATAATCAAGCAATAGAGGATATAACTGATGTTGGTCAGATATTGGTGACATTCTCTACAGATATANCATTAAATAACATAACAATTACTAACGCAGATGGCATTCATCTATTCAATGTAAATTCATCCCTTGTGAAAAATAGTAACATATCGGGTGCTACCGGTAGGGGCGTCTATCTCTACAATTCATATAAAAACAGTTTAACAGACAATAACTTATACACGACAACTGAAAGCGGACACTCCATACTTCTAGAGAGATCTGATAACAATACAATTACTGGAAATACTCTAAGAGCCACGGGGGCATACGCCAATGTTCTTTACTTCTATGACTCAGTAGAATATAATACAATTAGCAACAATATCATAGACAGGTCTGTATGTACTTCTGGTAGTAGTGGAAATTATCTCCGCTATGCTTCATTAAATACATTTATTGATAACACAATTAAAAGCTGTCCTACTGGATTCTATCTGCAAGATACATCCTATAATAACACATTCATTAGTAACAATATTACTATACTGGGAGCATGTTCCCCCTATGGTTTCGAATTTGTTTCACCTGGAAGCAAGGACAATGAGATCATTGGGAGCACAATTACCAGCAATTACAGGGGGATAGAATTTTCCTCATCTGGAAATATGGTAAGAAATACAGTAATCAATGCATCAGATATGGATATCCTTTCTGGGAATAATGTGGAAAACACCCTACTCAATGTAACTTTCAACAAATCCGATGTTAATCTTGGTTCAGGTTCTAATCTCACTGTAACATGGTATCTTGATATCTATGTCAAAGATTCATCAGGAAATCCTGTAGACCAAGTAAATGTAATGGCATGGATGAATAACGGAACAGAGGTCTTCTCTGAACTGACGGCATCAGACGGATACATTACAACGCAGGCTTTGACAGAGTACACACAGAATTCCTCACAGGTATATCCCAATGATGTGACTTTATACACCAACTACACGATAAATGCCACAAAATCTGGATATGGTGCTAGGGATGGTAAGGAGGTGAATCTGACGGAAAGTATGTTAGTTGTTATGACTCTGGATATACCACAAACACCACAACGCAGGAGATATCTATACATCACTACCTCAGGCAACTGTGTAGATCAGGATGTTATCATAACAGCGGAGGATGATAATAACAATCCCCTGTCTGGAGTAGATGTAGATACATACTTTAATGAGTCAAGTATAGAGAGCCTAACGACGGGATCTAATGGAGAGACCTCATTCATACCATCTGTTGTGGGAATCTATCTTATAAAAGCATGGAAATCTGGCTATAGGGATGACGAAAAGAGCATTACTGTGATTGAGTGCGAATCCTGTTCCGACGGCATCAGGAACCAGAATGAAACAGATATGGACTGTGGAGGTATCTGTCCACCCTGCGAAGACGGGAAAAATTGTTCAACAGACTTGGACTGTATCTCAGAATGGTGTTATAACGGAACCTGCAGAACCTCGACCTGCAATGACGACATCAAAGGCCCAGACGAGGAAGACATAGACTGCGGAGGAAGCTGCCCAGCATGCAGAACAATACAGGTGGTAAAAAATGAGACAGAAGAAGGGGGAGCAGGAGCCATAACCTATAACGCCTCAAGCACATGCCTCAACAATAGAAAAGATACAGGAGAGACAGACATAGACTGTGGAGGACACTGTTCGCCATGTAAGGTTGGGAAAGAATGTAGGGTTAACAGTGACTGTCTGAGCGAATTCTGCCATGAAGGGATATGCAGGATTACAACATGTGATGATAGACTGCTCGGACCAAAAGAAGAGAAAGTAGACTGCGGAGGTCCATGTGGTGATTGCCCACAGATAAAGGTTAATGAATTTATCTATGTGAATGAAACCTTAACTATAAAGATAATAAATCCAAGAGAGGGTTTAATCTTAGTGGTAAAGGACCCTTCTCTTAATGTTACTGAGTACAATATATCTGAAGTTGGAGGAAAGACATATTACTTCATATACTATAGACCTGAGAGGACAGGAACTTATCTTATAGACCTAATTGGATACAATAAGCTATATTCAAGAGTTATAGAACGCCCTTCATCTATTCTGGATTATATCCTCAGAGAGGCAATAAGTCTTTTAGTTCCCTTACTTTTGATCTGCATATTTGCAATCTGGTTTACAAGGAGAAGAACCAAGGTTGTTGTGGATGGATCAGCTATTAGAAGGTTTATAGCCGAGGATATGTCTCAGAAATTGATTAAGAAGTATAAGATGGTTTATACTGCGGCAGAGATAGAAGAAAAGATCAAAGAGCTGGTCTTTATCGAACTGAGCGAGTCTGAACTGGATCAGGCAGAGGACCTATCGGATAGGTACGGGATTTTACTTGATGAGGCAAAATCATTAGTACTCTGTAAGAAATTAAGAGCCAGAAAGTTCATAACTGGAGTTGAGCTACCAGAGGAAATTGAGGATAAATTTGAAGGCACGAAGATCATTACTGTAGAGGATGAATTCGGGATAATGGGATTATAAGAAGCCCCCTAAATCCTATATTCCTCAGCAATCTCCCTGAAGACATTTCCAAGATATTTTATCTGATCCCATGTCAGACCATAGGTATTCAGTTTGAACTGTCTTGTGGCTCCCGGAAAAATGCCCGTGATCTTTCTCTTTGTTAATTCATCGCAGAGGAAATAACCTCTCCTCTTGTGCTTTTTCGCGATCTTGTCAAAGGAACCTGTTGAATCTACTTTTGATAGGGTGTGTTTTCTTGGCATCTCTGATACAGCTTTGTTCCCCTTGATCTTCAAAAATTCCCTGATGAAATAATTTGACTTTTTTATCTCTTCATCCCAGTGCTTTACTCTTTCCTTAACCCTTGGGAAGGAGGCCATCATAGCTATTAATGGAGCGCCCATGACAGTACACCCCAAAAGATATACCTCCTTAACACCGAATTTTCTACCGGTGACATCCCCAGATGACTCAGTGGTTTTGAAAACCTTTTTCGAGAATTCATCAGTTACTGCCAGAACCCCGGTCGGGGCTGGAGAGGCCATGCTCTTATGTCCTGAACCTACTATGAAATCCGCACCGATTTTTTTTCCGTTAACCGGCATTATCCCAACGGTATAGGCACCATTGTACAGAAATGGAATTTCATACTCCTTAGCGATTTTTGCAATTCCAGAAACATCGTGTTCATTCCCAAACATGTAATCTATATGAGAAATCGCTATAAGCCTTGGAAATTTACCAGTCTCCTTTTTCACAGATTCAATCTTTTTTTGTGTATTCTCAGCCGTTATAATGTTTTTCTCATTTAACGGAACCTCTTTCCAGATCGCACCGACGGATTCAACAGCCAATGCCAGGGAGTAATGCCCCAGGGATGAGATCAATGCGATATCCCCGCTATTCAGAAGGGAACTGGCAACTATCTGGAATCCCCTCCTTGCCCCCCTGACAACTCTCGCCTGATCCATTCCAACGAATTCTGCCAGTTCCTGATAGAAATCGTGAACAGGAGGCCTTTTGATAAAATCCAATCTAAATGGTTTAAAGCAATAGTCGCATATAGAATAACCATCGCCATAGGCTATCAATGCCTTTCTCGCCTCCTTGGTTAATCTCCCTCCGGCCTGAATTGGATTTATATTTATAAATTCCTCCTCTTTGGTTCTTAATTCAATCCTGTCGGTTACGTATCTAATCTTTGCGTCCCCTTTATTATTCTCAATCCCCTCCAAACTCTTCTTTAGTTCACTCAGAATTTTTTTAAATTTCTCTTCCTGTTCTTTATTGAGTTTATGCTCCGGAGACGTTTCCCTGAGGATCTCCCTCAGATCTTCCAATGCGAACAAAGCCTCATACGTTTTTTGTATTCTTGAGTCCATATCTATCTCCTCAATTCCTGGATGACATCCGGCAATATTTTTAATACATACCCGATATCCTCCTCAGTGTTATCTTTACCGAGAGTAAGCCTTAAGGAGCCATCTGCCTCCTCATTGGATAAGCCGATGGCAGTTAAAACGTGAGATGGTTCTGAAGAATGAGAAGAACACGCGGATCCGCTGGAGGCTGCAATTCCCTCTGCATCCAAACTCTGGAGTAAATCATCAGTGATTCCATCAAATGAGAAATTTGCATTATTCGGCAGCCTTTTCTCCGGATGCCCATTCAATCTGGAGTCTTCTATCTCTAAGATTCCCTCGATCAATTTATCCCTGAGCCTTATCAGCCTGTTGGATTCCCTATCCATTCTCTTTAAAGATAATTCAACCGCCTTGGCAAAACCCACTATCCCTGGAACATTCTCCGTTCCTGATCTGAGTCCGAGTTCATGCCCGCCCCCGTGGAGTATTGGCTCTATTTCCGTCCCCCTTTTTACATAGAGGGCTCCAACGCCCTTGGGACCGTACATCTTATGGGAAGAGATAGATAATAGGTCAACATCCAATTTTTTAACGTCCACGGGAATTTTTCCAACACTCTGGACCGCATCTGTATGGAAATATACATCCTTTTCCTCGGCAATTTTCCCGATTTCTTCTATTTCTTGGATAGTACCTATCTCATTGTTGGCGTGCATTATCGAGATGAGTATCGTATCCTTTGTTATCGAGTTCTCCACTTCTTTAGGATCTATCAGACCATATTCATCCACCTGCAGATAAGTTACCTTAAAGCCGTTCCTTTCCAGATATCTACACGGATTCAAAACCGCGTGATGTTCAATAGCACTTGTTATAATGTGCCCCTTTTTACTTTTGTAGGCAATTCCCTTTATCGCTAAATTGTCCGATTCCGTTCCCCCGGATGTGAAGAATATTTCCTCTGGCTCAGAGTTGATTTTCTCTGCTATTTCCCCCCTCGAATTTTCCAATGCCCTCATTGCGTCCCGTCCAAAGGAATGCGAACTGGAGGCGTTTCCAAATCTATCCCTAAAGTAGGGGAGCATCTTCTCCACAACCTCTGGATAGAGGGGTGTCGTTGCCGCATGATCCAAGTAGATTTTTCTCACCTTCTGTATTATATTTTGCTCAAAATCTTATAAAACTGCCACATATTCATCATGAATAGGGGTTTGCTCTTTATCAATCTCTGCTCTGGGCAGAAATTCGTTTTCAGGAAAACTGTTAAAGAAGATTTAAATGGCCGGGGTCGAATAAGAGGAAATATCCTGCTCCAGCTCCAAACAAGGCCCTATCCATGGGGTTCACTGGAGGTAAAACTGACGGCTCCCCCAATGCCACCCATTTAGCAAAGGTTGTAAGTCTCTCTGCTTTTGTTATTATGTCGTCATCATCTTTTTTATGAGTTCCTCCAGCGGCCAGATCCAGGGTTCTTCTACTGATTTCGATGCTTACGGCGCCGGATCTTATGAGATAACTGAAGGGTTTTTTAATCCTTGAGATAACCCAGGATTTTTCCTGCAAGAAAACCCATTCCTCGAATAATATCTCGGTTACGTTCTTATTTCCTGTTTCACGAAGGAGGCTTTCATAGAACCCGGAGAATTTTTCTTCTTCAGTTGCCTGAATCTTGAATTTTTGGATTACCCTTTTTTTTCCGAGGATGTTGAGGACGTCCCTCAGGTGTTTCGGGTTGATGGATTTCGCTTTGTTTATGAAAAATTTTATGTCTTCCGTGTTTGACCAGATTCTGTTGAGCATGTCAGCGAATTTTGAGGGTATGAAGAACTGATATCTTTCCTCCCCGAGATGTTTCTGCTTGATTTTCTCGATGATTTGGGGGAAGGTGTGTTCTGCCACCAGCAGGGATGGTTCGATTAACACGTTTTTCTGGGTTTCATCAACCATTATCTCACCAAATCAAGAAATAATTCGTTATAATTTCCGCACAAGAAACTATAAAACCTGAAATCACCTACAGAAGTTCAGCGCCCATTCACCGCAGCCGTTTTTGCCGCTTGGAACTGATGGATTGCATTCTATGGGTTGACATAAGCCCATTGAACCTAACATAAAGCCCTTACTGCAGTTGCCATCCTCACACGGGGGCTGGAACTCACCCCCGCATGGTTGACATACTCCTATTGTGCCTATTACATAGCCTTCGTTGCAATTACTCTCCTTGCAAGGGGGCTGTAAAGACCCACCACAAAGTGTCGTCGTAGTCGTACTTGTTGTCGTAGTTGTAGTACTCGTAGTCGTACTCGTTGTTGTAGTACTCGTTGTTGTAGTACTCGTAGTACTCGTAGTCGTAGTCGTTGCGGGTTCATCAATAAAGACCTTGTAGGTTACTGCTCCGATAGTTACCATGCCCAAGAACGCGAAAATGACAGCAACCAAACCGATAACCAACAGAGAAACCCCCCCGGATTCAGGCTCATCCTCTCTTTCATCCCTGAAAAGCAGACTTGAGCTTTCCCCGTTCCTATTCAACCCCTTCAGGCTCATTCTCTCTGTTCCCTATACAGGGTTTAGGATTAGGGAGATAAGGCATAAATATTAATTGGTGGCCAGGGTTCTGATTGATAAATCTATAGAGATAACCGATTAAGGGTAATAGATGGCTCCGACGGCATATGCCCTCTTGAGTGTATAGGCGATGCCCTCAGCAGACCTTGTTAGTAGTTCAGCGCCTATGATTACAATAATGAGACCGGCAACGATTTCAATCATGTTTATATACTTTGTGAGATTCTAAAAAAAGATGAGCGTCCTCTTTTTAACACGTGCATTAATATTTAATGAGGGAGGTGATAATGATGGAGATCGGGGAGTTTTGTGATGCATTGAATAAGGCACTGGATCTGGAGATCGAGGGTCATGAATTCTACACGGGGTGTGCGGAACATACGTCAAGAAAAGAGGGTCAGGACTTCTTCAGATATCTCGCAGGGGAGGAGCTGGTACACTATGATAAGATAGCTGAGATCTATAGGGATAATTTTGACAAGGAGCATTGTGACTACAGGGACAGGACCCAGGATATGGGGAAGGCAAGTGGCATCTTCGAGAAGCGTGTTCCTGGTGGGAACCTGGATGATAAATCGGACGCCCTTGATGCGTTAAACATTGCCATAAGGGTTGAGGAAAACTCTATCAGGCTTTATGAGGATCTAGCGAAGAAATCAGAAGATCCGGAAATGAGGGGCTTCTTCGAGAGGCTTGTAAGGGAAGAGGAAAACCATCGCTCTCTTCTGGAGACCGAGGTTGAGTTCGTAACAGAAACTGGGACCTTCAAGGATTTTAAGATTGTAACATTCTAGCAGCAGTATCCACCTGTTCGAAGGTGGGTGATCCTTTCAGCGGTTTCCGAAGAATTCCGTTGCATAACCTATTTATTCAGGAATTTCCATAGTTTAATGTAGATGAAGATGAACAAAATAAAATATGGGTTCTTTGCGGGTATTTTTTTGTTTCTTGTCTCTGGTCTGCAGCTTTTGCTTAATGTTGTAGTTGATTTGTTTTTGTTCCCTGCTGTGACCGACCCCTCAGCCCTGGCGTATACCTGGGTGGGTTCCAAGAGGACGATTATTGACCTCATCCGGGGCATTTATTCATTGGACCCATTTTTTTACATCCTTTTGTTGTTTTTCTCTGTGGTTTTTTTCTTTGGCTTCAGGATCCTGGGTTTTAGAACGAGGAATGAACTACTTAGGTTTTCCTCTATTGCGTTGATCCCTCTCTCTACCTTCTACTTTATTTTGTCTGCAGTGATTTCGTTTTTACCGCCACATGAGGTGTTGATCTTTGAGGTTTTACTTCCTGCCCTCCTGGTTGCTGGTTTACTCTTTGGTTTTTGTGGTTTGTTTTTTGGCGTCGGCGTCGCGAAGACGAGGGATCACTTTGGTGGGCTTTCTATGTGTGCCGGTTTTCTTGACGTGGTCTTTCGTCTTTTGTTTCTGTCCTGGGTTTGGGTGGATTTTGTACTTATGGGTGGTTTAGAGGGTTCTATCTTGAATATCCCCCTGCATCTGCTCTTTTTCGTTGTCGTTATCTTCGAGTCTGCTATATTATATAAAGCCTCTAAGCATTCCACCGTCGCTCCGAGGAGGAAGCAGACCCCATAGCTTGCCTGCCCCCCATCGGCGGCATGATATCCATGCAATATTACTGATCTATCGGGGCTGATTCCCATACCCAAGGCTTTTTTGCTTTGTTTTCTGAGTAATAAACTAAAGAGGGTGGAAAAATGGTTTTGAATCCAAAAAGATTTGGCTTGGCGGCTGGTATTTTGTGGGGTTTATGTCTGTCAGTAATAACTTTGATCTCAGTGGGTACAGGCTACGGAACAGAGTTCCTGAATATGATAGCCAGCATATATCCTGGTTATGGTATCAGTTTATTGGGGAGTGTTATTGGTTTAGTTTATGGATTTATCGATGGCTTTATTGGGCTTTACATATTCGCTTGGCTGTACAATTGGTTGGGAAAAAAAACAAAAGAAATAAAAACCCCATATTTATAAAACTTCTTCTATAGATAAACGGGAGGTGTTTGAAATGGGCAAATCCACGGCAGGGAGTTCATTTCTTATTGTTGGCATGTCTTCTAGTCTGGTTAGAGGGTTTAAGGGAAAATTTTCATTGGGTTAAGACAGAGTTAATGCAATTGATATGGACTTACAATCTAATTTATACGCTATACCGCCGGTAGTGGAATTTCTTATAAGCGTAGTGATGGTTTTTTATGTTCTTTCCAAGGACCTTAAAAAAGCCAACAAGGTGTTTGCCTTGCTTATGTTCTTTGTTGCCCTCTGGTCTCTTACCGTGTTTTTGCAGAGGATTTCAGCGGACCATGAAACCGCACTAAGCTTTGTAAGTGTCAGGTATTACTTTATGATACCGATTCCATTGATTCTTTCCTATTTCACACTCATCTTTCCGGAAGAAAAGAATATGAGGTTGCATAAATACCCACTAGCTTCATTGATGCTATTTGCCGTTTCCATGATGTTTTTAGTTCCATACATGGTCAGCGAAGTCGAGCTGGGATACTGGGGATATCGTGCCATATTCAACCGGGAGTATACCCATGTAATAACACTGTTTATAACGTACATGGCCGTGTCATCCTTCTATGTGGTTTACAACCTCCTGGAGAGCTACAAGACTTACGGCGTTGCAAACACATCCCAGATTAAATGCGTTATCATAGGGTGTCTACTGTCACTATCCACTATTATAATAGTCGAGACGCTGCGCATGGTGAACATTTTCCTAGTACCTATGTCAGATATCTTTTTCCTTCCTCTGGCACTATGTGTTGCTTATGCTATGATAAGATATAAGTTCATGAGCATTGTACCTGAATTCGAAAATGAGGCAGAAACTGAGTCGATATATCAGCTGAAAAATGGAAACTCGTATATTATAAAAGAGGGAAGGCCGAAGAAAAGTATCGATGTATTTGTGGACAGTTTAACTCACGGACGCAGGGGCTTATGTATTACAAGAATGAAGCCGGAAAAGCTCAAGAGGATATATAATCTCCATAAAACGCCTATAATATGGATGACCGATATTGAATCAGCTGAGGAATCCATAGAACCCACAGACATTGATGGATTATATGCCTTACTATTGGACTTCATCGAAAAATTCGATGGCTCCATAATATTGATAAAGAGACTGGATTATCTCATAACCAGGAACGGATATGACAGAATCCTGAAATTTATTCAGTCATTAAATGATAAAATAGCATCCAGCAATTGCACTCTATTGCTTTCCCTGAATCCGTTTGTATTGGACAACAGACAGTTGGAGCTATTGGAACAGGAATTTATCAATCTATTCGAATTCAAAGAGGTTAAAATGTTGCCCGAGCACCTGCACAACCTGCTGGAATACATATACAGACAAAACATCACCAGAAAGCCTGTCGCATTCAAGAATATCTCTGAAAAATTCTCCATAAGCAAAACAACCACGGGACAGAGAATCCATGAACTGGAACAGAAGGGATTGGTAGAGGTAAGAAAGGAGGGCAGATACAAAATGCTCATTGTAACCGAAGACGGTAGAAAGATATTCGGCGATTAATGAAACTATCCTTGAACTATATCTACACTATACCGAAACCGACTTTTTCTATAGGTCTAATCTACTATTATATCGGGAGATTACGGGGAATTCAGGTAAGTATACTATCAGGCACCTTGGTGATATTACTATCACGTCGAGGGGGTGGGTGGTGATTCTGTTTGTAACACTAAAAGGTGTAGAGGGATCTGCGGTTGCATGGCAATCGTCTGATGGTAGATACGGCACACCTGCCGTGGGTTTGCCCTACCTGACCCTAAAGTATAACGTAGGGGGTGGTGGGGATGAATAAGAAGCTATTGAAGAGAATAATAGAGGAGTTAGTACAAGAGTTGGAGGAATCCCTCAAAGATACATGGAATTCGGATGAGTACTCTCTCTCAAATTACAGCGAACCCAGTTACTACCCTGTTAACAAAAAACAAGCAAAAATCCGCCGGCTGGAGTCGGCGATATACACTTTTGGTATAGCAAGCTGACTTACGCTAGAAAATTTGGGGGTGTATGGATAATATTGTTGATACTGCAATAGGCGCTGGTTCTTTCAAGACGTTGGTAAATGCCGTGAAGAAGGCGGATCTGGCGGATTCTCTGAAATGGGGCGGACCGTTCACTGTTTTCGCACCCACCGACAGTGCGTTCAGGAAATTGCCTTCTGAAAATTAAGTCAGCGAAAACCCTGCAGGGGCAGGAAATTTCCATAGACACAAGAGCAGGTGCTGGGGGTAAGTAAGCTGTGAAACCGCTATTTATTGGGGTGGTTCTTTTCTAAAAATCAAAATTGGATCTGGGAAAAGAACAAAAGCTTAGTTAAAATTTACGCATAAACCCCCTCAACCTCACCCATAATTCTGCCCAGGAATGGGAAAAATCTGTCGAGAAAATCATAAAATTCTTCCGTATCTATTTCGATCAGCAACAGCTTCTTTTCTTCACCCCATGCAAAGTCTTCCCTTTTCAATACATTTCTTTTCTCGGCGATATTCCTCCTGTATTTTTCATAGAGTTGTAGCATAAACCCCACTTTTTCTGTGATAATCCCTTCCAATTCCTCCGGAGTGATGTCAAAGTTCTTGCAGATCAGATAAACGTCTACAAAGTCTCTTGATTTAATACCCCTCCTGGTCAGGATAGATCTGACCTTCTCACAGAGTATCTCTCTCACATCATACACATCAGAATCTATCGATCTGGAGTATTCTTTATATTCCTCCTGAAATAACTTTTTTAACTCCTCCAATCTTTTCCCCGTTAACAAACTCCTTACCTTCCATTTATGGGAAGGAAAACAGAGTTTCTCAACAAAATTTATTTGGACCTTAATGAATGCTCTATTCCCTGTAATCCCGGATCTGTACCATAACTTAAATGTCACGAATTTATTTCCTCCCCCTAACTCGACATAGTCCCTGTTTTCTTTTTCGCATCTGAACTCCAGATTTCTTTTCCTGCGATACCCTCAAATATCAGACCAAGTCTATCTATAACATTCGACAAATACACTCTTATCCTCTTCTGAGACATTCCCTCAAAAATCTTCTGTGATTCCCAGGTAAAATCTATATCCTCAGAGAATCGATAGTAGCCCAGATAGCATTTTATCAGACACGTACCGCCTTTAAACAGGAAGTTCTTTGAGAAGAATTCATCCCCGGATAGATCTAAAAGTAATCTGTGCAGGGTTATATCCTTTTCTACCAGATCTCTCCTCATTATCCCCAGTTCATCGGAGATCTGCTCTATGAACTCCTTCATTCAATCACCCTCTCCACGATCCTTCCAACACCCTTTGGATAATGCCCCGAATATTCCAAAATTTTTTCCCTTGACAGATTTCCCGTGTAATCCGAGAGGTCCATAACTATTCTCTCCTCTGGAGTGCCTCTGTATCTCCACACATATATGAAATCCAGAATCGTCTTCTCGGCATCGGAGTACCTTATCTTATTATTCTTTATACCGAATTTCAGCAGGGATGGTTTCAATTTCAGAAATCTGAATTTATAACCTGCTATACCCATCGGTCTCGCCCTGAATATTGCATCGTTTATCACATAGTCTACCGTAAAATGCTCGTGTGTCATATTGTTCAATTTTAGGGCAGTGTATAACCCAAAATACCAGTTCTCAACGCCTTTTATCCCCAAACCCTTTGCCACCAGTTCAAGGATATCGTATCTGACTCTGCCAATCTTAACCTCCTCCATGGATCTGAGGTAGAATATCCCCTTAAAGATCCTCACCAGATAATTCCTTGAAAGCAGGTACCTCAGGTTTCTTTTATAGTCTATTCTCAAGGATCTACAGTACCTCTTAATCTCCTCGGAGGTTACAAACTCCCTCCCCTCCAAATAGAGTTTCTTCAGCAGCAGGTTCATTTATATCACAATATCTTATTTTTTATGACATTATAATATATATCACAAGAGTATAAATATCAAAACTCCAGGGAATGTTATCATAAACTCAGAAAGAAATAAATCCTTTTCTATAGATAAATCCAGTCCCTACGTCCCTCTAAACTTTTTTATAAGCAGAATCCCCTGCCCCTCTTTGTCCCTTCTTTATTAGCACGCACACGTATTAATATACACCTCAATCGATCTGTTACCAATAAAATGAAACAACGGGGAGAGCATGACTTAAGTTATATCAGCTCGGTATTCGACAGAATATCTAAAAACCTGAAGGAGGAGATCACCATCTACCACATAGGTGGAAATGCCATGTGCTGGTATGGCCTGAAGGATACGACAAAGGATACTGATCTCGTCCTCACAAGTGAGGGTGAAGTAAACTCATTCAGATCCGCTTTATTGAATTCCAGATTCATTGAGGTCGAGGTCGTTTCCGTTCCGGGATACGAGCACATAAACCAGTATGCGATCTTTGATGAGGTGATGGAAACTCCATTGGACCAGGAACTCACTCCAGGTATTGGAGTAGAGCTGTTCCTGAATCAGATCTGTGGCGGCTTCAGATTCTCTGATGGAATGAAGTCGAGATGCGTAAAGGGCAAGGGTAGAGGCCTGCTGAGGGAATATTTCTGTTCCATATAGGACATATTCCTCTTTAAGTCCATTACAGAGAGGGTGCGCGACCTGGAGGATAGGTACAGGATCTACGGAAGAAAGCCGGATTTTGAAGTCATTAGGGCTGAATTAAGGGACCAGTTAGATTCAATGGACGAAAAGACAAGAGGGTATTTTCTTGAGTCTGTCAGAGGGTCTCTCGATTCCTTGAGGGAGAGGTATGGCATCTCATTGGAATTATTGTAAATCAAGAATTTTCTTGTTTTTTGATAATTTTTATGTCCTGAATCTAATATTATCTCATGAACCTTAGCAAAAGCGAACTTCAGGTACTGAGAGCGATATCACTTAACCCAGGGATTAATGTAGAGAATATCTCGGGGAAGACAGGATTAAGTAAGCCCAGGGTGTACTCCATAGTCCGGGATTTAAGAAGGAAGGGTCTTGTGAAACCAGACAGGAAATACAACATGGTATTGTATCCATCATCCATGAAATTAAGCAGGGCCTTGAGAAGCCAGAGAGATGGGCTTATTCAAGAAGCCTTCTCCGGGAAGCGATTGGAGATACTGGAGGTGCTATATAAGGGCTCCAGGTCCGTTGAAGAGATTTTACAGGCAGTTGATTTATCAGATAAACGCGTATACCATTATCTCCGGTGGTTTGAATCCTTTGGTCTGGTGAGGAATGTGAAGGGCAGATATGTTTTATTGAGGGATCATCCGCTTTACGCCAGCCTTCATTTACTACTATCCGGGCCTGTTAAAATCCCCTCAGGGGTGGAGCAGGATGCCTTCGTTTCCTGGGCGGGGGATAACGAGTATATAGTGCATACGAGCAATCCAGAAGAATACCGCCAGAATCTCCCGAATAACTTTCTTGCGGTAGGCACTGCACGCTCTGCTTTAGATTATTACGGCATCCATGTCACCCCCTTAGACACAACACTCTATGTGGCAGGCAGAGAGACCGACACCATAAAGCGGACCAAGAAAGACCGCATACTCCTTGAGGATCTCATAATCCATCTCCTCCTGGACGACCCATACAGCGAAGAATCAAGGAGATACACCCACTGGCTGATCCAGAAACACGAAGATAAAATAGATTTCATATACCTGAAAAGAAAGGCATCAGAATATAAACTCCAGAAGAAGATAGAAAGCATATTATATGATCTAAAGCCCGTGTTGAAGAGAAGGAACTAAGGGAACTGGATCCAAGAATAGAGGTAAGCTGTAAAACCGCTATTTATTGGGGGTGGTTCCTTTAGATATTTAATGTTGGGAGAGTGGAAATGAATAAAGAGATATTCCTTAGATGGCTGAGAATCAACATCCTATTTTTTGTTGGTGCGTTTGTTGTGTCTTTGTTTCTGGGTTTTCTTTTCCCTGATGTTTTGCTGGGTTTTGTGAGGGGTTGGGGTGCACGAAGCATAGGGGTTTCATCAGCTCTGTTAGGGAACGCGGCTTCAAAAGATGCTCTATTCATAAAGATTTTTGCATGGAATGGTCTTATGACTGTTATCTTTTTCATGGCCTCCCTGTTCCTCTTAGCGCCCTTGGTAGCGGTGATAATGGGGGTTTTTTATTCTCTTGGTCTCATGAGTGCAATTGAGCGTTGTGCTGTACCTTTTTGGCACTCACCGATTTTGATTGCCATAGAAGCGTCTTTTATTATCCTATCGATAACCTTTGCATCCACGTTAGCCACTGAAATTTTTGGTGTGAAACCCGAGAGAAAGGAGATTATGGATTTCTGGAAGAAGAACTGGAAAAGATTATTTCCTGAACAAAAAAGAAGTTGGAGGGTTGTACTTACAGAAAACAAGAAAGAACTTATCCTGTTTATCGTAACAATTTCGGCATTACTCCTGTTCGGGGCGTGGTTTGAAGCATTAATATGAAATCTTTAGGCATTTAGGGCTGATAGCTATAATCCAATAAATCCCTATTTATAAGAATTCTTCCATAGAATAAACAGGGGGTGGTTAATGATGTTCCGTCGTCTTTTTATCTTGCTTGCATTCCTCTTATCCCTTTGCATTGTATGTGCCCATCAACCGAGGCTGGTTTCTGATGAACTTACTATTGTCCAAAATCCGGAAGTATCTCAGGCCTTCTACGGCGAACTCCGGGGTGAACCAGCCCTTTACCGCATTGAATCAGACAAACCCTTCAGTCTCTACATCGGCATCCTTGTCCCTGACATAGAAGGCATAGACAAGGATGTTTCCGCCGAAATAACCCTCGAAACCGTCGAAGAACATGAAACCATTCTCCTGAATTCATCCTCCATTGAGTGGATCCAATACTACGAGGAATTCGCCGGCGACTCATACTACAGAGGCCCCGAATTCCAGCGTGAGGTCGACCCCGGCATCTACGAGATAAAGGTCTTCAGCCCCGACAACAAAGGAAAATATGTCCTCGTCGTTGGCGAAAAAGAAGTCTTTACCCCCGAAGACATGATAAACACAATTCTAACACTCCCGAAACTGAAGCAGGACTTCTTCGAAAAATCCCCCTTCACAGCCTTTTTTAATCTGATTGGACTGTTCTTGTTTATCTTCCTGTTAGTTATTCTTGTAACCGGTTTTTTACTTTTTCGGCTATCGAAAAGCTTCATTAAAAAGAAATAAACATCCATATCTATCGGGCTGAATTCCATATATAACGAATTTTTCTGTTTGTCTTTCTATTGTTTAACCGGAGCAGGATGGAAACAGTATTTTTTATCTGGTTTGGGATATGTTTCATATGTTATATGTTCCGTACTCTATTCCACGTATTAGATAACAAAAAAAGTAATTTAGCGAAAAGCAAAAAACTTTCCCCCATGATATCGATTGCAATGTTTTTCTCATGGTTCTCATGGTTCTCCATGGTTTTTCTGGATCCAATCAAAATGGATCTTTTTTGGGTGAAGTATATCGGTTTGATATTATCCCTAACAGGGGTTCCTCTCGTTGTGCTCTCGCACCTGAAAATAGGGGGATTTGAGAGCAAGAAACTGGTTAGAACTGGCATCTATTCAAAGATAAGACACCCGATGTATCTGGGCTTTATCCTGTGGATCATCGGGTTCCCCCTCTTCATGCAAAGCCTCATCACACTCGCATCTTCACTCATCTGGATACCCCAGATCATGTACTGGAAAACATCCGAAGAAAGAAAATTGGAGGAGGTACATAAGGAATACAGGGAATACAAAAAGAGAACGTGGTTTTAGTTGGTTTTCCCAGGAGAAGATTGTAAAACGCTATTTATTTGGGGTGGGTTCTTTATTTTATGAAAATTCGGTTTTTTTTGTGACTCTGTATGTTATAGTTTTTATGTTTAGAATTCACTATACTTAATGGTGATCCCAATGGTCAGTCGCGAATTTAACTATTTTACAGATCATTCTCTCAGTAAATACACTAATGAGTGGGTTCTGATATTAAAGGACAGGGTTGTACTTCACGATAAAGATCTGAAAAAAATTCTTAGGGAGAGTGATGAGAAGTATCCCAATAATAGGGATGTTCTCTTAGCCAGGGTTACCGACGAAAGAACCTTAATTCTATAGGTATTACAATGGCACTGACCTTTAGGTATAAGAAAGGACCCAAGGGTGTCTATAGACCTTATGTCGAGTTGATATTAAGCAATGCAGAGAGATTTAAGAAGGTTGCTTGCTTGCTCGATTCCGGTGCCGATACCTCATTTATTCCGAAAGCCTTCGCTGAATATCTGAATCTCGACCTATCTTCTAAGCCAGAGGAATCTAAGGGTGTTATGGGACCCTTTGATACGATTCTCTCCTATATGACCGTTATAATACCCAAAGCCCGTCCCCGAATTATTCTGCCAAGGGTCCCCGTCAGGGTTCCGGTAGAGGATAGATTTGACCCAATGTTCCTGATAGGTCGTAATGGATTTTTCGATGAATTTGAGATAACCTTCAGGGAACACAAAAGGGAAGTGAAACTGAAGAGGGTCCAAAGGAGATCTTATTAACTGGGGTCGTGATTTAATTAACGAGAGATGCAATCTCAGGTTGAGGGAGAGAAATAACCATAAACCCCTATCCCTCGGGCTGAATTCCATATACAACGAATTTTTCTGTTTGTCTTTCTATTGTTTAACCGGAGCAGGATGGAAACAGTATTTTTTATCTGGTTTGGGATATGTTTCATATGTTATATGTTCCGTACTCTATTCCACGTATTAGATAATAAAAAATTTCCTTTGGAAATTTAACTCGTATACTTTCGTATACGATAAAAAAAGTAATTTAGCGAAAAGCAAAAAATTTTTTCCCATGATATCGATTGCAATGTTTTTCTCATGGTTCTCATGGTTCTCCATGGTTTTTCTGGATCCGATCAAAATGGATCTTTTCTGGGTGAAGTATATCGATCTGATATTATTCATAACAGGGGTTCCTCTTGTTGTGCTCTCGCATCTGAAAATAGGGGGATTTGAGAGCAAGAAACTGGTTAGAACCGGTATCTATTCAAAGATAAGACATCCGATGTACCTGGGCTTTATCCTGTGGATCATCGGGTTCCCTCTGTTCATGCAAAGCCTTATCACACTCGCATCCTCACTCATCTGGATACCCCAGATCATGTACTGGAAAACATCCGAAGAGAGCAAATTGGAGGAGATGCATAAGGAATACAGGGAATACAAAAAGAGAACATGGTTTTAGTTAGTTTCCTCAGGAGAAGATTGTAAACCGCTATTTATTGGGGTGATTCTATAGGTAAATTCAACGAGAGAGGTAATCTGGAGCTGGAGGAGGTTAAAGAGAGATAAAATGTCCCGAGCATTTCTAATAGGAGCTGGTGCAACGAAAGCAGAATATAGAGACGCCCCTTTAAGTAAAAATTTTTTTAAGTTTGTGGGACGCCAAGACAAAGAATTGTTTAAGGCTATAAAGGATACAATTGAACCCCATATATCACAGCCTTTACAAAAATCAAATGTTGAAGATGTAATGATACAATCATATCAGTTCGCTCCATCGGTTAAGACGTCATTTCTCGAATCATTATATATTGCAATATATAAAGTGTTAGCTGATTCAACAGGAAGTAATGCAAGTTATATTAATCGATACCTTAATAGAGAATTCACAAGACATCCAACCCGATTTAAAACGTTATTGAATGATAGACGTCTAAATAAAGATGATTTCTTTATGACTTTGAATTATGACTTATATCTTGACAGAGAGGTTCTTGCAGTTCAAAGAGAAATTGACTACGGATTAAACAAAGATTTTATTAGTACTAAATTTCCCCCATTCCAACTAACACATGAGCCTACTTTTTCTGTTTATCATTTGCACGGTTCATTAAATTGGGAAACAGCAGGTAATAAGATTAATATCCATGGTGGAGCAATTATACCAAGATATATCCGATCAGGGTGCAACTTATGCCTAATTCCTCCTGGGCAGAAAGAACTTAATCCAATTCTGAAATTAGTCTGGGCGACTGCTGAGAAAAGATTATCAAAAGCAGATGAATTGATTATAATTGGTTGTAGCTTGAATCCTGAAGATACTGAATTGATAAGCATCATAAAGAAATTCGTAGATAAAAAAGGATCTGAGAATATTAAAATAATCTATTTGTCTGTTTCATCAGACTCCCCTGAATATCCCTATTACAAAAAAATTATTGGTGGTGACTTTAGAGAATATCGTCATGGATTTAACATCAATGGACCTCCTAGCAAGCTTGGAGCAATTGAATTTATTTTTGATTAATTGGGTTAGACAAAGCCTCTATTTATTGGGGTGGTTCTAATGGATAATCAAGTAGGGTGGTTACATTGTGTTGGGAACAAATACCTGGGTGGGTTATAAATCTTTTATATGCTTTAGGAGGGCTTTTGTTTGGTTACTTTGTGATTCCTAAAGCTGATGATTCACATCAGAGGGCAAAGAAGGCATTTGACGAAGTTTATTCCCCACTAGCGGATGCTTTCGCATTCAGTAAATATAGTCTAGATAGTGAAACACTAATACTAACTAAGGAGGACAATCTGAGTAAACCTGAGGAATATCATCATCGCCAGAATATACGGAAAATTATGCCTTTACTCGAATCTTATGCTAATATAGATTTAAGAGATTTATTAAGGGCTGCGTTTTATAACGGGGAGTTAAAAAAGAAAAAAGATCCTAAAACAGGTGAAGAGATAGATGTAATTGAAGCATTCAAAAGAGAACGAAAAATATACTATACTTATAAAAGGGGTAGATTGTTTGTACTCTTGTATTGGCTTACACATCCTAAACATTTTTTAGCGCCACTTAAATTTTTGTGGAATGAAGTATCGAGGAAATCCAACATTATTTTCCTGCTTTTTTCGATTTCCTTTGCTGGTTTAGCTTTTTTTAGAATTATTTTTCAAATACCCGATATTTTATTTGAAAGCGTTGATGGATACTCCAATAGATATGGTCTAATTGCCCTCACCACCCTATTATTCTTCTTTATTTTAGAATGGCTTCTTCCCATCAGTCACCTTATAGGTAGTAAATCAAAATGGGTTCGCCTAAAGGAATTACCAACAGTGGCGTGGTGGATAGGCAATGAACTATTTGAATTTGTCGGCTTCAGGGAAGTGAGGCAAAAAAGACAAGTAATAATTGGTTTAATAGCTGGACTAGTCCTACCGGCTTACATTTTTCTTTTTTCAGACAAGTCTTTCAGTTTGAATATCTTTTATTCTTTTGGAGTTATTCTAACAATAACTGGTGGCGTATTCACTAGAGTTGTTTTAGCTCCTTTTATTGAAGAAGTTTTTTTCCGAGGTATGTACATAAATAGATTCATGTCCATATTCAAAAACAAAACAACTGCTGGTCTTGTAGCTCTTTTTTCCTCTGCACTTATTTTTGCTAGTATCCACACGCCCGAACACAACCTACTGAACATGTTCATTGGAGGGCTTGTTTTTGGTCTTGTTTACCTCATTAATTGGGGAAATTTAAGAGAACCATTCAATTGGCAGAAAAATATAGTTGCTGCGATAATAGCTCATGGTGTGAGCAACTTTATGGTCACAGTAGTAATGTTTCCCGCTTAATCGATAAAGAATTTCAGTCCGCTGAAGAATTTTTTGCAGAATTCGATTGAAAAAGAGATATAGCTTATCACATACCAACTAATTCAAAAAGAGTATCAAATTTCAGTAAGATGTATAAAAACACAAAAATTATAATTGCAATTTTTAAAATCTTTCTATTATAGTCCAGGTGATACTTTAATTTATTTTTAAATTCTTCTATTGTCAACACGAGGAAAGCGACAACTGTATAACCTGCAACTATGAGTGTGTTTATTATATCCCTTACCTTATCCCTATTTTCTCTCTTTTCCACATCTAATCTTTCAATTCTTCTCTTTTCTTCCTCTTGTTTTAATCTCTCCTTCTCGGCTTCTTTTTCAATAAAAGACTTTAATGTACCAGATAGATCAAAGACTATCATCCTCTTTGATTGATTAGGTGCATAAGAATCGGTCCTACACTCGATACCATTCTCTAACGGTAAATACTCCCATGGTATAAGCTCAGTCGAGGGTTGAGGACAACTCTTTGGAAATTCACACCTCAATTTTTCACTGCAAGATTCACTAAAGCTCAAAGCATAAGTTTCGTTAGATTGTGGGAAACCAAATACAATATTGCGACTCACTCTCCCATATTTCTCTTTATCTTTAGTTGAATAATTCTTTGCATTATACCTATATTTAATCTCATAATGAAGAGCATCCTCCTTCGTGGTTTGTATACAAAATTCAATATCATTTGTTGTAGGGCTGAATGTATATTTACCCGTACAATTTGACCTATTGATACCCACCATACCCGTTGGTGTAAACTCTCTTTCTGGGTTGTGAAGATCAACTATTTTTATGCTCTTCGGATCGATTATTTCGTTATCTGGTAATGGGATGGTTTGAACAGTAGAATATCTTCTAGAATCTTTTCTTGATTCCAACAAACAAGATATCCTTATAGTCGTATCTATACTGCCATCATCGTTTAAAATAAAATCAACATCCATTGATTCGTATTGACACCTGCATCCGTTGGGTTCAATAGCAACAGCAATTTGCAATAAAAGAACAAATGTAATCATGAATATCGATTTTTTGTTGATCATCTTTACATATAGGTATATGGAAAAAAGATATTTATAGCACCTTGTACAATAGAAACAAAACAGAAAAATAAAAAATCCTAACCCAAACCCTCCTCAATGAGGTTGATTCTGTATAATCCCCATACGAAAAAACAAAAAAAGATAGATAGATAAGTCTGCTTTTTGGGGAGGATGCATGAAAGAATTTTTAGAGTATATCTCCTTTCTTTGCTTCTTTGAGTAATTCCTTGGTGAAGTCTACGG
>JGI24422J19971_10000094_pt1 | contig 40339 bp, 34 predicted proteins | sample DeeMarSWOR152_54_FD_19971 | JGI IMG/M metagenome (IMG submission 19971) | reverse complement strand
TCGGGCTTGATGTGGAACGGCTCTTGGGCACCTTCTCGCCTAAAACCAGCATTCTCTATCTGTGCTCGCCCAATAACCCGACAGGAAACCAGTTTAAGATGAATGAAGTGGAAACTTTGGCTAAAGAGTTCCCTGGAATAGTCGTCTTGGATGAGGCGTACGCGGAATATGCGGACTACTCTATGGTCTCGCGTATAGGCGAGTTCGAGAACTTGATTATTTTGAGAACGTTCTCTAAAGCCTTCGGGTTAGCGGCGCTTAGACTTGGATACGCCGTCACCAACGCAAGACTTTCAAAAACACTCTCGGATAAGACGCCGTTGCCGTTTCCAGTGAGTGCCTTCACGTTAAACATGGGTCAAAAGCTTCTGGAAAACGTCGAAGTGATGAGAAAAGCCGTTGAAGAATTGAAAAGTGAACGCGGAAAACTGATAAGGAAACTCAACGAGATAAATGGGATAGAAGCCTTCGATTCGAAAGCAAACTTTGTGCTCTTCAACGCAGACAAGCCATGTGAGGAGGTTTACCAAAGCCTCCTGAAACGAGGTTTACTCGTCAAGAAACTCGGCAAAATCCTTAATTTGGATAATTGCTTCAGAACTACGGTTGGATTACCCCAGATGAACAATAGATTATTGGAGGCTTTAAGGGAAATATTTGGGTGATGAAAAATGAGAGCGGATGAAGTATATAGAAAAACCCGAGAGACAGAAGTTCGCGTGAAAGTGAACCTTGATGCGGAAGGAAAAGCAGATGTCAACACAGGCGTGGCTTTCCTAGATCACATGATAACTTCGCTGGCAACACACAGCCTGATCGACATCACCGCCACAGTAAAGGGAGACCTGAGACACCACATCGTTGAAGACCTTGCCATATGCCTCGGAGAAGCATTAAGCAAAGCCTTAGGAAACAGAGAAGGAATAACCAGGTTCGGAAACGCAGCAGTCCCTATGGATTGCTCTTTAGCGTTTTCAGCAGTTGACCTTGTTAAGCGTCCCTACTTCAAAATTGACCTAAAACTGCGAGGCAAAAAAATCGAAGACATGCCTACAGAAGACATCAACCACTTCTTTGAGACGCTTGCCACTTCGCTACAGGCAAACGTTCACGTGTTCGTCCAATATGGACGTAACGACCACCACAAAGCAGAAGCAGCCATCAAAGCCCTTGCCCTTTCGCTGAGACAAGCGATAGCGCTGGATCCGCGAAGGAAAGGAGTGCCGAGTTCTAAAGGAGTAATCTGATGCCCGAAGTAGTAATATTCGACTATGGAGTAGGAAACCTTCTCAGTCTAAAATGCGCCTTGGAAAAGGTCGGGTTGAACGCGAAAATCAGCGTGTCAGCACAGCAGTTAAGCAAAGCCGACGCTATTGCGTTGCCAGGTGTTGGGAATTTTTCTGCTGCCGTCACAAAACTAGGTGCTGTAAAAGAGCAACTTGTATATGCGGTCGAAAGCGGCACTCCACTTCTCGGGATATGCATAGGCTTGCAGCTTTTCTTCCAAGAAAGCGACGAAGGCGCAGGAGAGGGCTTGGCGCTTTTTGAGGGTAAAACTGTCAGATTAGCTGGTTCTGTTAAAGTGCCGCACATGGGATGGAACACGCTTCGCATTGTAAAACAGGACGAGATTTTTGAAGGCGTTGATAATGAGTCTTATGTTTACTTTGTTCACTCGCTGTATCCCGTGCCCGCCGACAAAGAAATTGTGTGTGCTGAAACTGAGTATGGGACAACATTCACTTCAGCCATAGCCAGCAAAAACGTGTATGGGACGCAGTTTCACCCAGAAAAATCAGGAGACGTTGGATTGAAGATTCTAGATAACTTCGCCAAGATAGTGAGAAGGTGACGCGGCAGTTGCAGTTGATTCCAGCAATTGACCTGATGAACGGCAAAATCGTTAGACTATCACGGGGCGACCCGAAAACGGCTAAGGTGTATGAGCAGTTCGGTGGGTCTGTGGAAACCGCGAGAAAATGGAAGGAAGAAGGCGCAAGAAAATTGCACATTATAGATTTGGACGCGGCTTTTGGTACGGGAGACAACCTGTCCGTCATCGCGGAAATCGCCGAAAGCGTAGAGTTGCCAATTCAGGTTGGTGGCGGAATTCGTACAATCGAGACTGCGCAAAAACTGCTCACTATGGGAATCAACCAGGTTATTCTCGGCGCTTTAGCATTCAGCGACCCCAAAGCGATAACACAGATTCAGCAAGAGTTCGGCACTGAAACCGTAATCGTTGCTTTGGATAACAGCAATGGCAAAATAATGGTTGAAGGGTGGAAAACAGCAACAATGCTAGGAGTAAGAGAGGCGCTGGAAAAGTTTACCATGCTCGGCGTTAAGACGTTTCTTATAACTTCGATAACGAAGGACGGGACGCTTTCAGGACCAGATGTTGGCACGCTCAGTGAGGTATGCCGATTTCCAAATGTGGAGATAATTGCGGCTGGCGGAATAGGTAGCTTGAACGATTTGGTAGCGCTAAAGCGGGTAGGCGTTGAAGGTGTAGTCATTGGTAAAGCTCTTTACGAGGGCAGATTCACGCTGAAGGAAGCATTAAAAAGTGTAGGAGGAAAATAGGAGTCTATGGCATTAGCTAAACGAATAGTTCCATGTTTGGATGTGGATCAAGGAAAAGTTGTCAAGGGAGTCAACTTTGTAAACCTGAAAAAGGCTGGAGACCCTGTTGAGTTAGCGAAACGCTATTCAGATGAAAGGGCAGACGAACTGGTTTTCCTTGACATAACCGCGTCGTCAGAAAAAAGGGATATACTGCGAGGAGTAGTGGAGGGCGTGGCAAAGGCAATTAGCATTCCATTCACTGTGGGGGGAGGAATACGCAACGTTTCAGACGCTAGGCTTGTTCTGTGTAGTGGCGCAGACAAAGTTTCGGTAAACACAGCGGCGGTTGAAAACCCACAGGTGATAACGAAACTCGCCGATGTCTTCGGGCAACAGTGCGTCGTAATAGCCATAGACGCAAAAAGAAAACGTGAGCAAAGAGCAGACAAGATAATGGTGGAAACCAGCGAGGGCCCAGTTTGGTTCGAAGTATACACTTATGGAGGAAGAAAACCCACTGGAATAGACGCGATTGATTGGGCGGTGCGGGCTGCGGAGCTTGGAGCAGGTGAGTTCTTAGTAACTTCAATGGATAAGGATGGCACAGAAGACGGCTACGACATAGAGTTAACCCGTACCATCTGTGAGAGAGTTAACGTTCCAGTCATCGCAAGCGGCGGCGCTGGGAAACCAGAACATTTCCTCGAAGTTTTCACAGATGGAAAAGCCGACGCGGCGTTGGCGGCTTCAGTTTTTCACTACAACAAGTATCCAGTTCCAGTTGTGAAGGAATTCTTGCGAAAGCAGGGGGTGATTATCAGACCTTGACAGAAGAAGACTTGCTCAAAAAGCTGGATTTCAAAAAGTGCAATGGTCTCATCCCAGTGGTTGTGCAAGACGCTAAGTCTAAAGCGCTGCTTATGCTGGCTTACACAAACGAAGAAGCCCTTGAAAAGACGCTGAGCACGGGTTACGCGCATTACTGGAGCCGCTCCCGAAACAAGCTGTGGATGAAAGGCGAGACGTCAGGGCACACGCAGAAAATCAAAAGCATAATCGTAGACTGCGACTACGACACGCTGCTGTTCGTTGTGGAACAAAAGGGAAACGTGTGCCACACTGGAAAAGACACCTGCTTTCACAACAAGTTAGAGTAGAAACCAATAGTTTTAAAGAAATAAACCCTCTATTTCTTAATGTAAAGTTAACGCGAAAACTTATCATGAAAGGGTGAAAATTGTATGTCGCTACATGAAGCCATGCTCTATGAAAAACAGAAGGATAAAAAAGTGAAATGTCATTTGTGCGCACGCCGATGTCTTATAAGTGACGGAGCAACCGGTTTTTGTTTGGTTAGGAAAAACGAAGATGGAGTTCTTTACTCTCTTGTTTACGCGAAGGCGGTGTCCGCGGCTGTTGACCCGATAGGTAAGAAGCCTCTCTCGCATTTCAACCCTGGAGCATTGGTTATGTCTATTGCGGCGGCTGGCTGCAATTTTCGTTGTCAATTCTGCGACAATTGGATGGTAAGCCAAGAGAGAGAAGTGACGGGCGAGCATTTTCCTCCGGCGGAGGTCGTGAAGGCGGCAAGAGAGCGGAACTGTCAAGGGATAAGCTACACTTACACTGAACCAACAATTTTCATGGAGTATGCGTATGACACCGCCAAACTCGCGCATCAGGTGGGTTTCTTTAACACTTTTGTAACGAACGGGTACATGACGCCCGAAGCCGTGAAGACGGTTGCTCCGTATTTGGACGCAGCGACGGTTGACTTCAAAGGCGGAGGAGACCCAGATTTCTACAAAAGCTTTTCTTCGGTTCCAACCGTTGAACCGATTTATGAGTCTTTAAAGGAGCTTAGGAGAAACGGCGTCCACATAGAAATCACGAACTTGGTTGTTCCAAAAATCGGAGATTCCATGGACAGAATAAAAGAGATGGCAATGTGGATTAAAGATACTTTGGGTCGAGATACACCGTTTCACTTGCTGCGCTTCCATCCTGACTACAAGATGACAACTACACCAGCCACAACAGTTGAAGTCATGGAAAAGGCGTACATGACCGCAAGAAACTCTGGGCTAAACTATGTGTACATTGGAAACGTTCCGGGGCACCCAGCTGAGAACACTTATTGCCCAAGCTGCAACGAACTTTTGATCAAACGATACAGCTTTGAAATTACAAAATGGAATCTAACAAAGGATATGCGTTGCCCCGTGTGTGGGCAGGGGATTCCGATAAAGGGGAAGCTGCATTCAACCGGATCGCGTTTTCCATACGCACTGTTTTAGTACGCCATTCAGCATTAATATTATTAGATGAGAATGTGGAAACTTTTAAGGCTAGACGCCGCTGCCGTTCTCGATGACCAGTTGGCAAAGAAGAGTTTGGCCAGATACTTTGCCATCGTGAAAAACGAGAAAACTGCAAAGTTCATGATAGCCCAAAAGCTTCCAGCGGAATTCGACAAAAAAGATTCGTTGGAAGAGCTTTGGAAAGAGCACGCGAAGCGCACTGAAGAGTTCTGCCAGATTGAGCAAGAGATTGACAGAGGTAAAGATTTGAATGAAATGCTCACGCCCGAAAAATCATATTTTGACCTGAAGATTGAAATCGCAAACAGAATTCTGCAAAACTGCCATTTTTGCAGTCGCAAATGTGGCGTTAACAGAGTGGCAAGCGGGTTGGGTTACTGTGCCTGCGGCAACACGATGGTTGTTTCCAGCATTTTTGAGCACGTAGGCGAGGAAGCAGAGCTTGTGCCATCAGGAACCATATTCACCATGGGCTGCACCATGCGCTGCCGTCACTGCCAAAACTGGACCATTTCCCAGTGGATGGAGCCAGGAACCGAGTACAAACCCAGAGAAATGGCTAGGGAAGTTAAAAATTTACGCTTGAGTGGCTGCAGAAACGCAAATCTCGTAGGCGGAGAACCTACGCCGTGGCTTCAGCATTGGCTGGAAACGTTCAAGCACGTAAACGTGAACGTGCCCGTAGTGTGGAACTCGAACACGTATTACAGCCCAGAAACAGCTCAGCTGCTAGCAGGGTTCGCTGACGTTTACCTCTTAGACTTCAAGTATGGACCCGGCGATTGCGCGCGAAGAATTTCCGACGCGCCAGACTACTGGGAAGTGTGCAAGCGCAATCATTTGGAAGCCAAAAGACACGGCGAACTAATAATACGAGTGCTGGTCTTGCCGAACCATTTGGAATGCTGCACAAAGCCGATACTGGAGTGGATAGCGGACAAGTTAGGCGCTGAAACAAGAGTCAACGTCATGTTCCAGTATAGACCAGAATGGCGCGCACACGAAATCCCAGAACTGCGCCGAAGGCTAACCAAAGACGAGATGCAAAAAGCTGTACGATTAGCTGAAAAAGCAGGACTAAGAAACTTGGCCTAAACCACGCATTGCAGATTTTTCACTCAAAAGCAAGCACAAAATCAAGCAAAGGATCAATCTACAAATAAGGGAGGGGTAAGTCTCCGAGAGCACAGTCTAGGCCTTCACACGTATAATGTATGGCAACACATCAGCAACAGAAAAGTTATTACACTCAAGCCAACACAAACCGCACAGAAAAGGAGAAACAAACAATGCCTGTCGCATTTATTATAGGAACCGCTGGTTCAGGCAAGTCCTTGTTCACAGCAGCTTTCAGTGAATGGCTGAAAATGTCAAAACAAGATGTAGCCGTCGTGAACTTGGATCCTGGCGCGTTAAAACTTCCTTATTCGCCTGATGTGGATGTGCGAAACTACGTGGATGTCGGCAATTTAATGGAAAAATACGGTTTAGGACCCAACGGAGCCTTAATAATGGCTGCCGACCTCATAGCAGACGAAATAGAAAACATAACAAAAGACGTCGAAGCCGCAAACGCCGATGTTGTTTTGGTGGATACGCCAGGACAAATGGAGTTGTTTGCGTTCAGAGCAAGCGGCCCTTACATTGTGAACGAGCTTACAAGAGAACCTAAAGCCGTAGTTTACCTGTTCGACTCCGTTTTCTCTATTAACCCGCTTAATTATGTTTCTAACATGTTTCTCTCAGCAGCCGTCTATAATCGGTTTTTTCAACCTCAAATGCACCTGCTTTCAAAATGCGATTTGATTCCGGAAAAAGAAGTTGAAACAATCACTGACTGGGCTGCTAATCCAAGAGCCTTAGAGGACTCAATCGAGCAGAAACTAGAAGGCACAAAACGCTTGTTTAGCAGAAATATGATGCAAGCCATTAGTCAGCTTGGCATAAAATTCCTGTTGATTCCGGTGTCAGCCAAAACAAACCAAGGATTGACAAACTTTAACACCAGTCTGGAGCGAGTTCTAACCGGCGGAGAAAAATACACATACTAATGCTAACGCGCACAAGCACTCTACGTTTTTTTATCGTTGCTAAGAAGTACCCAGCTTGCGGCGAAAGCTCCACGTTTCGCTTTTAGTCGATTATCCGCGCCAGCGATTATTATGACATCATTGTCTCCGGGTTTGAGGTCTTTAAGAATCTTATTTGAGGCTTCTGGAAAATCTTTTTCTATGCTGTTGCTTACCGATTCGATTATTAAATGACCGTTCCTAGACACTATAGCAACAGCGCGCCTAGCGCCACCCATTATAGCTGCGTCCCGTTGGTCTATGCCAGATTTGACTTTGTGCCCTCTATTCTTGACTAAAAAAGCGTAATTATATTCTGAATTTGTTAACGAGGTTCTTTCGACCTCGAGCCTTTGAGGGAAAACCTCTTCAATTCTTTTCCAGAGGCTTAACCCTTTATCTGTGAGGTTACAGCCCTCTTTTGAAGTTACAATCAAGCCAGCATCCTTAAGGCGACTTACTATTGTGCGGATGGCACCTTCTCCGACGTTTAATTTCTCAGCCAACTTGGTTCGCCCGATTGGCTTCTCAGCCATAAGCTCCAAGGCAGAGAAAATGTGGAACATGGAAAATGTAGTTGATGGCCCTGGACCTTTTGGGCGAACGATGTTTTCAATAAATTTTTTGAAGGGGAAAGTCATAATTAGTGCCACATACTGTATTTAAGTGGCTAATTATTATAATTTATGACTGAAAAATTTCGGCAACGACCACGCTGATAGAGGTGTAGGAAATGCGCGCTGTGTTATCTTCATTCTTTGTAGGCTACCACGGAGATTTCCACGAGTGCGCCCCGCATCAGTTCTATTCCCACTGTTGCACGGGTTGGAAATTCCTTGTCAAAGTATTTTGCATATTCGTTGTTAAATTCGCTGAACAGCGCCATCGACGATAGGTACACGTTGGATTGGACAACATCGCTGACGTTGTAGCCTGCGGCGTGCAGTATCGCTTTGATGTTCTCCATGACCCTGACAGTCTGCTCTTTGATGCCGTTTGCAACTATTCTGCTTTCTTTTGGGTCCATCGCCACTTGACCTGAAACAAACAAGAACTTGTCAACTTTTATTCCTTGACTGTACGGGCCTACAGCTTTAGGCGCGTTTTCAGTTTGTATAACCTTTTTCATTAATTATCCTCTGGAATTTCTTCAGCGTCCAAGCTTAAAATGGCTTTTGCAGATTGGAAGAAGATACGCGTTAGTTGTTTGTTTAGTTATGCCCAATCATGTAGAAAGCCTTTTAAGAAAAATGTGGAGTTATTAAAACCCTCATTACAAGTTCAATTGAAGGGTTCCTATGAGAAAAAATGGGAAATACTTGTTTACTTCAGAATCTGTGGGAGAGGGGCATCCAGACAAAGTCGCAGACCAAGTATCAGACAGCGTTTTGGACGCCATCTTGCGCAAAGACCCTAAAGCAAGAGTTGACTGCGAAACCCTAGTGATGCAGGGAAATTTAATAGTAACTGGTCAAATCACAACCTCTTGCTACGTGTCAATACCTAAAATTGTTAGAAAAACACTGAAGGAAATCGGGTTTGATAATGCGAAAGATGGACTGGATTGGGAAACCTGTGGCATTTTGGTTTCTTTGACAGAGCAGTCTCCAGACATTGCAAGAGGAGTTAATGAAACCGAAACTCACGAGCAGGGCGCGGGAGATCAAGGAATGATGTTTGGCTACGCCACAACTGAGACTGAGGAGTTGATGCCTCTGCCGATAATGCTTGCGCATAAACTTGTTAAAAGGCTGTCTGAGTGCAGGAAAAAAGGAATATTGCCATATTTGAGACCAGACTGTAAGTCCCAAGTCACAGTTGAATATGTAGATGGAAAACCAAAAAGGGTGACCGCTGTCGTAATCGCTGCCCAACACACTGAGAAAGTTGGCATAAAGAAAGTGAGAGAAGACATAATCAATCAAGTAATTAAAAATGTTATACCTGCAGACAAGTTAGACGCAGAAACAAAGTACATCGTTAATGGGACTGGCAGGTTCGTGATTGGAGGAACCTTAGCTGATTCAGGTCTAACAGGACGAAAAATCATCGTTGACACGTACGGAGGCTTTGGAAGACATGGCGGAGGATGCTTTTCGGGAAAAGATCCATCAAAAGTTGACAAATCAGGCTGTTATATGGCAAGGTACATCGCCAAAAACATTGTTGCCGCGGGTTTGGCGGATGAGTGCGAGATTCAATTATCTTATGCCATTGGTGTAGCGCATCCAATTTCTGTGTTTGTGGATACGTTTGGTACGGGAAGGTTGCCCGATGAGGAGATTCTGGAATTGGTGAAGAAACACTTTGACATGAGACCTAAAGCAATTATAGATCACTTGCGTCTGCTCAGACCAATATACAGGAAAACCGCTGTGTTTGGACATTTTGGACGAGATGACCCAGACTTCACGTGGGAAAGAACCGACAAAGCAGAAGAACTCAGAAAAGCACTGAAATCCGCAAACAAGCGTTAAGCAATTATTCGCATTTTACCCTTTCTTTAACAACTTTTGTAACTCGAACGTTTACGAAATAAAATATAGCATAACTTATGCTAGTTAAACTGCTTCACTATTTTCAAAATAATAGCAAAAACACGGAAATAAAAAAGAGGAAATTGCTGGGGAGAAATCTCCTTTTCCATGCTTTTTAGCCAAAGATGTACTAAAAGCTGATAAACCCCTTTTTCTCTACTTTCCAACATTGGAAGAAGGGAATCAAAAATAGGCTGCGGTGTCTTCGGCGCAATAAACTTCAAAAAGCAACCCGTATTTGAATACGTGTATTGGGGTCTCCGCGCCCAAAACCACCGAGGTCACCAGTCCCACGGCTTCCTCACATACAACGAAGGACAATTTTACATTCATAAAAACCTTGATTTAGTACCAAAATTACGAGCCAGCGGTATGCAAGAATGGTTCGGGCGCCTACCAGGGTGCATAGGATTGGGCAATGTGCGGTATACAACTTCGGGAAAATGCGACGACGCATCATTGATGCAAGGCACTCAGCCAGTTACAGCTTCAATAAACGGGCTAAAACTCGCGCTCTCGTTCAACGGCAACATCGTCAACACTCTCCAACTAAAAAAGGAAATGAAACAAAACTTCCCCCATTTCACGTACAGTTGCGATTCAGACCTCATCTGTCAAAAGCTGCTGCTCGAACTGAAACAGGGCAAGGACCTAACATCTGCAGTTGACGCGTGCATGCAAAGCCTCGACGGAGCGTTCTCCGTGGCCGGCATAACTGGAAACGGCGACTTCTTCGCTTTTAAAGACCCCCATGGGATAAAGCCGCTGTGCGCTGGGCACAGCCCAGAGGGGGCAACTTACGCTTTTTCTTCGGAAACCGTTAGTTTGGAAATGAACGGCTTTTTAAGAGATTTTGAACTGAAATCAGGCGAGCTTGTGAAGGTTTCGAAGAACGGTTTTGAACGCGAGCAGATTGTCAAGAATCCACGCAAAGCTTTCTGCGCTTTTGAATATGCCTACTTCGCGAGACCTGACTCGCGGTTCGACGGCAAATACGTTTATGAAATTCGCGAAGAATTCGGAAGAAACATTGTACGCGAGTACCCAGAAATCGCGAAAGACGCGGATGTCATACTTTCAGTGCCTGAAACTGGCGACGACCCCGCCATGGGCGTTCACGAAGAGTCTGGACTGAGGTGGGAACGGGCATCCCGCAGGCACCGCTACGTCACCGAACGAGCCTTCATACTGCTAAACAAAGAACGCTATTCCACTATAGACCGAAAAATAAACATACTAGGCTCAAAGGTGTACGGAAAACGCCTAATAGTCACGGAAGACAGCATAGTCCGCGGCGACACCACAAAAGTCACAATAGAAAAATTGCGCAGAGCAGGCGCCAAGAAAGTCTACATGTTCGTTACTTTCCCGCGTATAATCGGACCGTGCTTTTACGGCATTGACATGGCAACTTACGGGCAACTAATCGGCTCGAGGCACAACGCGGAAGAAATCGCGAAAATCATAGGCGCGGACGCTGTGTGCTACCAATCAATCGAAGGATTAGTGCGTGCCACAGGCCAGAGCCGTGACCAATTATGTCTCGCGTGCATAACGGGCAAGTATCCTACACCGCTAGCTCAAAAAATGGCTGACGAAATGAAAGAAAAATTCTTCAATGGCTACGAGGAAAAAGGAAGAATCTACGAGACATGCGAAACCGCACCGCGAGCTTAGTGATAAAACAAATTAAGCGTTTCAGTTTATTCTCTAACAAACAAAGGTGCCGCTCATGGAGAAAGTAGGTGTACTAGTCGTTTCATACGGCGCAAGAGAAACAGCTATGGTTGACGCTTTCGCAAGAAGCCCAAACCACAAAGTGGAACTCTACATCGCAGACAAGCAACGCAACCCTTTTAACACGCAGAAATCTGCCAAACACATGGTTATCCCAGACTTAAATATCGAAGAAATCTGCAAGTTCGCCGAAGCCAACAAAGACAAAATCGACTTCGCAATAGTTGGTCCAGAAAAACCGATAATCGAGGGCGTACGCGACCTCGTGGAACAGCGGACAGCCATACCTGTCATCTGCCCAATGCAAGAATACGCCATAGAGGCCAGCAAAGTTCAGCAGCGCCTATTGTTCCAAGAAATAGCGCCAGAAGCAAATCCACGCTTCAAGATTTTCGACCCCAAGGAATACAAGGGAACAGGAGATGTTAAAAAAGCCGTATACGATTGGCTTGACCAGCTTGAGAACAAAGCCGTAGTGAAGCCCGACAAGCCTGCGGCGGGAAAAGGCGTAGGCGTCTGGGGCGACCACTTCACCACGCGGGAACAACTTTTCGAACATTTCATGTCGAACTTTCAGTATGGCTCTGTCATAATAGAAGAGAAAGTAGACGGCGAAGAATCCAGCTTCCAAGCGTTATGCGATGGAAAGCATTTCATCCCATTGCCTAGTGTGCGTGACTATAAACGCGCCTTTGACTGCGACAAAGGACCAAACACTGGCGGAATGGGATCCTACAAAGACTCAAGCGACGCACTGCCTTTCCTGACCGCAGCTGAACGAGACCGCGAACTCGCCCTCGCCACAAAGATCTTCGAAAAATGGAAGACGAAAATAGGAGACGACACAGCACTGAGAGGCGTACCCTTGTACCTGGCTTTCATGCACACTGGAGTTGGACTTAAGGTTCTTGAGAACAACAGTCGCCCAGGCGACCCTGAAATCATCAACATTCTCCCACTTTTGAAGGACGATTTCGTTGATGTATGCTTCCAGATTTTGGATGGCAACTTGAGGCGCGTTGAATTGGAGAAAGCGGCGACCGTGTTGACCTACAAGGTACCGCCCACTTACGGAGGCTACGCTGATGTTTTTCCAAAACTGGTGGATAAAGCGGCGGTTAACACGCCAGTCGACCTCTCAAAGGCATATGCCCTCGCCGACAAGTACGGCGAAAGAATTAGAATCTACCCCGCCGCCATGGAAATCAGAGACAACGAAGCTCACGCGTTAAAATCTAGGGCTGTGGGCGTTTTAGGCGTCGGCGAAAACATCGAGGAAGCGCGCCAGATCTCTCTGGAAGGCACTAAAGCGATTAGCGGCGGCGCCTTGTGGAACAGGACGGACATAGCTTCAAAGCAGCACATAGCACAAAGTGTAAGCCACATGGAACGGTTGAGGCGTAACCCGTGAAGCGCGTTTTCATATCAGACTGCGAGGGACCCATAAGCAAAAATGACAACGCCTTCGAAATCACAGCGCGCTTTGTTCCGAACGGAGACAAACTTTTCGCTCTCATAAGCAAGTATGATGATGTGCTTGCTGACGTTTTGAAAAAGCCCAGTTACTCAGCTGGTAGCACGTTGAAGCTGATCTTGCCTTTTCTAAAGGCGTATGACGTTACAGACAAGCAGATGGAAGAATTCTCCGCTCAGAACCTAATCCTGATTGCAAGCAGCAAAGACACTTTGCAGCATGTGAGGGCAATAGCTAGCGCCTTCATTGTCAGCACAAGCTACGAGCATTATATAAAAGCTCTCTGCAAAGCCTTAGATTTTCCATACGAAAACACGTATTGCACCACATTAAGCATTGACAAATACTTCATCACCGAACAGGAAAAGATGCGATTGAGAGAAGTGGCAAGGGAAATCGCGCAAATGCCCATGATCACTATTCCTCCAGCGGCAAAATGCATTGAAGACTTTTCGAGTACAGATCAAGAAACGATCAGGCGGCTTGACATGCTTTTTTGGAACGAAATTGCAGGCATGAGTTTAGGCAAGATTTTCTCTGATGTGACAACCGTCGGCGGGAGCCAAAAAGCCGAAGCCATAGAAGACGCTATTGAAGGCTTGGGGGCGCAACTGAGTGACGTGATGTACGTGGGTGACAGCATAACTGACGTGGAAGCCTTTAAGCTCGTTAGAAACAACGGTGGCTTAACTGTTTCATTCAACGGCAACCAGTACGCGGTAAAAAACGCTGAAGTAGCAGTGTTATCCGAAAACAGCACAGTAACCGCCGTAATCGCTGACCTCTTCTGCAACGTCGGGAAGCAGCAAACCTTGCAGATGCTGGAAAACTGGAGCCGCGAAACACTGCGAAAAAGCGTGGTTAGCCAGCCTCTGCTTGATAAGCTTTTCGCCTTGTATCCTGCGGCTTTGCCCAAGGTTCAAATAGTAACAGCGGAAGATATGGAAACGCTAGCGAAAGAAAGCAGCGAATTTAGAAAGAAAGTCAGAGGGGAAGGCATCGGGAGGCTCGGATAAATGGTAGCTAAAGCGGAAATTGAAGATACCTATGCCGAAGCCTTTGCCGGAATCTTTTGCCGCGTAATCGTCACAGCCGATGATGAACGCACGTTGCGCAGTGCGGCTGAAGACTCAACCGCCACGCCTTCAGTGGTGATTGGCAGAGTGGAAGGTGGTGTCGAAAAATGGCTGAGCGAAAACGAAACCCCGGACCAACGCAAAGGCGCGATACTACAGTTCTGGGGAGCAATAAGCCGCAAAACACCACTTGCTGATTCGTTGAAGAAGTTTGAAACCGAACTTTCTTACAGAATCCGTCAAGACATACTCGTCAAGCCGTTCACGGCGGTTTTTGACGCTTTGCCCAATGCTAAGGGAAAATTGGACATGATGACGCGGGTTGGGCATTGCGGTGATGGTTACGAGTGGGTTGAAAAGCGCTACGGCAGAGAGGTTATTGTCATTCCCCTTATGGTTCCAGACTTTATCATTGAACGGTATTTGGGTTATGCCCGCGGCGTCATGGGCGCAAACTTCTGGGTGATGTGCAAAACAAAGGAAGCCATGAAACAAGCAGGCGGAAAAGCCTTAGAAGCCATACACAACGTCGCTGGCGTAATCACTCCGTTTGATGTTTGCTCTGCGGGTTCCAAGCCTGAAACTCGTTTTCCATCGATAGGCCCCACTACAAATCATCCGTATTGCCCGTCGCTTAAAGAGAGATTGGACAAGGGCTTTATGGTTCCCGAAGGCGTACGCTACATCCCAGAAATAGTAGTTAACGGAGTTGCAATGGAGTCCGTTAAAGAAGCCATGAAAGCTGGAATCGGCGCTGTCCTGAACGTTGATGGCGTCGTGCGAGTTTCTGCTGGAAACTATGGCGGGAAACTGGGCGAGTTTAAAATTTACTTGCGAGAGTTGTTCTCATGAGCCGTTTTGACGTTGTCGGTTTTGGCGCGCTTAACGTGGACAAGCTCTTCAGAGCAAACAGGCTCGCCGAGGCAGAAGAGGAAAGCTTCATAGAGGATTACACGGAAGCTTGCGGAGGCTCAGCCGCAAACACCGCGGTCGGACTCGCAAGGCTTGAGTGCAAAGTGGGCTTCATCGGCAAGGTGGGCTGTGACAGGGAAGGCGACTTGCTCCTCAAAGATTTCTGCACGGAAGGAGTTGATACCGATGGCACACTCCGCGCAGGGGAAGGCAAAAGCGGTTCAGTTTTAGGCTTCGTGGACAAGAAAGGCGCACGGGCGTTGTACATCGATTCAGGCGTTAACGACACGATAGAGTTTGACGAGATAAACGTGGAATATGTTTCTCAAGCGCAGTTTTTGCATTTAACTTCCTTCGTCGGCGAAAAATCTTTCCAAACCCAAAAAAAGCTCTTGAGCGCTCTCCCAAACAGCGTCAAAGTTAGCTTCGATCCTGGCGCGTTGTACGCAAGAAAAGGCTATGCTGATCTAGAGCCGATTTTAAAGAAGACTTACGTTTTGATGCCTAACGCCCTTGAGCTTGAACTCTTAACGGGTGAAACTGACTATTGCAAAGGCGCTGATTTCATGGTCGGAAGGGGCGTCAAAATAGTTGCTGTCAAACTCGGCGGTGACGGGTGCTACATTACTGATGGGCGCGAGCGGCATCTGATAGAAGCCTTCAAAGTGAAAGTCGTCGATACGACAGGCGCTGGAGATGCTTTTTGCGCTGGTTTCCTTTACGGCTTGGTTAATGGTAAAAGCCTTTTCGAGTGCGGTAGGCTGGGCAATTTTGTGGCTTCAAGATGCGTCATGAAAATGGGCGCGAGAGCTGGACTTCCCTTTACCAAGGACTTAGAACTTCTTAGTTAAATGGTCGATGAGGCTTTCGAAAATCAGCTTTCCATCGCCGTACTGCGGCATCTGTTCTTGGCGTGTCCAGTCTGGTTGTTGCCACCAGTAAAGCGCTCTTTCAGGATGCGGCATCAAACCGAATATTGTTCCTTCCCTGTTGCAGATTCCAGCAATATCGTGGAAAGAGCCGTTTGGGTTTGTTGGAAAACTGCCTTCTGCGTAATCGCCGTTCTCGCTGCAATATCGGAAAACTAGCAAGTCATTCTCGTATAGTTTTTCGAGGAGTTTTTGCTGTTTTTCTCTTGGAAAGAGGAATCTTCCTTCTGAGTGGGCAACAGGTATTTTGAGCACTTTTCCTTTGGGAATTTTTTTGGTGAATATGCATTTTCCCTTGTTTTCTTGTTTGAGATAGACCCAGCGGCAGTTATAGCCCTGTGGAATATTTGTGGCGAGGGCAGCTTCAGGATAAGCGCTCACGCCTTCAAAGCCTGGAAGCAAGCCGTACTCAACCAGAACTTGAAAACCGTTGCATACACCGAGAATTGGCCTGTTCTCTTCAACAAAGGCTTTAAGTTCTTTGCCCAACTTGGCTGACAGCCATCTTGCCAATATTACTCCAGCACGCACGTAATCCCCAAACGAGAAACCACCTGGAAAAACCAAAACCTGATAATCCAAGAGGTTTCTGCGTTTGACAAGCTCGTTCAAGTGCAACGTTTCAGCCTGAACGCCCAACTCTTGAAAGGCACGTTGCGTTTCCGAATCGCAGTTTGTTCCGCCCACGCGCGTAACACAGACCTTTATTTCTTCCCGCTTCACCCGTTACACCCCGCTGCTTAAGGTCTCCTTCCAGCTTCGGCGCAAAGCCGTGAGCGAAGCATCCACAACAACTGTGCCGTCCAATCCGTGGACAGTTAATTTAGATTTATTGGTGACCCTGCCTATTTCGGCGCAAACTTTTCCCTTCATAATAGCTTTGAAGTCGTTTTTGGTTTTTTCGGGAACTTCCATGAGGAAGCGGCTGTTTGACTCAGAGAACAGCAGGAAGTCGTTGCGGTTCATCGCTTTGCTGGGCACTTTTTTTAGGTTCAATTTCATGCCATAACCGCCTGCTAGAGCCATCTCCGCCGCTGTCACTGCTAACCCGCCTTCTGAGAGGTCGTGGCAAGCTTTGACAAAGCCTAAGTCGATGGCTTTAGTAACGGCTCTGAAGTTTCTTTTAGCCTGTGCTGCGCGCACTTTCGGAACAGTTTTTCCCATATGCCCTTTAAGCTTGTAGTATTCTGAGCCGCCCAGCTCCTTAAAGGTTTGACCAACAATATAGAGCGAATTGCCTGGTGCCTTAACGTCCATCGAGGTGGTTAGGCGAATGTCTGGAATGACGCCCAACGCTGTGATTAGAAGGGTCGGCGTGACTGGACCAAGAGGTGACTCGTTGTAAAGGCTGTCCTTTCCCGAAATGAAGGGTGTTTTGAAGGCGGTGGCGAAGTCATAGCACGCTTGGCATGCTCTTACGAGGGAGCCTAACCTTTCTGGTTTTTCAGGGTTGCCCCATGTGAAATTGTCGAGAAGCGCTATTCGGCGACCCCCAACCGCAACGTTATTTCTTACTGCTTCGTCTATGGCTGAGGCTGCCATCCAATAGGCGTCGATTTTCCCGTAGTTCGGGTTCATGCCGCATGAAATTACTATGCCCTTCCAAGAGGCTTCGAGAGGCTTTATCACCGCTGCATCATTCGGTCCGCCGTACTCGCCTTGTAGGGGTTTCAGCGTGGTGTTTCCTTTCACCTCGTGGTCGTAAGTGCGCACTACGCTTTCTTTGCTGGCGATGTTGGGCGCGGACAACAACTGCAAAAGTGTTTCCTTAAGGTCTTCTGGTTCTGGAAACGTGGGCTCTTCAAACTCTATGTTTTCGTATGTTGCGGTTTTCATGCTTTTTGGCGGCTCAAAAAGAAAGGACATGCTCATGTCTGCTACTTTTTTGCCTTGATAACTAAGCTGTAAGCGTTGCTCTCTTGTGAGTTTTCCTATGGCTGTGGCTTCCACATCCTCCTTTTCGAAAACTTCCAAGACTCTTCCAAGGTTTTCAGGCGGAACGGTGAGGAGCATTCTTTCTTGGGATTCTGAAATGTAGATTTCCCAAGGTGCCAAGCCGTGATATTTCAAGGGCACCGTTTCCAGTTCCACTGTTGCGCCGCAACTGAACCGTTTGGCGGTTTCGCCGACGGCTGAGGATAATCCTCCGCCGCCCAAGTCCGTTATTGCCGAAGCGAGTTCTCGGTCTCGGATTTCAATTATGGCGCGTTTCAGTTTTTCCTCTTCGATGGGGTCTGCGATTTGCACGGCGGGTCTGGACACTTCTTCTGATTTTTCTGTTAGCTCGGCGGAAGCGAAGGTTACGCCGTGGATGCCGTCGCGGCCTGTTTTTCCGCCTGCCAGTAGGATTATGTGGCCTGGTTTGGCGTTTCTTCGGAACTTTTTAAGCGGCAGTAGCCCTATACATCCGCAGTAGACTGTGACGTTTCCAGTGTAACTGTCGTCAAAGTATATGGCGCCGTTCACGGTAGGGATGCCCATGTTATTTCCGTAAGCGCCTATGCCCGCTGTTACCCCCATGTAAACGTATTTTGGGTGTTTCACGCCTGCTGGAAGCTTGTTGTAATCGTAGTTTAAGGGTCCGAAGCCTAAAACGTCGGTGCACGCGATGGGGTCTGCCCACACGCCGAGAACGTCACGGATTACTCCGCCTACGCCTGTGGCTGCGCCGCCGAAGGGTTCCACGGCTGAGGGATGATTATGTGTTTCAACTTTAGTTGCTATTCCGTAACCTTTATCGAAGCGGATTATGCCTGCGTTGTCTTCGAAGACGGAGAAACACCAGCGAGGGTTGATTTCTTTTGTGGCTTTTGCGATGTACGTTTTGAAGAGACTGTTAATTTCCATTTTGCCTATGCGTATTTTGCCTTTGAAGGTTTTGTGGTAGCAGTGCTCTGACCATGTTTGAGCTATTGTTTGGAGCTCCACGTCCGTAGGGTTTCTTCCCTTTTTCTTGAAATAAACTTGGACAGCCTTCATCTCTTGCAGACTTAAACCTAACCCGAGTTCGCGGCTTATCTCTAAAAGCTGCGCCTCTGAGGCTTCAGATAAGGCTATTTCGTACAGCGAGAAGGCGGTTTTCCCGCGGACGTAGAGGCTCGCGTTCATTTTTGCTCCTCGATGGTGATCGTGTAGTTGTCTTTGGTTGGGTTTGCCAGAAGTTTTTTGCACATTTCTTCAGCTTTCGCTTTGACTTCTCTTGGCGTTTGGGCTTCAAGAAGGATGTTGTACACTTTGCTCACATTCACGGCACTAACCGCATAGCCAAGTTCTTTTAGTAAGCGTGCCGCTGTTTCGCCTTCGGGGTCGCTGTGGCCCGGTTTTAGGCTGACTTCTATTTTCGCGCGGTATTTCATGGACTAAATGTCGAGCGCAGGGGATTTAAACGCTTTCATCACTAAAATTGCAAAGTGCTATGTCAAGATCATTTTCTTGTTTTTGTGATGTATCTCTACTTTTTCTTTGTTGGTCACTTTTCCTATCTGTTCTGGTTCAGCTCTAGTCTTTTCTAGGGCAGTTATTGCTTTATCTTTGTCTGTTTTGTCCACTATTACTGCGAAGCCCCATCCCATGTTGAACGTTTTGAACATCTCCTCATCCTTTATGCTGTAGCCGAGTTCCAGCGCGGTTTTCTGGATTAGGCTGAAAATGGGTTGGGGTTTGAAGTTGTTGAATTCGAAGCCTATGCTGGGCGAAAAGCGAGTTAGATTGGTGAATTTTAAGTACGCGTCGCCTGTTATGTGCACGGCTGCTTTAACTTTTACTGTTTGGGCTGTTTTTAGGAGAGGTTTCACGTAGATTTTGGTGGGCTCCAAAACTTCGTGGGCTATTTCCCTGTCGAGTTCATGTGGGATAGCGTCTGGCTTGTATTTTCCGCCCCAATGGTTGAAGAGGATTTTTCTTGCGAGGCTTATGCCATTGCTGTGAAGCCCGCTACTGCGGAGACCTATTATCGGGTCGTCTGGCTTGATGTTTTTGCCCGTGATTATTTCTTGTTTGGTGACTTGGCCTATGGCTGCGACTATCATGTCGAAGCCTTTGCCTTGTGCGAGGCCTTGTATTATTTCTGCTACGTCACCTATCTCCCCGCCTGTAACTGGACAGCCTGCTTCCGCGGCACCTCTGGCGATCCCTTCAAGCCAATCTTTTACAAGGGCAGGGTCGGAGGTTTGGGCGTGGATGTTATCCGCTATGGCAAGTGGTGTAGCGCCTGAGCGTATCACGTCATTGACGGCCATGGCTACGGCATCAACGCCTACTGTATCGTATTTCCCAGCTAATTGTGCCACTAGGACCTTGGTGCCTACGCCTTCGATGACTAGGTCCAAATAGGTGTTTTTGTTGATTGGGAAGATGTTTCCATACGGCAAACGCATTACTGGGCCATAATGGCTGTACTTGTAGGTTTCCTGTAGTTTTTTCAGTGCTTTTTTGGATTCTGCACGTTGTTCTCGGTTCACGCCTGCGTCGGCGTAGGTGAAGTTTTTGGGCATGAGGCTTGTTTTCTCCTGTTTAGTTATTCTCTTTTTTGGGTTGGTAAGAGATAACAATTTTGCTGTAAGCTGTGCCGTTTATGGAGAGAGAATCGGGTTTGCTCTCAGAGCTGATCGACCTAGCACAAGGACGCATCAATATTTTTTACTCTTTTAGCTACCTTGCATCCCGAAATAGAGAAGCAAGAAGCCAATAACTACTAATACGATAGCAATTATTATTCCGAAAATATACATGTTGAATGCTGAAAGAAACTCGAAACCAGCTTTTTCAAATGTTCCGCTCAAGGTTAAAACTGCTACAAAAATACCTGCCAATATGAAAATTAGCGCTATAACCAAGACAAGGGCACTATTGCCTTTATTGTCCATATCTAACAACTCTCGTCTATGCCAACATAACTCCATAGAAAGCTTAAGTTTTTCTATTTCCTTTCGCAACCAAGCTGAGTCATCTTAAATAACTCTGCCTCTGAAGCAACAAATACAAAACTAACCTTTCCTTTCTTACACAATGGTTTTTAGGTCCTTATCTAAAAGGAATTAAAAAGATTTATCTCAAAGCACACAGACTAAAAATCTAACTGATGGCTCTGGTGACCTAAAAGCACCACAATCAAGCTCTAATTTGGAAAATCATGGCGGTCGTAGTCTAGTTTGGCTAGGACATCAGCCTCCCACGCTGACGACCCGGGTTCAAATCCCGGCGACCGCACTACTTCTCTAAGGCTTTTTGTGGATTTTTTGAGGATGTTTTGAGGAAAGGGTTTCTTTTAATAGTCCTCAATTCTTCCATGTGCCTTCTATTTCATAACAAGGTTTAAATTCTCGGTTTTGCCATGCTTCTGATGGAAGCGGTCGTATGGGCAAATCTAGGAGGCTTATCTTGGCGGCGTTGGGCGACCATAAGCCAAGGAGCCTAAGACAGATTGTTAAGGTTACTGGGCTCAGCAAAAGCGCCGCCTACAATTCGCTTTTTATTTGTTGGGAGAAGGGTCTTGTTCTGCGCACTAAGGAGCCGCTTTATGAGTCTGAGAGGATTTTTAAGGGAAGAGGCGGAGTCAGCATCACGACTAGGTCCTACCACCTCTACGTGCTGAAGCCTGAGGGCATAGACTCACTGCTGATAGACGGACATGAGTTTGTGAAGTATAGCAAAGAGTTTTTGGATGTGAGAGGTGGGGGAAAGCTAAGTAAAGCTCAGAGGATTCTTAACTTCCTTAATAGCCATAGGGATAGGGCCTTCTTCTCCACTGAGATCTCTGAAGCCCTAAAGGAGCACGGATTGAAGATTCGGGATGTGATGTCCAACGTCCGACGGTTTGAGCAGAAGGGCGTTGTTTACGTGAGAGGCTACAAGACGGATGAGAGGCAGACGCCCTTCAAGGAAGGCTACCTTATCACGCGGCTGGATTCAAGCAAGCCTAGGGAAGAAGCCATCGAGGAGGCTATCCAGAAGACGGACAAAGCCCTTGATGGTAAGGTGGCAACAAGCTCATTCATGGAGAGGGTTCACCTCGTTAGGGACATGATAATCGAGCACTCTAAGCTGAGAAGGCTTGTGGGCTTTGTTTATCTGCGCAACAAACTCGGCTGCACAAAGCATGAAGCTCAACGGGCTGTCACCAGAGCATTGCAACTTTACCCTGACCTCAAGGAGATGAAGATTTTTGACGCTTACCGATACTATTACCATGCGTCCGTGGAGGAGGCGGAACTACATGCGGCATTAGCTATGAAAGAGAACTACATACGCATGACTAAGGGCAGGGACAACCGCATCGGCCACAACTGGGAGGCTGTAACCGAGTGGTTCATCGACAGGTTCACGACTGGAGCCCACTTCAGAACCCAAAACCACCGAACAAAAGGGATGGACCCACGTCGCATCACCTTGCACCTCATTAAGAGTGTGGGAGGCAGAAGGATGAGTGCTGAGGTAGACCGCGTGTGGGAGGTCACGCCTGGACTCTTCGCCCCCTCCATAACCTACGTGCTGTCATGCAAGTGGGGATTGGTCAACAAGCGGGATGTAGACGACTTCTTCAATGTCTTGCGGTGGAGCAAGGAGTTCGGCGTCGACACCCCAGAAGGAAGACAGGTTAAGCAGGGAATGGTGGGTGTCTTCGCCGCAGGCGCCTTCAATCCCAAAGAAAGTGTTAGGCTTAAAGACGAAAGCACCATAAGCTTAGCGTCCTACGCTGCCCGGATGAACATACAGCTTCTCAAGGCAACAGACTTCAACGAAAAGCTGCGACAACACGAAAGCAGCGTTACAGTTCAGAAAATATGCAGGGTAGCCAAGGATGAAGTTGAAGTGCGTGAAGTGCTGGATGCCGTCTGGACGAAACCCAGCAAAGGCGAGGAGGTCTTAGCCGAGGTGGCGGAGAAAAACAAGGAACTATACGAGTTCGAGAGAATGCTTGAGAAAAGAGGTTAGAAGTCACTTTCCGTCTTGGAGAATGGTTCACTGTTTGCCTTAGTCTTTAGCATGTGGAATTTGGGCTTTGAGCTGTTCTGGTGCGGCCAGCAACCCCACTTGTGTTAGGATGTCCCAAGGCGTGTATACGGCCCATTGTCCACAGTTGAAACATCTATATTGCAAGACGCCTCCGCTGCTCATCATGGCCCTGTACTCGCTTGCGGTGTGTAGCTTCACGAAGACGCTCTCCCTCCTGCAGACCCTGCATGGGATTACTATCTTCCCCAACTTCACAACCATGCTCAGCCTGGAAAGCTTCAAGACCTCAGCTTGGAGCGAGGTTGTTTCCTTAAAGAGGCGCCTGTGCTCGTCCCCCAACTTTTTGACGATGCCCCCCACCCTCCTGTGCTCCTTCTCGAGTTCTGAAATCTGCTTCTCCAAGGATCCCTTCTTTTTGATAAACTCTCCGAGCTTATCGGGGTCTATTCCCATCTCTGCCAGGGATTGGCGCCACACAACCAGCTTTTGAACCTGTTGGGCGCTGAAGCCCAAGGCCTCGTAGCCTTCCACGAATTTTGCTAGGTGAGCGAGCTTTTCCAATCCCAGCCTTTTGAGGCTTTCCTCGGTCTCTATAACGCTTTTCAACTCTTGAACCTTTGAGGAAAGATTCTTTTCGGTTTTGGTTAACTCCCCCTTAAGCCCTTGGACCTCTTTCTGGAGTTCACCCTTTTCCCCATCCAGCCTCTTGACTTCAGAGACCTTCCCCTCGAAATCCTTGACTATCTCTACGCAGGTTTTTCCAGTCTCCCCCTCTAGGTTCATTAGCTTCGAGGCCGAGTCCACGAACTTTTCAGCCTCCACCCCACGCTCAGACGATATCTTGTCGGAGAGCTCGATGTAGGAGTGTAGCCTGTCGAGGCCGACACCGCGTTCGTTCAGCATGTCGAGGAGCTTTGCGCCCCTAACCGCATCGTAGACGCTTGATTCGCCCCTCTTCAGCGTAACATTTAGCTTCCTCAACTCGTCTATGTCTGGCGCTCTCTTCCTTGCATCATCCACTATACGGTTTATGGCGCCCAAGCTTATTCTAAGCCTGTCACATATTGACCTGTAAGCGTGTCCTTCAATCCAAAGTTGCAGTGCTTTTTGTTCATCGCTTTTGGCTATTTTCCTCAACATAAACCCCACGTATGTTCAAGAAACCTCACATATACAAATGTTCCGAAGTCACCTTGTTCAAATGTTCGTTCATTTCAAATGTTCAGAAAGGAGAGGGCTATATATGTTCTCTCTAAGGAACGAGGAGCAAGTTGAACGAGACATCATCAAGCCACCGCTCAGTACGAGGTGGTTTGAACAAACGCATTCTACATAGGAGGGGGGTTCCCCCACCCTCATGGAGAAACCCCTTTTGGATGGAAGATTCTGATGTCGGTAGCGACAGGGGTTAAATCAAGCATAGCCCTCTATGAAGTGTGTGCTTGCTGTTCTGGTTTCTTAGTTCTTGCCTGTCTATGCAGTGATAGCTTTTCGTTGAAGTCTGTTGCCTTGAGAAGCTGGATGTTCATTCGGCTGCAAGACCCTTCACGTTAACATAGGCAAAACTCGTTTTGCTCCCCTCCACCAGCTGCTTCAGCTGGGCGATCGCGAAGGTGCGGACGTTATTTATGCACTTAAAAAAGCAATGAAAAGGAATGCTAAAGCACTTTTAGTTCAAGAGAAAGCCCCATACCCGCCTCCATTTCATTCTCAAGAGAAAACAACATAATACTCTCTTACGTAGACAAAATTTTTTCAAGTCCAAAGCTTATTTCTACGCGTTCTTCTGCATTACAAATCTGAAACAACTTCCTAGCATATTAGGTAGAACAGTGCATTTTGATGTTAACAAAATCCCACCGTTCACGACAAAGACTAAGCAAGTATCGGCAAACCCTAACCCTAGTTATGTGTACCTGAATAAGAGACATCGAAGAGGGTATCACTTTGTTGAAATTCTCATAAGAATGAACTATTGTTGGTTTGGGTTACCTAGAAAATATTTTCCTAAACTCGAAAAAGACCTGAAACGTCTAATCAAGGAAAATGAGAAAATTTACTTGGCAATATATGACAAAGATGCAAAAGATGTCCAAATTTTCTTCAATAATTTCGAGCAAAACTTGAATATAGAGAATAACATCCCAGACTTTATTAACTGCCTTCAAGGAATAAGCCAGATCTCTATTATCCAGAATCTGATAGCTAAAAACACTCTGAGTATGCGGTGATAATTCGCAAGGTATCTTTTCCGTCTATTATTCCATAATAGATTCTTTTTTCTTCAAGCACTGATTTGGCAATCGCAAAGTTTTTCATTTGCTCTACTACACTTTCGTCAATTTGACCCCAATTGGACGAGAAATACTTCTGCAGTCTTTCTAGGGGGTCGGGATTCTATTGCAAGGACTTTGGCTGATAGGGCGATATTTTCTCTAAATAAGCTTGGAAATCGTTCCAAGCTAAATCCCTCATTTTTTGGGATAACTGGTGTTTTGTGAGATTGATTTACGAACTTGTTGCTATCTTGTCGCTTCAAATTATCTTCAACTTAACCAAAATACTCTTCTTTCACTTAACTTGCCATATCATTTTCATTATTTCTCGATAGAATAACTCCAGTTTTTCAAAGTCGTCATTTGAAAGCAATCTTGTATGCGCAATTGTGTGCCTAATATTCTCCAACTCATCTAATCTTGAGATTATCTGTTCAAGAGTTGTAAAGTGCTTTTTGAAAATAGTATGCCAGTTTTCATCTTTCTGCATTATTTTTCTTAAATCACTGAACTCTGTGTAATACAATAGTGATAAAGGCGAGTTTGGTTCCCTCTCCTTTCTCTGTTCCGCATTTCTTCTTACACGAAGGGGGATGCCTTTTTGCCAGAATTCTTCTTTATACTCTTCGCATAATTTTTTCTCAATAAATATTCTAAGTTGGTTCTCTAATTGATACAAAATGCTGTAAGCGTTTGACATGAATTTTGTTTCCTTTTCTAATAAGCTAGGCTCTTTTAAAGCCTCAATTCCCAATCCTGTTATCTCTGCGCTAGCCCAACCACCTAATCCCCAGCGGACACCAGCAAATCCTTTGCGTTCAAGATACCAAAGATTTCTTTGAATTTCAACTTTTGAGAAGCCCGATTTATCAACAATTGTTCCTAACTGAACTGATCTTCGTGAACCCCTTTCGAATTCTTCGCTAAGTGTCTCCAATATCTTTTTTCTTATTGCAACATCATCAGAAATTTTCTTATCTTCAATGCTGTCAATACCATAAACTGTTATTTCAGTCAAGAAACTCGCTCTTTGAGGGCTCTCAATTTTTCCTTTCTTAACCAAGTACTCAGCATTGGCAATTATGCTATCCTTGTCAACTCCTTTCAGCTCAATAGTTCCCGCAGCAAAAAATCTGGAGAAATCTCTCCACTTCTGATAGTATATTTTGAGAATCTCCCTTTGTATTTCGGGCTTCAGTTTACTTTCTTTAGACATTTCTTTTACTCCGATTTTCAGATCAGGTTGAGCTTCAAGATTTCTATGCATTTTTCGCTTATAAGCAACATTCACAGATTTTAAACTATGAAAATAAAAATTAGAAATAGCAAGATCGCTCAGGATGTAGTTGGAAAAACTGTTGAATTCCCAAAATACACTACACAGATAATGAATTTGGCGAATCAAAATGCACAAGGAACTCGACCCAGAGTCGTTGGTAAGATGTCGGAACTCATCCAGCAGTTTCCTAAAGACACCTATGAAGAGTGGGTTAATTGGTATTCAGAACGTATGCCAAATGCCATAGATCAGGCTACCGAGAAAATATTTCTAATGATCAAGAATCTCGATTCCGCATTTTCTTTGATTGATAAAAAAATGGTTAGAGCTTGGGTTGAAGATTTGGTAATCACTAAGACGTTTATTGGCTTCTGTTTCCAAGAGAGTATTCTCAAAACAATTTCGAAGAGGAAAAGAGTAAATTACAGGTCCTCCACTCCTGAAGAAGAATCAAAGGGAATTGACGGATATATCGGAGATGTGCCCGTTTCAATTAAACCGGTAACTTATAAAACAAAAAGTATGTTACAGGAAAATATTGAGGCGAAAATGATTTTCTACGATAAAAAGAAAGATGGAATTATTGTAGAATACAATTTCTAAATCGTTCGAGTCCACTTGCCTAATGAAGGCATGTCTTTCCGCTCTAACCTGCCGCTTTTATAATATACTGTTGGTTCATCTCTGTATTCAGCTTCTATCGTGTTGCCTCTTATCCTAATCTTGTTTAGTTCGTCAAAAATAATTTCCTTCTCCTGACTTGTCATAACAGGAAAACCGTAATACGTGCTATCGTATCTCAATCTTCCTCTGACTTTTGTTCTTTTCTGGACGAATTTCAGATGATTCTCTATTCTGTTTTGAATTAGCTCATTTGAAAAAGCCACAATATTCTCAAGTCTTGAAAAAATATGCCCCTCAAAATTTGGGTCTATCTCAAATCCCACGCTATTTCTTCCAGTTGCGATTGAAGCCATTGTTGTCGTTCCGGTTCCTAAGAAAGGGTCTAAAACAGTATCCTTCCTTAGCGAAAACATGTTTATCAGCCGATAAGCCAGCTCGAAAGGATAAGCTCCACTTCGGTCTCGAATATTTTTGTTTATGTTGTTTTGTCTTGTTCCTTTCAAGTCTTCCCACACGTCAGAAAACCATAAATTTCTCTCTTCCCAAAAGAACGCACTCTCTTGCCTACGTTTTTTCTCTTCCTGATTCATGAATTTCCGTTTGTTGCCCTTTCTCAAGATTAGGATAAACTCATGTTCCAAGGTAACATAAGCCCCAGCAGGCAACATCCCTGAACCCATAAACTTGTTTGGAGCGTTTGTCTGCTTCCTCCACAGTATCTCAGGGAGAGAGCTAAATCCTAATCCAAGGCAATACTGAAGAACCCTTGAATGGTTAGAATATAGCTTAAATTCATCTCCAATTTTTCGAGTAGCATCTCCAATGTTAATACAGGCGAACCCTCCTTCTTTTAGAACGCGATATACTTCCTTCCATACCTTGTCCAATTCTTTATTCATTAGTTCGAAAGCAGTTTTGCCGTCTTCACTCGCCAATGTGGCGTCAATCGTAGGATTCTGTTTAGAAAAAATATCATCCCACATTTCAATCATCGGATACGGCGGCGAGGTAACCATCAAGTCTACCGAGCAGTCAGGTACCTCTTTCATATTGCTAGCATTTTCGAATATTATCCTGTGTATAGTTTTCATCGTACTTCTTTTGCAATATCCGTTTATTAAAGTCTATTCACTGTGTTGCAGAACTCTGCAAATCTGAAGGCGCACCTTAAATACTCCTTTGCATCCCCGCCCGTGCTCAAAACAAAAGGAGGGATGCATTTACAGAATAAAGAAAATACAAAAGAGCCTGTTTCAGCAGAAAACCAAAAGCAAAAAACAAAACACAAGAAAAAGGGCAAGATTGCAGAGGTTTACGCAAAAAGGCGTCAGCGTCAAAGAAATCTCCGAAAAAATGAAATTAAGCGAGGAAATTGTCAGAAGTTATATTTGGCGGGCAAAAAACCCTCAAAAATACAAAAAACTGCTGGATAGGCGATCAGATCACTAAGGTAGAAACTACGAGGGGCAAAATTGACCCCTAAATTTACCCCTTAAGAATTTAGACAAACCTGTCAAAAAGCCGCAACCTTTTTTTGAGCGTTATGTATTAACAATATCAGTATCGATCTTGCTGCGTTCTATGCTCGCATCTTTCGGGGTGTGAAAAATCAGTTCAGCTTCCTTCCAAGAGCGACATATTCTATATCTCCTAGGCAGCTTTGACATTGGCTTAGCGAAAGATTGCGTCTACAGAGCATCATGTAGAAGAACCTATCAGAAGAATGATAGTGTTCTAAAGCCACAGTGGATAGAAAGCAGAAAAGCTGGTACATCAATTGCATATAGACTTAAGCTGGAGGGTTCTCAATACTTCATGCTTTCGCATCCTCTTTCAAGATTCCGACGCTCTGAGAAATATTGGGTTGGATTTGAAGACGCCAAATTCTGTACACAACTCGGTCTCATTCCAACATACGCAGTGAATCTTGACAAGTATACCTTGCTCCGATTATGGGGGGAGCGGGCTAAAAACTTATTTTCACCAAGAGCTGAACCAATACCAGAAGAAGACTATGTATTTTGGAAAATGGCATGTGAACGTAGACCACTACCAGAACTCTCAAGCATGAATTTTGTCTTAAAACAAGGGGCTGATTTGACCATATATCAAGGTGCGGGTTGTGAATGTTTCAAGCGATATTTCACTTTTGGCTTTTGGTGCTTTCCAGAAAGAGGGTTCTCAGATTCCACGATTATAATAAATGATGATTCAACCGTTCATTTGGTATTAAAAGCTTCAAAAAGCCTCTACATACCTGAGCGAATATACGTCAAACAAATGGACTTGGGGTTAGAGAAACGAGTTTCTGTAGAAATGCTAACTCTGTGGGGTTTAAGAAAAAACGAAAGTGGTTACTTTTTAGAAAAAATGGAAAATGTTGTACTAACTAAAGGAGTTGCAGACGTATTAGCAGAGGAGCGAAATCGTGGACGATTTCTTGTAAATGGAATAGTTAGCGAATTCCGAAAAAGGGAAAGACGGTTTCCAACCCTTACCTCTGTGGCTCTCTATGAGATTTCAAACCTAGAGTTGATTATGTCAGTAATAGGAATTGTTGTATCACAAAGATTTCAGAATAATGCGACTATGTCCCATGTGGGGACTCTTAAAAATTTAAAAAAAGAGACAGAACATGTCCTGAGTTTACTTCTGCGCAAAGCGATTCTTGACAAAACAATTGCAGACAGCATGCCAGATCAATTTTCATTGGCATTAAATTATCTGCGCCCAGTAATTGTCACTGATCAAAATGATGTTTTCTATATGCACCCAGCCGTATACGTTTCATTGCTGAGCACAGGGTTGACCTATCGTCTTCTGAAAGATGACATCACAACTGTGAATCTTCTAAAAATAGTAGATATGATCCCCACAAAGTCTGACAGAGAAGTTCTACGTTCGAGGGAAAGCGACTATCTTAAAGGCAACGGGATTTTTCTGGAAATTCTTCTACCATCGTTGAAAATTGCCATAAGGCAAATGCAGATTTCTAGGTTCCTTAGGAAGACTCCAGAGATTCCCGAGATTAAACCCGAAAAAGAGATTCAGGAGATTCAATCGAAGAGAGAAATAGTTCAACCTTCAATCAAAGAACCAGCTATTGACATCCTAGGTAGAGAAGACCAAGCTATCTTGCGGTACTTGGAAGATTATGAACGAAAATTGAGAAAGGCTAGAAGAGAGCGCTAAATCATTTAATGTTTAATATTTTTTGTTCAGAGCATTGCAGGTGTAGTTCTTGTGTCTTTTGCTAAGATGTCTATAAGATTACCGACTTTTGTTGCTGCTGGGCCTTCAATTAGCAAAGCCAGCTCATGATTCAAAGTTAATCCCTTCCAAGAGAGATTTGATGATCCAACCAACGCTATTGATCGGTCAACTACAATTAGCTTTGCGTGTAAATCTTCCATTTTGTCTTTAGGATTGAATTCGAAGAGCCTAAAATGCGGAAACTGCTGAGCTAATTGAGTTATTGCTGTTTGAGTTTCTTTAGGCTGCTCTCCGAACCTGTTTAAAATGAGTGTAACCCTAACTCCTCTATTCAAACAATCCGAAAGGAGTTGTATAAAGCCCTTTGCGCCTTTAGTAATCATATATGCTGCTACTTGAACCTCATCAGTTGCTTTTGTCAATATATCTTCTATAGTAGAATCAATTGAGCGAATACCATGTCCCATCCAAGCTAATCCTGTAACAACGATTGTTATATTGTTGACCTTAGTTTTGTTCATGGTACAGTTTCTCTAAGCAGATTTCTATCAAGATAGGAGTTTCCAAATTCACATGATGTTTCAGAGACTAGGAGGCAAGCATAGCAAGCTGCTGCGTTAAGTCTCCCGCTTCTAAGTCTTTGTTCAGCACAAAGAGGATCATTGGAACAAGAGTGTAGATTCCGACGGGCAGCTGAAATAATCATATCAAATTTTGGAACCAGCGCTATAAGACCACCAAGACTTCCATCTCCTCCATATTGAGAGGTATAGAGAAGGATGCCACCATACGCGTTGCCGCTCTTTTCGTCTATTGCGATATACACTCTCTCTCTAATCGAAGCCGATGAGTATCCAGAGTCAATTGAAAGAGCTTTGATTAGCCTATGTGAAAAGGTGTGCCACCACACAAAATTCGGATTAAATAAGAAGTTTTTACTTTTTCTAAACTCTGCCCACCATGTTTGCGCACTTTCTACACTGGTTAAATCAAGAACTTTATCTGGAGCTAGATCAATGAAAATGCCTTCGCCTTGCAGTTCAGTGCCTACATACCAACGATCTTGTCCATCCATATAGAAAGTTTCAACAACCGTTGAGGTAGGTCCCCTTATTGGGCGTCTATATCCTTTTTGAGCATTCACTACTCTAAGGCGCTTTACTGGTGTAACCCGTAGATCCAAGTTCGCTGAAAGAACTGTTTTAATGACAGCGTTTTTATCAACCTCAAAATCTTGGGGTTCGGGATACGGTCGTGGGGGAGCCCCATTAACAGCTGCATCTTGCAGCGCTTTGAACTCTTTGTTTTTTACATCAACTATAGTCAAATCTTGTTCTGGGGGTTCCAGAACATCGGCAATAGCAGATAAGATTTCATCTTCTGAGGAAGTTTCTATAGTTTTAATTGTAATCGGGTTAATCGCAGGAATATGCTTTGCTGCTGTTCTAAGTTTTTCAAGCAGCTTTTCCTTAGTCCAAGCACTCTCAGAGGCAATAATAGAAAATATTCTAGGATTTCCAAGAAGTCGATGAAGTGGTGTTGTTCTTGGCGGGATCGTTAAGGCTGAAACAACCTCAGGGATTCTGAGATTGCTTGCATTCCTTAGAACAACATATGCTTGTTCATTGCACACTTCTTCGTAACCACTTTCGGGGAATCTTCCCGAGCAGCTCCAAGTTCCATTGTAAATATCTTGTAGAGTTGCATCAGAACCACATTTTCGGCATCTTATCACAATATCCCTGAGTGTACTGCCTCTCTCAATCCAATTAAAAAGCCTTCCATCACATGTTGGATTGCGTCTATGAACAATTCCCTTCCAGTTGACGTCATCCAAATGCCCTCTTGGACAAGCCCTTACGAATCTTATGGCTTCATGTCGCGCTTCTTTGCGAGGATCACAAAATGGACATCTGGTTGTTCCACGAGAAGTAAGTTCATATAATATCGTGTGATTTTGGCATAGAGCCCAGCGAGGAAAACTTCCAGTCCGAAAAAGGATCTGTTCATCAGGGATCTGTAAATCAGAATTTGTAGGCAGTCTGAAAATTTTACCCCCTCCTAAAAGAGTACTGACATTAGGATCACCTATCTCATATTGACCAAGCAACATTGAGGTCTGAGGTGTTCCAAATATACGCCCCCAGTCTTTGAAGCTCAAGATTATTCGCGGTCCATTTGGTGCTTCAAGTACACTCCCAACTCCATGAGTAAGTACAAACTGTGATGGCCTCATCGCTTGACCGCTCATCTTTCATCCCTCGAACGTCGTGGTAGATTCTACCTCTCGAAGAGATTGAGGTGTATTCCTAAATACTACTGGAAGACCGCCACTTTCATGTTGTGGATCGCCAAGAACTACAGGATTTTGAGGTTTCCGAATCATAGTTGATTCATAGTAAACTAGCGAAAGACTACTCTTTGCTGCGGCTTGCCATTTGTCTAATTCAGAAGCAATTTCGTTATGGCATATATTTGAAGATGGCCTGCAACCACGTGGTTGATTTTGACTTCTCTTTTCAAGCGCATCAATTATCGCCAGAACCTCAGAGGATTTCCGCCGAGTTCTCATTGTTCGAGAACCGCTGGTTGTAACTACTCCTCCAGTTTTGACATACAAATCTTCAGGAACCCATTCTGGGCTGACGGTTTCACCACCTATGGCTTCTGCATTTCTAAGCAGTGTGACTGCCAACGGACCAAAAGCTCTTTCCCGTGCTCTGGGAGAAAAGGGATGGACGGTAATTGGCTCAACATATTTTGATAAGCATCGGTGGTATCCAACAAAGAACTCATAATGGTCGAGATCACGTGGTCGAGGGGCTCTTAGAAAAGTCACTACAAGTCCTCCCAGCTTTCTGCCTACACGTCCGGTGGCTTGGATATAGTTAGCTGTGGTTTTCGGTTGACCATGAACAACCATTAATCCCAATCTATCTACATCAACACCTGTTCCAAACATCGATGTTGAAAAAACCGCATCAACATTATTATCAGGAAAACTAGAAAGCTGTTTGAGTGTTATTGGGATTTCAGCTGACTCCATTCTACTTGAAAGTTCTAAGTAAACTTCAAGCGGTCTGACTTGCCCGTTAATTTGTCGAAGTCTTTCTCTCATGTCGGCCCTGTAAAGTCCCAATGCAGCAGCAAGTTCTCTTATTGCGTTAAAGTAACCTATTATTGTCCAGAATTGATCAGCCTCTATGTTATCTGATCCATATGATAGCCTTAATTCGTACGCTTTCTTAAGAAGCGCAGTCCATATCCTTATTGTTGGGGTATGAGGACCATGACCTGGAGCACAAACGCCAACATAGAGTCTACCGGGAGATTGGCTGTCCAAAGGATGTGCTTCTTCTGTACTCGAGAAAAAGTTATCGTCTATTGAGATTCCTGGTGGTGGAAATACAAATAGTTTCCGATCAAATATAGCCGAAACTTGCGATGCGGCATGACGGATGGTGGCACTTGAAGCGACATATTTTGGACGAATCCAATTGCCATTCTTCAGTTTCCCTGCAAGGTTTTCTATAGCTGTTTCGTAAATCCCTACCATAGAACCTAGAGGCCCTTCTATCAGGTGAAGTTCATCTTGGATAATAAGCTCGGGCGGCTCAAACCTAGGCACAGAGTAAATTTCTCCTCTGTGTAGATCTCCTCTATCAGGAGGAGCTGTATCACGATAAAACCCCCAACAACTATCAAATTTTGTTACATTGCCAAATAACGCAGCCGCTCGAGGTTCGAATGGAAGTCTTGCAAATTTATCTACTGTCGAAATAACCAATGAAGGACAACGATGATATAATTGGTCATCTACTACATATCCTGAAATCGGGACACCATAACCGATTCCCTTCTTATGAGGTATTTGAAAAGGGGGCAAAATTGGGCTGAGTTGCTTGCCTTTTGATGCGGGTACATATTCAAACCATTCAACTTTATTAAGTTCGCATTTTGGGTTGGGACAATGGATTTCGAAGTCGACAGGTTCCTGCTGGATGTCCCATCGTCTAAGAAAATAGCCAGGACAACTCGCGCGTGCAAACATCTTTTTACATTTGGAGCCTAATGCAGGAAAGATATGGTCATGCCACCACTTATCGATGTGATCAGCTCCTAATTTATGTGAACATGAGAATCGTAGTGATAAAACGTAGTACCCAGAGTTAGGAAGATTGGTAACATCTAAATCTGAAACGGAAAAGCCCAATCCTTCCATCGTACTTTTCTTAGGGCTCGGTCGAACAGATGACTTTATAATGAAATGAATCTGATATTCTTTTGGTGGCAGACTTTGCTTTTTAGGGATAGCTAGAATACTATCACATGCTGGACAATTCATTATCTGTGCTGGCTCGTTTTCGCCCATCCTCTTAATTTTTACTCCTGTTCCACGATAAACTTGAAATCCCATCAATCTGCTGACAGCGCCAGGATAACGAACAGGACGGTTTTGAAAACGGTCCCAACCTTTGTGATCTATTAAACGGTTTGGAGTTACATCTTGACCAACCCATAAGCCAATTGAAAATCGTGACTTCCCCCAAAGTTCTTTTTCATTTTCAGGATAACCCTTTGGTCTCCAATTCTTGACTCTTAGATAATCACACGCAGTTATTGCAGACAAAGCTCTTCGGAACTGCTGGATAGTGAGCAATCTAAGCGTGTATCTAGAAAGGACACCTGTACCAGCTCCGTTCGTTTCATCACTTCTACCACGCCTTCTTCTTAAAGCCAAGGCGAAAATACTTAACCCTAAGTAAGCCTCAGTCTTTCCACCGCCTGTGGGAAACCAAAGAAGATCGCACATTAGTCGGTCCGAGTGGTCATCTTGGGCGATACTGGGTATGCATTGGAGTATGAATGCTATCTGAAAAAGTCGCCAGACTAGAGGTTGTCCAGTTTTCCAGATTGACTGGGTGTTCATTACTTTATTCATGAAACAGAAAGCTAACCTGACATCGTCGCCACTTTTAAGAAGGTCGAGTCCCTCTCTGATTCGGTGTTCAGAAGTTCGGCAGAGATCAAGGTGACGTCCTGCTGCTTCTCTATACCTTTTTTCCAAGTTTGAAGCCAAATTTGTCTGCTTTTCGATCCACAAGCTGTAGGCCTCTAGAATGGGATCAAGTAAAACTGTGATGTTTTTTACATCCCAAATATCAGAGAGAACCTCCGCTTTAAGCTCCTCCAAACTTGCTTCCTCTGGTGGTTCCATCTTAACCTGTTCGATGGGATAACATGGTAGATATTCAGTTCGTGCGTCGGGATTTGCAAATAAGCTTCTATCAGGTTCTTCGATTATTTCTCCATCTGTCCAAATGAATGGGTTATCCTTCAGATTCAGGTCATTCGATTGTTTAGGCGGGCGTTCAGGATCAACACTTTTCCAAGTTGCACCACATAAATGTCCCCGTGCCATAGCAGCTCGTTTTCTATAAAGTAGAGACAGATTTGACTCTTCAGGATCTTCTTCTTCCTCACCTATGATAGAGGAGAGTCGAGCCCCTTCTTCAACTACTATCCTGAGCTGAGGTTGAAAAATATGATCCTCAGTACGGGGATAACCTCCCTCTGGCAGAGGGGTCTCATTAATGAAATATATTGAGACATGGTAATGCCCCTGCGGAGTTCTAGCAGTGGTTAGAGAAATTCTGATGCCCTCATTTTCATAGAGACTCCCGTTTTCTCTTACATCGATATTATGCTTCAGGAATTTGCTCGGTCTTCGTGTCCATCCCTGTTCAGATTTCAGATATCTCGCCCATGTTGCACATAAGGCAATGAAAGGAGATGCATTTCCATCAACCATAAATGATATCCCCATCGTCTTTGGTAATGCGCGAGGGTCTAGCTGCAAACCAAGTTCAGCTGGTTCGACTTCAGAAGATACATCATCATCTTCTCCAACTCCAGCTTCTATAGTCTGTATGTCCGACCGACCATAGAAAGCAAATGCTCCTCTAATATAATCCTTAGGTTCAAGTACTCCAACTAAATATTCACTCCTAGGATCACCATCAATATACTCGAAGGACCCTCCACGGGGACCCAAAAGTTCCTTGCGGAGAGCAATAACCATAAGGTTTCTAGCTGGCATATTGATTAGTTATGTCTAAAGTTTCTTAAGAGTTTTCTAGAAATATTTTCTCTCTGGCTTCTTTGATTCTATATTTACACTTCTTGCCAAGTGGGCAGATACTACAAATAGGATTATTGGGTTTGCATATTAGTGCTCCCAAGTCAATCATGGCATAGTTGAACTCTCTAGGACGCTTCTGATCGATTAGAGGTTCATAGAGTTCTCGAAACTGTCTATTGCGCCTAGAACTATCGGTTTTTTCGATTCCAAAAAACCTCCCTATGATTCTTACAGTGTTGGTATCAAGTAATACCTCTGGATACCCATGACAAAAGCATCTGACAGCCGCAGCAATATATTGTCCCACTCCGGGAAGAGCTTCAAGTTCCTTCGTTTTGAAAGGAATCTTGCCTTCATATTTCTCCATTATTTCCAGAGCCATCTTGTGTAAGAACTCTGCTCTCCAACTGAGTCCGAGCGGATAAAGTATTTTCTTTACATCTTCAATGCTAGCTTCAGAGATAGCTGCAACTGTTGGAAATCTCTCCAAAAATTCAAGATACACAGGTATGACTTGGTTTGCTCTTGTTCTATGAAGCAAAATTTCACTTATCAAGATTTTATATGAATTATGTGTTTTCCTCCAAGGAAATTCTCGCTTGTTATTCTGCCACCATTTCAGTAGTTTCTTAGCAAAAATCCCAGCACTGGCTAGCTTGCTCATTTTAGGAAAAACACTCTTCATCTATCATTTCCTTAATTACATTTGCCGCGATGCATGAAAAAGTTGGACTCACTGCATCCACTATCATCTGGTATCTTGAGCCGAGGCCCAACCCCGTAGGGAAGCAAAAATTTTCATCGAAACCCATAATTAACGCTGCTTCTTTAACTGAAATGGGGCGAGGTGTTCTACCATTAAACGAATCAGGATGCAGGATGTAGGTTTTCATGATATTCCCAAAAGAAGGAGCTGGTTGATTCCAATCCAATACGTACCAGCCATACTTACCAGTTTTATAATACTCCTTGTATTTATCTATAGTTTTAAGTTCAGGCCACACATGATCATTAGCTTCATCTTTCTTCTTGTCCCTTAGATCCCAAATTACATCTTTAACTATTTTAGCAGCCTTTTTTTGTTCTGAAAGTTTCTCGAAAAAAAGCCCAGCATCTCCATTTCTAGCACCAAATACGATAAACCGATGACGACGAATTGGGGCACCAAAATCACTATAAATTATCTTCTTGCCAATTACCGAGTAGCCCACACTTTTCAGTTGCTTGATGTTAGCTTTATAAGTATGATCATTAGCTAGAGGAGGAACATTCTCGAGCAGGAAAAACTTTGGGGAATGATAGCTTATGTGTTCGAAGTACTTGGCTAACAAATGATAGTCTGGGTGCATTTTACCTCTTTTTCTAATATTTACTGAAGACCATGGTTTGCACGGCGGTCCGCCAATTATAATTTCATAATCACCGTCGATAATTTCGCAAGACAAGTCTGCTTTAAGAAACGACCCAACTTTGTTCAATAAATAGGTTTTGCCAGCATGCTCGGATATATCAACTCCATCAACCTCAAAACCCGCTCTCTTGAATCCATCCGCGAGGCCACCAGCGCCACAGAAAATATCGAGAACTTTCATACTTACCGACTGCGCCTCCAGATTTAGATATGTTTCATTGGTTTTTAAATTAATTGTGTATGTGAAATTTGGAACCAAGTGAATGTGTTTTGCGTACCTACCATAAAATAGCGATTAGTTTAAAAAGAATCTTGAAAAGCAGTTAGCTTCCTTTTCTTCTATTCGTTCAGTTAGCTCTAACCCTTTTACTTTGACCAAATGATTGTATAACTTGTGTAGCACTGTTCGCTTCTTAAGTCCTCTCTTGGTAAAATATGCCTCGTTCTTAGAATAACAGGCTTCACACCTAACTTCAAAAGGTGGTTAAACCGTCTGCTTCCTATGAACACATCGATTTTGCCGTCTGGTAGTCGACGGGCAACCATGTTGTGAAGTTGTCCTTTCTCTTTGAGGGACTTGGTCAGCTGCGGATCTTCAGATTGGTTGGTTCGCCAACTGCTTATCTCTGGATTTAGCCTTATCGTTTCTTGTTTTGTCAGGTTCTTCACCCCTTAGAAAAAGAGCCATGACCCACCTATTAGGTTCCAAATAGAAAAAAAGGGAATTATTTTGTGGCTAATTGTACTAACGCGCTTATCAGGTCTGTTGTTTTCTTGGAAAGTTCAACGCACCAACCGTTTCCTTCGTCTCCCGTTACGATCGTTTTACCAGTCTGTAAATTCGTCCATATCCATACGCGGTGTCCAACGTGCTTGCAGGTGTAGTTGATTCCACGTTGAGGCGTTACGCCTCTACCAAGTAGATGAGCAAGAACAGTTTCTTCTTGAACTACTTGGCCTTTAAAGTATAAGCCCCTTTTAATCACCCCAGAAAAAAGAGGGAAGGTTATTTTTTCTCCTGCTGCGATTTTACGTAGGATTCCAGCGGGAAAAGCCGCGCTTCAATCATGTCGACTATACGCTTAACATCGGTCCATTGTACAGGTATCGACTCGCTGACTCGTTTTCCAAATTCATTACGCTTAAAGAATCGCTTGAGATGTTCAATAGTAGGGTAGAATTGGACCCACCCGTTAACGTCACCATGTGCTGTGCTTCCACAAATAATAAGAAATTGGTAGAAGTATTGACTTAGAACTGCGTGTTCACCATTGTCTATGCTGTAGAGGAGGCCTGTCTTCTTTATGCATTCCAGGTTCGTGAGGATACGGGTCATGCTCCATACATTGTTACCGTTAATAAGTATTCCTGCTGTTAGATTGTTCTTGTCTATCAGGTCTTGAATGATCAACCGCGCTTTAGCTTCCTTCATGTTTATGAGTCTTGGTCCCTTCTTGTGGCGCCGTTCATATTTCTTCAGTACGTTTATAGCTTCGGCTATTTCCTTCTCGCTTCCATAGTAGGTGATCTTATTCATTCTGCTTCACCTCTGCTTGTTGTTGCATTTCGATAAAGCCTTTGAGAGAAAACGGCTGTGGTGGTGGCGGTGGCTTCCAGTAGAACCAAGACATATCTGGAGGCGACCATAGATTGCCCAAGTTCCAGATTGGGCTGTCGGTGGTGGTATATATATCATCGATCATTAATGCATCAGCGCATATTATACTGTATGGGTGATGGCTGAAAAGAGCCATGTTCACAAGACTTGCATGGTACATCGTCACATCGATTTCAATTCCGAAGAGAATCAGCGGCTTTTCTGGCGCCATGTTGGATGCTTCTATGAGGAATCGCCCTGTGCCAGATCCAGCTGGGTCAATCACAGTTTGAGGCTTTGTTACTGGCTTGTCGCTAACAATACCTACCATTTTAATCATGAAGTCAACTATTGCCTTCGGCGTCAAACACTGCCCTAGTCCGCCGTGGCGTCGTCCGCCAAGCATCTGCTCAATGTAGATCTCGCCTAAATGGTCCCATGGGTCCTTCCTGGCTGCCATAACATACTGTTCTAATAGGCCTTCTTCCGTGAACTGACATAAGAGTTTGCGAACTTCACCTTTAGGCATGTGCTGCTGTCTCCAGTGTAGCCTGTAGCGGTGGTCGTAGTAGATTACGTGATGCGGATGTCTCGGCTCTGGATGCTTTATTTTAGGTTGGAAATTCTTTGGTGGTGGTATGCCGAGCAACATTGCCAGCAGGTCATACTTTGGCCACTCGATCTGAAATGCGGACCTGCGCAGCGGATTCAGCTTGTCTATGCGCTGTTCGACATCCATGTCGGGTTTTGAGTAGAGCCAAGGATTATTAATTATGCCCAGATGGTGTGCAAGAACTTCAATTAACATCTCCCAACTTCTCCGATATCCGTAGTATCTGCGGTTAATTTCATGGAACATTTCGTACAGTATTTCCAGCGCTGGTGTTTTACTGTATCTTTGGGCTATTTCTCTTTTCTGTACTCTGTTCATTAATGCGAGTAAATCGTCACTCGTAAATTACACCCCAGAAAAATAGAGGAAATTAAAAAAAGGGTTATTGTATTTACTGTCTTTCGCTCTCGGGCAGTTCAACAAAGGCCTGCAGCGAAAACTTCTTGGCTGTTATTATCGGATACGACTTTAACGCTATCTCCTTCGGCAAGTACTGAAGATTCATGGTCGCAGAAATTATAAGCAATAGTCTCTTTGTGGACTTCTCATCCAATTCTGGGGCGAGCCCCTGCAAGTTCACGGTGCTTGGACCTATACCCGCCATGAC
>JGI24422J19971_10000093_pt1 | contig 40527 bp, 48 predicted proteins | sample DeeMarSWOR152_54_FD_19971 | JGI IMG/M metagenome (IMG submission 19971) | reverse complement strand
TATATACGAGTATCTCCCAGGAAGATCCGATTGCTTATGAGAGAGATAAGGGGCAAAAGGGTCGAAGAGGCACTCAACTTACTAACCTTCGCTCCACAAAGGGGGGCACCTGTTCTGCGTAAGTTGATCAATTCTGCCGTTGCCAATGCCAGCCAGCATCCTGATGTTGACGTGGATAACCTGTTCGTAAAGCATATATTTGCTGATGAAGGGCCGACTTTAAAGCGATTTATGCCACGGGCTATGGGGAGGGCAACAAGGATTAGAAGGAGAACCAGTCACCTCACCATTATACTCGACGAGAGATAGACCTGTAGGGGGGCAATTGAGAATTGTGAAAAGGGGACAAATGTGTCGTTAGAAGGAGGCTTTAGTGGGCCAAAAGGTACATCCAGTGGGATTGAGGTTGGGTATTAACAGGACTTGGAACAGCAGGTGGTTTGCTGGTTCCGAGTTTGCCTCACTGGTGGTGGAGGACGAGGAGATTAGGAGGTTTTTGAAGAAACGTCTTTCTCAGGCTGGCGTATCTAGGATGGAGATCGAGAGGGCTAGTAACAAGGTGAGGCTTAGGATCTATACATCGAGACCGGGTATCATAATAGGGAAGAGAGGGGCAGAGATAGAGAATTTGAGGAAGGAGATCGAGAACAAGATAAAACGGGAGGTCTTTATTGACATCAAAGAGGTCAGGAGGCCTGAATTGGAGGCCCAATTGGCCGCAGAGAACATAGCCTTACAGTTAGTCCGCAGGGTCGCCTTTCGCCGGGCCATGAAGAAGGCTGTTGCCTCTGCCATGAGATTTGGTGCTAAGGGTATAAAGATTTCCTGCGGCGGGAGGCTCGGGGGCGCGGAGATGGCGAGGAGAGAATGGTACAGAGAGGGTAGAGTACCATTGCACACCCTGAGGGCAGATATAGACTATGGATTTGCCGAGGCCTTTACAACTTATGGGGTCATAGGAGTAAAGGTAATTATCTTTAAGGGCGAAGTCTGGCCTAATGAAATAAAATAGAGATGGAATGCTATGTTAAGCCCAAAAAAGGTCAAATATAGGGTAGTGCAAAAGGGGCGAATGAGGAGGAAGGCCTACAGAGGTTCAGATCTTGAATTTGGTGATTTCGGCCTTCAGGCAACAGAATGCGGTTATATGTCTGCCAGGCAGATAGAGTCTGCAAGGATAGCAATAACAAGACATGTTAAGAAGGGTGGTAAGATATGGATAAGGGTTTTCCCAGGCAAGCCAATATTTAAGAAGCCTGCTGAAACGAGGATGGGCAAGGGGAAGGGTAATCTCGAAGGCTGGGTGGCTGTAATAAAACCTGGCAGGGTCTTATACGAGATAGAAGGTGTCCATAAGGAGGTAGCCAAGGAGGCCTTTAGGCTTGCGGGCCATAAGTTGCCGTTTGCTACTAGATTCTTAAGCAGGAGCCCTTAGCACTGTGAAGGCAGACGAGNTACGAGAATTGAGTATTCAAGAATTGGTGGAGAGGGAAAAGGAATTGGCAAGGGAGTTGTTTAATCTTCGATTCCAGATGGCCACAGGCCAGCTGAGCAGCCATACCTCTCTGAAAAAGACGAAAAAGGATATTGCCCGGGTTAAGACTGTGTTGAAAGAGAAGGAAGCCATGAAGGATAAAGCTGAGGCATAGCATGGGGATGCGTGGGAAGAGAAAAGAGCTGACAGGCGTTGTTATAAATAACAAGATGGATAAGACTGTAAAGTTGTTGGTTGAGAGAGCGGCGAAGCACAGGAAATACAAGAAATACACTAGGTGCCGGGCAACATACATGGCACATGATCCCCATAACCGATGTGGGATAGGCAATAAGGTGAGAATAATCGAAAGCCGCCCGATAAGTAAATTAAAGAGATGGCGGGTGCTGGAGATTTTGGATTAATGGGGCTCAATCTCGTCATCTCGCACGGGCTTTAGATACTTTAGTATCGGGAACTATTGTTATGATAAAGGCTCAGACACTATTAAATGTAGCTGATAATTCCGGCGCCAAGAGGCTTTACTGCATAAAGGTGCTCGGTGGGACAAGGAGAAAATGCGCACGAGTAGGAGATGTCATTGTCGTATCCGTTAAAGAGTCTTTGCCGAATAGCAAGGTAAAAAGGGGTGATGTTTTGAGGGCAGTTATAGTCAGGACGGTCAAGGAGATCAGGCGGGAGGACGGCTCATATATAAAATTTGACGACAACTCCGCTGTATTAATCACTCAACAGAACGAACCAATTGGAACACGGATCTTCGGCCCTGTCGCCAGGGAGCTAAGGTCGAAGAGGTTCATGAAAATCATATCTCTTGCACCTGAGGTACTTTAACAGCACGCTAATGCATTATGGCTAAACAGAAGCTGCACATAAGAAAGAATGATAAGGTAATGGTGGTGGCTGGCAGGGAAAAGGGGAAAATCGGCACGGTCTTGAAGCTAATTACCAAGAAGGAAACGGCCATCGTAGAAAAGCTGAATATTGTCAAGAGGCATACCAGACCTGGAGGTAAGGCAGCTAAAGGGGGGATTCTTGAAAAGGAGGCACCAATTCATATATCTAACCTGATGCTTGTCTGTGGAAAGTGTGCCGAGCCAATCAGGGTGGGTAAAAAGGTGCTCGAGGATGGTAGTAAGGTCAGGTCTTGCAAAAAGTGTGGGGAGATCTTGGACAAGTAGTTTTCATGGGAGACTCGGGATTGCTCCATTAGTGCTATGTGAAAAGGGACGATGACTGTACCTCGATTAAAGGAGAAATATCTAAGGGAGATTGTGCCGGCCATGATGAAGGAGTTCAGTTATCGAAATATCATGGAGTCACCGAAGCTCGAGAAGGTGGTCCTCAACATGGGTCTCGGTGAGGCAATACACAATATAAAGGTTCTCGACTCAGCTGTAGAGGAGTTAGCACTTATCGCCGGACAGAGACCTGTTGTTACAAGGGCTAAGAGATCCATTGCCAGCTTTAAGGTTAGGGAGGGGATGCCTATAGGATGCATGGCCACCCTACGAAGGGACAGAATGTACTATTTCCTGGACAGGCTTTTTAATGTAACCCTTCCAAGGGTTAGAGATTTCCGAGGTTTATCAGACAAGTCCTTTGATGGCCGGGGCAATTATACAGTGGGTATCAAGGAGCAGATTATATTTCCTGAGATCAACTATGACAAGATCGATAAGGTAAAGGGCCTTAATATTACCATTGTTACGACTGCCAAGACAGATGCAGAAGGTCGCTTTATGCTTGAGAAGATGGGATTGTTATTCCGGAGGTGAGAAAGAGGCTGCTTTGGCGAAAAAATCCTTGATTGCAAAGGCGAAGAGAGAGCCTAAATTCTCTTCTCGTAGATATAACAGGTGCCCGATTTGTGGTAGAGCGAGGGGTTATTTGAGAAAATTCGGCGTCTGTAGGATCTGTTTCAGGACCTTGGCCTCGAGGGGTGATATACCCGGTGTTATAAAATCGAGTTGGTAGATGCGAAATAGTGGAGATTCACAGTGACAATGGTTGACCCCATTGCGGATATGCTGACGAGGATCAGAAATGCCATTATGGCTTCATATGATAAGGTAGAAGTTCCATGCTCAAAGATTAAGATTGACATAGTCAGGATACTGAAGGGTGAGGGATATATAAGGAATTACAAGGTACTTGAAGACAATAAAAAAGCTCGCATTGTGATTTACTTGAAATATAACGACGACAAGAGCCCAGTGATCAAAGGCCTAGAAAGGATAAGCACGCCAAGCTGCAGAGTGTATTCAAGGTGTAAGAAGATCCCCAAGGCATTAAATGGCCTTGGTATCAATATCGTTTCGACCTCTAAGGGAGTAGTGACAGATAGAGAGGCACGGAGAATGGGAGTAGGCGGAGAGATCATATGCTCCGTTTGGTAGCAGGTCGTGGGCTCATGGAGAGAGCATAGGCGATGTCAAGGGTAGGTAAGAAACCGATTGTTGTGCCAGAAGGGGTAGAGGTTAAGCTTGATGGCGATGTGTTGTCCGTGAAGGGACCCAAGGGGGAGCTGAGGCGCATCATCCATCCTAACGTAAGAATAGATATTAACGATTCACAGATATTGTTGTCAATCGCCGATGGCTCGAAGGAATCAAGATCGCTTTTTGGTCTCTTTCGCTCGCTCATAGCCAATATGGTCTTAGGCGTTACCGAGGGATTTAGAAGGACCCTTGAGATAAGTGGTGTGGGATATAGGGTTGAGCATTCAGGTAATCAGTTGGTATTTCATCTGGGTTATTCAAATCGCATTACCTATGATATCCCCAGGGGAATAGAGGTTCAGCTTGATCAAAAGAATAAGGTGGTCTTGAGTGGGATAGACAAGGAGCTCTTGGGGATTACAGCGGCCGAGATTAGAAGCCTGAGAGCGCCAGAGCCGTATAAGGGAAAGGGCGTCAAGTATCTGGAAGAAGTGGTTAAGCGAAAGGCAGGAAAGACGGGCGTAAAAAAGTAGACATATACTATGATCTCTAGCAAAGATAAAAGGGCCGCGAGGTTGAAAAGAAAAAAGAGGGTGAGAAACAAAATAAAGGGCACACCCGAAAGACCGCGCTTGACTGTGTTTAAGACAGCAAGGTATTTGTACGCCCAGATTATAGACGATACCGCGGGGAGCACCCTCGCAGCAGCATCAACAGCCTCTAGGGATCTTAAGTCCAAGGCTGCGGGAGTCAGTGGGAACATAAAGGGTGCCCTATTGGTTGGCGAGAGTATCGCAAAGAAAGGGACAGCGCTGGGTATCAGGAAAGTGGTTTTTGATAGGAACGGGTTTCTATACCATGGGAGGGTTAAAGCGCTTGCTGATGCAGCAAGGGAAAATGGTCTGGAATTTTAGGTGGAGTGAACTACAGAAGGGAGCGGTAATTGACTAACGAAGATGAAGATGTACAGTTAATCGAGAAGGTTGTCTATATCAACAGGGTTGCAAAAGTCGTGAAAGGGGGCCGCAGGTTTAGCTTTAGCGCTATAGTAGTTGTTGGCGACGGTAAGGGTATGGTAGGCGCGGGACTTGGAAAGGCAAATGAAGTACCAGAGGCTATAAGAAAGGGAGGGGAAAGAGCCAAGGGGGATATGAGGCGAGTAGCGCTTTTGGAGGATTCTATTCCACACGAGGTAATTGGGAAATGTGGATCGAGTTCTGTTCTGCTTAAGCCGGCTCGGCTTGGGACTGGCATTATAGCTGGAGGAGCAGTGAGGGCGGTTTTGGAGNCAGCTGGTGTCAGGAATGTGGTGAGCAAGTGCTTGCGTTCCCACAATCCCCATAATTTGGTTAAGGCAACCCTTAATGGACTTGTGTCTTTAAGAACCCCGGGCGAAGTAGCACGATCAAGGGGGAAAACTGCAGAGGAAGTCTTGACCTGAGCGATGATGGATTCGCAGGGGCCTCTATGAGGTTGCATGAATTGATGGCACCGAAAGGTGCGAGGAAAAAAAGAAAGAGACTCGGCAGGGGGGTAGGCTCAGGAAGCGGAAAAACTGCAGGCAGAGGGACAAAAGGGCAGAAGTCACGTTCCGGTGCAGGAGTGCCCTTGGGATTTGAAGGGGGGCAGATGCCTCTACAGAGAAGGATCCCAAAACGGGGCTTTACCAATATATTCAAGAAACAGTATGAAATTATCAATATAAAGGATCTCAAGGATTTTAAATCAGGTGAGACAGTGGACAGAGAGGCATTACTCAAGGCCGGCTTGCTAAAGAAGACCAGGGCAATAAAACTCTTGGGACAGGGCGATATATCGTATGCCTTAAACATAAAGGTTAATGGGGTAAGCCGGGCAGCAAGGGAAAAGATTGAATCTGCTGGTGGTAAGGTGGAGGTAGTTTCAAGGTGATCGGCGGTTTTCAAAATATAGCTAAAATCCCTGAACTTAAGAGAAGGATTATCTTTACCCTCTTGATGCTCGCGGTTTACCGGATAGGGTGCCACATTCCGACGCCTGGTATTGATTCAGCTGCGTTAGCTGCCTTCTTCAGCGAAAGGGCTGGCACGTTATTCGGTCTGTTTGATATGTTTTCAGGTGGGGCGTTGCGGAGGCTCTCAGTCATGGCCTTAGGGATAATGCCTTATATTAGTGCGGCCATTATCCTTGAGCTCCTCACGGTAGTTGTTCCCCATTTGGAGAAGTTGAAGAAGGAAGGAGAAGCTGGGCGAAAGAAGATTACAAGGTATACGCGATATGGGACCGTAATACTGAGCCTCGTACAAGGCTTGGGCATATCGATAGGCCTGGAGAGTATGACAAGCCCTTCAGGGGCCTTGATTGTGCCGGCCGGGGGTTGGGGCTTTAGACTTATGACCGTGATAACCTTAGCTGCCGGTACCACTTTTCTGATGTGGCTTGGCGAACAGATAACAGAGAGGGGTATTGGGAATGGTATATCACTGATCATCTTTTCCGGGATTGTTGCGAGGCTCCCCGAAGCTGTGGGCAATTCATTTCGCCTCATGGGCACAGGGGAGATGAGTCCCTTTTTTGGGCTTTTTTTGGTTATTTTCATGGTAGCCACTGTTGGGGTTATTGTGTTCGTTGAAAGGGGTCAGAGACGGATACCAGTCCAGTACGCGAAAAGGGTTATAGGCAGGAGGATGTACGGGGGGCAGAGCACGCATCTTCCATTAAAGGTTAATACAGCTGGTGTTATTCCCCCGATATTTGCCTCCTCCATCATCATGTTTCCAGCTACGATAGCAAACTTCTTAAACGTGAAGCAGATTGGGTGGCTGCAGTTCATTGTAAGTTCCCTGGCACCTGGTAGGCCAATTTACTCCTTACTTTACGTTTGTTTTATAATCTTCTTTTGTTACTTCTACACGGCCATTCATTTTAACCCTGCTGAGGTTGCAGATAATATGAAGAGATACGGGGGATTTATCCCAGGTATTAGGCCGGGTAGAAGTACGGCCGAATATATCGACAGGGTGCTCACTAGGATAACGTTCAGCGGGGCCATTTACGTATCCCTTATCTGTATTTTGCCTGAGTTGTTAGTCTACAGACTAAATGTCCCCTTTTATTTCGGGGGAACAGCCCTTTTGATTGTGGTCGGTGTAGGTATGGATACTATTACGCAGATAGAGACCCATTTGTTGACGAGGCACTACGAGGGTTTTATGAAAAGGGGCCTGGGTAGAGTTAGGTAGATTATGAAGGTGAGGTCATCCATAAAGAAGAGATGCAAGAACTGCAGGATAGTCAAAAGGAAGGGTGTGCTTAGGGTAATCTGCGATAATCCTCGGCATAAACAGAGACAGGGCTAGTGGAATAATTGAGGAAAGGAGAGTGCAGTGACGAGAATCGCCGGCGTTGATTTACCAAAGGGAAAGAGAATCGATATTGCCCTGACTTCTATTTATGGCATAGGTAGAAGCGCCTCTCGGCAAATCTTGCAGACGGCAGGGGTAGATCTTGGCACCCAATCAGAGCAACTTACTGAAGAGGAGACCACAAGAATCAGAAAGATTATCGACGAATCCTATAAGGTCGAGGGGGATTTGAGACGGGAAGTCTCCATGAACATAAAGCGCCTCATGGATATGGGATGTTATAGGGGGTTACGTCACAGAAGGAGTCTTCCAGCAAGGGGGCAGAGGACTCATACAAATGCGAGGACAAGGAAGGGGCCGAGAAGGATGATTGGAAAAGGCAAGAAATAAACCCCTGGAGGGATAATGGCCAAGGAAGCAGGAAAGACTATTAAGGGCAAAAAGGAGAAAAAGCTCGTTGTTAACGGGATTGTCCATATCCAGTCTACCTTTAACAACACTATCGTCACCATCACCGACATGAGTGGCAATGTGATCTCCTCATCGAGCCCAGGACAGCTCGGCTTTAAAGGCTCAAGGAAAAGTACCCCCTTTGCTGCCCAGTTGGCGGCCCAGAGTGCGTTAAAGAAGGCAATGGCCTTAGGCCTGAAGACAGCTGAGGTCCGGGTTAAGGGTCCGGGAGTCGGAAGGGAAGCGGCCTTGAGGGCATTACAGATGGATGGCTTCTCTGTTACCATGATCAGGGATGTGACCCCTATTCCCCATGATGGTTGTAGGCCCCCAAAGAGGAGGAGGGTGTAAACTGACACTACCTGAATAGTTCGGAGGTAGATATTGGCTCGGTATAGTGGGCCTGCATGTCGGTTGTGCAGGCGGGAAAATCTCAAGTTGTTCCTAAAGGGTGATAGGTGTTATACGGATAAGTGCGCCTTTGAACGGCGTTCTTATGCCCCAGGTCAACATGGACAGAGGAGGGGAGGAAAGATCTCTGACTACGGGATACAGCTACGGGAAAAACAGAAAGTAAAGAGAATTTATGGGGTCTTGGAGAGGCAGTTTCGAAGGTATTACTCCACGGCTGAAAGGCAAAAGGGCATTACCGGTACGAATCTATTGATTTTATTAGAGCGCCGATTGGATAATATAGTGTATCGGATGGGATTTGCCTCCTCAAGGAATCAGGCAAGGCAGCTGGTCAGACACAATCATTTCGCTGTGGGTGGCAAAAAGGTTAATATACCCTCTTACCCTGTTAAGGTCGGGGATACTATAGAGGTCAGAGAGAAGAGCCGCAAGATCCCCTTCATTCTGGAGGCAATGGAGACGGTTGTGAGGCGAGAGATCCCTCCATGGTTAGAGGTCGATGGGGATAATTTTCGTGGCGTTGTTAAGACATTTCCCAAGCGCGAAGAGTTGACCATGCCCATTAATGAGCAACTTATAGTTGAGCTGTACTCCAAGTAAGCACACATAAGTCTTCGGCTTAGACAAAATAGAACCGACAAAATCCCTAGTTCAATGTCCTTTGTTTCTCCTGAAAGCTGAGTGCTTATAATATAGGAACTTGTGTTCGAGGTGATTTATACCCATGAAAAAGCTATATCAAAAAAACTGGAGAGATTTAATAAGGCCTAAAAAGATAGAAATCGAAACCGATACCTTCACTGATTTCTATGGGAAGTTCATTTGTGAACCACTGGAGAGGGGTTTTGGTATAACGCTTGGTAATTCTTTGAGACGAATTCTCTTGTCCTCTCTGCAAGGGGCCGCAATTGTCTCTGTAAAATTTAATGGCGTACCCCACGAGTTTACTACCCTCCCTAACATAAAAGAGGATATCACTGATATCGTCTTGAATTTAAAGGAAGTCAATCTCAAGCTTATTGAAGAAGAGGAAGTTGAGCTCCTTCTGGATGCCAAGGGGGAAGGGGTGGTAAAGGCAGGTGATATGATAACTGGCGGGAAGGCGGAAATAATGAATCCAGATCAACATATAGCCACATTAAATAAAGATGCTGTTCTAAATGCGGAGATAGTGGCTAAGAGCGGAAAAGGATATGTTCCTGCAGAGAGGAATGTAACGGAAGGCCAGGAGATCGGGGTAATCCCTATGGATGCGGTTTTCTCGCCGATCAAGAAAGTCAGCTATGTAGTCGGTAATGCAAGAGTCGGGCAAAGAACCGATTATGATAAGTTGACCTTAGAGATCTGGACAGATGGAACGGTGAATCCACAAGACGCACTGGCCTTTGCTGCAAAGATTCTAAAGGAACAGGTGGCCGCTTTTATTAGTTTTGAGGAAGAACCAGAAGAAGAGATAGAAAAAGAGGAAAAGGAGGAGGAGGAGAAGATAAATGAAAACCTCTTCAGGCCTGTCAGCGAGCTTGAGCTCTCTGTACGCTCCTCTAATTGCCTGAAGAATGCTAATATAAAATATATTTACGAATTGGTTCAGAAGACAGAAAGTGAAATGCTCAAGACGAAGAATTTTGGAAGGAAGTCCCTCAACGAGATAAAGAGGATCTTGGAGGAAATGGATCTGCAGTTCGGCGTGAAACTGGAGAATTTCCCCTTCCCTAAACACGAGGAGAAGCAAGGAGAAGAGGAGAAGGAAGAGGATGAGGAGCAATGAGGCACAGGAGGGCAGGGAAAAAGCTGGGTCGTAACCCGGGCCATCGAAAGGCCGTTTTGAGGAACTTGGTTACTTCTCTCTTTAGACATGGGGAGATCTCAACAACCCATGCAAAGGCCAAGGTGTTACGCCCTATCGCTGAGAAGATGATTACCCTGGCCAAGAGGGGGGATCTTCATGCAAGACGTCAGGCACTCTCCTATATGATGGACAAATCTGTTACCCATAAATTGTTTGATCAGATGGGGGACCGTTTTTCAGACCGCCAAGGTGGGTATGTTAGGATTTTAAAGACAGGTCATAGGACTGGTGATAATGCAGCCTTAGCAATTGTTCAGCTATTACTGGCTCATGAGGGATTAAGTTCGAAAAGGACAACGAAAAGAGGCCAAGGGGCCAAAAAGGCTCCCACCGAGGTAGCAGGTAGAAAGACCAAGACCAAGGGAAAAACGCGAGCTTCTGAGGATAAACAGGTGAAGGTAGAGAAACCATAAGAAATGTTGGGCAGAAGAGAGAAAAGGTCAAGGCTCAAAAACATAATAGGTGTCCTTTGGAAAAAAAGCCCCCTTCCCGATTGATCGGCAAGGGGGCTTTTTTTGAGAGCCCGCATGTATCGATTCAGTCATAAAGACCTACTGGGGATGGAGCAACTATCAGTGAGCGATATAAACATGATTTTGGACACCGCTGATACCTTTATGGAGATCTCCTCGAGAGATATAAAAAAGGTTCCGACCCTGAGGGGCAAGAGCATGATCAGTTTTTTCTATGAACCCAGCACCAGGACAAAGGCCTCTTTTGAAATGGCAGCCAAAAGGCTGAGTGCAGATACTATAAGTCTCTCAGCAGCAGATAGCAGTATGGTAAAGGGAGAGACTCTTATAGATACAGCGAGAAATCTTCAGGCAATGAATCCAGATATAATTGTCCTGAGACACCCCTCCAGCGGTGCCCCTCATCTTTTAGCCAGGTATGTGGATGCAGGCGTAATAAATGCAGGCGACGGAACGCATGAGCACCCAAGTCAGGCATTGCTGGACCTGTTCACTATTAGGAAAAAGAAGGGCAGGATAAAGGGATTGAGGGTTGTTATCATTGGGGACATAGCTCACAGCAGGGTAGCGAGGTCTAATATAATAGGCTTAAGGAAAATGGGCGCGGAGCTGACAATATCAGGTCCACCAACCATGATCCCAGCTGATGCTGAATCATTGGGCGTAAAAGTCGTCTTAGATCCAGCAAAGGCCTTAAAAGGCAAGGACGTCATTATGATTTTGCGGATTCAGCTCGAAAGGCAGAGCGGAATCCTATTTCCGAGCCTCCGGGAGTATTCCCTCGTGTTTGGTTTAAACGCGGAGCTCACAAAAGGGGCGAAAAAGGATGTCATTATAATGCATCCAGGCCCCATTAATAGGGGCGTCGAGATAACAGGAGATGTGGCAGATGGCCCCTCTTCTGTGATCCTTGATCAGGTTAGAAATGGTGTGGCTGTGAGAATGGCCCTCCTTTATCTACTAATTGGAGGAGGGAGATTTGATAACCTGGGTTAAGGGCGGAGAGGTAGTAGATCCTCGCCGCGGAACAAAAAGGGCGCTGGATGTCGTCATACGAAAGGGGAAGATTGAAGGGATGCTTCCGCCTGGGGACTTCAGCCCCAGTAGCGATACCGATTTACACATAATAGATGCATCTGGGATGATGGTTACACCTGGTCTCATCGATATGCATGTCCATTTCAGGGAGCCAGGGGAGGAGTACAAGGAGACAATTGCCAGTGGAAGCCAGGCTGCTGCTGCAGGCGGGTTTACTGCCGTGGCATGCATGCCTAATACTAATCCTATAAATGATTCACGATCTGTTACCGAATTTGTATTAGAGAGGGCACGGAAGGCTAACCTGGTAAGGGTTTATCCAGTTGCGGCTATCAGTAAAGGGCTGAAAGGTGAGTCGCTTACTGAATTTGGTGACCTCAAGAACGCTGGTGCTGTGGCAGTATCCGATGATGGGAGACCAGTGACAAATACTGAACTCATGAGGAGGGCAATTGAATACGCATGGTTTTTCCATCTGCCGGTTATTTCACACTGTGAGGACCTGGATCTGTCGAATAAGGGTGTTATGCATGAGGGCAGTATCTCTACCCGGCTGGGGTTAAGGGGGATCCCCGCGGCCAGCGAGGAGATCATGGTTGTGAGGGAGATACTCTTGGCCAAGCTAACTGGATATCCAGTACATATTTCCCATGTTAGCACCGAGGGATCCGTTAAGTTTATCAAACAGGCCAAAGAAGAAGGCATTCCTGTGACGGCCGAGACAGCTCCCCATTATTTCAGCCTTGATCACACGGCTGTCATCGACTTTGACTCCAATGCCAAGATGTATCCCCCTTTGAGGGAACCCAAGGATGTCGAGGCCATAAAAAGAGGGCTTTCTGAGGGCGTGATAGATGTAATTGCTACCGATCATGCCCCCCACAGCCCACTGGAGAAGGATGTAGAATTTGATAAGGCAGCATTTGGTATAATAGGCCTGGAGACGGCCTTGCCCCTTACTCTCGCCTTAGTAAGGGAGGGGGTTATGGACTTACCCATGGCCATAGCAAAGCTTTCCTATAATCCAGCGTCCATCCTCAATATTAAGGGCGGCATTATTGAAGAGGGCAAAGAAGCGGATTTGACAATTATAGACGCAAATAGGGAATATGTGATAAAAAGGGATAGTTTTAGATCAAAAGGCCATAATTCACCCTTTATTGGCTTTAGGATGAAGGGCAAGGCGGTCATAACTATGGTTGGAGGAAGGGTTGTCTGGAAGTCCGGTGAACTCAATCCTAGTAGTTGACGATGAACTGAGTATGCGGGAATTCCTTGATATTTTGCTCACCAAGGAAGGGTACGCTGTGAGCTTTGCAGCCAGCGGAGAGGAGGCGTGTGCCAAGCTGGACGGGGATATATTCGATCTAATTATCACCGATATCCGGATGGAGGATATAGATGGTATAGGGGTCCTGAGAAAGGCAAAAGAGGTCAATCCGGAAGCGCCGGTGATAATTATCTCGGCATTTGCCACAGCGGAAACAGCGGTAGAGGCCATGAAGGATGGGGCCTACGATTATATTCCCAAGCCTTTTAACACCGATGAATTTAAAAAGATTGTGAGAGATGCCCTTCATAGAAAGACGGTCTCAAGGGCTGAGGAGGATCAGCTGGAAGAAGGTATCCACTTTGGCTGTCTAATTGGCGAAAGCCCCCAAATGAAAAAGGTCTACGATCTGATCAGAAGGGTTGCTCACACCAACACAAACATACTTATTTCTGGCGAAAGCGGAACAGGCAAGGAGCTTGTAGCCAGGGCTATTCATGGACAGAGCGGGAGGAAAGATCGGTCCTTTGTGGTTATCAACTGTGCTGGAATTCCGGAGACATTAATTGAAAGTGAGCTTTTTGGTCATAAGAAGGGGTCATTCACTGGGGCCAGTACGGATAAGGCTGGTCTTTTCGAAGCTGCGGATAGGGGGACAGTTTTCTTTGACGAGATAGGGGAGTTAAGTCCAGCCATTCAGGTTAAGCTGCTGAGGGTTATTCAAGATAAGACCTTTACCAGGGTTGGAGAAACTGCGGAGAGAAAGGTAGATGTGAGATTTATCTCGGCTACGAACAAGAACCTTGAAGATGAGGTAATGGATAGACGTTTTAGGGAGGACCTCTTCTTCAGGTTGAATGTTATCGAGATTCCGATGCCTCCTTTACGAGAACGAGAGGGGGATCTGCCCCTGTTGGCGCACCATTTTTTGGGGAAGTACTCCAAGGGATTGGGGAAGGATATAAGCAAGGTATCCACCTATGCAATGGACATATTGAGTCACTACCCCTTCCCAGGTAATGTAAGAGAATTGGAGAACATCATTGAGCGGAGTGTTGCGCTGGAGACCTCAAATATCGTCTTGCCCCAGAGCCTGACCCTCTCTAATTTCAAAAAGGCTCGCATAGGGGAAAGTAGACGTCGCACTGACCTCGGTCCTGATGGAATTGAACTCGATGAGGTAATGGCCGAGATAGAGAGGGAGTATATCCTGAAGGCCATGGAAATGGCTAACGGGTCAAAGCAAAGAGCTGCCGAGTTTTTGGGTATTACCGTAGATTCCCTAAAGTATCGCCTCACGAAATTGACCCTTTAGTTTTTACCGCGGAGCAGGCCAGGCCTTCAGGTGAAAACCACCTTTTTTGGGTGAAAATCACCGGCTGCACTTCGGCACTGCTCTATTGATGGCAATACAGCAGAGAGGGTTTGCCCATTGCAGGCGAAGAGAGAAGAGCTGTAACCGTGCACAGGGAGGGCTCTTCTACCGTTGAGCATGGATACGCTGGTATTGTGGCATGATATTTGCTGTCGCTTAGTGTAAACTTCTAAATCCTGGTTAAGAAGGGAGGTGAGCAGTAAAACTGAGAGGTTATTGTAGTTATTGATCATGAGTCAACACCTTTAGGAAGACCCAAGGAGGCTGAGATGTTACTAAAGATAAACAAGATGAAGGACCAAAGAGGTTTCACCCTGATCGAGTTGATGATCGTTATTGCCATCATCGGTATTTTGGCAGCTATTGCCATACCGCAGTTTAGTGCTTACAGGAGAAGGGCGTATAACACAGCTGCAGAGAGCGACTTGAAGAACGCATGTACAGCACAGGAAGCCTACTACGTTGATTACGCAACCTATACTGCTACCATTGCCAATCTCGTAGGCACCTATGGTGTCTATACCTCGTCTGGCGTGGTATTTGGAAGTATGCGTGGTGGTACTGGTAGCTATTATATGGAGACATACCATACAAGCGGTGATGTGACCTTTACGGTCTCTGGTCCGGGTGGAAGCATCGGTCACTAATAATTGCTAAAATGGCAGGCCTTAAAAAGCCTGCCATTTTAGTCTGTAAACTCCTCAATCGTTTCTCATTTGCAGTTGTGGTTCGTCTGGGTTGTTGATCACTACGTACAAGCAGTAAAGATTGCAGCAGGGCTGAGATGTTACTAAAGATAAACAAGATGAAGGACCAAAGAGGTTTCACCCTGATCGAGTTAATGCTCGTTATTGCCATCATCGGTATTTTGGCAGCTATTGCTATCCCTCAATTTGAATTCTACAGGAAAAGGAGCTATAATTCAGTAGCAGAAAGCGACTTGAAGAACGCATGCACGGCACAGGAAGCCTACTATGTTGATAACCTAACGTACGCGAGTGCCATTACCAACCTCGTAGGCACCTATGGTCTCTACACCTCTGTCAGGGTAATATTTACCAATATCAGTGGTGGTATTTATACCTATCATATGGAGGCATACCATACAGTCGGTGATCTGACCTATAGGATAACCGGTCCCGGTGGAAGCATTGGCCACTAAGGTAAACCCCTCACATAACCTAATCATAGTTGAAAAAGGAGGCATTGAACGCTTTCCTTTTTCAATGATGAAGCCCCTCCAGATTTCCCCTTCCTTTTTCCAGATAATGATACCCATAGTTCCCTAGCATCTCTGAGCGTTCAATGTAAGCCTTTCCCACGAGAGGAAGAATGACTTCAAGATCGGGGGCTTCATCATCTGGGATCTTATCCGTCGCGATCTTTTCGATGACCTCGTGCACTATTTCAGGCGGTATGATGCGCACGGTTTCAGCCAGCACTGTCTTGAGCGATTCCTTTTCCATCGTGACGGAAAGCGTCTCGATAAGATGAAGCCGGGTCATGATGTGTCTCTTGTTTTTCTCTAGGGCCCTCCTAAGATAGTATTTTGCCTTGCCGAATTCCCTTTTATATTTATAGATGACGCCCAAGCCGTAAAGCGCCGGTGGGAAATCCTTTTTTCCAGCAAGTGCGTACCTAAATTCAGTAATAGCCTCCTCAAAACGCCCTTTTTTAAGCAGAACAAAACCGAGATTGTTATGGGCACTCCAGCTTTTCTTATCGTAGGTAAGTGCTTTTATGAGGTAATCAAAGGCTTCGTCGTATTTCCCTTTTTTGATCATCAGTACGGCGAGATTATTATAAGCGGCCGAATATCCCGGGTCTATTTCAATTGCCTTCTTGAGATGCTCTAGTGCCTTGTCCTCTTGACTGGAGTCAATGTATTCCAGAGCCAAGTTATAATGGGTGACATGGTCGGTTTCAGCATGTGAAGCCCTTTCTAGCTTGAGGGCTATTTCATACTCGGCAATAGCCTTTTCTTTTTGACCGCTATCGCCATAGTATCTGCCCAGGTTGTGATGTGCCCTGGGGTGATTAGGACTCTTATCTACGGTATCTAACCATAGACTCACCCCTTTTTTCCAGATGAAGTTCCGCATAAATGTGCTGTGGCCTTGAGCGATCAGGACCAGGACGATAAAGGTGGAGAGAATTACCTGCATACTACGTTTATAGGAAAAGAACTGTATTGCCTTTAAGGCTAAGATGGCTATAGGGACAAAGAATAACATGGAAGGGATATAGTTTCGGTGTTCAAAGATGAGCTCCAGAGGGAAGATAGTTGATTCTATGAGATGGTTGAGGAAATAGAAGATAATGCAGTAAGAGATAAGTGGCCATTTTTTGGATTTTATTATGGCTAAGCCAAGAATGATGAAAATGAAAAGAATGGATATTATGGTTGCGGGTGGGTTAACCAAGCTATGTGATACAGATATATCGTGGGTTATGCATAATCTATCTGGCATGGGATATAAAAGCAGGGTAATATACAATAATATAATCCGAGGCTCAGTTAGGAGCCTCTCAAAGATGGTAAATCCCCTGTGTTCATAGCCTGAAAACAGATGTTTGGTAGAGAATATGGATGGACTCTTGAGGATTAGTGCAAGGGCCAAGGGGATGAGGATCAGGATAAGGAGGACGATAGAATTCCTTTTGATATTCTCCTTCGTGAGTCCCTGGATTAGAAGAAGGTCGAAAAGGAAGATACTAATCGGGAGCATGGCGGTATTTTCCTTTGATCCAAAGGAAAGGATTCCAACAGCGAAACATGAAAGATAGAAGGCGGCTTTTGGTAGATTCTGCTCAGATAGTCTTCCCTTAAGATAGAAATACATTGACATTACATAAAACATTCCCGCCATACTTGCCATACGTTGAACAATGTAAGTGATGGCCTGGGTCTGGACAGGATTTATTGCCCAGAGGACGGTGGCCAGTAGGGCTATGAAATAGGAGTTTGGCGCATATCTTGCTTTGAGCAAGGGAAGGTTCAGGCAGTGATGAATAAAGAGAAACAAGAAGATCGAGGCCAGAAGGTGAATGGAGATATTGACAAGATGGTAACCAAGCACATTATCTTTGCCAAAATAGTAGTTGAGGGCAAAAGTAAAACACGCTACCGGTCGGTAAATCCTTCCACTGCCATCAGCCTTGGCAAAAAAGGTCCTTTTGACGTTTTGCCAGCTAATTTCCCTGAGGTGAAGTGGTTCGTTCTGGAGGATGTTAATTTCATCATCGAAATGCCATGAGGCATGAAAGGTGTTTGAATAGATAGCGAATATGATGATAAGGAGCGTAATTATTGTGAAGACATGCTTGTGACAGGATGATAGATGGGTCTCCGATTCAAGATCAAAGATTTCCATTTCTCCTCCCTCAATATAAACCGGAGTTGGTGGCCCTATTTTACCATCAGCTTACTTGTTACGCTCGTCTACCTTCCGACCTTTAGTGGCGAGTTCATCCTAGATGATAATAGCCTAATAAAAAACAATCCATACATAAAGGAGTTACATTCTGTATCTTCTTATCTTTCCCAGGAAGATGGGATAGGGGATAGAGGTAGCTTAGGGAGTTATCATACAGGGTACTACAGGCCATTAGTAAACCTAACTTATTGGATTGATTATAAGCTGTGGGGCATGAGTGCCCCTGGCTTTAGGACTACAAACCTCTTTTTGCACCTTTTGAGCAGCTTCCTCGTTTGCCACCTCGTCATCCTGCTAGTGAATGATCGGCAGGCTGCCTTCTGGGTTGCGGTTCTTTTTGCTTTCCATCCGGTAAATACAGAGTCGGTTTCCTGGATTAGTTCCAGAAACAACATACTTGTAACAGTTTTTGCCGTTGCCTCACTTTATTTCTATATCAAAGGATGGAAAAAGAACAGCTATGCGGCTCGGGCATGTTCCGCACTCTTCTTTGTGGCCGCAATATTCTCAAAGGAATTCGGCCTTATGGTTTTGCCTGTCTTTTTTCTGTATCAAAGATTTCTATCCGAGGAAAGGGGAAATATCGGGAAGGAGCTCGCAAGCTATCTTCCGTATGTCATGATACTGATTTTCTATTTTGTCCTCAGAAAAAGTGCGACCGGATCATTGCTAACACCGTCCGAGATGGAGCATATATGGTCGAGAATCTATTTTTTCCCTTATCTCATATTATCGAATTTGAGGCTCATACTTTTCCCTTACAGACTGCACAGTTTTGTCATTGATTATCCTGATACTTACCTAAACTGGCCTGCCCTCGCTGGTTTCCTTCTTTTTATTCTATTGGGTCTTTTTATGTGGAGGGAAAGGAAAGACAGGCTTGTTGGGTTTTCACTATTCTGTTTTCTTATATCAATTTTTCCAATCCTTAATATTATTCCTACCTCAGCGGTTACTTTGATCTCCATGAGATGGCTCTATTTCCCGATGATTTTCCTTTTGGTTGCTATTTCCCGGCTTATTCAGAAGTCAATAAAGATGAATAGGTCTTTGACATTGGCCATCGTTTGTGTGGTGTCAGTCTATTTTGGGGTATTTTCCCATATTCTGAATAAAGACCTTTGGCATGAGGAGGGTACTTTCTTACATCAAGAGGTGCACCATTTTAATAACTATTTTTATGCAGGTGGATTGGCTGAAAGCCTTTTAGATGAAAAGAAATACCGGGATGCAGAGAGATTTTTCCGGATAGCCATCAATAATTATCCGCAAAAGCCGAAAAATTATATCAATTACTCGGCCCTATTAATTGATACAGGCAGGCCAGAAGAGGCCCTACTATGCCTGAACAGGGCATGGTCATTGACGATGACCCACAATGAGCGAGGGCAATGGTTTAACAACATGGGAATGGCCTGCTTCAAATTAAAAAGGCACCATCAAGGGTTAAGGCACTTTTCAAAGGCGGTTGAATATTGCCGAAATAATCACCAGTTCTGGGCCAATCTCGGGGGTGCGTATGGATCAATAGGTGATTACGAGAATTCGGTTTTTGCCTTGAAAAAGGGTCTGGATGTTGCTCCAGAGTCCATCCAACTGAGAAAAAACCTGGCCGTTACCCATCTTCGTATGGGCGAACCTGGAATGGCTATCTCTGTTCTTGAAAAGATACCTCCTGACAAAAGGATAGAGCAGGGCGTGGCTGCGTTGTTGAACAAAGCCTCTAGGGCTTTAGAATCAAATCGTCAATTAGAATAACGGGTTGAGACTCTTTCTTTGATACTGTTATCATAACAACAGGGGATACGATTTCAGAAAGATATCGTTACACTTACTGGTGTCGGATAGATTGATAGGGCATTCTGGCATGCTTATCGTTCACAGAGGAATGGCGAGCCCGGCTGATGGGGTGAGGTTTATTGTTGTGTCCGGATCAGGTGGAACAGATGTTAAACGGTAAGAAAATACTCGTTGTGTTGCCTGCCTACAATGCCGAGAGGACCCTTGAGCAGACTTACAAGGAGATACCTCAGGATATTGTAGACGATATATTACTGGTTGACGACAAGAGCGCTGACAGGACCGTATCTTTGGCGAGAAGATTAGGTATTGAGACCTTTTTGCACGATAAGAACTACGGTTATGGTCGCAACCAGAAGACCTGCTATGAGGAAGCCTTGCGGCGCAACGCGGATATTATTGTAATGGTTCATCCTGACTATCAGTACACACCGAAGTTGATTACGGCCATGGCCAGCATGATAGCCTTCGATGTCTATGACGTCGTTTTGGGGTCACGCATTATTGGAGGTAGGAGCCATAAAGGTGGAATGCCCATTTACAAATATATCGCTAACCGTTTCTTAACTGCCTTTGAAAACCTGCTTCTTGGAAGCAAACTATCCGAATTTCATACAGGGTATCGGGCCTTTTCTCGAAAGGTACTTGAGGCCATTCCACTGCATGAAAACTCCGACGACTTTGTCTTTGATAATGAAATGTTGGTTCAGATCATCTATTTCGGGTACAGGGTTGGCGAGATATCCTGTCCTGCCCGATACTTTGAGGAAGCATCTTCAATCGGCTTCGGAAAGTCAGTCAAGTACGGTTTTGGGGTAATTACGACTACCTTAAAATGCCTTGTTCATCGAATGAAACTCCGTAAAGACCCTCTTTTTGATCCCAAAGGCCATAAGCTTATCCTCAACAATTAATCTCTAAAAACAGCAAGGTAGTGGAATTAATAGAAAGATTGGTACGAGGCACCAAGATCGATCACCTGGTATTTATCCTTCTGAGCGGCTTCGTATTTCTGCTAATCCTTTCTGTCATAATCTTAGCCTCTGTACCACCGGTCAGCAAAGACGCCCTCGTTCACCACCTCGCCATTCCCAAGCTCTACCTCAAGCACGGAGGTATATGTGAAATTCCCTCAATGGTCTTTTCTTACTATCCTATGAATCTGCACCTTCTTTATCTGGTGCCTCTTTATTTCGGCAATGATATCATTCCAAAACTCATCCATTTCGGTTTTGCCCTGCTAACGGCCTGGCTCATTTTCGACTATTTAAAGCGTCGAATTAACGTTATCTATGGGCTGCTTGGGGCCATCTTTTTCCTCTCAATTCCCATTATCGTTAAGCTCTCCATAACGGTTTACGTTGATTTGGGTATTATCTTTTTCTCTACCGCATCGCTTCTTTTCCTCTTCAGATGGATTGAAGGCCATTTGAGGCTGCGGTTTCTCATAATCTCGGCTGTCCTTTGTGGACTCGCAATGGGCACAAAGTATAATGGATTGATAACGCTGCTTCTCTTAACCCTCTTTGCGCCCTTTCTTTATTTACGATATGCAAAAGGTGCAAGATCTGGCTTCTGGAAGCCAGTGTCGTATGGAATGCTCTTTCTATTTGTAGCCATTCTCTTCTTTTCCCCCTGGATGATAAGGAACTACTCGTGGACCCACAACCCGATATTTCCTCTTTATGATCATTGGTTTAATCCACAGAGTGATATCAGTAAACAAGGCGTTAGCCTTTTTACCTACAGAAGCCTGGTTTATCATGAGACCTGGTGGCAGATGGCACTTCTGCCGGCAAGAATCTTCTTCCAGGGCCAGGACGGGAGCCCGCAATACTTTGACGGAAAACTTAACCCATTCCTCTTATTCCTCCCATTTTTCGCCTTTTATCGAATTAGAAGTGACCCTGAACCCATCAGGAATGAGGTGAAGATACTGTTAGCCTATGCCGTTTTGTTCTTCGCCTTTGCCTTCTTTAGCAGGGGCTTGCGGATCCGATATATCGCTCCAATTATCCCGCCACTGGTCATTCTATCTACAATAGGGGTAAGGAAAATGGTTGAGGCCCTCAGGAGACTCGGCTCTCAATCCCTGCAAACCATAGGGTGCACCTCGATTCTCGTCATGCTCGGCCTTTCCCTCTGGCCGAACGTACGTTACCTCATGGATCAATACCGGCACGTAGCCCCCTTCAGTTACCTGAGGGGTGATGTGACCCGTGATGAGTATATAGAGAAATACCGCTTGGAATATCCGGCCATGAGATACATTAATAAGAACCTCCGTCCAGATGCCAAGATATTGTTTATCTGCATGGGCAACAGGGGCTACTACTGTGACAGGGAGTATGTTTTTGATATGTACCAGAACAGGAGTATGCTGCAGCAGTCTGTGAGAGAATCGATAAACACCGATGAGGCACTGCAAAGGTTACAGGGCGGGGGGATAACGCACTTACTTATATGCTATGATGTCTTCGATCGGTGGGTGAAGCGTAGTTTTACGATTCAGGAGCAGGAGCTGCTAAACCGATTCTTCAAAAAGCATGTTCGGCTCCTCCACTTTGAACGGGGGTACGGTGTGTATCGACTGGAATATGATTCGCTTCTCGTTCATGCCTTGTATCTGTACGGAAATCCACCCTTTACATATACCCGAAATCATACTAGCATGAGTTCAGGTTCACTACTGGCGACTCACGGAAGAGGAGCCTTGCTCATGACAAAGGAAGCATTCGGTCCGGGGATGGAGGGTAAGGAGATGGCCTTCCAGCGGCCACGGAATATGGCAGACATGCGCTGGCAAGGCTTTTGCATGCTGAGTAGGCGGATATGAGAAGAGGCCGCCTGCTTAGAGTGCGGATGAGATCAAGTTCGCACATGTAGGAAACTTCCTTCAGCAATGTACCTGCAAAAGACAATCGGTGTCGTTATTCCAGCCTATAATGAGGAGAAATTAATAGCCAATACATTAACCTCAATTCCCTCCCTTGTGGATACGATTATCGTTGTCGATGATGGGAGCAACGATAACACGGCAGGGGTTGTAAGGGGAATAGCGGAGGACGATAGAAGGATCGTCTTGATACAACATGGGGTCAATGAAGGGGTAGGAGGGGCTATAGTCACGGGATACAAAAAGGCCGTCGAATTGGAAATAGATGTTACCGCCGTTATGGCTGGTGACGGACAAATGGATCCACGGGATCTCACCAATATCTTGAAGCCCGTCGCAAAAGGGGTTGTTGATTACACCAAGGGAAATAGGCTCTTTCAGGGTGATGCCTGGAATATGATTCCCCATTATCGGTATCTGGGTAATTCTTTTCTTTCCCTTTTAACCAAAATTGCCTCCGGGTACTGGCACATCGCCGATTCTCAGACGGGCTACACTGCCATTTCCCTGCCTGTACTGAGAAAAGTAAACCTGGATACGATCTATAAACGCTATGGCATGCCAAACGACATGCTCATTAGACTGAACCAATATGATTTTCGGGTGAGGGATATCCATGTGAGGCCCGTATATGGGTTTGGGGAAAAATCGGGAATGAACCTATTGAAGGTCATTCCCAAGATATCTTGGCTCTTATTCAAGGGATTCTGGAGGAGACTGTTTTTCAAATACGTCATCAAGGATTTCCACCCGCTTGTCTTCTTCTACATCTTGGGTCTATTATTCGGTGTGGCTACCGTTCTTCTCTTTGCGAGGCTTTTCTATATTTGGCTCATCTTGGGGTTCAATATTCCGAAAATTAACGCATTAGCGGCCATGTTTTCCTTTATGAGTTCAAGCCAGTTCACCCTGTTTGCCATGTGGTTCGATATGGAGCAGAACAAGCATCTGCGATGAAAGACTTTACCCTCTCTGCCTATAAAATGTACCTTCAGGCTATCAGGTCTTCCTACAAAACGTGTCTCAGATTCGGTGAGTACCTTGCTGCCGACCCCAAACCGGAAATCTTTTGCATCATTCGCCATGATATTGACCGAAGGCCCACTAACGCCTTGAGGATGGCTCGATTGGAACACGATGTGGGTATTGGAGCAACCTATTACTTTCGGAGCAAGGCCCATACCTTTCGACAGCGGATAATTCGGGAGATTGCAGGCCTTGGCCATGAGATCGGCTATCATTATGAGTCTCTATCCGATGCAGACGGCGACAGGGAACCTGCCCTCAAGGATTTTAAGAAGAACTTGAGGAGATTTCGTGAGATTGCCTGCGTAACGACCATATCCGCGCATGGCAGGCCCTTCCTGCCCTTTGACAACCGGGATTTATGGAGAAACACCGAGAATCACCGGAGGCTCGTTGGGGAATTAGGGATTCGTGGTGACATCTATCTGGATATCGATTATTCGGATATCCTCTATATCAGCGACACAGGACGGAACTGGTCCTCTACGAAATCAAATATACGGGATATGGTTACATCGAACATTCGGAAGGACTTTTCCTCCGGGACTCAATTGTTACGCTATTTAGAGGACTCCCCGCATGCCAAATTAATCTTTGCCGTTCACCCCGAAAGATGGACGGACTCGGTCCTCGAATACCTCTACCAGAGGCTTTTTGATTTTTCAGTGAATATGCTCAAAGAGTTCATGTGAAGAAACTCATCTTTGTATCGACGGGCAGATGTGGAACCACAAGAATAGCACAAATACTACGGGCGAAGTTACCCGGTGACTATTCCGTGGTGCATCAGATGAGGTATTCACGAGTTGCCAATATTATTGGGAATGTGATGCTGTACCTCGGCGAATCAAACCGCATCAAGCGATTCCTGTATGAATTCATAATCTCCGCGTATAACGGGAAAACCCATTTTGTTTCCACCGATCCCCTGACTGCGATGATTATTCCCGATGAGTATGTCTTTTCTCCGGAGGTCTGTATTGTCCATATCATGCGTGATGAGACCTCCTTTGCCGAATCCTTTTTTTCGTTCTCAAGGTCGCGGTGGGAAAGCTTTATAGCCCATAACTTTGTCCCTTTTTGGCAGCCCGGTATATGGCCACTTGAGAATATCTTAAACAGGAACATCGGCAAGAAATATCGAGAGGTGTCGAGAGTTAAAAACACCTTCTTTTGTGAGAAGTATTCGGCAAATCCACATTACCGCCAGGTGAACATGGGAGATATCTTTGAAACTCCAGCACTAGAAGACATCGTGAATGGGTTTTTTGATGAAGGCATTTCTATCTCCCGCGGTGATCTATCAATAAGGGCGAATGAACCGAGGATTCATATCGGAGTCCGGGAGGCTGAAAGGAAAGAAAGATGAGACATTGCATGGTTTGCCAATTATCTATCGAGCCTTTCATTTCCTTTGGAAAGATGCCCATAGCCAATAATTTCCTTGTACCAGAGCAGTTTGAGGATGAATACTTTTTCGATCTGAAGGTCGCATTCTGCAGGAATTGCAAAATGGTGCAGCTGATGGAATTCGTTGATCGGGAAAGGATGTTTCATGATCATTATGCCTTTTACTCCTCAACCTCCACTAGGATGGCTTTACATTTTGAGGGTTTTGCGGGTGCGGTGCGACAAGACTACTTGAAGGGTAGAGATCCATTTGTTGTTGAAATTGGAAGCAATGATGGGATCATGTTGCGGCATTTTGCCAAGGCGGGTATCCGGCATCTCGGCGTGGAACCTTCGTCAAACGTGGCAGAGGTTGCCATAAAGAACGGCATGAATGTAGTAACCGAATTCTTTGACGCTGATCTCGCAAAAAGGATTGTCGGCGAATATGGTCAGGCGGATGCGATATTGGGTGCAAATGTCATGTGTCATATCCCCTATCTCCATTCGGTTGTCCAGGGCATAAAAATACTTCTTAAGCCTGACGGAGTGATGATATTCGAGGACCCGTATCTGGCAGACGTTGTGCAGAAGACCTCATATGATCAGATTTATGACGAGCATGCCTTTTATTTTTCGGTTGCCTCGGTGAGCTACTTGTTTGGTGTGTATGGATTAGGGGTCATCGAGGTGGAGCCCCAGGAAGTACACGGAGGTTCCATGCGGTATGTGGTTGGCCATAAGGATGCTCACGAGGTAGCTCCCTCAGTACCGAGTCACCTTGCAAACGAGCAGAAGCTGGGGCTTTACGAGCCGCAGACTTACGAAACATTACGGAAAAACATCGAGCGCTCGAGAGGGGAGTTGATTGGTCTCCTTGAGGACCTAAGAAGGCAAAAGAAGCGCGTCGTGGGGTATGGTGCAACATCAAAAAGCACAACCATCTTGAACTACTGTGGTATTACCGATGAACTCATCGAATTTATTAGCGATACCACCCCCATCAAACAGGGAAAATTTAGCCCCGGAGTCCACATACCGGTGCGTCCCTACGAGAAGTTTGAAGAGAGCTACCCCGATTACGCCTTGTTGTTTGCGTGGAATCACAGCAAGGAGATAATGGCAAAGGAGAGGCGGTTCAGGGGCCTCGGAGGAAAGTGGATTGTCTATGTCCCCAAGGTCGAGGTGCTCGAATGATATCGTGTGGTTACCCAAAGGCCCAATACCTAGCTCACCAAGAGGAAATTGACGAAGCCATAGATCGCGTGCTCGACAGGGGGTGGTATATCCTAGGAGAGGAAACCCTCGCCTTTGAAAGGGAGTTTTCAAACTACATTGGTGTGCGACATTCCATAGGCGTGGGGAGCGGCACCGAGGCATTACATCTGGCATTGACGGCGTGCGGTGTCTCCAGAGGAGACGAGGTCATTACTGTTTCCCATACTGCAGTGGCAACCGTTGCGGCAATTGAATTAGCCGGAGCTCACCCTGTCCTCGTGGATGTGGAACCAGATTACTACACCATTAACCCCTCTGCAGTCGTAGAGGTTATTACCCCCAGGACCAAGGCGATTGTTCCAGTCCATCTCTACGGACAACCTGCCGATGTGGGATCAATAATGGAAATTGCACGGAGGCATAACCTGCACGTGATTGAGGACTGCGCCCAGGCCCATGGCGCATTGTTTAAAGGTAAACGAGTAGGCTCATGGTCGGATATAGCGTGTTTTAGTTTCTATCCCACTAAAAACCTGGGCGCCATCGGAGATGGCGGAATGGTGGTAACGGACAATCATGAACTCGCCAGCAAGGTCAGGCTGCTCCGGGAATATGGATGGAAGCAAAGGTTTAGGAGTACTATACCGGGGTGGAATTCCCGTCTCGACGAGATTCAAGCAGCTGTCTTGCGGGTGAAGTTACCATACCTGGATAGGGACAATGAAAGGCGTGCACAATGGGCTTGCAGATACCGTGAGAGATTAAACGACTGCGACCTCCAGTTGCCCGAACCACGTCCGGGTGCAACGCATGTGTATCACCAGTTTGTTGTTCGTTCTCAAAGGCGGGATGCCCTCCAGAAGTTCTTGATTGATCGGGGAATCGAAGCGCAAATTCACTATCCAGTGCCAGTCCATCAACAACCAGCATATCGTAATCAATTGGATACTCGCAGGCCTCTGTCCGTTACAGAGCGAATCGTGGACGAGATACTTTCCCTTCCCGTCTACCCTGAATTGCGCGAAGCTGAAATAGAGAGAATAATTAGCACGGTAAGGGAGTTTTTTGGGCACTGATCGATGATATAGGGCGAATCGGTAATCGCCTATTAAGGGGAGCAATGGTTCTCGCGACCATGAGGTATCTTTTCCTGAGGAGGATCCAGTGATTGAAGGAGTCGTTGTGAAGAAGTTGGTAACCCATACCGACGATCGTGGCTTTTTTCGAGAGATAATCCGTGTGACAGACGCGTTTTTTGAAGAGGGTTTTGCTCAATGGAGCCATTCGTTAATGTTTGATGGAGTAACCAAAGCCTGGCACTACCATCGCATTCAAACGGACTGGTGGTATGTTGCCACTGGTGTCCTGAGGGTCGGCTTATTCGATCTGCGGCAGGACGCTTCATCCTACAGGGAAACCATGGATTTCTATATGGGGGATTTGCAGCCTGCTCAAGTTCTCAAGATACCACCAGGTGTCGCACATGGTTGTAAGACCATTCAAGGGCCAGTGAATCTCTTTTACGTGACATCGCACGTCTATAACCCTGAGGATGAGTTACGCATCCCCTTTGATGATGCTGAGATAGGGTTTGACTGGTCTGCCCGACCCACCTGTAAGTAGTTAATCTTGAAGCGTATGGCTGGATAAGTTTACGGTAAATGAGGCAGTGAATGCTATTCGAAACCAGCATGGGTCGTTGTATTCACAATGTAGAGAGGAACATATTCGCGATTTTGCGTTTAAAATCATAGTAGGAAATGAGAGTTTACAATGGAACAGATATTTATGGCTGGGCCTTGGATTACGGAGCACGAGATCGCGGTCGTTGAAGATGCGATGCGCAATGGGTGGTATGAGCACGCCTATCATTATTGTGAAAAATTTCAAAAGGAGTTTGCAGCCTACCATGATCGTGAATACGGGATCATGACCCCAAACTGCACAACGGCAATTCATTTACTCTTAACAGGGCTTGGTATTTGTCAGGGGGATGAGGTCATCATGCCGGAGTGTACGTGGATTGCTACAGGAGCGGGAGTTACCTACTTAGGAGCAACGCCCGTATTTTGTGATATAGATTCAGTAAACTGGTGCCTCGATCCTGAATCTGTCGAAAAAAGGATTACATCCCAGACAAAAGCGATTGTTGCGGTTGATCTGTATGGGAATATGCCACTGATGGATGAAATGATTGAGGTAGCCAATCGACACGGTATCCCTCTGATTGAAGATGCAGCGGAAGCTCTGGGATCAACCTACAAGGGTATTAGAGCCGGTAAATTCGGAATCGGGTCGGTTTTCAGTTTTCATCGGACCAAGACAATAACCACAGGCGAAGGCGGCATGTTAGTGCTTGATGATGACGAATTATACGAGCGCTGTCTGTTTTTGCGGGATCATGGGCGCAAGCCTGACGGCCCGGTGTACTATAATTATGAAGTGACCTACAAATACATGCCGTTTAACGTACAGGCAGCTCTTGGATATGCTCAGTTTCAAAGGATTGATGAGTTAGTGGGTCGAAAAAGGGAGCAGTTACGGATGTACAGAGAACGTCTGAGCGATGTTGAAGACATTGAACTGAATCCAGAACCGGAGGAAGGGGTTAATGGCGCGTGGATTACAGCCGTGCTTTTTGGGAGATCATACAATCTGACCAAGCAGGACGCAATTGACAGGCTGGCACAGTTAGGGATCCCTGCCCGTCCCTTTTTTTATCCTTTATCGTCTTTGCCAGCTTATCCAGGTTGTCGGGAAAAATATGAGCGGCTTAATCCCGTAGCTTACGATATATGTTCACGGGGAATTAATCTGCCGGGGGCTGCGAATCTGACAGAGGGACAGATTGATAGAGTTTGTGAGGGAATAAAAACTATTCTAAGTCATGAAACTCCTTAACAACTGATGGGAAAAGGGGCCTGAAATGAGCATGGCAGGCAGATTACCAAGTTTGCAAGGGCAGAAGGTATTGATCACCGGTGGGTTAGGCTTTATTGGGAGCAATCTGGCCCATAAGTGTCTTGAATTACGTGCCGAGGTAACAATCTTTGATTGTCTAGATCCCCGGTCAGGGGGCAATTTATACAACATTCATGATATCATGGATTCCGTTGAACTCTGTTACCACGATATATTGAATTTCGCTCAGATATCCGAACATGTTGTCAAGAAGGATGTTATTTTTAATTGTGCAGCTTCCACATCTCATCCTTTCTCCATGAGAGAACCATGGATAGACCTCAATGTCAATAGCAGGGGAGTCATTAATTTGATGGAAGCTGTCCGCCGCTTCAATAGGGGAGTCAAGTTTATTCACCTTGGTACTAGCACCCAGTTGGGCAAACTTCAATACCAGCCGGCTGATGAAAGGCACCCTGAGTTTCCAACCGATATCTATTCTGCCAACAAGAGTGTCTCAGAGAAATACGTCCTGATCTATGCGAATGCCTATGGAATTCGGGCCTCTGTTATCAGGCTTTCCAATGTCTATGGGCCGAGGGCGAGCATCCATAGCCCGGACTTTACCTTTAACAATTATTTCATTGGGTTGGCCTTACAGGGAAAAGATATACCTGTCTTTGGCGAGGGGAGCCAAAAAAGAAATGTGATCTACGTAGCAGATACTGTTTCTGCGCTGATCCTTGCCTCTCAAAGTGATAAAGTAGACAGAGATACGTTATTTGCGGTTGGCGATGAGCATTACAGTGTCGCTCAAATTGCCGAGGCAACAGCGAAATATCTGAATTCTGGGAGAGTAAAATTTGTTGCGTGGCCTAAAGGCAGGAAATCAGTCGAAGTTGGTGATGCGATCATTAGTAATAAGAAAATTAAAACGGTTTTGAATTGGAAACCACACTATGATTTAGAAAGTGGTTTGATAAAGACCAAGGCATATTATGAGAATTGTTTGCAGGAATACTTAAGGTAACGTTGTGAAAATCGTGATTACCGGTGCGCTAGGTCATATCGGCTCTCGATTCGTCCGAGAGTTACCGTGTGCGTACCCAGAAGCTGAGATCGTTATGATCGACAATCTGCTCACGCAGCGTTACTGTTCTCTGTTTCGCTTACCTGACCGCGGGGATTATCGCTTTATCGAAATGGATGTAGCGAATAATGACTTACGGCCGATCGTTGAGGGTGCCGATGTAGTTATCCATCTGGCCGCAATTACGGATGCGGCAAGCAGCTTCAGGAATAAAGAACAGGTCGAGCAGCTTAACTACGGGGCCACGGCTCACGTCGCCGGGGCCTGCAAGGAGGAAAACTGCCCCATGGTCTTTGTCTCTTCGACGAGTGTGTATGGGACGCAGGGNGAGGTCGTGGACGAAGATTGCTCTCCTGAGGAGCTGAAGCCGCAAAGCCCCTATGCCGAGACGAAGCTCAGGGAGGAAAACCTCCTGCAAACCTTGGGTAATTCGGGAGCCCTGCGTTTTGTGATCTGTCGCTTTGGAACGATATGTGGGGTTTCCCCTGGAATGCGGTTTCACACGGCAGTCAACAAGTTCTGCTGGCAAGCGGTTATGGGACAGCCCATCACCGTTTGGCGAACCGCATGGCATCAGAAACGTCCCTACTTGGCGCTCGGCGACGCCGTGGAGGCTTTTAACTTTATTATTAAACATGACCTGTTCGATCAAAGGGTCTACAACGTATTAACAGAGAACCTGACAGTAAGTTCCATTATCCAGTTCATAGAAGGATATATCCCGCAGCTTGATATCAAATACGTGGACATGGAGATCATGAACCAATTATCTTATGAAGTCTCAAATCTGCGTTTTAAGAAGCTGGGCTTTGAATTCAAGGGCAGTGTGGAAAAAAGCATCGGTGAAACGATTGAATTACTTACAATAGCGGGACATAGTCGTAAACTCTAAAATAATGTACACTTCGCTAAACCCGAATCTCTGCAGGAACAACCAGCTGCACGGCCCGCGCGAGGTTGGCTTCGGAAAGGCGCAGTGTGAAAACATGTTTGAATAATTGAAATAACAAGTGAGGGAGTGAATGTCGCGAGCCGTCATTCATATAGGCGCAAACAAGACAGGATCAACCACGTTGCAGCGCTGCCTGTTCGCGAGGACTGAGGACTTAGTTTATCTGGGCGAGGACTGTGCTGGGTACGAAAATTATAGAGATGCCCTTAATTCTCTCGTTTCAGATGACGACATTCACTTTGATTACGAGGCAACGAAAGAGATTTTTAGGGAATTCATGTTATCCTGTGGCAAAAGGACATTCCTTTACTCTAACGAAGACATCATGACCAGTAGAGTTCCCACTCAGTGTGCTCAACGCCTGCACGATTTGCTCCCTGACGCCATGGTATTGGTTATAGTTAGAAACCAGTTGACTGCTATTCCTTCATTTTACGCTAATCACGGGGCCTACTTAAAGATGGTGCCTCGGCGTTACTGGAGGCGGTACGTATCTTTCGATGAGTGGATGGAGTATTGCACTGAGTTCATAAAATACAGCCCTCTTGACAGCTATTTTTACCACAAGATACTGAATTTATATGAATCACTGTTTGGTAAACAAAAGATACACATACTGCTTTATGAGGACTTCGTCAATGACCAGGAGAAATTTGTGAATGATCTATGCAGTATCTTAAGAATCCAAAAGGACGAGGCCCTGAAACTGCTTCGCGGAAAACGTGAAAGGAGGAGGAACACAAAGCGTGAATTCAGGTACCACCAGCTCCGTAGCTTGTTCTTAAGGGATGTATCTTTCTGTCACCCTTTGCCACTCGAAGCAGCGTTCATGCGAATCTGGCGGAACTTTCTCGAGAAGGGGGCACCCGCTGATGGCTTTATGTCCGATTACTGGCGGGACAAAATAGTCGAACTTTACAAGGGAGACAATACGAAACTAGCAACGGAATATCATCTTCCTTTAAAAGAGTACGGGTATCCCGTAGCCTAACGATTCAGTCAGTTAGTAACATGGGATATAGCCATGTCGAGCAAGAAGATTTACACCAGAAAAGAGTTTGAAAAACTGCGCATTAAATCCGCAGAAGAAATGGCGGCAGATTTAGACCTTGCCAGGGACGCGCTTGATGTAAAGGTAAGAGCGGGCCACAACTACTACTGGGTTCATCAGACGAACTGGTTTGGGGAGCCCATCTTGCAACTGCCGCAGGATATGTTTGCTCTGCAGGAGATTGTTTTCAATACCAGGCCTAAATTCATTATTGAACTGGGCATCGCGTGGGGCGGTTCCTTACTGTTCTATTCGACATTAATGGAATCACTCGGTGGTGAAAGGGTCATTGGTGTTGATATTTATATACCCCACGATCTTAAACAGAGGATAGGTTCTATTGGAAAGTTATCCGATAGAATTATCTGGATTAATGGTTCCTCTGTGGAAAAGAAAACTATGAACCAAATCAAGGCTATTATTGGTGATTCACGAGAAGTCATGATTGTTCTTGATTCGGAGCACACCCACGATCATGTGCTAAAAGAATTGCGGCTTTATTCCCCACTGGTCGGCAAAGGCTATTACTTGGTCTGCTGTGACACAGTCATAGCATATCAACCCAAAGCGGAAAAACGACCGAGGCCATGGGGACCAGGGAACAATCCCAAAACGGCACTTGACCAATTCCTTAAGGAGAACGACAGGTTTATGATTGACAAGAAGCTTGATAATAAACTCCTTATCACGTGCAATCCTAGCGGGTATTTGGTTTGTATCAAAGATTGAGAAAATGGCTGCGGATACATTACCGAGTGTTGGAATCGGGCTTCCAGTATATAACAATTCGAAATATCTCTCCAAGACATTAGATTCACTGTTGAATCAAACCTATCCCAACATAATCATTTACCTCTCTGATGATTGTTCAGATGATGGTACCGACGATATTTGCGAATATTATGCTGCAAAGGATAAGCGAATTAAATACTCTAGAAATGAAAAAAATATAGGACCTAGTGCGAATAGCAAGAAAATCCTTGCCGTAGCGTCGACTGACTACTTTATGTTCGCCAGAGGACATGAATTGGTGTCTCAAAAGCTTATTGAGGAATGCGTTCAGATCTTAGAGCAGGACAAGAGCATAGTAGTTGCTGTTGGTAGGACCTTTTGGATAGATGAAGAAGACAATATTCTTTTGGACAAACCGGTTGGCTATTATGATACCAGAGGTTTAGGTGTAGCGATTAGATGTCTATTTGCATTATGGGGCAATCATGAATACTATTACGGACTAACACAAACAGAGATAATGAAAAATATTAGGTTAAAGAGGGATATTATAGGAATGGATTTTATTGTGATGCTCGAAATGGCATTAATAGGGAGTTTTGCCCACGTTGGCTCAAGTACTAGATATAGAAGATATCATTATGGCAATGAAACTTATCGCAAAAGGATGCACAGGTACAAGACTGTTTCATACCGACATTTAAAGGTAATAGATCACGTTTTTCCCTTTGCACGGCTCCCCTACCATCTTTTTTTGAGCGTACTCAAATCTGATGTGTCAACAGGCGATAAGATAAAAGTCCTGTTGGTGGTTCTATTCAATGCTCCTCTCAGATACTTGGTTTCAAGAGGTAAACAGCTATAAACGGGAATCTGATTCCCCATTCCAGATACGGCCTCGAGGTGCAAAAAGGCTGTAAGGCGTCCATAGCTTCCGCATTAGATGAATAATCATTACCTAGCCAGAGGAAGTCTCTACCTCATCATTGGTCATGCCCTATTCTATGCAAGTGGTTACCTCATTCACTGTATCCTCGTGAGAATCACCACCCCTAGAACTTACGGGACTATCGGTGTACTTCTTTCGCTCTTAACAGTGCTACAAATCCTTTTAATTCATGGCATTCCGACGGCAGCCGCTAAGTACTTATCTGAGGGAGTAGACGGAAGGGAGCTGAGGAGTAGATCTTTACTTTTACAATTTACCTCTACGTTGATCGTTTCTTTTTTTGTCTATAGCGCCGCATCGCTAATTGCTGATCTTTTCCATGACCGCTCCTACGTTCCCTATATTAGATTTCTCACCATCGTAATTGTTGTCCGATCAATGAATCAGCTATTCAATAGCTTCTTTAATGGCTACAGGGAGTTTACAAAGCAGTCGATTCATATGGCCATCGATTCGTTTCCAAGGGCGTTGTTTGTTGTTGTGCTTGTGTGGCTGGGTTACGGGATCTACGGGGTCCTCGGGGGCTATGCAGGGGCCTCTCTGGTGGGTCTGACATACGCTCTCGCCTTTTTTCGTCCAAAGAAGACCAATGAATCAATAGGCTACCGGCAAATACTCAATTTCTCCTTTCCAGTCATAATCTACTCAGCCTTTTTTCATCTCATTACCTCATTGGATCTATTCTTCATAAAGTCATCCAGTATCGCTGGAGAATATATCGGTTTCTATACCTCTGCCAGAGTAATTTCGACCGTTTTTGTAATCGTGAGCGTATCATTTTCCTCAACCCTATTGCCCTCGATTTCGCGTTCATTTTCCAGGGGAGATACGGAACATACAAAGTCATATATACAAACTTCACTGCGATACCTATTGATCATTTTTTTCCCCATCGCCCTTTTCATATCGGTCTATTCAAAGGCAGTGTTAGCGTTGTTGTTTACGCCAGAATATGCGAAGGCTGGAGACGCACTATCGATACTGATTTGGGGCTGGTTTTTCTTACAAATATCGTTTGTGTTGTCTGCCATGATTAACGCCAGCGGTAGAACGAAGATACCGGCACAACTGGCTGGAATATCCGTCCTCGTTTCCTTTATCAGTAATTATTGTCTCGTGAGCCGCTATGGTATTGAGGGTGGAGCAACGGCTACCTTTATTGCCGGTATGGTATGTATCTTGGGCGGATTCTATTTTGTTCATAGGATATTTAGAGTCGGTATCGATCTCCATTCAACACTGAAATTGGGTGCTGGATCACTTATGCTCTTCGTAATAGCAACTCTGGTTAAGGCAGAAGGAGTATTCTTACTGGCCTGGATTTTAGGGCTCTTTGTCTTGTATGTGGTATTTCTCGTCCTCACGAGGGCGATCAATAATGATGATATCAGGTTGATAAGGGAACTCTATCGATCGTTCGTTTCCGCCCGTTTGACAGCGGAACCCTAACCCCCTCTGATCTTCGGCCCATCATACTTCTTGTGCCCTTTTCACGGATATCTCCACAGGCCCCATTTCTGCGATCATGGATTCTTTTGTACTTGGAAGAGTATGGTAACCGTTAGGAGGCGCAAAAGATTAGGTGATATCAAAGAAGTGTTTTTACCCCTGCCCAAAACATCTGGAGATATCGATGTATATCTTCGGGCGTTCTAATAGAGGTTATCATTTGCAGTATTTGTCTAGGCCGCAAGAAAAACCTTAGATGTGCCTTCCGTTGGGTCCTAAATAAGAAACTCTCCGTCATTCCTTTTGGAACGAAACCCAGCCCTCGGGAGGAGTACCCGGTTAGTAGATCTGGATTGTAATCCACCTTTCCGTATTTATGTGCTATCTCGCGCGCCCGCGAGCCAAACGGTAATTGTAACAGATGAAAATCCGCGGAATACAGTGGCAGGGACATGGCGAAATCAATGGTTTGCTGCATAGTCTCTTTCGTTTCAATGAGGTGGTCTAGAATAAAATATCCACGAGGTTGAATGCCGACCTCATGGATCAAATTGAGCTTTTCTCGAATCAAATAAACAGAGGTTTTCTTCCCGACAAATTTGAGGACCTCATCATTGCCAGATTCAAGCCCTAACTGGATCTGCCAGCACCCTGACTCTTTCATGACCGATAGCATTTCCCTGTCAAGCTTATGCACGTTTCCCATACACGTCCATGAGATTTTCAAATTCCTCTTCAATATGCCTTGGCAGATATCGACGACGCGCTGTTTGTCTATGACAAAGGAATCTTCTGCAAACCATATCTCCTTGGCACCGAATTCCGTTATCAAGTATTCAATCAAGTCAACAACGTAATCCGCCGAGTGTGCTACCCACTTATGTCCCCAAATAGCGCTGCAAAAATAACAATGAAACGGACAGCCTCTACTTGTCACTAGTGGAAAAAAGGGTCGCTTCCGATACCCTAGGGGTGATGGATGATATGCCTTAATGTTCTCGAGCAAATGAAATGCGGGGAAGGGTAGTATGTCTAGATCATTCAATCTTTCGCGTGGTGAATTCTCTATGAATTTTCGATCTATTCGGGTAGCTAAACCAGCCACAGTTCCTAAATCCCCTTTTGTTACTAAGGTCTTAACTAACTCTGACATGGTGATTTCGCCTTCTCCAATCACAAAGAAATCAAAGCACTCATTTCTTGAGAAGTTATCAAGATCCACAAAGGTATGTGGTCCGCCGGCAACAATGGGTATATCGAAATGCTGCTTTAGGAAGGTTGCAGTTCTTATGGCCTCCTTGAATCCAATGGTGAAAACAGACATTCCTATCAGGTCGGGTCTCGTCTGCTCGATCTTTCTAGCCATTTCTTCGTTGGCATAGGAATGAATTTCCCTATCTAATATCTGAACGGTATGGCCATCCTTTTCCAATAAGCCCGCAATCGAAAGCAGCCCATAGGGGGGCATGTATGAACCCACGGATTTAAGCTTACCGTACCGTTTCTCGCCTGATACGCTTCCCGAAATTAGTAGTACTTTCATAACGATACCATATTCCAAAAGATAGGCCGAAAAAATCGTTATCTTACCAGTTTATCCCTTTCATTCCCATCCGCGAATATCTAAGGCTTGGGTCAATATTTCCCTTGGATTACCCCAAATGAATTGCTCAGATGAGGCCACGAATTCCAGGAAACCCCGGTAGGCGCTCAGCATAGATGCATTCCCCGAAAAACGAGCTTCACAATGGGTGAGAAGTACCACTATACCCCCGGACTGCGATATGCTCTTGGCGCAGTTGATCCAGATCTCGAGAACCTCATGGGAAGAATCACCCAAGAAGAGCAGGCTTCCATCACGAGGCATGGTCAATGGAAGTTCAGCAATCTCCTCAACCCAAAAGGGACGGGCGCTGGCGCAGCCGTTGTTTGGAACCGGAAATACGCCCCCCGAGGTGGGAATACTGCTGTCATAGCAGTAAAACCCCGCTAGATCCCGGAGTAGATCTCGAGTTCTTAGGAGCGAAGGGGACCGATATCCAACGATCTCATACTGTTCGATCAGTCCGCGCGCGCTTTGCAAACGATTGCGTCGCTTGAGAGGATCTAAGAATGGCGTACGGTTGCTGTGATCGTACCCGTGAATACCTATTTCATGACCACGGTCCTTAATCTGGTCAAGCAGACTATAGTCAATAGGCCAGGCGCAGGGCACAACGAAGTTGGTGGACCTAGCGCCAACGGATTCCTCCATGTCCAGAAACCATTTAGCCAGGTTCTCCAGTCCTTCCGCAGAATCCAAGTCATGGGTGAGTAGAGCGGGTGTGGGACCTTTAGCGAAAACCGATGATGTGCCACTAGCCAAATCAGCCAAGAAATCCGCGCTCAGGTCCAATGGCCATCTTGGAAATTCACCCAACCGTGCCGTGAAGCGAGAGCTCCATCGGCCTATAACTGAGGCAACGAGATTTCTCAGCCCTGGTGGCACATTTTGGTAGGAGATTGGGAGACGGGACGATAGAGGCCTCTTGTCGGTAAAGGCCGCCCACAAACGCAAGGCCTCCGGCGTCTGCGCGGAGATATAAGGGATTTCGGATGGAATCACTAAGTTACCATCCTTGTCAATATGCTGGTTAAGTCGGCTTTTTTCTAGTATGGACTGGGGCAAGCAGAACTGGATGCCTTGAGCCCATGCGAGATGAGAGGCTCCAGAGACACTTTTGATCTTTACTGGAATAAGTGGCTCATTCGACATTGGTGTCACTCGCGTCCGAATGATATGTCTTTTCGCTGATGAAATAGAGGGGCCGGCGTACCGCCTCCGCATATATTCGATAGAGGTACTCCCCTACAATGCCCATCAACAAGAACTGGATGCCGAAGAAAAAGGCTATGGTAAGCATCAGACTCGTCCAACCCATGAGTGGATCTCCAGTAAGCCAGGAGAAGATCAGGTATGCTGATAGAGGTATGGTGAGCAGGGACACGCCAACTCCTAATAGCTTCATGATCTTTATAGGCAGAAAAGAGAACCCGATGAAGGCATCGTACATGGTCTTTATCATCCTGCTGAAGTTCCAGCCGGATTTCCCTGCTATCCTTTCCCTGCGGTCGTATTCCACTGTTGCCTGATCGAAGCCGGTCCAAGCCACAAGAGCAAAGGTGATGCGGTTTTGCTCATGGAACTGGCAGAGACACTTAGCCACCTGTCTGTCGACCAGCAGAAAACTGCCAGTGGTGAATTTTGATCCATGGGGCATGGCAAACCGGCGCATCAGCCTGAATAAGATCCTGCTCGGCAGTATCCGCACAAAGCCATCTTTTCTTGAAAGTCGACGTCCCCAAACGATTTGCGCACCGGAACGCCACCGCTCCAGAAAATCCAGGATCACCTCTGGCGGATCTTGAAGGTCGCAGGCCAGGGTTGCAATAGCATCCCCATGTGCGTTGGCAAATCCAGCGCTCAGTGCGATATGAGAGCCATAGTTGCGGGAGAGCCGGATCCCCTGGAAACGGGAATTCCGCTCGGAGATCTCTTGGATGATTGCCCAGCTTCCGTCTCTGCTCCCATCGTCAATGAATAGGACATGGAAATCATAATCCCGCCTGGATAGTAATAGATCCGCCACAGACTGTTCAAAATGGAGGAGGGACTCCTCTTCATTGTACACTGGCGTCAAGATTACCACACGCGGAAGTTGGGGTCTGCGAACCTGATTTTTCATGAACTCTTCCACATCTCAAATTCACTTCCCAAGAGTTGCCCTAACCGTCGATTGGGTTCCGCATAGCGGGTACGCAAGATCGCACGAGTCTCCTCTGTCATAGGACATGCTCCCTTTCTGGAAGGGTTGATTATCCCCAGGTTCCTCGCATCACCGGGACGGGGGTGAATCCCCAAGAATCGGTGGAGGCGTTCTGCCAGAATCTGTGGTCTTTCGAATATGTCGTCAAAGCGCAGGCACAATATCTGATCCCTTGGAAATCGTCCAAAATAGGGCAGAAGCATGTCGGCATAGAGACCACGGGAAAAATAGGCGTGGGGCCGAACGTATCGGAGTTCCTTGGGAAGCTCTCGCTGCCTTTGCTCTTCCAGGGCAAGGGCGGTGGCAAAATCCTCGTGTTCCCAGCCATTCATCCGGGACCATAGATAGTTAGAGTAAGCCCGCTCGACCGGTTCTCTCAGGACAAAGATCAATTTGACTCCCGGCAGGTTTTTGTGGATTCGTTCGGAAGCCACTGGACTTTCGAGGTAATTGGTGCTCTTTTCTCCCAATATCTTGGCATTGCCTGCATTGGAAAACCACCTATGGGAATAGTGCTTCATGCCTCGTCTGTAGATTTCGTCCACAAGAAAGAATTTGGGCTCTGGCTGCACCGGTTTGGCCATGTAGACCTCCGGGTGCCTATCCAGCAGTTCGTAAAGCCAAGTTGTGCCCGAGCGTGGTGCCCCGGCTATCAAGAAGTCAGGAAATCGGACCTTGCGCATGCTTGCGTACCACCGTAAAGATTGAGGGAGCCAGTGTAAGAAAGGTCTTGCGGTTCACAAAGAGCGCATCCAGATATTTGAGGGGAAATAAGATACCGCACAGCAGCAAGTAGATAACACCCTTAACCTGAGCTTGACCCAGACTGAAGATGATGGAGAGGAGCTCGATAATGCACAGCAGCCCAAGTGTGATTGGACCTGTTGCGTTGGTCTGTTCGACTATCTCCCATTCCTTAAACAGTTGCTCCAGCCCCTTGTGGGTGTAACGCTGGAAGTCGCTAGGGGATGCGTGAAAGGGGAATAGGAATGGGATCAGGTGAAGGCCGAGCCCACCAACCTTAGTACACCGATGAAAATGCCCGACAATCCTGGCGGGATCCGGCACGTGCTCCAGCACACTCCGAGAGACAAAGGCGTCCACACTGTTCGGCTTGAAGGGTAAGGCACTGAGGTCGCACACGATATCCACCGGATCATAGTCGAAGAAATCCAAGCAGATAATGCGGTCATCGATTCGATGATTTCCACACCCAACATCGACAACAATCTGTGTGTCGGGGTTCAGATAGCGACGGATCCATCTGATGTAGTTAAATGGATAGGTTGGGGCAAGGATGTTTCTGCCAATAGTGTAGTAATATTTTCCTAACCACTTCTTGAGCCGCCCCTTTATCTTATCGAGCTCATCTGTGTGCTCAGAGACCTTGACAAAATAGATTCTCCCATTGCGAATTGGATAGATGGCCGAGCAGTCCCGACAAGCAGCGCTCGAGTTTTTGAAATCCAATCCTCCACAACAACTTGGACAGGAAAGGATTGGCTTGAACCTCTCCAGACGGATATTGAGGCCTGTCATGTCCTAACTACCTCCCTGAGGAGCGAGGCGACCTTCTGGAGATCGGCCTCGGGCATGGAGGGGTAGAGGGGAAGGATAATTCCACGGTCGCGAGCGGCCTCGCTATGGGGTAGGCACCCGGCAGGCCAGGCTGCGGCATAGGG
>JGI24422J19971_10000090_pt1 | contig 40726 bp, 32 predicted proteins | sample DeeMarSWOR152_54_FD_19971 | JGI IMG/M metagenome (IMG submission 19971) | reverse complement strand
CTTCAGAATCCTCTGCTTGGGTTCCAGAGCACTGTCCTCAGCCATTGTTTCCTCCTCTTCAAAAGGAAATCCTGAGCTCGGCAAACAGAGAGCTCAGATGGTCCTCTATGAAATCAAAAAGCGTGTCATCGGGGCCAGAGTAAAGCTCGCCTCCCAGAGTGAAGGTCAGGGCGTCGGTGATGTCATAAGCCATTTTCGGCCTGAAAAGGAATTCTTCAGTGGTGATGTTAGCGAGTCCGACAATCTCGAGGTTCAGGGTCTCATGGAGAAGATTCCAGCCCAGCCGGCAGGAGAATGAATGGCTGGTTTCATACTGCTGGGAAGAGATAATCCTGTTTTTGAGCTCAAGCTCGTAGAACGGAATAAAGGAAGGGAAAAACGGCAGGGTTAGAGGGGAATAATCCAGGACATGTTTTCCTATATACTGCAAGATCACACTGAGATTCCCTGAAAACTCCTTGTCCAAACCAATCACATAGTGGAGCTCAGGATTGGGAATGTAATAGAAAGAATAATGCTCAGAATGACTCTCCTGAGGATCCTTGTAAGCCACTTCCCCTCTCAGGCCAAGACCGGCCAGTGTCGTGGAGAAGTCTGCGCCAAAAACATGCAATCTGTAGGGCATAAGAAGAACGGTTATCTCCGGCACTGAGATTTGAGCGTTCACACCTGAAAAGGGGTTGAAGCCATTGAAATAAGAGAGAGAGCAGTCAAATGAGGCCAGCTCCAGGTTCAGCTTGGCGGCGACAGCGCCGTTCTTCAGCCGGGCATCCGGATAATCGGGTTCGCCAAGGGTAACCTCTGGCGGAAAGGGGATGAGGTCGGTGGGAACGACTGAAGACCTGAAAAAAGGCACCCAGATCAGCTCTATCCTGACCGGATGGGCGTTGAAAAAAGTCCGGAGGAGAAAGTTGGCTTCTCTCCTGTCATCCTCATCAGGGGAGCGGGCAAGCATGTTCTTGGGAGTGATGTTATCAGTAGGATTAATGCCGTCAGCCCGGCCCCAGGCCACGATCTGGTGCCCGATCCTGAAGTCAAAAGGGCCGAGGTAGGCACTGACATAGGCTTCGCGCAGGTTGATCTCGGACAGGTAGTCATTGAATTCGTATCCCTTCCGGAAGCGGACCTCCGCGAAGGCGCTGCCAAATCTGGCTTTGCTGGCTTTGAGCTTGAGTGAAAATTCCCCGTACCCGCTTTTCATATCGGCCAGATCCCTGTCCGGTACTTTGCCCAGATACAACGCGCTGCGCAAATAGCCGTTGAGCTCGAAGGCTTTGTCCTGGTCTTCGCCTTTTTCAGCCTCTTCAAAAAGACTCTGGGCTGAGAGGTTTAAGGAAAAAATCAGGATGAAAACAAGACACAGGCCTTTGATCTTCATGACAGCCTCCTTAAGCCGTATAAATCAATCAAACGTTTGTTCATGACATCATTTAATATAAAAATTAAACAAACGTTTGTCAAGTTTTGATTAGATTTTAGGCTAGGAAACTCGATCAGCTTCCGATAAAGGCATAAAAAAACTCATGAATCAATGGATCAAAAAAGATTAAGTTGGGTATGAGAGGAATAAATCGAGAGGTCAGCAGGATTAACAGTACAAATCATAAATTGGGGACTGTCCCCAATTTTTCTTAATTTGGTTTAAAGCCCATCTTTTTCAACAGGGCCTTGAACCTGGGTTCGGAACGAAGGCTGTCAAAAAGCGGCCAGGTATTGATAAAGGCCAGGAANGACTCCCGCGCCTCGCAGGCTTTCTCCAGGTATTCAAAGAGCTTCTTCTTGTCGCCCAGTCCAAAATAGACCATCGCGATGTAAAAGGGCGAGACATATCTCTTCTTCGAGAGTTCGTTCAGCTGGTCGAGCAGTTTCAGAGCCTCCTCCTTCTCGTTCATCATCGCCAANCCGCCGCCGAGATATCCCAGGGCAAAAGGGCTGCCGGCGGTGAGGAAGACAAGCTTTTTCAAAGACTCCACCGATTCCTCCAGCTTATCCTGAGCGGATAGTGCACCCGCCTGGAAAAGGTAGGTGAGAGAAAAATTGGGGTCAATCTCGACGGTCTTACGGAACTGCTCCATGGCTTCGTCTTCGCGGCCGGCAAAATAATATGTACCACCCAGGACCGCGTTTATGATCAGGGAAAGCGGGTCCATTTCCAGGGCACGCTTCGCTTGCTTGACCGCCTCATCAAAGCGGCCCATGATCATCAGATACAGGGAATACCACTCCAGGGCAGTTGGATAATTCGGATTCAGCTCGATGGCTTTTTTCAACTCCTCCTCGGCCGCATTCCAATCCCAATCAAAATGCAGCTTGATCCTGCCCATGGAAGCATGCGCTTCAGCAAGCTTGTCATCGATTTCAAGGGCCTTTTCTGCAGCGGCCTTGGCTTTGGGGGAAGCTTCTCTTGGGGGGAGGAAGCCGTAATGACCGAGCAAGCTGTAGCTGTCGGCGATGCCGGTATAAGCCAGGGCATAGTGCGGGTCTTTCTCGATGGCCTGTTGAAAGAACTCAATGGCTTTCTGCAGACCTCCTTCATACCTCCTGTTCCAGAAATACCGTCCTTTTAAATAAAGCTTATAGGCTTCGGTGCTCTCGGTAGAGCGCTTGATAATCGCCTCCTTCTCCTTGCTCAACAGCTTGACTTTCAGGCTATCCACAATAGCCAGAGAAATCTCATCCTGGATGGCAAAGATATCCTTCAAGTCGCGGTCGTACTTTTCTGACCAGAGCCTGAATCCATCATCGACATTGACCAGCTGGACAGTGATCCTCAGCTTATCTCCCGCTTTGCGGACACTGCCTTCGAGAACGGCCTGCACCTTGAGCTTGGCCCCGATCTCCTGGATGTCATGCCCTTTTCCCTTGAACTGAAAAGCGGATGTCCGGGAAGCCACTTTCAACTGGTCGATTTTGCCCAAAGTGCTGATGAGCTCCTCAGCCAAACCATCGCAAAAATACTCCTGATCCTTCGTCGGGCTGAGGTCAGCAAAGGGAAGCACAGCCATAGAATTTTCCCATCGTTTTTCAACGATTTTTTCAGTATCAGTTTTTCCCTCAGGCAAAATCCTGTCCGTGGTCGGAACGCCCTTCTGGATCTGCCTTATCTCTTCAAGAACTTCTTCGGCATCCTGGTACCTTTTTCCCCTGTCTTTCTCAAGGCATCTGAGGATCAACCGGCTCAGTTCCTCGGGTATCTGAGCGTTGATGTTTCTTGGGTCAGGAGGAGCCATGCTTTTCTGTTTCTGGGCCACGCTCATGGGAGTGTCACCTTCAAACGGCACCTCTCCGGTCAGCATCTCATAAAGAATAACTCCCAGGGAATAAATATCAGACCGATGGTCGACATCCTTTCCCTGGACCTGTTCAGGAGACATGTACTCGGGCGTCCCGATCAACACTCCCTTTTCCGGCTTGACTTCTGTTTTAAGGGAGCGGGCAATGCCAAAATCCATGATCCGAACGCTTCCTTCTTTATCGATCATGATGTTCTGAGGCTTGAGGTCAAGATGGGCGATTCCCCGCCGGTGCGCTTCGCGCAGTCCTTTGCAAACCTGCTTGATGATGATGACTGCCTTTCCCGAGCTCATCGGCCCCATCATCTTGATCATGCTTTTCAAATCCTCGCCAGAGATATACTCCATGGTGATGTAATAGGCGCCTTCCTCCTTGTTGAGGTCGAACATGCGGCAGACATACCTGTGAGAGACCTGGCGGGCCAGTTTCAACTCGTTCCGGAAACGCTCTATGATCCGTTCGTCAGAAGCAATCTCAGGACTCAAGAGCTTCAGAGCGATCTTTTCCTTTATCTCTTTATCAAAGACCTTGTAGACCTTGCCCATCCCTCCCCGGCCCAGTTCCTCAAGAACCTGATACCTGCCGGCAAAAGTCTCTCCAACAGGTATTTCGATCCTTATCTCGTGGGTGTCCCCTTCAGGGGAAGAAGGCTCTGTTTCAGCAGGAATGAGCTGGGTGGCGCATTTGCTGCAGAAGTTGGAATCCGGCGGATTCTCAAAATGACATTTCGGGCATTTCATCCCATATTCCCTGTAATCGTGCAGCGAAAGAATATCAAGTCAAGGAGAAAGAGTCAAACTTAAAAACTGAGCGAAATAACGACACAAACATTTTCTATACAATGAGAACAATCCCTATTTCGCCTCCTTAATAAGGGGCCCGGCCCCTTTTCCACTCAAGACTTGAATGATGACGCATGTTTCACGGATTATCCTCGAGAATAACCTCGTAGCCTTCGCGAATGGGGGGTGTTTTGTAAAAGGTGATGAATTTGGCCACCGCTTCCTGGTAGAAGCGGTCCCTCTCGTTAGCCAGGGCATCTTCCTCGCTTTCCCAGAAAGTGATGAAAACGCCGTTTCCTGTCTTTCGGTCAGCCAGAGCACATATTCCTTTATAACCTTTAAGCGACCTTGTGGTCGGGAGAACGGTTTCCTCATACCGTTTTTTGAATTCGTCAATCCTTTCTGGAGAGATTCGAGATATGGTCAGACGTGCATACATGGGTCTCCCTCCTTTTATTTCACTCGATATTTTTTGAAATCTTAAAGTTTTTTCCCCAGTTAATGCCTTAAGAATATATAAGCAGCGGAATGAGTTGTCAAGAGCAAACATTGGGTGTCAGGCTTCCAAAACTTCAATAACTTTGTGGGTCATGACCACTTTTAACCAAAGACACACCTTAGAAACCTGTGAAGATAAAATAAAAAGAAGAATAATACCGACGAAGAAATCAGGAAACTCCGTAAAGCGGCTCCAGAAGAATGTCGAGATTTAATATTGAAGAAGAAGGCGAACCAAATGAATTACTGAAGTTATGGAAGCCTGACCCCAGCCGCACGCTTTCGGGCATCTGCGACCTCGGGCAAGCCCGGATCAGCGTCTTTCCAGAGCTTGAGGAACCTCTCATAATTCTCCAGGGCTTTCCCCTTCCAACCCTTCTGCTCGTGAATCTTACCTAGCATATAAAAACTCTGGGCATAGAGATCCCCGTATTCCATCCGGCCTGAGGTTAGGGAAGTAATCCTTTCATACTCCTCCAGAGCTTTGTCCAAATCCCCTATCTGGTAATAGGCAAAAGCCAGTGAATCCAGGTAAAGGGCATGCTCATCGGAGGGCTGGTACTGAAATGGCAATAAATCGACAGCCTTTTGAAACAACTGAATCGCTTGGGAATGATTCCTCCTCTCCAGCTCGATCATTCCCTCCAGATGGTAGTATCGCCTGATGATCTTTTTATTCATTCCCTGTTCGATAAGCCTTTTAAGCTCTTCGGCTGCTTTCCGGGCTTCCTCGATCAAACCCTTCTTCAGGTAAGCCAACCCTTTGATATGCAGGATATAGCGCTGATCGTCCATATCTTCTCTCTCTAGAGCAGTCCGCCATTCCTCGTCTAACAACTCCAGTGCTTTCTCCGGGCTGCCGGTTCTCAGGTAGTTATCTATGAGATAATAATGGAACATGGATTTCCAGGTCGGCTGGTTCACCCTTTCAGCGAGTTCAACCCCCATTTTAATCTGATTCCTTGACTCCTCATATTTTCCCATCAATACGTATAAAAGGGTAAGCCTATCCAGGCCGGCCGCAACGATCATGGGATTGTCTCTCGCCAAAAGCTCCTGGTATTCCTTTTCAGCCCTTTCCGGATCGCCTTGAAGCACCGCACTATCGGCTTCCACCAAATTAATGAAAAAGACTCCCGGAGCAAGCTCAGATGTCTTTTCACCTTCGGCAAGGGAAAGATCCGTTCTGTTCTCCACAAAATAACACCAGGCCATGTAAAGACGGATCTGGGGATTATCGGATACAGTATCGATGTAAGACTGGAGCACTTCCCTGGCTTGGTCATACCTCCCCAGGGCCATGTGGGCACCGAACAACCCTTGGTAAGGCTGGATAGCCGGGTCCTTGGACCGGACTGCTTTCTCGTACCGCTCGGCAGCTTTATCAAATTCTTCTAACTCTATAAATATGATCGCCGAGTTATTAAGCGCGGTCCTGTCGTCAGGGTAGAGCTCCAACAAATTATCATAAGCCTCGATGGCCTTGCCAAAGGTCATTTCGGAATCGCTGTAGAAGTCTCCCTGGATGAGATAGCGTTCTCTCTCCGAGAGCCGGCCCGTCAGTTCGAACGCTTTCTCCAGGTTCTGTCTCGCTTCTGCATCAAAGCCTAAATTACCATAAGATACAGATAAAGACCGGTAGGCCATGGCAAAGCCGGGATCGACCTCCACAGCTTTTTTCATAAGCTCGATGCTCCTCTCAAAGTTTCCGGAGCTATGGTAGGTCCTGCCTTCGATGTAGTAAGAGAAGGCCTCAGGAGAACTGGTGCTGATCGTTCCCACCTGGGCATCGATATCGCTGGCGATCTTCTGCTCTGAGAGCTTGAGATTCGCCTTGACCTTTCGCGTCAGCTCATCGACCATAGCAGGAAAGCTTTCTTCGCCTTTCCCCGTGACGTAGTCTGAACCGATGGACTCGCCTGAGCTGATTTGCTGGAGGGAATAATCGATCCGGAAGATGTTGCCGGCTTTGGAGTAGCTCGCTTTCAAAATATGGTTGACACCTCCCTCGCGGGCGACTCTCATCAAATCCTCTGAGTCATAGCTTCTGGCATCCAATAGATCGAGCTTCCTGAGGACATTGAGCAGCCTGTCTCCGCTCAGAACAGTGATGTACTTTGATTGAGTGAGGTCCGTGATCAGCCATTCCGGGAGAGCGCTCCGCCAATGGTCAAGGGTTTCATCCCCGGTATTGTTGATGAAATACATGACAGCCAGGGAAGGCTTATCAGAAGGAGGAGGAAGGACCTCCTTTTGGAGTAAAAGCTGCCAGATGACCACAGCGGCAATGATGATGGCGATAGCTGCCGCAGCGGGAATGATAATCTTCTTCAGGTTAAAGGTGACCGTAATCTCTTTCGATGTGCTCGACCTGACTCTGGGAATGACCCTTTCTGTGGTGGGAATGCCTTTCTCGATCCCTTCAAGCTCGCTCCTCACTTCTTTAGCGCTCGGGTATCTGTTCTCCTTATCCTTCTCCAGGCATTTGAAGATGACCCGGCTGAGTTCCTCGGATATCTGAGGATTGGTTTCCCTGGGATCTTGAGGAATCTCGCTTTTGTGCTTCATAGCGATAGCGAGCGGTGTTTCTCCTTCAAACGGAAGTTTTCCGGTCACCATCTCGTAAAGGATGACTCCCAGCGAATAGATGTCAGAGCGCTGGTCCACGTCCTTCACTTCGGCCTGCTCGGGAGACATGTAATCCGGAGTGCCGATCATCACGCCGGCACCGGTGATCCCTTTTCCCTTGACGGTCCGGGCAATCCCGAAATCCATGATCCGGGCGTTTCCCTCCCTATCGATCATGATGTTCTGGGGCTTCAGATCCCGATGCACCACTCCCAAACGGTGGGCTTCTTCCAGCCCCGCGCATATCTGGCCGGCTATGGCAACGGCCTTTCCCGTGCTCAACTGTCCCATCATACCGATCATGCTCTTCAGGTTTTCACCGGCCACGTATTCCATGGTGATATAAGGGGTGCCTTCCTCTTTGCTCAGGTCATACATCCGGCAGACATTCCGGTGTCCGATCTTGCGGGCCAGTTTCAATTCGTTCCGGAATCGTTCGATGGTCTTCCCGTCAGCGGCAACCTCAGGGTTGAGGAGTTTCAGGGCGATCTTTTCTTTTATCTCGGTGTCGAAGACCTTGTAGACCGTGCCCATGCCGCCCTTTCCCAGCTCCTCGATGACCTGATATCTCCCGGCAAAAGTACTCCCTGTTGTCAATTCGGCCTTTGGGGTTTGGAGGGTTTTGGTGAAAGGAAGGGAAGCCTCTTCCTGAGGCTTTAAGGGCGCAGCACAGTTCCCGCAGAATTTGGTGTCAGCAGGATTATCAAAATCGCAATGAGGACATTTCATTCCCGAGCATCCCTTCTGGCTCGCTCTGTATCAGGATAGCAACTCAGGCTTTAAGAGTCAATTCAAATCATGGACGCATGCTCCCGTTTTATTAAAAAAAAGGAAGGCAATAAAAATGCGGTGAAAATGAATTACTGAAGTTTTGGAAGCCTGACCCCGATTTCAGGTGAGCATGTCGAGGAAGGTGTCGATCCGGCCGTTGAGCTGGCCCTCGAAGTAATTCTGGCTGGAAACGCTGTCGCAATCCACGCTGACAAAAGGGATCCCTTTTTTCTGAAAAGCATCTTTGATGATCCTCAACCGTCCGTAGTTCCAGCGGCATCCCCAGTGGCCGTAGTGAAACACGCCGTCCACCCGGTATTTTTCGGCAAGGTCAGAAAGCATGTCTATATAGTCATCTATCGGCCCGCAGGCCGCATTCTGTACCAGTCTTCGGGCCACGCTCCTGAAGGGCTTCTCCGGGTCTAGCTCGGGCCAGTAGATGTGATTGATCTCCTCAAAAGCGATGGAGGCTTTCCGCTCTTTTTCCAGATAACGAAAAAGATCGCTCGGAAAATAGGGCCGGATGTGAAGCCAGAGCAGCCGGTATTTTTCTTCACCCAGAGGAGTGAATTTATTTTTGACCCGCTTTTCCAGCTCCTTGGCCATGCTGCGGTAGATATCCACAGCCTGTTTGGAGCCGAAACCGAGCCCGATAGTGTAGAGATAGCCGATAGCCTCGCTTCCTCTCATCGGAGAGGGGACCGCCTGACGCAGCTCATTGGCCTGGAGGGCATATTGTCTTGCCTGATTGGAGAGTTCGATGGCCTCAACCAGCTTTTCGTTCTCCAGGCTCCGGCCGGTGAGATCGCTCAATCCTTCCGCCATATCTTCAAGCTGCCGGGCCACATAGACCACAGCCTCCTCGCCTCTTTCCTGAGGGATATCGATCAAGAAATACGGACATTCGTAAAGGAGGCTGGCAGTGGAGTTCACTTTAGCGCCAGCATCGCAGAGATGGCTGGCGGCGATCACAGCCGCCGGCTGGGGAAAAAGCCTGTCCAGGACCGCTCCGACGCCGCAGCGGAGCACAGAGCAGGTTTCCGCCGAGTGAAAGTTCTTCTCGGCGATGCTCAGATATTCATCGCTCAATCCCAAGCCAGCCAGGGCAATCGCCGTTGATTCCACGCAGATGGGGATGAGATCCAGGGCATACAGAATCTCAGAAGGCGCCCAGATCGTGGTCAAAACAAGCGGTTTATCTCCTCTAAGGGCTTTTTGGTTGAGGTCGAGCATCATATCCATCAGCTTTCGAGAGGCCTTGAGCCGGGAAGGGCTGTTTCTCACCTTATTCGCCAGTCTGGTCTTTATAAAAAAGCTTTCCTTTTTCAGCATATCTCTTGTTATTTCTTGCTGTTTTTTATCTTTCATCTTCCCTGATCCGGCTAAAGCATCTCAATAAAGGCCTCGACTCTGGTCTTGATCTGGCCGATATTTCCTCCCATAAAATCCTCTTCTATCTGAAGGACAGGCACATCCTCTTTCTCAAAATATTCCCGGTAAATCGGAAAATCATAGAGATGGTTATCGCAGAATTTGACGGTCTGGTAGATGATCCCGTCAACCTGGCAGCCCTCTACCAGCTTCTTTCCTCTTTCCAGCCTCTGTTTAGTGTTCTTCATTCGGGCACAGGGAGCTTTCGAAAGGTACCGCTTGCTTATCGCCCGAATAGGCTCACTCTCCTTCTCGATATCTCCTTCAAAGTAACGGCTGCCCGAGCAGAGGTCATCACAGACCACACGGGCTCCCGCTTCCTCTATGACATCAACCAGTTGAGCGTTGGCGAGAAGCGACCCCACGATCATGATCCTCGGTCCATTTGCCGGAGATGTTTTGCCTTTTTCCTTTTTCACCTCCGCGATATAGTTCTTGAGCTTCTGGTTAAAGTCCTTCTTGGGCATTTTCTGGCTGGCCTGGATGATCTTGTAAACAGTCCTCCCCTTTAAAAACACATCTGGATCCTTCCGGAGGGCGTTGAGTTCTCTCAGCAGATCCCGGCTCAGGTTGAATAGATCAACGGCCTCCCACAGGGCGGAATCCTCTATCTTGCGGCCGGAATAAGCTTCCAGAACGCTCTTAAGCTCTTGAACCTCCTGAGTGAAATATTCCAGAGCCAAAGAGCTTGTATCCTTGGGGACATTCATGAAATGGACGAAAGGAGTGGAGGAAACATAATGCTGCCAGGATTGGAAAAGGCCCCGCATGGCATCACAGGAATGAGCAACCACTATTCCTTTCAGATTCCGGTCCTGTGTCTTCAGCCCGAAATCCAGACAGCTTCGGGCGTAAGGACAGAGGTTGTGATGGAGGTAGGTGTCTGCCAGCTTGGTGGACGGATTTTCCTCGAGGATGCGGAAAGGATGGAAGCCTGCCGTGAATATGACCTCTTCCGGAGTGTAGGTGCAGAGCCAGCCGATCTTCGGCAGGTCGGGATCCAAATCTTGTGGAGTAAAATCTATATCAACCATCGGAGAGCTCTTCCAAAAGCGAACGGATTTATTTTTTTAATGCAAAACTCGTCTTAAATCAAGGGTTTTTGGTTCTTTTGGTTTGGGCCACCATTCTTTTTTAGTTGTGGATCTTTGCCGAAGCATCCAAAACCGAAATGCCTATCCCCTGTACGAAGGTTGTTCCACGGCAATATACTGATGGTCGCCTAATTGGAAAAATCCCCAGAGAAGCCATTACCGCCAGGCGGTTTTGTGAGCAATAGCACTCCTCTCTTCGCTAGAGGACTCTCGTCTCAGACTATTAGGGAGTGGAAATCACGGAAAATGATGAAGAATATGGAGAAAATCCACAGAGGAAATACTTATAAATTTGAGTAAAGCAAAATAAACGAGACAAACCAAGGGATAGCCTGCAGAGCTTGACTAATTTCTCGCTTACTGTTACTCTTTCGACACATCTGCAGAAGGAAATGGAAAGGCATGGAATGCCCTAAGTGCCATCATAAAAATCCCGCTGATACCAACTTCTGCGCCAAATGCGGGATAAAACTTTCTCCTCCAGAAAAAATCTCTATCTCTCCTACAGAGACTTTTAAAGCCCCTACCAGAGAATTAAGCACCGGGAGCATTATTGCTGGAAGGTATCAGATTATCGAAGAATTAGGGAAAGGCGGCATGGGCAGCGTCTACAAAGTCATAGATAATGAACTCAATGAGAAGGTCGCTTTAAAGCTCTTAAAGCCTGAAATTGCGGCAGATGAAGAGACCATTGAACGCTTTCGTAATGAGTTGAAACTCACCCGCAAGATTTCGCACAAAAATGTCTGCCGCATGTATCATCTGGGTAAAATTGAGGATACCCAATACATCACCATGGAATACGTGTCTGGTGAAGATTTAAAGAGCTTGATCAAAAAAATAGGTCAATTGCCCGTCACCAAAGCTGTCTCCATAGCCCAGCAGGTGTGCGAAGGGCTTGCTGAGGCTCATAAGCTTGGGATTGTTCACCGGGATTTAAAGCCTCAGAACATCATGATAGACGAAGCGGGAAATGCCCGGATCATGGATTTCGGGATAGCCCGCTCCCTTAAAGCGAAGGGGATAACTGAAGCAGGAGTGATGATCGGCACCCCTGAGTATATGTCTCCAGAGCAGGTGGAAGGCTTGGAGACAGACCATCGTTCAGATCTTTATTCCCTGGGAGTCATTCTGTATGAGATGGTCACCGGCCGCGTCCCTTTTGAAGGAACTACAACAATAAGCATCGCCTTAAAGCATAAAAAAGAGACACCTTCAAATCCAAGGGAGTTCAATTCCCAGGTTCCTGAGGATCTCAGCTGGATGATTCTCCGGTGTATGGAGAAGGATAAAGAGAGGAGATATCAGGAAGCCAAGGAGCTCTTTACTGAACTGGGTGAGATAGGAAGCGAGAAACCTGAAACCATAAGAACGAGTGAGATGGAGTGGAAAAACTCAATTGCTGTGCTTCCTTTTTCTGATTTAAGCCCTGAGAAAGACCAGGAATACTTTTGTGATGGACTGTCCGAGGAAATCATCAACGCTCTGACCAAGATCAAGGATTTGAGGGTTGTGGCCCGGACCTCAGCTTTTTCCTTCAAGGGCGAGAAGATGGATGTCCGCGAGATCGGCCAGAAATTGAACGCAGAAACTGTCCTTGAAGGCAGCGTGCGAAAAGCGGGTAACAGGCTGCGCATCACCTCCCAGCTCATAAACGTAGTTGATGGCTACCATCTTTGGTCCGAGAAATATGACCGCGACCTGGAAGACATTTTTGCCATCCAGGATGAAGTCACCCTGGCCATAGTGGATAGACTGAAGGGCAAGCTTTTGGGTGGAGAAAAGGCAGAGCTCACCAGACGCCATACAGATAACCTGGAGGCTTATAACCTGTATTTAAAGGGGCGGCACTTATTGAGGGAGATGACCAAAGAAAGTTTAAAGAAAGGCATTGAATGCCTTCAGAAGGCAATCGAAATAGACCCGGGCTACCCTATGGCCTACATAGGGACAGCCTCCTATTATAATAATCTTGGCTTCTATCATTTTCATCCCCCAAAAGCGGCTTTTCCAAAAGCTAAGGAGGCAGCAGAGAAGGCCCTGGCAATCGATGACAGCCTGGCCGAAGCACATGCCGCGCTGGCATTTTTCAAAATGCTCTACGAATGGGACTGGGAAGGCGCCGAAAGGGAATACAAGCGAGCCCTAGAACTCAATCCGAGCTATGCCACAGGTCACAATTTGTATGCACATTATTTAATGATAATGGGGAGAACCGAAGAAGCTATGAGAGAGAATAGACAAGCTCAGGAGCTTAATCCTCTCTCACGTAATGTCGCTTTAATGAGAGCCAATATTATCTGGAATGCCCGCCAGTATGACCGCTCCATAGAGGAATTCAAGAAACTGCTGGAGCTGAACCCCACCTTTTATGTCGCTCATTACTGGCTTTCCTATCCTTATGCTTTAAAGGGAATGCACGATAAAGCCGTGGCCACGGTGGAGAAGGCCATGGCTCTGTCAGGAGGCGGTCCTCCGCTAATATGGACGGTATTCGGATTCATACATTCAGTTGCCGGAAAAAGAGAAGAGGCAGAGAAAGCACTCGATAAGATGAGGGAGCAGTCAAAGCAGACTTATGTCGCGCCGTGGATGATGGCCGTAGTGTATGCAGGATTTGGTGAGAAAGATAAGGCATTCGAATTGTTAGAGAAGTCTTATAAAGAGCGAGACCACTGGATGACCTACCTTAAGGTCTCTCCAGCAGTGGATAATCTGCGCTCAGACCCCAGGTTTAAGACGCTGTTGAAAAAGATGGGATTTATATAATGGGATATAATTTTATTTTTTTATCCAGAAATTGTGAGGGATTTGGAACAAGTTCACACAGGAAATTCCAGCAGGGATACTTCAACGCTGGTGCAGTTTTTCGATAAAGTTCAAGCGCGTATCAATTTCCTTGCTGTACTGACAACTAACCGCGTATCTCTGATAGCCTCTTTTGCGTCTTCCGTCGTATACTCTTCGGTGGGTATGAAATCAACATCCCCATAAAAAGCCAGTTCCCTCTCCTTCCTGAGCTTTTTTGAAATATCAGCAAGCCTCTTCAATTGTTTTGCTATATCCTTTGGGAATTTATCTTCATGTTCAAGGAGAAGGCCGCCAACATCGTGAATCTTCGGTGGTTCCACACCTATAAACCGCAGCATACCTTTGAGAGAGAGTTCGACGATCTCTTGAGATTCTCTTATGACATCGGAAAAAGCGTCTTTCTGAAAAAGAAGGTCCAAAATATCCAGCCTATCCACAGCCTTTTTTAGATAACTTTCCGCAAGGCTTATGGTATTCATAATTCAATGACCTCGCCTGGCTGATAATCCGGTTTCAATACCCAGTGCCAGATATTTCCTTTCCACACTCTCTTTGCGCCCAGCTCTTTCAATCTGTTTCGAAGCCTTTCAAGCCTTTTGGCGAAAAATCCATTCCTGTCATAAAGAATACAGGCATCCTCTACCATATCGAGAAAGAGAGGGCTTCCTGATTCAGCTTCCTGAGGAGTCTTAAAAACTGCAGAGATGAAGGTGTTGATCCCTTTCTTTTTAAGGGATTCTAAAAAAGGCTCGATCCTCTCTTCTACAGCCGAATATTGGGCGACTCTCTTCATTCTTCCATCAGGAAGCTTTTCAGCGATTATTAAGAGATCAATATCAGAATCAGGTCGATAAGTTTCTCTTGCGACCGAACCAAAGACGACGAAAGAGACAAGCCGTTCTCCATAAAAAGATTTGGTTTCCTCCAAGATCTTTTCTTGAAGTTCTTTGAATTTTTCTTTCAGCATTCTTTTTGTGTTCGATTGATGTCGTGTTTTTCTTAACGTTATTTTATCAGGAGAGTGGATGAAAGCCAATAAATAAAAATAAGAGGATCAATCCGCTAACAGATTCTGTTTCAATACCCAATTCCTCACTCCCGATTTCGAGCGTTACGATCCTCCTTTCTGAAATTTTTTTTAAATTTTCACTTGACAAAACTGCTTTACTGTTATATATGTGTATAACAGTGAGAGTCGAAAAAAGAAGATATTTCGATATCAAAGTTGATGTCAAATCCGCACTCCCCGTCTACGAGCAGGTCAAAAGGGCACTCAAGATCGCTATTCTCTCCGGATGGCTTGAAGAGGGCGACCAATTGATGTCGATCCGGGAACTGGCTTTAAAACTCCAGATCAACCCCAACACCATCATCAAAGTCTATTACCAGCTCGAAATGGAAGGGTTTGTGGCCTCGCGGCCTGGAGCCGGGTATTTCGTCAAACTCGACAGTAAAAAGCTTCAAAAAGAAAGACGCGAACTGTTCGAGAAAGCCACCGATGAATACATTTCCAAGATTACGGATATGGGGTATTCCTGGGATGACGTTATTCAGGAAATCCAACTCAGGAAAAAGGAGGGATCATGACCGAAGCATTGATCGGGGCCAACGTGCTCTGCGCACTCATCTCTGCCAAATGGGCCCTGGACTTAGGATTCAGTGAAGGACGTCAGCTTTTGTACCTGATAGGCGGATTGCTCCTCGGCCCGTTTATGCTGCTCATCCTCTACATCCGTCTCCAGTACAAACAGAGAGCCGAAAAGAAGCTCCACAATAAGGCGTCTTAAAAAAGAAAATAAATAAGTCGCTGCGTCAGCATTATGATTGAATACAAAATTTAGAGCGTGCAGGACTTTCGATAGTTCGAAAAAAGGGATAAAAATTGGCGCCAAAATAATGAGGGAGCGAGCCAAATGATAAACATTAAAGACCTATCCTTCAGTTATGGGAAATTAAAAGTCTTCCAGAATTTCAATCTCGACGTGCCTGAAGGAGAAGTTTGCCTGATCACTGGGATCAACGGCGTCGGCAAAAGCACCTTGCTGAGGCTGATGGCTAAAGTTCTGCGTCCGGCAGCAGGGGAAATCGTTTTTGATGAGAAAATGGGACAGGATCCCAGGTACAAGATCGGGTTCATATCCGATGTGCTCAGTCTGTATGAAAGCATGACTGTCGCGCAATCCATCGATTTCCACAAGTCAGTCTACAATTTATCCCGGTTCGACGACTCTCTCATCCGCCACACAAAGATCGGTCTCGATCAAAAGATCAAGGAACTTTCCACAGGACAGAAGACGATCCTGCATCTGAGTCTTATTCTTTCCACTGAGCCTGAGATCCTGCTCATCGACGAGATCATCCACTCCATAGATGCCTACCTGCGTCGGGTATTTCTCGAGCAGCTGATCCAGTTGCAGTCCGAACGCCAGCTGACCATTATCATGGTCAACCTGAACTTCCATGACATCGAACACATGGTGGAGCGGGTGATCCTGCTGAAGGCGGGCAAAATCGCTGTCGATGAAAATATCGAGTCCCTCAAGGCAAGAGTCAAAAAGGTGATTTCGGCAGCACCACCCCAATTCGTGCCTGTTCTCTCCCGGATCGACTTCACCGATCATTCCGAATTCTTTGTCTATCCCTATGAGGAAAAGCTAAAGAGCAAGATCGAGGGCGAGGTCGTGGACCTGGACCTCACCGAGATCGTCAGCGCTTTTATCGGAGGCGAGTATGCTTAAAAAAGAGATTTCCGATTCTTTGAAAACATTTATCCTCTGCTCCTTGCTGTTTTTGGGTGTCCCTCTAGGATATGCACTGGATAAGCTCATTATTCATTTCGGCTGGACGCTCTCGGAGATCTTTAATTTCATGTATCTTATGACCCTAATAGCCTTCCCGCTTGCTGCCGGATTGACCATTTTCCAATGGGAGAAAAAAGACAGGGCATTCGAGTATTTATTCTCCCTGCCTCTCTCCAGGTTTCAAATCCTTATGTATAAATTCCTTCCTAAGCTGGTGATTCTGTTGATATTGATCATTGCTTCAACTTTTTTCAAAGTATATGTCAATATCTGGACTAACGGGTTTAACCTGGTCGTCCTGTTCTTGATCTCCATGGTCTTGAGCATTTCATTCACTTCATCATCATTAGCCGTTATCGGTGTAGCTTTTTTCTTTTATGTCTATTATACAGGTTCGCGAATTATAATGATTTTTACTGGCTGGGACCCGGGAAAATCCTTCCCACATTCAACTTTGACCACAGTTCTCCACAACATGCTCACAGCAGCTTTGCTCCTGATACCACTGGGAACCGCGTTCTGGCTCACCTTTAAAAAAATGGATGTCAGGCCCCTAAAGCTCCAGATGAAATCTTATTATCTAATCGTTCTCCCCACGCTGGTGATCTTTATTACCTTCATTATTGTATTTTTCAAAAAATATTTAAATTCTATGCAATGAAAAGTCACTTGACCGAATATGTAAAAAACAGAAGGGTAGATATAAGCACCCTTCGATTCCAGCAGCTCACTATTATGAATGCATTTAATAATATGTCACTGAGCAAAGAACAAGGTCCCTTTCTTCGCTCGGAACAGGCTGCGCAATCCCGTGCAGAACCTTACAGAGAAAGAAATCGCCACGCCCCTCGGGCTGGCAATGGCATCAGCAAAACATTTATTGCCTTTACAATAATATCTTCAATGAGGAGCTGTATCTCTTTGTATATAGATATTTGATAAAAAACTCCAAAAGGGGAAAAAATGACAAAAAAATTGATTCTTTTTTTAGTTTTCATCTGGGTGATTTTTCTGGCCATAATCTGCTTTCCAAAAGAAACGACTACTTCAGGGAGCACTTCAATTCAAAGGTCTGACGACGTTGTCGTTATTTCCAATCCAAAAACACCGGCCCATGAAATGCGGATTGTCTTCAAAGAGGAACTTTCTATAGGCGAGTTCGAGGGTGATGAAAATTATATGTTCGGCGGCACCATCTATTTTATTACCGACGATGAAGGAAATTTTTATGTCTCTGATTCGGACAACAACAGAATCCAGAAATATAATCCGCAGGGAAAATATCTCCTCACCATCGGCAGAGAAGGTCAGGGTCCAGGAGAATTTCAGAGATTGTTTGTACCAAGATTTGACAAAGACAACAATTTATACGTAACTGACCTCGGAAATAACAGAATTTCTTTTTTTGATAAGAATGGGCAGTTCTTAAGACAGACGAAACTTAAGGAAGACCACTACGATCTCTACATCAATTCAAAAGGATTCAGTCTCGCAGATAAATCCAGCTTATCTGAAGAAGGTAACGTCCAGAAGACTACTATAATCTACGGCCTCTTTGACGAGCAATTCAATTTAGTCGCGGAACTTTTCAAAGACGAGATGGAAATGCAAATGCCAACAGGAATAGACGAATCTTCCCTGGTTAAATTTTTTGCCCAAGCGTTCAGTCAAATCGCATTTAGGCGCATGGTAAAATACACGCTGGCCAATAATGATTTCATCTACCTGGGTTATTCGGATAAATACGAAATAAACATCTATTCCCCTGAAGGAAAGCCGGTGAGAAAAATCACCAGAGATTATGAACCAGTACCTGTGACTAAAAAAGATAAAGAAAATTTTATGGAATATATAAATACGAGTGATGAATACTCAAGTCCGGTCTTCACAGAAGACCTGAAGAACAAAGCATTACAAGAAGTAAAATTCCCCAAATATAAGCCCGCCTTTCAAAGTTTCTTTTTGATGGAAAACGGATGGCTGGCCGTAATCGTTGATTCTGTAAGGAATGAATACATGCTGTTCGACATTTTCGACCAGGAAGGAAGATACGTCGCACACTTCAAAACAACAGAAATCATCTTTCCTGTTGAGGGATTGATTTCTGAACGTTTTTTCTTCTTTAATAATGGCAAAGCGTATGCGGTAATGGAAGAAGAAGGATACAAATTTGTCAAAAGATATGACTTTGAACTCCAGGAATATAAAGGAAACAAGTGGGTCAAAAGCAATATTAAGCTAAATAAATAGCTTCTAGTTCACTCTACTTTGGAATCTTCCTCTTGGGATTCCTTCCAGCTCTCCAATCCTTCCCTGAATAAAAAGGCAACAATAATCAATCCGACTATAGGGTCCGCCTGCCAGAATCCAAACAGATAGTTGCATCCCAGACCCAGAAGAAGCGCCACAGAAAGAAAGGCGCAGGCCAGAGTCTCTTTGGAATCGGCGATCAACGCCCGGCTGTTGATCTGCTTTCCCGTCTTGTACTTTTGCCAGGTCAACACGGGCATTATGATCATAGATACTATGGCGATGATGATCCCTGGAAGAGAGGGGTCGGGAATCTCTTTACCTATCCATCTCTTTACAGACTGGTAGAGGACATAGAGCCCGAGAATGAAGAACGTCAGGGCCACAAACTTCATCGCCTTTTTCTCCACTCTCTCTTCTGCCTCGGGCGATATCTTCCTGTGCTGTCTCAACCGCCAGATCAGAACAAACCCCGACAATGACTCGACAACACTGTCCAGTCCAAACCCCACCAAGGCGATGCTGTGGGCAACAGCGCCAAAAACGATAGATACAGCCGCCTCCACGATGTTGTAGCCGACCGTAAAATACTCCAGCCAGAGTCCTTTTTTATAAAATCTCTTCATGATCTGTTCTCGACCAGAGCTCAAAACAAATCCCGTCTCATCATATCTTAATGAATTGAATCTGTACACATTCGCTACACCTGTCCTCTTTTGAGAACTTCAACGCCTCTATATGATTCACTTATCCAGGGGTGTTCCATGGCATAAAATTTGCATTACTCGAATTTGAAAGAGTAAAATTAAAGAATATAATGCTCAGGAAATAAGCAGAAAAGAATACAACCTGAGGCTGGAAATGCCGATAGATCAAGTCCGATGAAATTCAAGAGAATATTTCTCTGTCCGGTGCTAGCTTTATTTATCGTTATTCCTTCGCTCCTCATCTCCGGACAGATCACTGACCCCAGCCCGAAAGACCAAGCCGAGCTGGAAAAAATCCTTGAGAAATGCGCGGAATACTGCCACAGATTGGCCAATGCCGCGCTTGATTTTGTCTGCCTTGAAAAAATCAAAGAAGAAATGTTCTTCCGTCCTCAAACGCATGTCTCTCAGGTGGGCACCTTCTATTCTACTGCCGGGCGAGCGACCAGAAAAAATGTCTATGTCTATGATTATCAGTTGATCCGAAAGAAGCTCCAGATCAAGGAGAGCCGAATCCTCATCGAGGAAAACGGCAAGAAGAAAAATGAAAAGGACGCTGAATTGAAAACACATCTGTTCGGCCATCAGCACATCATCTTCGGTCCAGTGGGCCTCCTCAGTGAATTCTGGCAGCAGTATTATGATTACAGGATAGTCAAAAGAGAAAAATTCAAGGGGGACAGGGTCGTCGTCATTGAAGCGATTCCGATCCCTTATCTGGAAACGGACAATCTCTTCGGCAAAGTCTGGATCAGAGAGAGTGATTTCAGCATAATGAAGATCGAATGGGAGCCAAAATCAATACAAAATTTTGAGGTCATAGAAGAAATCGCTAAGAAACTCAATGCTGAGCCCGAGATCAGACTCTTTTCAGAGTATGCCTTCGAAAAGAACGGGATCCGGTTTCCAAGCAGATACCTGATTACCGAGGGCTACAACCAGAAAAGGGGAATAAGATTTGCCAGGTCGAAGACAACCGTAACCTACAAAGATTATAAATTCTTTACCGTTGAAACCGAGGTCAAATATTAGTACAACAGGATGATCAAAACTGTTTTAAGGAGAAAAGAAAAGTGAAAAAGTATTTGTTCCTGATCACAGTCGTTATTTTAGGCATCGCCCTCTTTGCCCAGGAACTCACCCATGAAACTCTGGTCATCAACATCGAAGTCCCTGTCAGAGTATTCAAGGGTGATACATTCGTGGAAGACCTGACCATCGAAGACTTCGAAGTTTTCGAGGACGGCAAGATCCAGAAGATAGAAGCGGTCTACGTGATCAAAAAAACAAGCATAGAAAAAAAGGAGGGTGAAAAAAAATTCTCACCCAATGTCTCCAGAAACTTCGTCCTTCTTTTTCAAGTGCAGGATTACCTTCCCAAGATCGAAAAAGCTCTGGATTACTTTTTCAACAATGTCATTATGCCCGGTGATGCCCTCACGGTTTTCACCCCGATGAAAACTTACAATTTCAAAACCGAGGCTCTAGAAATGCTGCCGAAAGAGGAGATCGTCAAGCAGCTCAAAGCCAAAATCAGAAAAGACACCCTGATAGGCAACTCTGAATATAAACACCTGCTGAGAGAGATCCAGGAGCAGGTGGCAGGCGCGGATGAAGTATCTTTCCAGATCATCCAGCTTTTGCTCAGCCGGCTGGAAGAGCTCCGGCGCGTGGATGAGAGCAGCCTGATGGGATTTGCCGATTTCTTGAAATCCAAGGAAGGACAAAAATACGTGTTCCTCTTCTACCAGAAAGAACTCCTGCCTCAGCTTGACCCGACCGCGCTCAGTACTCACGAGAGCCTTTCCCAGCACAAGCATCACTTTCTGTTCCAGCTTTCAGACCTGTTTCTCCATTACAGGAGAGACATTGCTTTTGATGTCGACCGAATCAAACAGGTCTTTTCCGACTCCTCCATTTCCATTCATTTTCTCTACATCACCAAAGCTCCGATACTGAGTGTGGAAGGCATGCAGCCTTCACCTGTTACCTGGAGAGAACAGTCCGAGGATATCTTCAGCGCCTTCAGAGAAATGGCCAGAGCGACCGGCGGGCTGACGGACAGCTCATCGAACGCCGCCTCCTCTTTCCAGCGAGTGGTCGATGCCTCGGAAAACTATTACCTGATCTATTACGCGCCTGCAAACTTTAAAAGAGACGGAAATTTCCGAAACATAGATGTCAAGGTCAAGAATAAAAATTACAGAATCATGCACCGCGCCGGATATTTCGCCAACTAATCCAAAATTCAGATGAGACAGTTTCCCAGCAGGACAATCTTTATCGAAGAGTATACGGGAAGGAGGATGAGAAGATTCCAGAACTCAAAGACAGTTATTACGTACAACAATTATAAATTCTTCACCGCAGACTACGATGTCAAATATCAATAGGAAAAGAAATGAAAAAGAAAATATTGTTTCTGATTCTTTTATTGGCTTTGGCTGCATATCTTCATCTGGAAGAAATAAATCCGAAATCGATTCAGGCAAAAAAAGCACAGCAAGCCCTCCAGCATGAAGTNACAGTCGTCTTAAAGCTGGTCCAAGTCTATGTCACCGATAATAAAGGAAATCCGGTGACGGACCTCTCNAANGAAGATTTTATCCTCTATGACAACGGCAAGCTGCAGACGATAACCGACTTCGAGAAANACCTGCTGGCCAGAGCTGAAAGACCAGCTGGGCCTGAAAAAGACGTGGAGGAGAGGATCACAGAGACAGCGCTTCCTTCCTCCCAGGAGACCGCATCCCGAATGAACCGGAAATTCATCCTTCTCCTGGACATGGACAGGAATGACGCTGCCGGGGTCGGAAAATCCAAAAAAGCCTCGCTGCATTTCCTCGATACCCAGGTCCTGCCGACCGATGAAGTCGGCGTTTTCTCTTATTCCCGGTATTACGGCCTGGTCATCCATGAGTATCTCACATCCGACCACGAGAAGGCCAAAGAGGCTATCGAAGCCATAGAGGAAATACCGGGAATACGTCCCCGAAGCTCGACCGAATTGACTCTGGAAGGAGAGCAGGCGCGGGCCGAAGCAGAAATGGTGGGGGCAGGTAGAGAGGGAGGACAGGAAGGAATAAATCCCAGCCAAACATCAGAAAGTTCAACCTCGCCTTTGAATTTCAGATTTGTGGAAAATCCCGGAGACCCGGATGACATCGAACACAGGACCGAAAAATATATATTCACTATGAGAGAGCTGTCTAAGGCCATGCGCTATATCCCCGGATATAAAAACATCATTCTTTTCTCTGCCGGAATCCCCCGACATCTGCTGTATTCAGCAAATCAAAGATTCAGGGAGAGTTACGAGGAGATGGCCAAGGAGATGGCCTCGTCCAGCAGCCCGGTGTATACAGTCAACACCATGGGGATCAAACGCGACCAAACCCTGGAAATGCTGTCCCGGCTTTCAGGGGGAAGATCTTTTCACAACGTCGAGGATTATCAACAAATCGCTGACCATATCCAGAATGCCACCAGCAGCTATTACGTCCTGGGCTACCCCATAGATGAATCCTGGGACGGCAGATACCACGAGATCAAGGTCAAGGTGAACCGCAAAGGCTGCCGGGTTCATGCCCAGCAGGGATACTTCAATCCCCTGCCATTCCCGGAGCTCTCCGACTTCGAAAAGATGCTTCACCTTGTCGATGTGGCCCTAGGCGAGAATCCTTATTTTCAAGATCCGTTGACGTTTAAGGCGATGGCCCTGCCCTGTCCAAGGATAAAAGGACCCAACCTCGTCCTTCTCTCCGAGATACCCATCGATACGATCTCTGATGTCGCGGAAGGCAAAGCTGAGCTGGTGACCTTTATTTTCAACGCCAAAAACAAAATTGTCTCTTCTGCGAAAGGGGAGATCGACTTCAACTCGTTTTCCCAGAAGACGATCTATCACTATACGCTCTCCTCTCTTTCGCCCGGCAGGTATGAATGCCGGCTGGTCCTGAGAAACCTGAAAACGGGTAAAGCGGCTGTGGCCGCTTCCTCGGTCTTGGTCACAGAGCCCGCGCAATCCGGGATAATGCTCTATCCTCCTCTTCTTTTGATTCCGGATAAAAAATCGGTATATATCAAACTGGCAGGAGGAAAAGAAGCCCAAGCCATCTCCTTGAATGATGTCTATCCCTTCGTGACCAATGATCACTCGCCAGTCTTTTCGGCTATAAGCCAGGATACTGCGAATTTATGTGGAGTGATAGTCTGTTCTGTGGGGGATATCCCCAATCCTGCGGTCAAACTCTCCGTCCATTTGGTAGAACACCAGGCAGGCCTGAAGATGCCTGTGCAGTTCTCAATCCCTGCATCCGCGAAGGAAAAAGACGCAGAAATATTCCTGCTGGAATTCAAGCTTCCGGAGCTGAAGCCAGGGAAATATTCGCTGGAAATATCGGCTGAGGAAGTCAGCTCACAGGCAAAGGCAAAAGTCATAAAAAATCTCAAGGTCAGGTGAAAATTCGCCATGAAAAAAAAGTGCTTCTATTTGGCTCTTGTATCAGCGGTCCTTCTTTTCTCTCTCCCTCACCTTCTTCCCTTTGAAACCGTTCAGGAGAGACAGGAATTGAAACCCCTGGAGTATGAGGTCATAGTCGTTTTGAAGCTGGTTCAGGTCTTTGTCACAGATAACAAAGGAAAACCGGTCATGGACCTCAGCAAAGACGACTTTCTCGTCTACGACAACGGTAAGCTTCAGGCCATCACCGAGTTCGAGAGGCATATGCTCACTCAACCTGAAAAGCTCTCTCCGCCTGAGAAAAAAGCGGAAGAACGACTGTTAGAGACGGAAATCCCTGCTGCCCAGGAGATGGCCTCCAGGATGAACCGTAAATTCTATTTCCTTCTGGACATTTCGTTTAATGACGGACTGGGGATGATCAAGTCTAAAAAGGCAGCCCTGCACTTTATGGATACCCAGGTCCAGCCGACGGATGAAATCGCTTTTCTCACCTACTCTACGATCAGCGGCCTGGGCGTGCGGGAACACCTGACAACCGACCATGAAAAAATAAGAAAGACCATTCAAAAAATCCGAGAACTCCCGGGGGGACTAGAGGGGGAAGGAGAGATAACGGCAGCCAACGAATTGATAAAGCGCCAGATACTGCAATACCTTGAAGAAATACGATTGTTCGCTAAATCCCTTCGCTACGTTCCAGGCTATAAGAACATCATCTTCTTTTCATCTGGAATCGACAGGGCTTTGCTGTACGACAGCAATGACCCCTCGATCCGGTATGAACTGGAAGGCCTGAGCAGAGAATTATCGACATCTTCATGCCCGGTCTACACGATAAACACTGAAGGGATGAGGGCCCTGGCTAAGCCGCATGCATCAAGAGGAGACCATTCTTTGAGGATGATATCCGACCTCTCGGGAGGCAAGTACTTTATGGACGTCGCCCGATATGAAAAAATCTCCGAGGAAATCCAAGACGTCACCAGTAACTACTATGTTCTGGGCTATTACGTCAACGAGAAATGGGACGGCACGTACCATGAGATCAAAGTCAAGGTCAAGCGGGAGGGGTACCATGTGCATGCTCAGAGCGGCTATTACAATCCGGAGCCATTCAGAAAATTCTCCAAATTCGAAAACGAGCTCCATTTAATCGACCTGGCCCTGTCTGATAGGCCTCAATTCCAGGACCCGCTTCATTTTCCGCTGATCTCCCTTCCATACTCAGCTCAGAAGGATTCGAATATTGTTCTGATATCCAAAATTCCATCAGAAATCATCGAGCAAACAGGAGAAGAGGAGAGTGAGATTGTGGCTCTGGCCTTTGACCAGGATAACAACATCGCTGCTTCGAGTGATAAGGAAGTCGATTTCTCCAAAATGCCCAAAAAAACATTCTATCCCTGGGCGGTCCTCTCTCTTCCCCCAGGAGAATACAAATGCCGCATGGTTATCCGGAACTTGAACACGGGGAAAGGAGCTGTGGGAGCTGGCTCGGCCGCCATATCCGAACCCCCGGATTCCGGAATAAAGCTCTATCCGCCGCTATTGCTTGTCCAGGGTGAGAAGACCTCTTACTTGGAGATCCCGCAGAAAAGAAAAGAAGCGGGCGAAGAATCTGTTCTGTATGAAATCTATCCTTTTCTCTCCGAAAGATACGTTCCGCTCCTTGGAGAGATGCCGCGGGAGACTTCAAAGGTTTTGGCCGCTGTCCGCTGCGCAGCCTTCAGCATCCCTGACCCTGAAATAGATATATCTGCTTATCTTGCTGATCCCATTACCAATGAAAGATCATCTCTGTCTCACTCTGTTGTTTTGATTGATAGCAAAGAGGAAACGAAAATCTTTCTCTTGGAGATTCAGCTTCCACAATTAGGAACTGGAGAATACACTCTGGAAATCGCCGCCGATGAAGTCAAGACTCAATCAAGGTCTGAAGTGGCAATACATTTTAGAGTGCGGTAGGAAAAGAGGGCGGCTCTTTATGCTCAGTGATTAGTTAACAAACTTGGCAGTGATATCAAATATAAAACCGTCACTATTATCTCAAGAAATTGCCGCTCTGCACGCAATGATCTTCTAAAATCGTTACCGAATTATTGAGCAATTGCTCCTGTCTACTCTCTCTACTGCCAGCTCATACTGTATCTCTTCACCAAGGAATAGGGCTGCCCGTTCTTGCTCACGGTCGTATAGACTTTGCCTTTCTTGACAACAAAGATCAGTTCATTTGCGGGAAGAGAAAATTTTCCGATGTTCCGTCCCTCAGCATCGAAGACATCCAGGCAAAAGCCGCCCTTGCTGTCTCTCTCAAAAGTTCGGACGTATATCCTTCCCTCATCATCACAGACAAAATAATAAACAGGATTGTAATATTCTGGTATTTTCACTTTATAACCAGGGGGAGTGGTGCTGCCTTCAATCATTTCCTGCTTTTCCGCGTCTGTTATTTTCACAGGATCATAAGCCTTCATTATTTTCCGAAGCGTCTTCCCTTCAGGGCTGATAATGGATATCTCGTAGCTCGAAGGATGGCTCCAGACGATATTATCATTTTCAAACACCCGAAATTGGAGGCTGGTATCGAGCATCTCGATGACATAAGGTGTCCTCTTTTCTTCTACAGTGACAATGGTCATGAGAGGCCTGAGTTTCGAATCAAATTTTTTCAATTCATGCACGTATCTGTCTCCCGGAATGAAGAAATAGCCGATAATGTTTCCCTTGGAGTCCGCTATTGTCCTTTCGAACATCTGATTTGCGGTTGAAATTTCCCTGAGACATTCCCCATCTAAAGAAAAATAGGAAATGCGTCTGTTGGATATGTCGTAAAACATAAGCTCTTTCCCGGATATCAAATACATCCGGTAGGGAAGCTGTAATTCACCGGGACCTTGGCCCTTTTTTCCGAAAACCCTCAGACCCTTTCCATTCTTTCCCCAGACCTTGATTCGAACATCCTTCAAATCCAAGACATATATATTCTCTTCTTCGTCAACCTGGACAGATCGAATATCGGAAAGTGCGTACTCCGGACCTTCCTTCTCGCCCCCGATGGTCAAATCTTCTTTAAGGGCTATTGTTTGCAAAGAGGCAGGAGCTTTGGGATTGTACACTACCGGGACGCCATTTATAACCTTGATTTTTATCTCTTCAGTCTGGAGAAAAAAGGAGAAAACTAAGGATGTAACAAACAAAATAAGGGAAAGTCTCAGAATGGGTGATAGTTTTCTCATGTTCCCCTCCTTATCCTTTAGTTGTTTGTCTGCTCACTGACTCTTATATTAATATACGCCTGCGATACTGCGATGTCAAAAATTCTCACTTGGAATAAGCCTGGATTATTCACCAGCCGAAGTTGCCGCATGCGCGATACGTCTACATCGGCTCACGAAATAAAAAGCATTCTTACAGTCCAGTTGATAAATTGCGTATTCGGGGAAGCAATAAGGTATGCTCATATAAATCGCCCAGGTTGGAATAAAAAATTAGAGAGGAGAAAGCTAAATTACTGTAAAGGAAATAAATGTTTTTACATTGTCATTGCTAGCTCGAAGAGCGTGACAATCTCTTTCTCTATATGATCTTGTAGGAGATTGCGCAGCCTGTTCCGAGCGAAGAGAGAATCCCTGTTCTTTGCTCAATGACATATTAATTAATGCGTTTATTTTGCTTTCTTTATTTATCAGAGAGGGTTGTCATGAATTTGACGATCATGTCCTCTTCTTCCTCTGACAACCCCAGATCTCCCAGCTCCTCGGTGTTGACATTCTCCTTGATCTCTGGAGGAGCCCAGTTTTCACCGGCAATATCCCTCGTGTTGTAGAAGTGAACGATATCCTTGAGCGTCTTGAAGAAACCGTTGTGCGCGTAGGCTTTGACAAAGCTCTGATTGGGCCTTAGGTCCACGTTGCGCAGGGTGGGCACTTTCTGCTTGCCGTAATTCTCCGCTGCATACAGGGCGAATTCAATGGTAGTATCGAGGAATCCGCCCAAGCCTTTGTCCACCCAGTTCTCTCCCTCCTTGTTCCACTCCCCAGACATGGCATAGAAGGGATTGAGAGGATTCCTGGGAACACCGAGGTTGTCGTAGGTGAAATCCGTAAACAGCGGCGGCTTGCCGTTGACCGACGTCATCACGTGGCATTCAGCGCACAAGCCTTTGGTGTTGAACAGCATCAAACCCTTAACCTCGTCATCATCCAATCCCAGATTCCTATAGTCTGTCCAGTTCGACTCATCGATCGCCTCCACATCGAGACCAGCAGCAATCGTTTTCCGCCAGAAATCGTCGAACTTGGAGCTGAAGGGATTGACCTCAGCGGTCCGCTCAAAGGCCGCGATGGAACGGGCGATCCGCTCATAAGTTCCGTCTATATCATTTAAATCCAGCGAGCCGCGGCCCCAGACCTTCTCGAAGAGTTCAACATAATCTGCTTCGGTCACCTTTACAACCACTGCCTTCTTATCCGGGTTGTTCATCTCCAGCGGATTGAGGAAGGGGCCCATGGCCTGTTCTGCCAGTGGGTCGCCCAGGTCCCATCCTGATGCCCGGCCGTTCCAGAACATCCCGCCGACAAAGGTCCCTTCTTCATCCCTGTGCAAAACAGGGCTATCTCCGGCATAAGCGGCGGAAGGCGGCCTGGTGTTACCGAACCGCCCTTGAACTGCGCCCTCGTAGATCGAACCGGCATTGTTGATCTCTGAGTCAGGGCCCGTCCATCCTGCCAGGGGGCTGTGGCAGGAGGCGCAGGACTGCCCGGGCGGGGTGGAAAGATTGGCGTCAAAGAACAGCTTCTTGCCCAGCTGCTGCTCTGGAGTGAGTCCGGCCTCCTCGGGCTTTTGTCTGCAGCCGGCAAAAACGGTCAGCGACAGGATCGCTGTTATGGCGACAATTTTTTTACCTGTTATCATCTTATATCCTCCGGTTTAAGTCTTCTTTCAATTTGACTACGAAAGGCACGAACGAAATCAAGCTGTTTCACATACCAGGCCGCATGAATCCGATTCGTATCTGCTTGGGCTCACTCACTCTAGCAATAAAAAAACTTGTTGCACCTGTAGCACTTCCAGACAATCACCTTTTCGGGCAATTCCGCTTCTGGCCCCGGGGAGAAGTCACTGGCCTTCATCACGTAATCCGAGCCGCAGTAGGGGCAGTTCCCGTCATCGGACATTTGAATTTTGTACTTTTTCATATCTCTCAGTGTCCTTTCCTTCGAGCTCAAGTACCGTCAGAAAATTTCAACGCTTGAAATAAAAAAAGCATTGTACATCTCTGTAGACAATCTGTAAATCCCAGCCGGCATTCTTGGCCCTTTCCTGCCAGATCCTCTCGAATATCGTTCGGTAGTCTTCGAAGGGAGCCTGTGTTTTGACGGGGGCTGTCCCTAATTTTCTATTGAGCTTTCAAGGCACTCAATCTCTTCTTTGCCTCGCTGACCTCAATAATTCCTGGATCCGCCTCTTTCCAGAGACTGAGAAATTTCTCGTAATGTTCGGAAGCCTGCTTCCTCATATTTTGTTGTTCGTAAATCCTGGCCAACAGGTAGAAACTCCTGGCGTAGATATCGCCATAGAGAAACCTGCCCGTAGTCAAAGCAATGATCCTTTCGTATTCTTTCTGCGCTTTCTCCCAATCCCCGGCCTCGAAATAGGCTAAAGCCAGGGGTTCAAGAAAAAGAGCCTGTCCAAATTCCAGCTCCGACTGAGCAGGCAGCAGCCTCAGGGTTTCCTGGAAGTATTCGACCGCTTTCCGGAAATTCCCTCTTTTCAGCTCGATCAGACCTCGAAGGCTCAGGTAGAGCCTTTCCGACTTCCTGTGGATACCGCTGTCGATCAGCTGCTTGAGCTCTCTGGCGGTAATTTCTGCCTTATCCAGCGCATTCATCTCAAGCTGCACCCGTCCCTTTAGATACAGAGCTTCTCTCTGTCTGGGCAGAAGGCCAGCCTCAGAAGCCAAATTCCAGGCCCTAAGGCACTCCGCCAAGCCTTTCTCAAGGTCACCGGACTTAAGCTGCAGGTAAGCCAAGCACAGATGAAACCATGAACTCCAATCCGTCTCCCCGAGCAATTCCCCCAGCTCAACACCAAGTTGGGCCTGCTCTTTGGATTTCCCGTACATCCCCTGAAGGAGATACAAGGCACTGAGCCGCTTTATGCCTTCTTCATGGGCTTTGGGCTCCTCAGTTTCAAGCAACCTCTGGTATTCATTTTCGGCTTTAACCAGATCCTCTCTGGAGTAGAAGATATCTCCGTTCAACAGAGAATTCCGATAGTGATTCGGTTCAAGACCGGAAACTTTTCCCGCCTCAACTTGAGCCAGATCATATCTTCCCTGGGAAAGATAATTATTGGCCAGGAGGAAACGAAGGAGCGGACTATCAGAAATATCTTTCAAGTAGAGCTCGAGGAATTCCCTGCTCTTATCGTACATCCCTTTTGCCGCATAGCCCCTTGCCACATTCTCATAGCTGTAGACCGATTCATCCCGGTTCTGAATGTTTGTTTCAAAAAACGATATGGCCTTATCCCATTCTTCCAAGAACATATACAGAGCCCCTAAGTTATTATTGCCGATAGAATCACCGGGGTAGAGCTGCAGTAGTGTGTCATAGGCCTCGATGGCTTTAGCATAGGTGGCTTCGGATTGAGAATAGAAAACACCATGAATATAGTAACGCTCTCTCTCCGAAACCTGGTCGCTCAACTCAAAAGCTTTCTGGAAGCGCTTCAACGCTTCAGTCCGGTAGCCTATGTTGGCGTAGGCGGCGGCCATGCTCCTGAAAGCCATGGCGAATTCGGGATCGATGGCGACCGCTGTCTCCATGAAGGGAATACACTTGAGGTAATCTCCCTTGGTAAAATATTCCATCCCCTCCCGGTAATACTTATAGGCTTCGGTTGAGGTGGTGGTGATCTTTTCCACTTCCCTGTCGATATCGCCGGCTATCTCAGCCGCGGTCAGCTTAAAACTCTCTTTGATCTTCCGTGTCAGCTCATCCACCATGGAGAACATACTTTCTTCTCCGATCCCTTCCACCCTCTCCGAACCGATCAGCTCGCCCGTGCTGGCGTCCTGAAGAAGCGCGTTTATCCTCAAGCTATCGCCGGCCATGGCCAGCTTGCCTACCAGTATGTACCGCACTCCTCCCCGGGACGATATCTCTTGCAGCGCCTTCGAGGAGTAGCTCCGCGCTTCTAAAAGATCCGATTCCTCCAGGATAGTGTAGAGCATCTCTCCACTCAGGACTCTTAGGTATTTTGACTGAGACAGGTCTGCGATCAAAAGGTCAGAGAGAGATTTCCTCCAATGGTCAAACCGCTCATCTCCGGTATTGTTCTCGAAATACATGACAGCCAGCGAAGGCTTGTCCTGAGGGAAGGGAACCATCCTCTTTCTGGGTAAAAAACGCCAGAGGACAACGGCCAGGATGATGACCGTGACTATAGCTAAAGCAGGAATGAATACCTTCTTCAGGGTGAATTTAACGGTTATCTCCTTATGGGTAACCGGTTTTCTCTTCGCCGCCATCCTTTCTGTGGTGGGCAATCCTTTCTCTACCCTGCTCAATTCAGAGAGAAGGGCCTCGGCATTCTGATGCCTGTTCTCCCTTTTTTTCTCCATACATTTCAGGATCACACGGCTTAATCCTTCGGGAACCTGAGCATTGACTTCTCTTGGATCGGGCGGCTCCTCGCTCTTGTGCTTCATAGCCACGCTCAAGGGCGTTTCTCCCTCAAAAGGCACCCGTCCTGTCACCATCTCGTACAGGATCACTCCCAATGAATAGATGTCTGAGCGCTGGTCCACCTCCTTCATTTCCGCCTGCTCTGGAGACATGTACTCCGGTGTTCCGATAATCAGCCCTGTCCCTGTGATCCCTTTCTTTATAAGGGAACGGGCTATCCCGAAATCCATGATCCGCACATTCCCTTCTTTATCGATCATGATGTTCTGAGGCTTTAAGTCACGATGGACCACTCCCAACCGATGGGCCTCCATCAGGCCTTCGCAGGCCTGTTTGGCGACGGACACTGCTTTTCCCACGCTCAAATGACCCACTCTTAAAATCGTGTTCTTCAAATCCTCACCAGGCACATATTCCATGGTGATGTACTGAGTACCCTGCTCTTCATTCAGGTCATACATGCGGCATATGTTCTTGTGGGATATCTTCCGGGCTAGCTTCAGCTCGTTCCGGAACCGCTCTATCGTCTTCTTGTCCGAGGAGACTTCAGGATTGAGGAGTTTGAGAGCCACCTCTTCATCAGTCTTCCTATCGAACACCCTGTAGACCTGCCCCATGCCGCCTTTACCCAGCTTTTCGACAACCTCGAATCTACTGGCGAAAGTGCTGCCCCGGGCCAGCTCGCCAGANGGCATCTCCAGCGTCTTTGTGTGGGAATCCAGGATCTGTTCCGGAGCAAGAAGGGGAGAGCCGCACTTGCTGCAGAAGCTGCTGTCAGCGGGATTTTCNGAGCGGCATTTTGGACATTTCATACNGGCTTCTCTTCAGTCATNTCAAAGAAAGAGTAGCAATTCGANAGAAAAGAGTCAAACTTTGGCCAGGGAAACAGCCTTTNTCATTTGATGTTAAATGTGTACGTGTACTTCAGCATGATGGTCCGGCTGCTGGTCAAGGGAAGGTAAGGGAGCTCGCGGTAGCGGTTCGTGTTCAGTCCCTCGTTGAACACCAGATAAAGGTCGTTGCCCTCACGGGGATTGTAGCGTATGCGGATGTTGGCGATGACCGCATNGATGGCGCTGTTGTACTGGATGAAGGCTGAGGCTGAGAACTTGGTGCTCAGCATGGCCAGGATTCTGGCTCTCACGATGTGGGCCGTGAGCTGCTGATTTCGGTCGGGAAACTCAACTCTGTTGAACTGGTAGGTACCACTCAATTCCAGGCTCGAGGAGATGCTCCACCAGGGGGAGATGGCGACTGTCAACCGCCAGCCGTCATAAAAAGTTCCCGCATCGATGGTGTTTTCCAGGTAGAAAGGCTTGGACATGGGCGTAATGATCGTCCCCGTCAATCCGTAAAATTTATACTGCCCGACCGGCACTACGGTATCATCCGAAAGCTCAAATTCCTCAGGAACATCCTCGTAGTAATACTTGACCATGAAATCACCAAACCAGCCGGACTTTCCCTCAAAGTACCAACCGGGTCCGACATCAACCGATTCAGGAGTCATATGAGTGTTCTCCAGCAGAAGAAATCCGTCAATATAAAGGTAATGCCTCAATAGGGAGGACTTCTCGCCAGGCCTCCAGCCGTAAAGCAGCCGGTCTCCGAACCGGGTGTAATTATCGCGCGTCAAGAAACCCACTCCTGGATTGAACTCAGAGCCCGTACGGGAAAAGCTCAGGTCGAATCCGAGGCCTTCCAGAGTCCGTCTCTCCCAGCCGACGCTCATCCTCGCCTGGTCGAGCGAAGACAGCCTGTTATCCTGGCCCTCTTCAAAAGTCTGGGCCCACTTCAGAGAGAGATAATCATCTCCGGAGAGCCGAAAGATCCCGTCCAGGCCGTAGGCGGCGTTATAGGTGCCGTCCACGCCAATTCTGGTTGTCATTATGCCGCCGACATAGGAGTAGGGATTGAAAACCTGGCGGCGAAGCCGGAATACTCCGAAGTTTTCCGAGGGCTGATCCTCGATCTTAGCGGTCTGCATATCGAGAAAGCCTACATCCCAGCGGCCGACCCGGCCCACCAGGCGAACTCCTCCAAAAATCCGCACCGATTCTCCCTCATAGATCCCGATCCGACGGGAATAAAAGAGGGTGTTTTCTCCACCCAGGTTGAAATCGAAAATGCTCGAGCGCTCCTGAAAAAAAAGCCTTTTTTCCGGAAAAAATAATGAAAAACGCGTCAGGTTGATCTGTTCGTCATCCGCTTCGACCTGGGCGAAGTCGGTGTTCAGGGTCAGGTCAAGGGTGAGGTTGCTGGTCAGTCCGTACTTGATATCCAGCCCGGCCTCATGGGCTGGCTCATCATCCCGCACGTAGGCTGTCTCTTGGTCATTGAGTTCGAAAGACCGCCCGAATCCTCCCAGCGCATACGGAGCCACGTACAGGGGCCTCCGGCTGTACAGCCCTTCGAACACAACTTCCTGAGCCTGAGAAGGCTTAAAACCGCTCCAGCCACCCCATTTGGGTGAGACTTCGGGAAAAATAATCAGCTCGTTCTTGCGGGCGATCCAGCGCCAGGCAATAAGTCCCATGACAACCCGTCCTTCTCTATCCTGAAAGCGGAGGCTGGAGAAGGGGATGCGCATCTCCACAAACCAGCCTTGTCCATTGCGGACAGTCGCCACATCCCAGAAGGTATTCCAGCTGGCGTTAAAATATTCGTCTGCAATCGCATCGTTAAAAACGTGCATATCCAGACGGAGTCCTGAGGGCGTCGTAAAGAACACCAGAGCATTCTCCTTATCGTTGAAGCTATCGATAACAACGCCGAACCAATCGTTGTTAGGCTTCATCTCATCCCTTTTCTTCGAAGCCGACTGGATCCTGGAGGGTTCGCTGTCAAAAAGGCGTCCTGCAAGATAAAGGTAATCATTGTCAAAGGCGACCAGGATCTCTGTCCGCTCCGACGGCTCATCGAGGAAATTCGGCGCGTGCATCACCACCGGAAGAGGATGAATGCCTTCCCATGCCTGCTCATTGCTCAATCCGTCAAGCTTAACCGCACCCGTGATGCGTGGTATCTCCTTCTGGCCGTTGCTGCCAGTCTTCTGCTTTGGCTCCTCCTGAAGAATAATTCCTCTCTTCTTTCCATTTTCCTGACTGAAGACAGAGCTCGGCTGAAGAAACACAACAAGAAGCGCTCCAATTATGGCCAAGTCTCTCCAGCGCATGATCTCACCGTTTCTTATGGTTTAATTTATATACGCTAGTATTCTCTATAAGTTTATATTTCCTGCCTTATAGCAGAGAAAAAACCGTGAGTCAAATCGTTTGCGTGTATCACTTTGTTCACATCAGTGGATATTCCTTTTTGACTTCGATTTTTCAGGGTGTTAATATTTCTCAACGCAAGGGACAAGGAAATAAAAACGACATGAGAACCAACCTGATCAGAGGAGGAACCGTCGTCCTGGGACAGAATGTCTCCCAGCAGGATATCCTCATTCAAGGAGAATCCATCTCTGAACTGGGTGATCTCTCTGGAAGGAAAGCGGATGCGGAAATCGATGCCTCAGGCCTGCTTGTGCTTCCCGGCGCAGTCGACAGCCATGTCCATTTCAACGATGAGTTCATGAACACGGTCAGCGTCCATGACTTCCACAAGGGCACGCTGGCCGCAGCCTACGGCGGCGTGACCAGCATCATCGATTTCGCCAATCAGGCGCCAGGCCAATCCCTGGCCAGCACCCTTGAAAAAAAGAAGAAAGAGGCTGAGGGAGAAGCGCTGGTCGACTGGGGCGTTCATCCTGTGATCACAGAGGCAACGCCTGAAGTCATAGAGGAAATTCCGCTTATGATCTTCGAAGGCNCGCCGACCATCAAATGCTACATGACCTACCGCAAAGAAGGACTCATGGTCGAGGCCGAGGAGTTGAAACAGATCCTGAAAGCCCTGCGGGATGCAGGGGGGATGCTCATGGTTCATGCCGAAGACAATGAGATCATAGAGGAAAACATTCGCCGTATGATCAGGTCGGGGAAAACACAACCCATATTCCACGCCAAAAGCCGGCCTCCTGGGGCTGAGGAAAAAGCCATTGACCGTTGTATTCAGCTTGTCCGGGAAACCTATGGCCGTCTTTTCATCGTCCATCTGGCCTCGGCTGAAGGCATGGAACTCGTGGGAGCAGCGCGGAGAGAAGGGCTGGATATCATCGCCGAGACCTGCACTCACTATCTCCTGTTTACAGAGAAAATGCTGGAACGAAAAGACGGCATCAAATGGATCTGTTCCCCGCCGCTCAGAAGCCAGGCGGTGCAGGACAAGCTCTGGGAGGGCCTCAGGGATGGACGGATCTCGATGGTGAGCTCGGATGACGCGGCCTTTTCCTGGGAAGCCAAGCTCTACGGGGCAGACCGCTTCGATAAATGTCCCAACGGCATTCCCGGGATCGAGCCCCGACTTAGCCTTCTTTATTCCGAAGGAGTGGTCAAAGGGCGGCTCTCACTGCCTCGACTCGTCGAGCTTGTCTCTACCGTCCCGGCCATATTGTTCGGGCTGGCGCCAAAGAAAGGGTCCCTCAGCCCAGGCGCTGATGCGGATATTGTCCTCCTTGATCCGGAGGCGAGTTGGACCATGAACAAGAAAACCCTGCATATGGCCGCCGACTGGTCTGCTTACGAGAATATTGAAATAAAGGGAAAGATCATGAAAGTATTTTCCCGAGGCGAGCTGGTCATCGATGGAGAAAGGTGCTTGGCCGAAAAAGGACGGGGCCGTTATCTCCGGCGCAAGCTGAATTTTTCATGAAGGAAGAAAATGAAAAAACAGAGTAGGCGGCCGATCTATTCAGGAGCATCTCCTGAAAAAGTGGCCGCCGACCTGGAGCCTTTAATCGATTTTCAAGAAGAGGGGATATCTTTCAAGACCTTATCCCATTTGATCGAAGAACGCCTCCTTCCCCATCTCATGCGCTACGACCGTCCTGAGTTCCAGTCCATGTTCAACTATTTCCCTGAAGAAGGTGCGGAATTCGGGGCAAAGATCGCTCTCCTCTACAATCAGGGAGTGACCAACTGGCAGGTCTCTCCGGGAGGAGCCATGCTCGAGGAACTCTGCGCTCAAGCGCTGTGCCGGCTCTTCGGTCTCTTTCCCGGCTCTGATGCCACTTTCATGTACTCGGGAACCTATGCCAACCAGGAAGCTCTCTACCTGGCGCTTCACTGGAAAGCGGAAAAACAGGGCTTTGATTTTACAAGCAAGGGGCTCAAAGGGTTCCCGGATCCGGCCCGGCTGGCAGTGATAACCTCCCGTGATGCCCACTTTTCCCTCAAACACGCTGTGCGCATTCTGGGGCTGGGCGAGGAAAGCCTCATTACCCTGGACGTGGACAATAACCGCCGTATCGATATCAGCCTTATGGAACAGGCACTGAGCCATATCAGTGAAGAAAGAGAGGTTTTCTGCGTGGTGGCCACTGCCGGCACGACATCCACGGGTTCAGTCGATCCCATTCCTCCTCTGGCAGAGGCAGGCAAGAGACTCGGAGCTTGGCTTCATGTGGACGGGGCCTATGGCCTGGCCTACAGCCTCGTTCCTCAATGGAAGCCGCTGTTTGCCGGATTGGAGCTCGCAGATTCGGTCTCCTGGGACCCGCACAAGCAATTCGGTGTTCCGATCCCGAGTTCGCTTCTTTTTGTGCGCCGGCGGGAGGATTTTGAACGCATAGCCCTCTACGGCGACTACTTCAATCCCCAAGGTCAAAGTGAGCCTAATCCCGGACTGAAATCCCCGCCGTCCACCCGGCCCTTCTCCGCTCTTCCTCTCGTGACCTCCCTGCGCTATCAGGGCCTCAAGAAGGTAATCGAGAGGCTTCGCTCTCCCCTTGACACCATCAAGACCCTGGCTGAGATACTCAAGGAGGAAGAGGACATCGAACTCTGTCACCAGCCTGATACAGGGATTCTCTGCTTTCGTATCACCCCCCAGGGCTTTCCGGAAGGTGAGCTCAGCCATCTTCAAAGAAAAATCTATGAAAGGATAATGGCCGAGGGAAAACGAACCATCTCCAAGACCGAGCTGGATGATAAAACAGTCCTGAGGCTGGTCGCCGTCTCCCCTTCCGTGACCCTGGACTCCCTGCTGGAGACAATATCCTGTGTGCGCCGCCTCGCCGTTGAGTTCCAATCTTGAACTCAACAGAAAAGTTCAGAGCTGTATTCCCTTCAAGGATGATATCAAGGATTGAAAATCACCCTGCGATTCACCCTTTAAGGCTATTGAAAAAGGCTCTCTTTTTTATTAAAAATTTAAGGGCGGATGCAATCGCTGGAGAAAGCATTAGCTGACAATTTTCCTTTTTGAATCGGTTCATGCGGAGTCATGCTCACATATTCTTCTCTGGCTTGTGATCGAGGCGGCTCAAGAATTGCCAAAGATAGAAATATTTATTATACTTTCAAAAAAGTGGTATTAATAAAAGCAGCATGAAATAAGACAAGCTGTTTAAAAAATATTCTCCATGGGAGCTTTGCAAACAAAGGAGGGAATAAGATGAAAATAAAAAAGCCGGTCCTCCTTCTTACCGTTTTCATCGTCTTTACCGCCCACAGCTGCCTGCAGACATCCAAAGTCCCGGATGAGCTGATCGGGGTATGGAAAACGACTGACTCTGAGTACACGGGGACATTTCTCGAGCTGACAGCAGATAAAATCATCATCGGCAAAAAGGGAGGAGATGTCGACGCCTATGCTATTAAGAAAATCAAGAGGGAAAAGGTCAAAGGCAGCGAAGAGCTTTATTTCGTCATCACCTACAAGGACCTAGATGAAAAAGAATATAAGTTTCCCATCTACTTCAACCCGGCAGACGGCGGAATGATCAGGTGGGCGAATCGGCCGAAAATCATCTGGACCAAGGGAATAAAATAACCAGGTCTATTTGCTCTCATTCATATTCATCAAACATTTTCTTCTCTACTTAGCCATAAATATGAGTTTATAAATACTTATGAATGCATGGATTATTTAAATCATAAAAATCCAAATCGCGAAAAAAAATTTATATACGCTAAGATGCATCGCTTGTTTACCAAAGGAGGAACAGCCATGAAAAAATCGGCTTTAATCGTCGTTTCAATTTTATTGCTTCTGACAGCAACAGCAAAGGCTCAAAACAAAGAATTCGGCATCGGGATCATTCTCGGTGAACCCACCGGGATCAGCGTGAAGAAATGGCTCGGAGACCACTCCGCCATCGACGGTGCGGTCGCCTGGTCGTTCGGCGGTGTCAACTCATTCCATCTCCATGCCGATTATCTGTTTCACAACTTCAACCTGTTTGATGTGGAGAGCGGCCAGCTCCCTCTTTATTATGGAGCCGGATTCAGGTTCAGAACCGAACCAGAGGCAACGCTGGGCGTTCGATTTTCAATAGGAATATGTTACATTCTTGAAAAAGCTCCGCTGGACATCTTCCTCGAGCTGGGCCCGGTGCTTAATTTGATTCCAGACATGGAGTTCTGGCTTACAGGAAGCATCGGCGCACGGTTCTATTTCAAAAAAGAGTCTTAAAGGCAAACCTGGTCAGCCATTCTATCAATCGCATCTTGTGAACAGGTCAATTTGAGGATTTATGAAGGCACGGCTCTGGTCAATGGATTTCTATTTTTTGTTCACTGAATCTATCGCTCATCATGTATGTTGCTCCATAAAGATTCCATTATCTGGAGATAAATCCTGCGTAGAAAACAGGCTTCTTTCTAAGGAATTCGCTATGGAGACAATAGCCTCTGGCGATGATTTGCAGAGTGATTTTTCTGACATTCTTGTCACCCTGAAGGGTGACTGGCAACCGTTAGCAAAGGCGACCAAAGGTGATTTTTCATAAGACACGATCATTTATTCCCAATCTCCTGCTAAGAATGCCCTCCCCGGCCAGTAAAATAACAACGGCTTGTTTTTTGCGTTATTATATGGGGAGCAGACATCGAACCGGGCTTCTTTCAGCACTTCAAGCTGTTCATCTTCTGGATTGGTAATGAAATCCGCAAAGGGGTGAATTCTTGATTTTCGGCTTAAATTTATCTTCCAACCCTCGATTCATACGCAGGCATCGCCAAGCGCATCCCCTCTTTTGGGCTTTGACATTTGAAATTCTATCATGATAAAATTTTGAACACGTTTTCCGCCAAGGCAGGTAGCGGATGGGAGAGAGCGGAGTCATATTCAAAAAAAAGATTCACACTTTACTTCCAGCAGGTACAGTCTGCCGGGAAGACAGATATATCTTTTAGATCTCCATGAGCTTCAAAGAGCTCCTGGAAACGAAAAGGAAATTAGCAGGCCGATCATGGCTGCGAACGAGTGAGTAAACATGAAAAAAGAAATTTTCAAATTCATAACAACAAGACTTTTCTCGGAATTTCGATCCAAACCTTTTTCTTTCCGCTTAACTGCCAAATGCAGACACCGGAAGGCCCTGACTCTGATCGAAATTATACTGGCGGTAGCCATAATCGGAACGCTTGTCGCTGTGGGAGTCCCTATTTATTCCAATGCCCTCAACAAGGCAAGGATCAACCAGGCTATCGCAAAAGTCGCTCTAATGGGGCAGAAGATCGACGACTTTCTGGTCGACAACGGAAGAATCCCCAATGACCTCTCCGAGATCGGAGAGCCTAATCCTCTCGATCCCTGGGGAAATCCGTACCAATACACAGCGATCCTGGGCAGAGACAAGACCGAACTCGAGGCCAAATTGCGAAAAGACCGGTTCCTGATCCCGCTCAACAGCGACTATGACCTGTTTTCAACGGGCAAAGATGGAAGTTGGAAGGCTCCTCTTACGGCCGAGGATAGCTGGGACGACATCGTTCGCGCCAATAACGGGGGATATGTCGGCGTGGCCTATAGATATTAATCCTTTATTCGCGCATGAAAATTGAGCAGACTTTTCTTCGGAGCAAAGTCGCACAGCGCATCTTTTTTCTCTTTTTCGCCTGCGCCCTTATTCCGATATCCGCTCTGGCCATAATTTCTTTTGTCTCCGTAAACAGTGAACTGCGCAAACAAAGCAAAGACCGGCTTCACAAAGCAAGTGAAAATATGGGCCAAGAAATTCGGCAGCGTCTGGATCTCATCAACGACGAACTGAAGATAACCGCTTCAAACCTGGCTGCAACCCCCAGCTCATCTCCCTATTTCGCAGCTCAAGAATCAGAAACAGCCTTCCCCCGGATCAAAAACCTGATGCTTATCTCTGAAAAAGGAGAGAAAAGGGTTCTCTACGGAAATATTGCAGATGCGCCTGATATCAGTTCTGAAGCGAGAGAACAAATATTCTCATCAAATAAAAGCCTGATAATAATCCGGTCCATAACGACGGATCAATCCAGAATATTCATGGCCCTGCCGGTCGACCCTCAACACAAAAGCGGGGGCCTGCTCCTGGCTGAAATACGTCCGGATTTCGTATGGTTCATGAAAGATGCGTCTACCCTTCCCGACAACACTGACGCCTGTATTCTAGACCAGTCGAATCGCGTCCTGCGTTCCAC
>JGI24422J19971_10000085_pt1 | contig 41168 bp, 37 predicted proteins | sample DeeMarSWOR152_54_FD_19971 | JGI IMG/M metagenome (IMG submission 19971) | reverse complement strand
ACCGATCCTGCTTACATACTGGGTGAGGATAAAATCTACCGTGATAAACTGGGCAGCCATGGTGGTTAAAATAAGATAAAATCCCTTGACTCGAGCCGAGGGGAGCCCGAACAGCACGCTCCACAGGCCAGCGACAATCGCGGCAATTATAATGCTTATAGGATAGGCAAGGCCCCAGTTAATTAAAAATTCAGGCCAGGGAAATCTCAAGATCAAAAGGGTGCTGGTATAGGCGCCTACGGCAATAAAAGCGGCATGGCCCAGGGTTATCAGACCGGCATAACCTATCAGTAGCTGTACGCCCAGGGCCCCTAGGGCAGTGTAGCCGATCATAATAGCTACACCAAGCCAGTATTCGCCTAAGGTTAAGGGAAATCCAACAAAAACGATCAGCAGAAGTAAAATCATCTTCCCCTTTATCACTGGTGTCTGCCACCAACCTTGATCCTTGGCATAGTCTTGATGGTAATAGCCGCACGGCATCCAAACTCTGGTCATAAACTAATCTCCTTCAATTGACAATTCTCAGTTACATCCTCTCAATCTTAACCCATCCCCAGAACCCATAAGGTATAAAAAGCAAAAATACTGTCATAAATGCAAATGGAAATATTTCCTTTACCCCTCCAGGGAAATAGGCATCTAAGTAAGTACCGGCAAAATTCTGTAATACCCCGATGATTAGCCCACCGACTATGGCACCAGGAACGGAGTTAAGCCCACCTAAAACCACGGCCGGGAGCACCAATAATCCTAAATAGCCAATTGATATATTAACCCCATTGATATTTCCCAGAAGTGCCCCGCCTACACCTGCGGCCATAAAAGCAATGGCCCAGGATGCCGCATATACAAACCGTGCACTTACTCCAAGGGATAGGGCGGCTGTCTCATCGTCTGCTGTTGCCTGCATGGACAGACCCCAGCGTGTGTATTTAAAGAAGGCAACAAAGACGAGAAAGAGGACTATAGCCAGCACAAAGGACCAGAAGTAGACGGTTGAGATCTTCAAAAAACCGATGGTAAATGGCTTAAGCGAAAAGATGGCTGGCGTGAAGACCCTGGTATCCGTCCCCCATATAAACCCAATTAATCCTTTAAAGAAAAAAGAAAGTCCTACAGTTACCATTATAATGGCCAGGATCGGCTCTCCAATAAGTTTATCCAAAAAGATCCTTTCTACCAGAATACCGAGGACAATACCAATGAGCAGGGTAAAAAAGATGCACACGATGAAGGGAACGCCCATTAAATAAAAATAAATTGTGACATAGGCTCCAAAGAGGGTCAGTTCTCCCATGGCCAGGTTCAATACCCCTGAGCACTTGTAGATCAAAACCCAACCCAGGGCAACTAAAGCATATATCCCTCCAACCATAATCCCAGTAGTTAAGGTCATGAAAAACAGTTCCATTTTCTAACCCCCTTTTTGTTCAGTAAGCAGTAATGCCAGGCCATTGTCTTTTCTTTTTAGTGCTTACTGCCTACTCCTTACTCCTTACTTAATCACACAGTGATTTCCTGAATCCTCAGATCTGTCTTGATAGGCTGTATCCTTCCATCCTCATAGGTAATGGTCATATCCAAGTGGACCTTGCCTGAGTCCTTATAAAGGCTCTCAACAATATCCTTGTATCTCTGTTCCATAAAACCTCTTCTTAGTTTGCTGGTCCTGGTTAATTCATCATCATCTGCATCAAATGCCTTGAAGAGGTTAACAAATTTCTTTATCCTGGCCGGTTCCGGAAGGCCTTTATTGGCCTCTTCTATCTGTTTCTGAACAAGATCGTATACCTTTGGATCCTGGGAAAGCTCTGGATAGCTTGTGTAATTGATCTTATGCTCATCTGCCCATTTACCAACAACAGAATAATCAATACACATGACAGCAGTTACATAAGGAAGCTTATCCCCGATGACCCAGGCATCCTGTACATAGGGACTGAATTTAAGCCTCGCCTCCAGATATTGAGGGGCAAAAGGCCTGCTATCATTGAGGATCATAACATCCTTTGACCTGTCAAAGACAACCAGGTGACCATCGTCGTCAATAAAACCGGTGTCCCCTGAGTAAAGCCACCCATCCTTTAATGTCTTTTCTGTTTCCTCCTCCATTTTATAGTAACCTTGAAAGACCGAGGGGCTCTTGGAGATAATCTCTCCGTCTTCTGTGATCTTCACCTCTGTTTCAGGAATAGGGGTTCCCACTGTGTCAAATTTTATATCCCCATCCCTGTGTGTGACGGATATTCCTGCTATCTCTGTCTGTCCATATATCTGTTTCAAGTTTACACCGAGGGCATGGAAAAAGCGAAAATGCTCGGGACCCATTGCAGCGCCGCCCGTGTAACAATGCCGGAGTCGCGACATCCCAAGGTGGTCCTTGAGCTTCTTTTGCATAACCACGTAAGCAAATTTATTCAAGGCCCTCCAGTACCATGGAATAGGCTTCTTTTCAAATTTCAGATCGGCTACGTGATACCCAATCTTGGTGGCCACCTCATATGCCTTCCGCTTTATCCAGGTAGAATCCAGGTACTTCACCTGAACCTGCCGTGTCAGACCCTCATAGAGCCGTGGAGCGGCGAACATGACATGTGGCCCTATTTCCCGAATATTGTGCTGTGCGATTTCAGGCTCCTCCGGGAAATTAAGGGTGTAGCCGACCTGGAGGCCGCAGGATATGGACATCATCTGCTCCCCGATCCACGCAAAGGGAAGATATGATACGAAGTCATCGGTATCGTAGCAGGGATCAACAGCCATGAGATTTTGGCCCATGCTCAGCATGTTGTAGTGGGTCAGCAAGGCCCCTTTTGGCAGGGCTGTTGTCCCAGATGTATAAAACAGCAAGCAGATATCATCCCCATGGCCTTCGTTGATCAATTTCTCGAAAAGCTCTGGTTCCTTCTGATCAAGCTCCCTTCCGAGCTCTTGTGCCTTCTTTATGCTCATTAAAAATTCCAGGTGGTAGCGCCTCATCCCCTTGGGATCATCCCAAATGATACATTCCAGTTTCGGGCACTCAGGCATAATGGCCAGGGCCTTATCCACCTCTTCCTGGGTTTCTCCTATAAAAAACCTGCTGTCTGAATGATCAACGATGTATTTGACCTCTTCCATCATACAGTCCTGAAAAAGCCACACTGGTACGGCGCCGGCACACATTGTGGCCATCTCTGCCCAGATCCCTTCCGGCCTGTTATCACCGATCATGGCAACCTTGTCTCCCTTCTTTAGTCCGAGGCTGACCATCCCCAGACATAGATATTTTACGTTATCAAGGTAGTCCTGCCAGGTGAAAGGCCGCCATATGCCGAACTCCTTCTCTCTCATGGCTACCTTTCCACTTCCATATTTTTTGCATTGCCTGTAAAACAATTGGGGAATGGTTAGATCTTTTGTGATCTCTATGTTTTCGTCACTCATTTTATCTCCTAGTTATGTAAAGATCCTCTTCACCCAGATATGCCTTAACAACCTCAGGGTTTTTGCCAACCTCTTCCGGGACTCCATCAGTAATCATATTGCCAAAATTAAGTACAAGAACCCTGTGGGAAATGTCCATTACCACTCCCATATCGTGCTCCACTAATACACAGGTTACCTTCCAGAGTTTCTCCTCATTTATGTCAAGAATAAACCTGGCCATGTCCTCCACTTCCTCCAAGTTCAAACCTGCCATGGGTTCATCCAAAAGGATCAACTCTGGCCTGAGCGCCAATGCCCTTCCGAGCTCAACCCTCTTCTGCAGCCCATAAGGAAGCATATGCGCTACCTGATCCCGGATACCCTCAATCTCCAGCAGATCGATAATCTCTTCCTCAATAAATCTTCGGTCTTCTATCTCCTCTTTTTTTGTCTTGCCTGCATACACAGATCCACTGAGTATGCCCGATTTGAGATGTACATGTGAACCCATCCTGATATTATCAAGTACGGTCATTCCTCCATACAGCTCGAGCTTCTGGAAGGTCCTGCCAATTCCACGCTCAGCCCTTTTNTGAGGAGAAAGATGGTTGATCTTTTCTCCCTTAAAATAGATGTTTCCTTTCTGGGGATGATAGAGACCATTAATGCAGTTCATCATAACTGTTTTACCGGCACCATTTGGCCCAATAATGGAGTGTATTTCCCCCTTTCTTACCTCCAAATCAACACCGTTCAGGGCCTGCACCTTTCCAAAGGCCATATTGATGTCTTCAAGTTTTAGAATAACATCCCCTGCCTGCACTCCACCTGCGTTATTCATAACTCTTAAGCCTCCATAGCAAGCTATTTATGTTCAAGGCACCAAATATCTCTCGAATAAAAATAAAAAAGCCTGTATGTGAGGTTCACATAACAGGCCCTCTTAAATTCCTCATAAAGCTCTTATTCCAAAAGATAAACAGAGTCTTGTCAAAAAGGTGGGTTAATATTAGCATTTTTGCTGGGCCAAGAGGTTTATCCAAAATCCCATATTAGCTTATTGAGTTTGGGATTTACTTTTTTATTTATTATTTGTCAACAGCTTTTTAATCTAATACAAGGATAAAAATCTTAATAGTGACAAACAGTTACAATTTAGCTTTAAAACAGTTATTATTTAGCTGTTATGCGGTTTTTACGAATTCATGAAAACAGACGTTATCCTGACATCTCAACATTTTCATAACGACCTGATAAAATCTGTGGCATGAGGTTCCCTTGACATTGGCGTAGAAAATAATCATCTGTCATTCCTGCGATAAAATCCCGGACAATCATTGCAGGAGAAGTATTATCCCGATACTGGGGGGACATACCATCTAAAAATTCTCTGAAAATAACTGAATTCTCATTACCAGCTGTTAGATCCTTATAATATTTCTCAAAAAGCAAGCCAAACATCAATTGTAACTTGTTGGTTTGACTTTTGGCCTTGGGGTCGGTGTATATGAACTCTTGGTTAAAATCTTTTAGCTTTTTCAGGGCCTCTGCCACCTCAGGGCTAAATGAAACATAGGGTTTTTCAAGACTCTCTGCGATCACATCCTCAACCAGGGTATATACAATAGTTCCGTTTGTTTCCCCCAATCTATCACGGCAATCCAACGGTATTTCATTCCTTTCTATCAAACCAAGCCTTATGGCATCCTCTATATCTCTGCCTATATAGCTAATGGTATCCGCCATCCTCACCACGCACCCCTCTATAGTCATGGGCCAGATAGGAAATTCTGGATTCTCTGTTACCTTTTTTATCTCTTCTTCCAGTCGCGTAAAATCTTTACCTTTATCAGGATACAAGGCAACATTATGCACCTCGCCATTATGGCAGAGGATGCCATCCAAAACCTGGAGAGACAGGTTCCACCCAGCTCCTTTTTTTTCTATTAGCTCCAAAAACCTCACACCTTGTACGTTGTGTAAAAAATTACCCAGTCCATATTTCTTGGATAAATCTGATAGAAATCTCTCACCATCGTGCCCAAAGGGTGTGTGGCCTATATCATGACCAAGGGCAATAGCCTCGATCAGATCCTCATTTAGCCTGAGAAGGCGGCCTATAGTCCGGCCAATCTTAGAAACTAATTGCACATGAAGAACGCGATGGGTAATGTGATCATTCTTGATAAGGTAGAAGACCTGGGTCTTGTCAATATACCTGGAATAGGCCAAGGAATGGAGAATCCTATCGGCATCAATAGAAAAATTCTCCCTGTGACCTTCAACAATCTCTGGTTCGTTCTCTCGTCTAACGGCCTCGGTACTTAGCGTGGCATAAGGTGAAAGCCTGTCTTTTTCTAAAAGATGGAGGCGTTGTTTAACGTCCTTTAGGATCTTGGTCTTATTCATCAAATACCTATAGGTACCAAATGGAAAAACTCAAATGAAAGCTAGAGAAATTCTAATAGAAATGAATATCAGGGGTCAATATAATTAACGAATAATGAATTGTTTAATCTTGCAATTTGCTTTTTAGGATATATCTTCTTTTATGTCTTGATAAAAGCGCCTAAAGTTATAAGTGCCTAAAGTGAGCCAAAGTTGTGGATATATTAACATTTGAGTTTCTACACTTTAGGCATTTTAGGCACTTTAGCTCACTTAAATGATGAACTTACATCCTACTGAAAAAAAGGTTTTGTCAACTATCATCGAGCATCGAATGATTCACAGCGAGGACAGGATCGTTGTAGCTGTATCTGGAGGACCAGATTCTGTCTGCCTTTTGAAAATCCTTTTTCACCTTCGAGAGTGTTTAAACATTACTCTAATTGTTGCCCATCTTGATCATGGATTAAGGCCACAGGAAGATGAAAAAGAAACGGAATTTGTTGCCGATTTAGCGAAAAGACTAAATCTCACTTTGGCCTATGATAAGGCAAATAATGTAGCTAAGGCGCATGGAACCTCCATTGAGGAAAAGGCCAGGGAGATTAGGTACCAGTTTTTGGAAAAGGTTCTAGATGAGCATCATGCGCAAAAGGTGGCCATTGGTCACACTATGAATGACCAGGCCGAAACAGTTCTTATGCGTCTTCTGAGAGGAGCTGGACCAACTGGTTTATCTGGGATACCCCCAATTCGGGAGAACCGTTTTATACGACCCCTCATAAACATAACGAGGGATGAGATCCATACCTATCTAAAACAAAAAGAAATACCTTTTATGATGGATAGTTCAAATCTTGAAAAAAGGTACCTACGAAACAAGATTCGTTTAGAGTTGATACCACTTCTTGCCAACTACCAACCAAGACTCATCGAACATTTGGGTCAACTTGCATTTCTATGCGGTCAGGAAAACCAATTCATAGAGGAAGAGGCAAAGAAGCGGCTGCAAGTAGTGACTCTCGGTTCCTCAGGCCACACTTTGGAGCTTTCCCTCACCACCTTTAGAGATCTTTCACCCGCTCTCCAGTATCGTATTATCAGGCAGGCAATACATAGAGTAAAAGGAAACCTCAGGAGGATAGAAGTCGGACATATCAAGGCAATCATGGATCTTGCCAATAGTGTGAAGCCCCAGGGCGCAACAAACCTTCCTGAGAATCTTGTAGTAAAGAAGATATATGAAAGGCTTAGATTTTCTTTAGGAGCTGAATCTGAGACTGCAGATTTTTCCCACTACATAAAGAAGGGCGGGAGATTTCAAATTCCTGAATCGGATCAGGCAATCTCATTAGAGGAGATATCTAAAAAGGATTTCTTACAATCTTCTCATTCACCTGGTGAGGCATTCCTTGACCTCGACAGGATCCAATGGCCTCTAAGGCTAAGAAACTTCAGGGCGGGAGACAGATTCATACCCCTTGGCCTTAATGGCTTTAAAAAGGTGAAAGATATCTTTATTGATGAGAAAATCCCATCTGAACAAAGAAGAAAAATCCCCATTCTCGAAAGCCGTAACGATATCGTCTGGGTCTGCGGCATCAGGATTGATAACAGGTACAGGGTCACAGAGAGAACGAAGAAAATTTTAAGATGTAAGATTGAATAAAATGTGGTAAAGTATTATGCTTTAAAAGAGCCTTCTTATTAGTGAAATATCTTTGATTAATCTATGTAAAGGGAGAAAATAGTTGAACACATTTTCAAAAAATCTAACTCTTTGGCTGGTTATCAGCCTGATGATGATCTTGCTATTTCAAATCTTTAAAAAAGAAACCAGGCATACCGGACAGTTAAGCTATAGTGAATTTTTGAATATGGTAGAACGGGGAGAGGTCAGCGAGGTAACTATTCAGGGGGATAGAATCTCTGGTGTCTCAAATCTCCGCCAGTCCTTTAGAACCTTTGCACCTAAGGACCTTGAACTAATAAAGATCTTACGCAACAAAGGGATAGAAATAACTGCCAAACCGGATGAAACATCTCCATGGTATATGACAATCCTTGTATCATGGTTCCCTATGCTTCTTTTGATAGCCGTCTGGATTTTCTTTATGCGCCAAATGCAGGTAGGAGGAGGTAAGGCACTGTCTTTTGGCAAAAGCAGGGCAAGGCTAGTAACCAACGATAGAGATAAGGTAACCTTTGATGATGTAGCCGGTATAGAAGAGGCAAAGGAAGAGCTTCAGGAGATCATAGAGTTTTTAAGAGACCCAAAGAAATTCACCCGCCTGGGAGGCAGAATCCCCAAAGGTGTGCTTCTGGTCGGAGCCCCTGGAACAGGCAAAACGTTACTCGCCAGGGCTATAGCAGGGGAGGCAGGTGTGCCTTTCTTAAGCATTAGTGGCTCTGATTTTGTGGAAATGTTTGTGGGTGTTGGTGCTTCAAGGGTGAGAGACCTCTTTGTCCAGGGAAAAAAGAATGCCCCCTGCATTATATTTTTAGATGAGATCGATGCGGTGGGTCGGCATAGGGGAGCTGGATTAGGAGGGGGTCACGATGAAAGAGAACAAACGCTCAATCAGCTCTTAGTGGAAATGGATGGATTCGAATCCAACGAAGGTGTTATCCTTATTTCAGCCACAAACAGACCCGACGTACTTGATCCTGCATTATTGAGACCAGGAAGGTTTGACAGGCAGGTGGTTGTCCCGGTGCCTGATGTCAGGGGAAGGGAGAGCATACTCAAAGTCCATACCAAAAAAACGAGGATGGCAGATGATATTGAGCTTTCTGTAATTGCCAGAGGAACGCCAGGTTTTACCGGTGCAGACCTTGAAAATATGGTTAATGAGGCAGCCTTGCTTGCAGCCAGGAGGAATAAAGACAAAATAGATATGTCAGACCTGGAAGATGCAAAAGATAAGGTGCTCATGGGTACAGAAAGGAAGAGCATGATTATAAGCGATGAAGAGAAAAAGACTACTGCCTTTCATGAGGCAGGACATACCTTGGTGGCCAAACTCCTGCCTAATACTGATCCGATACATAAGGTGACCATAATTCCCAGGGGTAGGGCCCTTGGGCTCACACAGCAGCTCCCTCTTGATGATAAACATACCTATACAAAGGATTACCTTCTAAATAATATTTGCATCCTGATGGGAGGAAGAATAGCTGAGGAAATCGCCTTAAATACCCAGACGACTGGTGCAAGCAACGATATAGAGAGGGCTTCTGAAATAGCAAGAAAGATGATCTGTGAATATGGTATGAGCGAAAAACTTGGTCCTTTGAGCTTCGGGAAAAAAGAGGAAGAGATATTCTTGGGGCGTGAGATTACCCAACATAGGGACTACAGTGAAGAGACAGCCCAAAAGATTGACCAGGAGGTCAATAATGTAATAAGCGAGAACTACCAAAAAACCCATAAGCTTATAGAAGATAACCGTGATACCCTTAGCAACCTGGCCAAAGCACTTTTGGACAGAGAGACCTTAGATGGCCATGAGATAGATGAGATAATAGGTAATAAGAGAAGAAAAAAGCAACCAAGAAAAACGAGAGCAAAAAGCAAGATTGACTCCTCAGATAAGAACCTCTAACATCTTAAAGTGGTCAGACTATAATTTCGATCTCGATTCTAAGACCTGTGTCATGGGCATCCTGAATATTACCCCTGACTCTTTTTTTGATGGAGGTCTCCATTTCCGAACAAATGATGCAGTGAAGCGCGCTTCGGAGATGGTCAAGGAGGGTGCTGATATTATTGATGTCGGGGGTGAATCAACAAGGCCCTTCTCAGATCCTCTGCCCCTTGAGGAAGAGCTAAGGAGAGTAATACCTGTTATCAAGGCCCTCTCCCAAGAAATAGACATCCCAATAAGCATAGACACCTATAAGAGCGAAGTAGCTAAACAGGCTTTAGAGGCCGGTGCCAAAATGGTCAACGATATAAGTGCATTGAGATTTGATCCCGCCATGGGTCCCTTAGTTGCAGAGGCAGGTGTACCCATTGTTTTGATGCATATGAAGGGAACACCAAAGAATATGCAGAAAAGCCCAACCTATAGAGATCTTTTTGGTGAGATAACAGGATTTTTGAGCAGGGCTGTGGAACAGGCTGTTAAAGTGGGTATAAAAAAAGATCTTATCATTATTGATCCAGGTATTGGTTTTGGTAAATCCTTTGACGATAATCTCAAAATAATAAGAGGGTTAGATAAATTCTCCTCTCTTGGCCAACCGATTCTGGTGGGCACTTCCAATAAAGCCTTTATAGGCCATGTACTTGACAGGCCAGTGGAATCCCGCGAAACTGGCACCATGGCCACAATTGCCGCTGTTGCAATGAACGGTGCAAATATCGTCAGGGTGCACAATGTGAAGGCCACAAAGGAAACAGTAACCATTATTGATGCCATAAAATCTGGTAGTTCTAAGCCTAACCCGGACAAGCTGAAACCTGAAACCTGATACTAGAAATACAAAACGTCCGTAACTCGTAATTTGAATCACCCTTAACCTATAACTTCAAGCGTTTTCGCCATGCTGCTATGTATAGATGTAGGCAATACAAACATTGTCCTTGGTATCTTTCAAGATGACAAGCTGCTTAATCACTGGAGAATAAGAACAGAAAGAGATATGACCAGTGATGAAATAGGCGCATTAATCAACAATCTGTTTATACCAGCGAAATTAGAAATTAAGGGTATAAGGGATACGATAATCTCCTGTGTTGTGCCCCCTCTTCTTAGTGCCTTCAAAGAGTTTTGCCTCCTCTATTTTGACCATGACCCAATGATTGTTGGTCCGGGTATAGAGACAGGGATGCCTATTTCATATGATAATCCAAAAGAGGTCGGCGCTGACAGGATAGTCAATGCTGTAGCCGCATACCAGAAATACAGGACAGGTCTGATTGTGGTAGATTTCGGCACGGCCACAACCTTTGATTACATATCCCCTGAAGGTGTGTATGAAGGGGGAGCCATAGCTCCTGGGATAATCATTTCTGCCGAGGCCCTTTTCCAGAAGGCCTCCAAGCTGCCTCGAGTCGAGATATTTGCCAAACCCAAAAAAGTAGTAACCAAGGAAACCGTAGATAGTATGAATTCAGGTCTTATTTATGGCTATGCCGGCCTGGTTGATGGAATGGTAAATCGGATAAAAAGAGAGGTAGGATCTGATCTTACCGTTATAGCAACCGGAGGTCTGGCNCCACTGATAAAATCCGAAGCCACAAGTATCNACTATGTAGAGGAATTCCTGACCCTGGAAGGATTAAAGATATTATTTNACCTAAACTCCCATGGATAAGCATATGTGCCAATTGTCAAGTTNAAATCGGGACCTATTCNGACNNTCTCAGTCNCAATAAATCCTCTCCATCCCACACCCTTAAGATTTTCTCATTCAACTTCATTAGAAAATGACTCTCTTACACCAGATTTTAGGCAACTGAAAAAATACTAAGGGCAAGAAGATACGTTCATGGAAACATTAGAATAAGGGTTGTGAAAAGATAAAAAATAGGGTAAAGAACCTTGAGCAAAAAAGGGTTTAAAACAGTTTCCGGCAGAGGTGGACTTGGAGTAAAATGACTAGTGATCAAGTAACGTATTTTCACTCTTGGTTTAGTGATTACGTATCCAGTTTTTACACACAGGGACAGGATCAAGAAAAGGACTGGGCCATCCGGCTAAAAGAGGAGCACTCTCAGAGGGTAAGGCAAGAGATAATAATGATCAGCAAAGCATTAGACTTACTCGAGCAAGACATATTAATAGCCGAAGTTCTGGGTCTCTTTCATGATATTGGCCGCTTTTACCAGTATCAAAGATATGGAACATTCAGAGATGATCTTTCAGAAAATCATGCCGAACTCGGGGTAAAAAACTTGCAGATGCCCGCATCCTAAATGATCTGCCAAAGGAAGAGAAAAATCTGATCAAAAAGTCTATCCTTTATCACAATCTCCACAGGCTCCCCGAGGACGAAGGTCCTCGTTGTCTCTTCTATAGCAAATTACTGCGCGATGCAGACAAGCTTGACATTTGGAGGGTAATTATAAACTACTACTATAAAGGAGAAGATCAAAATCCTAAATCGGTCCTCGAATTAGGTCTACCAGATACCCCTGGATATTCTGATAAAATTCTCAATGATCTTTATTCAGGCAAGACATCAAGCGCGAGTGCCATCAAGAACCTCAATGACTTCAAGCTTCTTCAGATTGGTTGGGTCTATGATATAAACTTTTCCCCAACATTCCGGGAGATTAAAAAGCGAAACTACATAGGAGGAGATTGCCTCCACCCTTCCAGAAACTCAAGGGCTAAAACAGGTGTTAAGGATTGCAGAGAATTATCTGGCCACGCATGTAACCTAAAGGGCTGAAAGTTATTGAGACCCAAAAAGAGAGATTTCATTTATGACCATTACCTATGCTCTTGACAATCTCCCTGAGGATATTAAGAACCCTGTGGTCACCATAGGGAACTTTGATGGAGTCCACTGGGCACATCAGGCTATTTTTAGAAAGGTTGTAGAGAGGGCCAGTGCTTTACATGGAAAATCTGTGGTTATCACCTTTGAGCCACATCCCATAAAGGTAATGTCTCCCCAGAAGGCAAAACCACTTATAACCCTGTTAGAGCAAAAAAAAGAGCTGGTGATTAACCAAGGGATCGATATATTTCTCTTAATAGAATTTACATTAGAATTTGCCGCTGTTTCCGCCAGAGATTTTGTGAAAGATATCTTAGTAGATAGATTGGGGATTAAAGAGATAGTCGTCGGCTACGATTATGCCTTTGGCCATAACAGAGAAGGCAATATCAACCTCCTAAAGGAAATGGGCCGACAGTATAATTTCAAGGTCCATCAAGTGGAGCCTGTGTATGTGGGGAGGAGTTTGGTGTCCAGCACATCAATCCGTAACCTTATTATGGAGGGGAAGGTATCTGAGGCAAAGCAATTACTTGGAAGAAATTACCAGATTAGGGGAGAGGTTGTTAGAGGTAGAAATAGGGGTGGATCTTTATTAGACTATCCTACAGCTAATCTAAAGTTAGTGGATGAGCTTATACCAAAGGAAGGTGTATATGTTGTGACAGTGGAGCTAAAGGGCAAGATTTATCAGGGATTGACAAATATAGGCTATAATCCAACATTTAAGGATAAAACCTTGTCGGTTGAGACCCATATCCTTGATCTATCTGCGAATATAATAAGGCAAAAGATTAAGGTAAATTTTCTTTTCCGCTTGCGGGATGAGATGACCTTTGCCAGCGCTAAAGAGCTTTCTCAACAGATCGGTCGAGACGTTAAACAGGCAAGAGAGTTTTTTCAAAAAGAAAAAAATAGACTATGAACCGAAAATTGTGGTTAGGCCTCTTAATCAGTGTTGCATTTCTATATATTGCATTCCACAATGTTGATGTGAGGCTCCTTTTTCTCTCCATCAAGTCAATCGACCTTCCTCTTGTTATCCTGGTTGTCATGTTAACCGTCTTTTTCTATCTAATCAGGGCCCTAAGGTGGTTTCACCTTTTAGAGCCAATAAAAAAAACAGGTCTATACAGCCTATTTTCTTCTACAGTTATAGGTTTTGCAGCCAACTGCGTCCTTCCGGCTCGGTTGGGTGAATTCATAAGGGCCAACTATATTGGACGCATGGAAAAGATAAGCAGGAGCGCATCATTAGCAACCATTGTGGTTGAAAGACTCTTTGATGTTTTCACCCTCCTCCTGATATTTCTGTTCGTTATCCTTTTTACCGATTTTTCTTCCGAATGGGAATCAACAGGAAAGGCCCTAAGAACAGGAGGATTTTTTTTCGTCATCCTTTTCACAATGTCAATCCTCCTTCTTATAGGCCTCAAGGAAAAGACCCAAACCTTTCTCAGTATAGCTGGGAGGTTGCTCTTCTTTTTGCCAAGGAAAATAAAACAAAAGATTATTGATATACTTGAAGACTTCAGCAAAGGACTTGTCCTTGTTAAAGGCCCATCCCAGCTTTTGGCGGTAGTTTTTTACTCCCTTACCCTCTGGTGTCTTAGCGTATTTCAGATATATATCCTCGGTCTTTCCATGGGTTTGTCCTTACCCTTCTTAGCCCCCTTTTTTATCCTGGTACTGCTGTGCTTTAGTGTCACACTACCTTCGGCCCCTGGCTATATCGGGACATTTCACCTGGCGTGTCAATATGGACTGATCTTCTATGGTTTCAGCAAGGAAAAGGCCCTATCAATGGCCATCCTCCTTCATGCTGCAGGATTTATTCCTACTGTTATCTTAGGACTAATAGTATTTTTACTCCAACATATCTCGTTATCCAGCCTTACCAATGGGAAAATACCCCTTGGAAAAGAAAAAAAACCAGACATTTAAAATGTCTAGGGAATTCTATCCTCCTGAGGCAGAACATAATAAAGAGAATGCAAAGTCTTTTCATCAAATTATCACCTCTTGTTATCTCCCAGTTAACAGCTTTCGCTTAAGTTGTTTTGAGGATAAAAGCAAGTGCACGAGCAAAAGGGGTTGGATTTAAACCCTATTTGAGTAATAATTACACCTAGATGTTATTAATGTAGCAGGCAAGATAGGCGATAAAGGAGAGGATGTGATACAGTGACAATCCGGATTGAACTTGTTCCAACGTTATCTCATTGTATTGAGACAATGGCTAAAAGGGAATACTGGAAAAGTGTCGACGAATACCTTAAAAAAAGAAATGAAGACAGAAAATTTGAGGAAAAAATAGAGCTTCTCAGGGCCTTTCTCGAGACAGCAGACTTTGGTATTCTCAGAGGACAATCGGAAAAACACATCATAGATGGAAAAAAGGTGAAATTCATCCTCTCCATCAAGAATGGGAAACAGAGCTATGAAATGACCGTGGAGAAAATCTAGAAGGGAAAAAATCGATGTAGTGGAAAAAACTGTTGTAATTAATTGACTCAATTGATATAAACGGAAAAATTTCTTCTGGGGGATAGAATGCTTAGAGAAGCCTGCCAATTAATGCAGCACGGATACATAAAGAGAAGGGACTTCCTAAAGGTTTCCGGTATAGTTGGGCTTGGCTTGACAACATGCCCTTTAGGGGCATCCTTGGCCGAGGCGGTAAAGTTTGACAAGAAATTGTATAAGGTTTCAAGGTCAATGATAGGTATGGGAACAATAGTTTCTATTACCGTTCTTAATCCCTCCAAAGACCAAGCAGAGGAAGCCATCGCCATAGCCTTTGAAGAGATACAAAGACTGAGCAAACTGATGAGCAGGTTCGATGCTCGCACACCTGTAGCTCAATTGAATAGGGACGGATTTCTCAAGGAAGTTCCTCCTGAACTTGATTTTGTGATTAAGAGATCCATGTATTACCATCAAATCAGTAATGGCCTTTTTGATATCACCGTGAAACCGCTCTTGGATCTATTCGCTCAATCCTTTAAAGCTCCAAAAAGGGTTCTGCCACGTGCTGAAGAGATCAGCGAACTCCTGGAACTTGTTGATACCGAGCTAATTTCTCTCAATGGAAAAACCATAGTATTCAAAAAAGACGGTATGGGAATTACTCTGGATGGGATCGCCAAAGGCCTTATTGTGGATAAAGCGGTTGAAAAATTGATGGTAAAAGGGATAAATCATGCCCTTTTAAATGCAGGGGGAGATATCAGGGCCATAGGTGAAAAAGGCAATAACAGGCCTTGGAAGATAGCCATCGAAGACCCTTTAAAGAGGAAAGATTACCCTGACGTAGTTGCCCTCACAAACAGATCTATTGCCACCTCTGGCAATTACGAGGTATTTTTTGACCAGGAGAAGATCTTTCATCATATTGTTAATCCCAAAACCGGATTGTCACCCCTCATTACTGTAAGCGTTTCGGTTCAGGCTCCAACTGCCATGGCGGCTGATGCCCTTTCAACCGCACTCTTTATCCTTGGCCCAGCTGAAGGGACAAGACTAATAGATTCCATTCCCTCGTGTGAAAGCCTCACGGTTACAAGGAATAAGAAGAAGATCAAATCCAATGGATGGCGTGGCATCAAAATATAATATCTTCCATTGCCTTTCTCAGTCCTGACAGGGTAGCTGGATTTAGAGCCGAGATTGGGATTCCACCAAGCCTCTCAGCAAGATGAGCTGTGCGGGTCTTATTAAGCCTGTCGCTCTTATTCAAGGCTAAAATAGTCGGGATCTCTTTCAGATCAAGGTTGTTCAAGGTTCTGTCTACTGATTCTATCTGATCTTCCAATCTTGAATTGCTGATATCTGCTACATGGACAAGAAGGTCAGCCTCATGAAGTTCCTCAAGGGTAGCAGCGAATGCCTCTAAAAGATCCCCTGGTAAATCCCTGATAAACCCAACGGTATCTGTAACAATAACCTCCCCTTCTCTCAGTCTAAAGCGACGGCTTGTGGGATCGAGTGTGACAAAAAGCCTGTCATCTACCTTTATATGGCTTTTTGTAAGGGTATTAAGAAGTGTTGATTTTCCCGCATTTGTATACCCAACAATTGAGATTACCGGAAGACCCATACTTCCTCTCTTTTTCCTCCTCTCTTTCCTCTGTCGCCTGACTTCCTTTAACTCTCTGTTTAATAGGGCAATCCTTTCCCTTACTCTCCTTCTATTGATCTCCAACTTGGTCTCTCCTGGACCTCGGCCACCTATGCCACCGGTAAGTCTTGACATGGCGGTATTCTTGGTAATCAATCGCGGGAGAAGATACCTTAATTGGGCAAGTTCCACCTGAATCTTACCTTCCCTGGTGATCGCCCTTCTGGCAAATATATCCAATATCAACTGGTTCCTATCAATTATCTTCATCTCTGTGTGATCTGTGAGAACCCTGACTTGTGCAGCAGTTAGCTCACCGTCAAAGATCAAAAGGTTAGCCCCTGCTTGAAGAGCACGTACAACTAACTCGCTTAGTTTTCCTTTTCCCAGAAGAAAACGGGAATCCACTTCTGTTTTCCTCTGGATAATAGAATCCACCACCAGGAGATTACTCGTTATGGCAAGCTCTTTTAATTCTTCAAGGGATTCCTCTGCCTCCGCTCTCGAGGCCTTCGTTACACTAACAAGGACAGTTCTTTCCCTTTCATCTATACCAAGGCCTGCACCTGTTTTGGCAAGTTCGGTTTCAAGATCAATTATGAATTCCGAAAAATTAAAATGTAGCCTGCCAATATCAGGTACATGCTCTACAATCCACGACTGCCCTGAGCTATTCTTGGGGAGGAGGTGGGCATAGTATAGATCAGCCGGAATCCCTTTGCTGTTAATGGTAAGGCACAACATCAAATCCAGCTTCAGGAGAGCGAGATCCATTAAATCCTCTTGACTTAATGGCTCGCCATGGAGATGAGTATGGATACACCTAAGGCCTTTCAGTCTTCCAGCCCCAGATCTAAAGCGAGCTAAGTCAGGTATAAAAACGCTGTGATCACTGCCCACGACTACATATTCCACAGCGCCCCTCCTTCCTATAAGGAGGGCTACCTGTTTTTTGATGGCGTAAGAGATCTCCGCCAATCGGCGTGCTATCTCGCGAGAGATTATTTCACCCTCAGAGGTGCGTCGTCTGTAAATGTTTTGGAGTCTTTTTAAATGGCTGGCCTTGAGACCACCTATTTTGCCATATATCTTCTCTATGGCTATGCCTCAAGTTTTAGTAGACCCTGTAAGAATATTTGACGAGGCTTTAAACCTTCCTCAAACTTATTGATTCTTCCGCCCGGCCATGAATGGCAAGGCCATCTCCCTCACAGGGTAAACGATAGACAAAAGTACTCCGCCTTCGGCGGATTTGGATTACTCTGGAACCAATTCTTCTCTATAGTAATTTTCGAATTTTGTATATTTCTCCCTAAACGTCAGATTAATTTTGTCAGTGGGTCCGTTTCTATGTTTGGCAACAATAACTTCTGCCTTTCCCCTGTTTTCCTCTGTCCGATTATACAGTTCCTCCCTATAGATAAACAGGATCAGGTCTGCATCCTGTTCTAGCGCCCCAGATTCCCTCAAATCAGCTAATATTGGTCTCTTATTGGGCCTGTCCTCAACCTTTCTGTTCAACTGGGAAACTGCCACAACAGGGATGTTCAAATCCTTTGCAAGGGCNTTTAAAGATCTTGATATATCCGAAATCTCCTGCTGCCTTGATTCAACTAACTTTCTGCTCTGCATCAGTTGGAGATAATCAATAACCACTAAGGATATATCGTATTTCTTCTTTAATCTCCTGGCCTTGGCCTTCATCTCCAGGGCTGACAAGCCAGATGAATCGTCAACATAAATAGGTAACTCTGAGAGTCTATTGGCCGAGTCCGTCAACCTAAGCCATTCATCATCCTGCAGAGACCCCCTTCTTAGTCTCGATGCATCTATCATGGCATCCAACCCCAATAGCCTAATGCCAAGTTGAAGCCCTGACATCTCAAGGGAGAATATAGCTACACCTGCCTTGTCCTCCAGTGCAGCATTATATGAAATATTTAAGGCCAATGCTGTTTTACCCATGCTTGGACGACCGGCAATAATAATAAAATCAGAGGGTTGGAGACCGGAGGTAAGATTGTCGAAATCAGTAAATCCGGTTGGAATGCCTGTAATATTGTCTCCCTTATGAGAGGTGGTTTCCAGTTTCTTGAAGCTCTCCTTGACCACTTCATTAAGGGGGGAAAAGTTTTGATCAATATTCCTCTCGGCTATCTCAAATATAGATTGTTCAGCAAGATCCAGGATCTCTTCAGTATCATTTGCAAACTGGAAACAAACTTCAGATATATGGGAGCACTGGCTAATCAAGCTTCTTCTTGTAGATAAATCTTTAACGATTCCCGCGTGATACAGTATTCCAGCAGAGGTTGATGTTGCCTCTGCCAAGGACACCAAATAGTCCGTTCCTCCCACCTTATCAAGGACGCCATTCTCCTTTAGCACCTGTGAAAGGGTTATCACATCGACCGGGTCATCCCTATTATACAAGGTGAGCATCCCTTCAAATATGAGGGCATGGGCTTCCTTGTAAAAATCCTCACTGGACAGGATATCCACAACCTGGTTTAGTGCATCATTATTAATCAATACCCCACCCACTATAGCCTGTTCAGCCTCCAGATTATGCGGAGGAACCTTATAGGTGGCATAAGCTGTATTTTCTTTGGCCTTAAGCATAACTATCCTCTTAGGCCTCCTCTTCCTCTTTCTCGACAATTACTTTTATTGTGGCTATGACCTCTTGGTGAAGCTTAATAGGTACTTCAAACTCCCCAAGAGACCTGATAGTTTCATCAATAATAATCTTTTTCCTATCTACAATAACCCCCACTTTTTCAAGCTCTTGAGCAATATCTCGACTTGTCACAGAACCGTAGAGTTTGTCCTCACCAGCCTTTCGTCTGACAGTCACTGTCACCTGCGAGATTTTCTCCTTTGCTCTTTCAGCTGCCTCCTTATTTTTTGTGCGTTTAGCCATTATCTTCTCTTTTCTAATGTCCAGGGCCTTTAAATTGCCATTATTGGCCTCAATGACAACACCCTTGGGAATAAGATAATTCCTAGCATATCCCTTAGCTACCTCTACGATATCACCTTCAAGACCAAGGGATTCAAAATCTTGCATCAATATAACCTTCATATCCCTTCTCCCATTCAAATCTCTTCGTAAACGTGAGGCGAAGTGACGGCCTCTTTATCCAGTTTCTGTATCTCCATCCCGATGGAAATCTAAGAACGTAAACGCCGTGTCGGTGTTATTAAAATAAAAACTGGTAAAGGTATTGAAAAAGTGTCTTGTCGCTGGGCTCCAAAAAGAAAAGTGCATGAAAAACAGTAAGGACTAAGGAAAGCAAAAGTATATCAAGAAAAAATGGAGGCCCTAAAACCCAGCTTCTCTAGCCCCCATAATAAAATCTGTATATCTCAAAGCGGCCCTTTAAAATTCCCGATATTGTTTCATTCTTATTTTTGCTGTAGTAAAAGGCAAAAGTGCAATGTTTCTTGCCCTTTTTATAGCTAAAGCCAGCATTCTTTGATGCCTGGCACAATTGCCAGAAATCCTTCTCGGTATGATTTTTCCTCTTTCGGTCGTAAAAACTGCAAGAGTCTTTGACTCTTTGTAGTCGATCTTTAGGCTTGGATCAGCACAAAACCGGCAGGTCTTGTGCTTAATAAAGATTCTTTTGTTTTTATGATCAAAGGGCATTATTCTTCCTCAAATGATTCATCGTTGCTCTCTTCAATTCTTTCTTCCTTTTCATCCTCTTTCCCTATTAAATCACCTGGGTCAACATCCTCGTCAATTTTGACAGTCAAATATTTTAAGATCCGGTCGTCTAGTTTTAGATTCCTCTCTAGCTCCTTTACTGTCCCTGGAAGACCGCAAAAATCTACCAATATATAATAACCTTTATCAAATCTCTTCACCTCGTAAGCCAATTTCTTCTTTCCCCACTCATTAATCTTTACAATATAGCCTTTTAGTTTTTCGATTATATCCGAAAACTTGGCAACTACTTCCTTTAAGGAATCAGCATCAAGATTAGGGTTTACGATATAGATCGTCTCGTAACGTTTCATTGGCTAGGCAACCTTCCTTTTTCAACCTTCTATATTTTAGATTTATATGTTTTTCTATCCTTGCTACCAAGAATTGTCAACCCATTTTTTGACAGTTATTTTGCCCTATCATTTGGATCTTGAACGCTGCCCCCCTGCTGAAGGTAGTCTCAAGGAAAAAGCCCTTAATCACATCTTTTCTCTTTTTAGCACCACATATCTTGAATGGCCTCCATGTCTTATAACCATGAGGATTTGTTCCTTTGAGGCTGACTCCCGCATTATTTTTCTATAAGCATCCATGTTTTCAACTGGCTTATTTTCTATCTCCTGAATCAGATCACCCCTTTGCAAGCCTGCCTCGGAAGCCGGGCTACCTTCCCTTACACCTGATACCAATACTCCCTTCTCGCCCTTTAAGGATAACGATTCTGCAAGTTCAGGGGTAAGTTGTTGAACAGATAGCCCAAAACTTCCTTCAATCTCAGGAATGGCGCCAGCAGCCATTCTGGTCTCCTCCTTTAACTCCCCTACCTTTACTGTTAATCTCTTTTCTTTTCCTTTCCTAATTACGATTATCTCTACCGTTTTACCTACCGCTGTATCTGCAACTATAGACGGCAGATTGTTCATCTCTTTGACCTTTTTCCCATCAAAGCTGATTATTACATCTCCCCTCTTGAGGCCTCCCATTTCAGCAGGACTGCCTTTGGTAACCTCTCCTACGAGTGCCCCTTCTGTTGTTTTGAGGGCGAATTTTTCCTTGATCTCAGGCGTAACACTCTGAATAGCTACACCAAGCCACCCCCTGGTAACCCTCCCCTTTTCTTTCAATTGGGACATGACTGATTTGGCCATATTAATTGGTATAGCAAAGCCAATACCTACGTTGCCCCCACTTTGGGTAAAGATTGCTGTATTGATTCCTATAACCTCTCCATCAAGATTGAAGAGCGGTCCACCTGAGTTTCCAGGATTTATAGAGGCATCGGTTTGAATAAAATTGTCATAGGGACCGGCACCTATTACCCGTCCCTTTGCACTTACAATGCCAGCGGTTACAGTACTGCCGAGGCCAAAAGGATTTCCTATGGCCACAACCCAATCACCTATCCTCAGTTTATCTGAATCCCCAAGCCTGGCAGCTGCGATTGGCTTATCAACCTTGATTTTTATCAAGGCGAGATCGGTTTTGGGATCCCGGCCGATAATCTCTGCTTCATACTTTTCTTTTTCAGAAAATGTGACCACGATCTCTTCTGCATCAGTTACCACATGGTTATTAGTCAANATATATCCGTCTTCACTTACAACTACACCTGATCCAAGGCTTCTCTGTTTCATCTGCTCTTCCGGTATTTCACCAAAGAAATGCCGGAAAAACTCATCTCCAAAAAAATCCCTAAGCCCCTTATCCGGTAACGGCAAAAATCTCCTAACGCCCTTAACTATCTTTGTAGTGCTAATATTAACCGCAACATGGCCCTCTTTAGCTGCCAACTCTGCAAAACTATCCGGGACACCTCCTTTTGCCAAGGCATTCTGGCCAACTCCGAATCCTAAAAGAAGGGTAACAACCAAGCCCAAAAAAATCTTTTTGGTGAGTCCAAGGCCCTTATTTTTCATTACCAAGTCACCTCCTTATTGCTTGTTCCTTCCCTGCCTCCCTACATATCTGCCTCAACAGAGCAAGCGATGTCAGGCAACGTAGCCCCGTGCCTATTCTCCCTCCTCTTCCTCTAACTTTTTAAGTCTTTCTGTAGCCTTGGCTAACTCTGTTCTTAAGGCAGCCATCTCTTCTTTCAATCGAAACGCCTCATCATGTTCATGGGCCTCTGTATGGCGTGGCGGGTCATTATCTCCGCATGGACTCGCTCCCTCGATCTGGCCACTAACATAAGCTTTGATCACTTCTCCCACCATGCCAGAGGTTCCTGTAATAGCTTGAATTCCAAACTGATCAAAAAAACCGATGGCTTTAGGCCCCATTCCACCGGCAATGATTACCTGGGCCCCCAAGCTCTTTATGAAATTTGGCACCTCACCAGGCTGACCATGGTTCCCATAGAAGGGGTTTTGTACAGCCTTGACCTCCTTGACCTCCTTGTCATCAATGTCCACGAGCACATAATACGGACACCTACCAAAATGCTGGCTCAAAACTGCCTCCAACCCCCTATTATCTTCTGTAGCCAGTGCAATTCTCATGGTCTTTTTCTCCTTTCATTTTGATCATCTTTCTTACGATTCTCCATACCTTCTTTACGATTAACTATACATTAGTAGATCCTAAAATGGTTGTAATATTAAGCCATTAAAGACTATTTAGCACGAAAAACTAATTATATAAAATAAAACAGGTAGTTAAGGATGTCAAGGTAAGAAAAACAATCAAAGCACTTCCACCTCCTGCTGAAGAAGAGAAAGAGGGGGTCAACCGGCACGCCTCACGGATCGCCCTGAATCTCCTTCCGTGCCAGAAGAGCTGCACCTAGAGCGGTGACGATTTGGGGTTGGGCGGGCGCCAGTAGCCGGAGGTTCAACGCATGTTCTACAGTCTTGATAAGGCCAATATTGAGGGCTCCACCCCCGCAGATGCCGCATGGCTCTTCCACCCTAATCTTCTTAGCCAGAGAGGAAATCTTGTCGGCCAAGGCTTTATTAACCCCGGCGGCGATATCCTCTTTGGGGATGCCCTCAGCCACCCTGGTGATGGCCTCTGATTCGCCAAAAACAGCGCATCCTGTACTGAAAGTGATGGGATTCTTGGAGTTAAGGGAAAGTGGGCCAAAGTCCTCTATATCTATTCGCAGCACGTTGGCAATAACTTCAATAAACCACCCGCTTCCCGCAGCACATTTTTCGCTGACAACAAAGTTGGCCACAAGTCCCTGCTCGTCTATGCGCATTACTTTACTCGATTGGCCTGCCACCTCTATTACTATTCTGGCTGAGGGGAAGATCCTGTTTATGCCTCTCGCAGTACAAACTATGTCACTCACCTTCTGACCAGCGAAATAGACATTGCCAGCACCAGAACCGGTGCCCACAGTATTGGCTATATCATCCTGAGTTAGGTTCACCCTTGTCAGAAGCTCCTGCCTTATCCTCTCGGCTGCCGTTCGATAATTTCCTCCAGAAAGAATCACATAAAAGGCGGAAAGTTCATTATCTCTGGTTATGACCCCCTTGCTATATACGGAGCCAATGTCGATGCCGATAAACCAAGCCATCCCTTCCCTACTCGAAAAAGGTAGCCTTTTCTAAACGACGTGCCTTTGGTAGGCTGGGTTCGCCTTTTGACATTGCCTTTAGGAAATACTCCTTCGCCAATATGGCAGCGCCCAATGCCCCGGTAAGAAGTGGGTCTTCAGGGATGAGAAGTTCGCAGCCTAAATTTTTCTTCATGGCCTCAACAATTCCAGCATTTTTTGCTACACCCCCGGTAAGCACCACATCAGGTTCTATCTTTAGCCTGCGCGCTAATCCGGCCACCCTGCTGCTCAGAGCATCATGAAGCCCGGCTATGATATCTTCCAGATTTTCTCCATCAGACAGGCGAGCTACTACCTCTTGTTGCGCAAAGATTGTGCAAATGCTACTAATCTGAAGTCTCTTGGTAGACTTTAGGGAAATATCCCCCAATTCCTCTACCTTCACACCTAAGGTGGAGGCAATGATTTCCAAAAACCTGCCTGTTCCGGCGGCACATTTGTCGTTCATAACAAAGTCGACCATCTTGCCATTATTAATCTTCATGCACTTAGCATCTTGACCGCCGATATCAATAGCTGTTCTGACATCAGGGAACAAGCTGGATACCCCTCTGGCATGACAGGACAGTTCAGTGATTTGGCGGTCCGCGAAAGGGACATTTAATCGGCCGTAGCCCGTGGCCACAACATATGAAATCTCATCGAGTTGCAGGCTGGCTTGCTCCAATGCCATCTTCATAACCTCATTGGCCAACTGCCGATGTTCGGGGCCGGTAGGGCCCTTGATGGCAGACAAGACCGTATGATTTTTCTCCATAAGCACAATCTTGGTCATGGTGGAACCTATGTCGACGCCAGCGAAATACAAATCCACCTCTTAGGATAGGTTCTTATTAGCCAATTGTCTCAAGGAAGGCCTCGACCCGTGTTCTTAAGGGTGCTAAAGACCCCTGGGTATAATCATATTCTATATAGGTGCTGGGGATACCAAAGCTTTCAAAGTAGTCCTTGAGGCCGGGCATCTCAAAAGCGAATGGGTCACAATACCTAACTAATAGGAAAATGGCTCCATTTGCATTCCATTCTTTGGCCATCTCTTTCAGATAGCCGAACCGGCTTTCCAGGTCTGCCATGTAATCTTTTCTGGCCTCGCCGAAAACAGCCTCTCTGAAGGTGCGGGCACAGGTGATCTCCGTGACGTAGTAATCAGTCAGTCCGTCTAGTGGGTCATCAGTCAGCTTTACGTCTGCCCTGTAGGCTCTGATACCACCACAGCTCTCATCCACCACCACATTTGCCCCAGCCTCGAATATTCGCATAATATCAAGAGTATCTAAGGTGCTGCTCCAAACCAGAAGCCGAGCCGGTTTCTGTTGAGGGCCATCCGTGCGCTCTTTAGCGTCGCTTATAACTTGGCCTAACAACTCATTTCCCTCAACTACAGGGAGGCTCATCAAGGACTTTATCACTTGAAGGATTTCCGTTCCTGAGATGAGGGGAGGCTCAGGTTTTGTCAACTCATATAATTCTCTCACCAGGGCTCGCTGTCTATTATGTAGTTCAATGGCTGCCTTAATTTTCTCTGGGGACACCTCTTTTCCCGCAAACGACTCCAGCGCCTTCTTAAAATCGTTTATTTGCCCCTTGTAGTATTCCAGGGCCTCCGGGCGGAGGGTGCCAGGTATATCTATAAAGTGAAAATAGGAATAGTCGATATAAGATTCCCAGACACGAGCCGTTTTCTCTTGAGGATCACAAGAATGAGTTGCAACTATCCCATCTAAGAAACCATCCTTGGCCTTTAGTGCACAATCAAGGCAACTGCGCATGATAGGGCAGAATGCCGTGGGCAAGGCTCTATCTGCCTCAGTGACTGGCTCTGCCATATCCCCGTATGTCCTGTACGCGATTAGGTCAAGCGCGGTGATTATTTCCACAGGAACATACATGCATGGATAGCCTACTATCTTATTACCTTCTGCCTTAAGCTCTTTGACCCTGTGGGCCCTATTAGCGTAAATATCCTTAGCTTTACGCAGGCCCTCGTTTTTATCTATCATTGTTGACACCTCACTACGTTGAAATCTGCCAGCTTCTCACCAATCAAGGCCTTCCTGCCTCCTTATGCTCCTGTAGTGTTCCATAGTTTCCTCAAAAGGCTCGGCCTTGCTTATGGCATCTTCGGGGTCAAATAACCGGAGGTCCACGATATCTCCCTCGATTGTGAGTGAGGGGACCTTCAGCCTTTCCATTAGTACGTTTGAGACATACGGCAAATGTGTGGAAGCGCTGCGACAGCTAATCAGGGGATGGAGGAATGCACCATCGCATTTCCATTCCCGGGCGTATTTCAAATAAGGATATGCAAATGAGCCCGCTGGCACATTCTCTTCCAAGGCATCTTTATAATAGGCAACATAGACCTGTAGGCTAAATCTGGTCAGTCGCTCTAAGGGATCGCTGAACCCGCTTAGGTCCAAGGGTATGGGTGGGTGATAACCAAAGCTCTCGATCACAAAATTCCATCCCCTTTCTGCTAATCTATCGAAAAAGCCCAAACTATGCCAGGGTGGAAGCTCCGCGAATAACAACCGATATTTCTCTTCTGGGATAGCCCCTATATGGTTATCCACCCTATATTTCACCTCATCATACATATTTCGAAAGCATTGCAGCGAATCCTTGAGGTCGCCCATAAGGAACAGAGCTGGGGACATAGAACTCCAGAAGTCCCTACCATGCATAGGGCACGGTTTTTCCTTGCGCAGTTCGTTGGTCTCGTGCCACAGCTCGTTAATTTCTATCATAAGGTCCACTGTTTCACTCAATCTATCCCAGTCCATTTTCTTGCCTAGCACCCGTTCCACAAAGGCGACGAACTCCCTGCCGTGTTTGACTCCCAAATCCACCATTCGCTCATAGGAGCCCTCCATGAATAGTTCCTTGACCCCGGGAATGGGCGCTTCGAATGTCCATACCGGAACATCCATATAGCGCCCTAATGCCTGGAACCATTTGTACCTAGCATCGCACACAGCGGTTGAAGCCATTAGGAATATGGGTTTCGGCATCCCTCCCAGAGGAGCCTCTGGGGGTATTTCCCCTTTCAGTTCTTTCATCATCCTTGATGTATAGCCGAGATTAGCCCGACTATAGCCACAGAGATGTGTAGGAAAGCCCTCGGCATCAGCACGTTCTAGATAGGACTGGGCAACTCCCATGGCGGCCATAGCAGCACCATAATTCTCGGGATACACCACTTCCAAATCCATGGCTTTGATGATAGGGTCACCATAGTAAAAATTGAGCATAGCCCACACTGTGGGCTTCCCTGCCCTCATAGCTTCAACGCTCTTCAGATATGTCTCATTTACTTTACCTCGAAGAGGGTACATTGATTTCAGTCGGTTTATCACCTTCTTTTTTGCTTCCGCAGCCATGTTCATTCACCTCCCTTGAGAGTTCCGGCGCATTCCTAATCAATTCTTCTTTACGCTAAACCAGGCCCAGGTTGCAATTGATAGAGACTTCGATTAATGCCTAAAACATTGCGCTTGGTCTGTTATGTACAAGGATCTAGATTTTTTCAAAGAAATGCGACATATCTTCGTAATTCCTCTTTGTCTTTTCCGACACCTCGATTGTTTCCAGGTAGCTAATAGCTAATTCGGCACTATTGTATGGACCTTTGGAGAACCCGTTCGACACGACAACACTCTACTTTTCCGATCCCCTTTTGTAAAGATGAATTTGCCCCACCCTATTTTTTCACTTGTTGCCCTCATCCCGCCCAATTTGCCAAAAGGCCACCACCTCATAATGAATACCTTACCTTGGCGGTCAAATTACAACCTTCGAGGTCTTGATATCCAAACTTCCTACACCACATTTTTGAGTGACAGAGGTTGGAAGTGGCATGAATTCAAATCTAAGGGTAGTTGTGGGAAAATTCCCCGCTAGAGCAGACCCTGCCTTGGGTTCTCTTAGATCATAACCGCAGTCACCACAAAACTTACTTCCAGGNGGATTCATCTTTCCGCATTCTGGACAGGCAAGTTCCAATTTGTTGCCACACTCATTGCAGAACTTGGTTCCCTCAGAATTTTCAGNCTGGCATTTTGGGCTTTCATTTTTTCCCTGCCCTTTCGGCTACTGGCGTTCCAAGCTAAAGACCACCACGTTAGTGCTGTCCGGGCACTGGAGCTCCTCGATCAGGTTGATCCAATCATCCTCGGGCGTGTTGCGGCAGTAGGCCGTGAGATAGGGCACCATGGCTGTCAGGGCGTAGAGACAAATTCCTTTGGGCTCGCCCGCCTCGATCATGGCCATGTCCTTGATGAAAAAATGATCACCAACCTTGTATCCGGCGGCGCACTCCCCCTTGACCGATTTGACCGTACATTTGACGTTGTACATTTGGCCCTCCTTTCGTTATCTGGTGCTCAATCACCTCCAGGTGGTTGATGTTATGCGGTTGATTGATTTGCCGATGTCTCCTCAACAACAAATCCACACGACTGAATCCAAACCACCTCTGAGAATGTTTAAATATCCCTCTCTGCATCGGTAAGGCTTCTGTCCAGTGCATTCACTATAGTATCCGCTTCCTTTTTAGTAATGGTGAGGACTGGTGCCAACTCAATAATATCCCGCCCGGCGGTTCTGATGAACACGGCGTAGTCCAATGCCCTGATGGCCACTTTATCCGCTATCGAATCCCTTAATGGGAAGTGTTCCTTGGTGGTTTTGTCTCTTACCAATTCAATACCATAGAGCATGCCCAGCTCCCTTACCTCTCCCACGATTGGATGTTTATACAAGGTCTTGAGCCCATTGAGCAAATATAGACCCATTTCAGCGGCATTCTCCACCATTTTTTCCCGTTCTATTATCTCAATCGTGGCCATGGCCGCTGCACAGCCCACTGCGTGTCCAGTAAAGGTGTGGACATGCATGAATCGAGGCATCTTTTCAGCCAGCTCGGTTCTAATGATCGTCGCGCTAAGGGGAAAGTAGCACTCGGTAATATTCTTGGCCATGGTTATGACGTCTGGAATGAGATCCCAATGCTCGCAGCCGAACATCTTTCCCGTCCTCCCGAAGCCGTTGATGACTTCGTCCGCTATCAGGAGAACACCGTATTGATCGCAGATGGAGCGGATGGTGGGACACTATTCAGGCACCGGAGGAATACAGCCGCCGCCCATCACTGGTTCGCCGATAAATGCACTCACGCTTTCAGGGCCTTGGGCCTCGATCTCCTTTTTAAGCTCACTGGCACAGGGCACTTCACAACCGATGATCTGTATTAATGAGATTGAGATAGACTATGTACTGGCCTGTTAGTTCACGGATACGCCTGGCCCAATCCTCTGCGTCCTTGGGTAAAAAGGGGCTATCAATTAGAACCAGTCCTTTTTTTGTGAAAATGCAGCTGACATTAGCCCCGACATATTCTATCTCAACAAAGACCCTATGCCCATCTCTTCTGCCACCTTAGATCGATGAAACCAGGAATCTTCAAAGCTTAGCTCTGACACCTTGGCGTGTTTATAGTACAAATGCAAATCGTGTTCTTCTGTAAAGCCTATTCCCCCATGGAGTTGGTGTCCGATCCAGGTGCATTCTTTATAGGCGTCGCTGCACCAGGCCTTGGCCATAGAAACCTCTTTCTCACATGGAATGCCTTCACTTAACAAAGATGCTGCCTGGTAGGTAATCAGTCTTGTCGTCTCTAAAAAAGTAGCCATGTCTGCACAATAGTGCTGAACAACCTGGAGGCTACCTAAAGGTTGACCAAACTGATGACGTTCTTTAACGTATGCTACTGTCATCTCGATCACTCGCTCCAACCCCCCGAGCATCTGCCCGCATTTCAAAATAACGGCCCTGGGGAAAATCTTGTTTAAATAGATATGCCCTTTTCCGATGCTCCCGATGACGTTTCCTGCTGGCACTTCAACCTTTTCAAAAATAACCGCAAATGTCTTTTCTTCTGTAATGATATCCAGAGGAACTANCTTTTGCCCATCAACCTGTCCATCAACCCTGAAAATGGTTGGACCTCCAGCGCTTGAACCCCTTACTTCTGCTAGAGCTAATATCGCATCAGCTACATGAGCATAAGGCACTAAGATCCTGGTCCCATCAATTACATAACCGCCATCTTTGGTCTCTTTGGCCTCCAGCTTTGGACTGTTAAAATCATATCTCCCTTGCTCATCAAGCAGGGCCATTGTAAAGATCTTTTCGCCCTGGATAATGGGCGGTAAATACGCATCTTTCTGTTTCGCGTCTCCGGCCTCGTTTATGATCAGGCCAGACAAAATGGCGCTACAAAAAAAGGGGCTCGGAAGAAGTACCTTCCCGATCTCTTCAAAAAGAATAAATAAGTCGAAAAACTTTCCCCCACTTCCCCCATACCTTTCATCATAGATCAGGCCTAACCAGCCGAGATCGGCCAACTCTTTCCATATGGCTGTTGAAAAGCCCGTCTGTTCTTTCACTACTTTTTTAACAAAAGAAGTTGGACAGTTTTCTCGTAAGTATTGCTCAGCGCTATTTCTCAACAGAATGGTCTCTTCATCCAGGCTAAAATCCATTTTATTCACCCCTCTGTCTTTTAAAATCGCCTAAAATCAAGCTTATTTTCGTGGTAATCCCAAACCCCTGAGGGCAACTATATTTTTCAAGACCTCTACTGAACCACCTTGCAAAGTATAACTTGGCGCCCAAAGGTAACAGGAAGCCAAATCTCCTCCGAATGGAGACCATTTGACCCCCTGCCTAATCTGGCTTATTGGACCCATCACCTTTGTTGCAACGTCATTAAGCCGCTGTTCATATTGAGTGCAAAATGCCTTAGTGAGAGCCGCCTGACTTGTGGGTTTTTTGCCTTGATCGACCACCCAGGCTGTATAATAACAAAGAAGTCTGCCTATGTTGTACTCGATCTCTAATTGCGCCACCTGATCTCTCACCCAGGAATAGAATCCTCTACTGTCTTTGTCCATCTTCTTTACATAGCTTATTAGATGTTCATAAAGAGGATAATTCTGCATCAGTCTTTCTATTCCGGCACGTTCATAATCCATCTGGGCCATAATCTGTTTAAAGCCCTCGTTTTCCTGCCCAACCAGATATTTCTTGTGTATTTTGACATCATCAAGAAACACCTCATTAAAGCTGTGCGTACCAGCCATATTTATGAGTGGTCTAACGGTAACCCCCGGAGACTTCATATCAAGAATAAACTCGCTGCAGGAAAGATGCCCGCGCACCGAGCTATCAAGATTGGTTCTGGCCAGCAACCACCCATAATCGGCTAAATGACCTCCTGTTGTCCATACCTTCTGGCCATTAATAATGTAGTAATCGCCATCTCTTACAGCCTTTGCAGATACTGCGGCCAGGTCAGAGCCGGCATTGGGTTCACTAAAAAGAAGGCAAAACTGCATACCCTCATCCGCTCTAACAATGCTTGGTAGAAAAAACTCTTTTTGCCAGTCTGATCCGAAGCTCGTGAGGGCGGGCCCGACCTGGCGGTCCGCTAAGAAATGATAACCAATTGGGGCCTTAACTTTCATAAGCTCTTCGATCAATATCAATTTTTCAACATAACTGCGTCCTTGACCCCCATACTGCTTGGGCCAGGTTAAACCAATCCAACCCTTTTGCGCCAGCTTACGAGAGAATTCTTGGGAAGGTTCTCCAACGAGTTCCGCAATATCAACAGAAAATGCTCCCGCCTCGAGTTCGGCTTTAAGAAAATCACGAATTTCCTGACGAAATTCATCCTGTTCCTTGGTAAAGGTAAATCTCATTCTTCAATCTCCTTCCAAAATAGCAACTATTCAGCCACCAGGGCACCAAGATTACAAGATTATTCCTTTAATCTACCATTCTTCTTGCAATACTTTGTACCTGCCCGGCATTGCTCTCGCGCAGGCGAGGCGGGCGGGTCTGCGGATATCGGCCCGCCCTGGCGCGGTAGCTTCGGAGAATTCTCAGCTTCCTGAGAGCCAGGTCTGGGCCAGGGCGAAAATCTGCGTCCTAATTTCAATCTATCAATACTCGTCACTAAAGTGGGGTGTCCGTTTTTCTCTCACAGCGTCAATACCCTCCCTTACGTCACCACTCATAAAACATATCGCTTGATATGTTGCCTCCCTGTGCAGGGTATCAGTGAGATTACTCTTCATGGCAGTGGGGATGGATTCTTTCAGCATCCTGATAGGCAAAACAGGCATCTCCGAGATTTTTCTGGCCAATTCCATCACACTGTTCATCAGTTCCTCCAGGGGCGTAACATGATTTATTAATCCAATTCGATAGGCCTCATCAGCCGTTATGATATCGCCCGTCATTAGCAATTCAAAGGTACGGGCTTCTCCTATAATCCTTGTGAGAAAATATTCGGCTCCCATACCAGGATGAAGACCAATTTTTGTAAAAGTAAACCCCATTTTACTATTGCTTGCCGCAAGCCTTATATCGCACGCCAGGGGCAAGCAAGCCCCGGCACCGATTGCATGTCCATTTATGGCCGCTATTGTGGGAATTTCTAAATCCCTAATGCTGAGAAAAGATTTGTAAAAAGAAAAAATCTCTTTTTTCCTAATAGCTGGGTTTGCTCCAATATCCTCTGACATCATTTGCAGGTTACCCCCGGCGCTAAAGGCCCTTCCTGCACCTGTAACAATTACAACCTTTGGCTCGGGATCGGCCTTTATCTCTTTGATCGCTTCACGGAAATCTTTCGCCATGATGTCATTCATCGCATTAAGTTGTTCTGGCTGGTTCAAAGTTAATGTACAAATCCTATCTCTTGTCTCCCTCATTACGGTCAGGCTGCTCATATAGATACCTCCTTGGTATTAGATTTACTACGCAGAGCATAATATCATTTGCACTGAATTATGCCAATATTAGAGCATAGCGCCGGCGGGCTTGATACTGGACGTCGGATTCTGGATGTGCGAATCCACAGAATGATTTCCAAGTACTTCTCCAACAGGATAGGTCATTGCGAGGCCTTCGTTCCTCAGGATAAACCCATCGAAGCAATCTTGAATACCTCAAGAATCTATAGTCCGAAATGGTATCATAAAAATGTCGCCGGTTTTTATTGAGCTTTCTTGATCCAATCCTCCGCCTGAGACATGTCCTGATCATCAATATTTAATAAAATCTCTCCGATATACCTTCGCGTCCAACCATCAAATTCTTTTAACTTACTATCAGCCTTACATCCATACAATGACTCTAGATCAATGTCCTTTTCATCGTTCATCACCTTTACCCTTGGAATACCTATTTTGTCCAAATCCATCAAAGAGGGAAGAAATCGAGCACGTTCTAAGGCCCTAAGATCTTTGTCATAATGACCCTCTGCTTTCCCATATTGTCCAATTTCAACATAGGTCTTAGGTAAGAAATTTTGTACAGATCCCCATCCTGATAGATGGTCTTTCCCCTACAATTCTTTCTTTAGCTCCATCCCTACTGTTGTTACCCATAAAAAAGAGCCCATGTCTTTGCTATTTACGGTTCACTGCAAAAAGACAGGCTCTCAAGGTATTCGCTCATGGCAGGGCCAGGGTTAGATTGTTATTCTGCAGATACCACCTTACACTTCAATATGATTTCCTCCTTTATTTCCTTTAGGTTTGTGTATGCTTCAATCTCTTCACTATCTCTGTGTTAGATAATTCTTTGTATCTTCCAACGTCCTTTCTATAGTTGGCGGATAAATTAGGAGAAATAAATCAATGGTGCCAAACTCTTTATTCCAGATTCACCTTCAATCCCTTTTCCCTGAGATACTGCTTCACCTCTCTGATGCTCAAAAGGCGGTAGTGAAAAACAGAAGCGGCCAGCAAGATCTGTGCTCCCCCCAAAAGTACCCCATCATAGAAATGTTCCAACTTCCCGGCACCACCTGAAGCCACTACTGGTAGATCAACTGCATCTGAAATGGCCTTTGTAAATTCCAGGTCATAGCCTGCCTGGGTTCCATCTCCATCCATGCTGGTGGGAAGGATCACACCTGCACCCAGCTCCTGGCACCTTTTGGCCCATTCAATCGCATCTCGACCTACCGGTTTTGTACCACCTGAAACCACTAACTCAAAACCAGATGGCACCTCTCTATTCCTTCTCGCATCTATAGCCACAGTTATCTTATCCATGCCGAATCTTTTCGCTGCATCCCTGACCAAATCAGGATTTTTTACCGCCCCACTGTTCATAGAAATCTTATCCGCCCCTGCCTCCAGGGCCAGATCAATATCCTCTAGAGTAGATATCCCTCCTCCTAAGGTAAGAGGAATATCAATAACCGATGAGACATTCCTCACCCATTCCAGCCGGGTTTTTCGGTTCTCCAACGTGGCCGCTATATCCAACATGGCTATCTCATCGGCTCCCTCCCTTTGATACAGCGCTGCATTCTCCACGGGATCGCCAGCATCCTTCAGGTCAACAAAATGGATCCCCTTGACCACCCTACCCTCTTTCATATCAAGACACGGCATTATCTTAATTGTCTCCACAGGTACTCCTTTCTCTGGTTTAACAACAATTTCTCAATCCTGAGACTTCCTAATCACATTTTCATCCTCCCCTTTGAAAAGGGTGCTCGCCAGTCAGGCCTCTTTCTCATTAATGGGCGAGTAACTTCAACTAAAAGGTTAAAGAATTAGTGCAAGCGCTCTATTATGATATCTAAAATCCTGCGGATGGGCTCTGCTGCTCCCCAGAGGAGCTGGTCTCCCACAGTGAAGGCGGCCACATATTCAGGACCCATAAGCATCTTCCGGAGTCTGCCCACGGGGATGCTCAGTGTCCCGTTCACCATTGCTGGGGTTAAACATTGAAGGGTGGACTCCATATCGTTAGGCACCAATTTCACCCACTGGTTGCCCTCTTCAATCATGCCCGCGACCTCATCAATTGGCATATCCTTGTCGAGCTTGATGGTCAGGGCCTGGCTGTGGCATCGCATGGCACCCACGCGAACGCACAGGCCATCTACGGGAATCGGTTTCTTTGTCCGCAAGATCTTGTTCGTTTCCACAGATCCTTTCCATTCCTCCCTGGTCTGTCCAGATTCCATAGGCGAGTCGATCCATGGAATCACGCTGCCAGCAAGGGGAACCGTAAAATTCTGAGTGGGGAAGGTGTCACTTCTCAGCTCCCTTGTGACGACCTCATCAATAGCAATGGCCGTGGATGCAGGATCATCAAGCAAGGTCCTGGAGGCGTCACCGAGGATTGCCATTTGCTCAATCAGCTCCTTCATATGCTTGGCCCCTGCACCCGATGCTGCCTGGTAGGTCATGGAAGAGATCCATTCAATATGGCCGGAATCAAAGAGACCTGAAAGGGCCATGAGCATTAAAGTGACGGTGCAGTTGCCGCCCACATAGGTCTTGATACCTGATGATAGTCCAGAGTCGATCACAGCTCTGTTTACGGGATCCAGTACAATAATGCTGTCATCTTTCATACGGAGGGCAGATGCGGAGTCTATCCAGTAGCCATTCCATCCGTTTTTGCGCACTTCAGGGTATACCTTCTTGGTGTAATCGCCCCCCTGGCAGGTCACAATAATATCCATCGACGAGAGGAGCTCGATGTCAAAGGCATCCTTTAACGGAGGAATATCGAGATCCACATCAGGAGCCTTTCCACCCACGTTTGAGGTGGTAAAAAAGATCGGCCCAAAGCCTTTGAAGGCCTGTTCTTCCAGCATACGGCCCATGAGAACCGATCCAACCATGCCCCGCCATCCGACAAAGCCGATTCGCAACATGACGCCCTCCATAATGTTCGATCTTTTAAAAATTTTGTATGATAGACCTAATTTATCCTAGTCTCAAGGAAAAAATTCACATTTCCACCATCTCCCCAAGGGCCTTGGAGATCGATTCGTGGACCACCACATCCGCCATAGAGTCAAGGGGTGTTTCATCGCGGTTGATGATCATCAGTTTTGCCCCCCTTTCAACAGCGTGGGCCGGCACAGAAGCGGCAGGGTAGACCACGAGCGAAGAACCCAGTGCAATGCAGAGATCACACTCCCTGGCATGGGTAAGCGCTTGTGTCATCTTGTCTTGAGGCATAGCCTGGCCGAAGGAGATGGTATCCGGTTTTAGAATACCGGAGCATTCATCACAGTAGGGCACCTTCACACCTGAGCTTATCCGCGCTTCGATGTCATCCCTGTCGTAGGTTTTCCCACAGCTCAGACAGGAAACCGAAAAGGCGGTGCCATGAATCTCAATGATCTTATCAGCCGTGTTTCCCGCCCTGTGGTGAAGCCGGTCGATGTTCTGGGTGACAATGGCAATCAACTTTCCCGCATCTTCCAGGGTCTTGATCGCCAGGTGCGCGCGGTTCGGGACAGCTTCTTTCATTACCTGGTAGAACTCCGTGCTCATTTGCCAGTATTTCGCCCTTGCCCTCTCATCCGATATAATTTTGTCAAAATAAAAATCTGATGGATCATACTTGCTCCAAACGCCTCCTGGGCTCCTAAAATCGGAAATACCCGATTCTGTGCTCACTCCGGCCCCTGAGAACACCAGGATCCTTTCAGCTTCTCTTATCAGCTCTGTGCCTTTGGCGATCAAGGGATCCATACGCTCTCTTCCCCCTAATTATTGCTAACGTTATAGACTCGTGGTCGAGGTTTCCTAACCCAAAAAACAAGGCCAATCCCGTGCCGCTATTCCTCATTTACGTGAGGTACGTGTCAAACATCTATATCACGTAAAGGTTATAGGAAAAGGCTTCTTCGTGCAACTTATAAAGGGCGCTATAGAACATTAGCCAGCAAAAACACTGGCACTGTTCAAAAGGTAGATGTATAAAGAAAAGACCCATTTCTCCTATCAAAACATTCTCCCAAACTTACATGCAGCCCAAACCGCACCAAATCCGCCCAGCCCCAGGACGCTGTATGCCCATCCCCATGTGGTGTAATGTATCTGCCCTGAAGCAATAGGGTTCGTCCAATCCAGGACAGCACCGAAGACGATAGGCGATATGGCCCCAGCCCCGAACCCTAAAAAAGACCTCAGCCCAAAAGCGGCGCCCAAATAAGGTGCCTCGACAACCTCGGTCAGTGCTGCCGAGAGGACAGGAGAGTCTCCCAGCGCCGAAAATGCGTAGATGAGCCCTATTCCAATGACCAAAACGAGGGGCCATCCTATCGACCACCCAAACACAAACGAGCAGACCACACTGATGCTTGAGAGCATGACAATGACACGGGCGCGCCCAAGCCGATCGGATAGCCCTCCCATTGAGAACGATGCAAATAGACCTGTGAAATGAAATGACGCTGTGATATAGGCACCAAGGCCCGCGGCCCTCAATCCCTGTGCTCCTCCAATGGCCAAACAGGTGGAAAGGAAAGCCGGAGTCCAGGACCACATTCCAAGAAGCTCCCAGGAATGAGATGTATACCCCGTGATCAATAACATGGCAGGCTTGTTTGCAAGCACCTCTTTTGTGAACCTTTGTCCTTCTTGACGCTTTACTACAGAGACCCGAGTTCTGAGCAGGGTGATCCATGCCAAGATCGACCCAATAAGTGGCCCAAGGCATGTCAGAAAAAATGAGAGCTTATACCCCCCAATGGGTAACACGATCCCACTTACTATCAGAGAGAGCGCATAGCCCAGAGATAGGCTTGCTATGAAAAATCCCACGGCTATTCCCCTGCGCTGGGGAGGATAGTGGTCGGCAAGTATCATGAGCGCCGTCGTATAGGTACCCCCTAGAGAAATGGCAACAAGCGCATAAAGGATAAGGGCCGAAAGGTAGCCACGGGCCAATAAGGCAAAACCCAGGGAAAAAAGAGCCCCTGCAGACGTTGAGCAGAGGTAAAGAGGTTTGGGACCAGTTCTATCTGCCAGGATGGAAAATATGACCAATGAGGTCGCATACCCTATATGATATGCGCTGGCAATCGATCCTGCTGCCGTTGCCGACATTGCCCATTCCTTTTGAAGAATGGGCAGTGCTGCCGCATATGTCATAAACACCAGTCCGGTAAAGACCCTTGAAGAGCACAGTCCAGTAAGCCACCAGTCTAATTTCATCTTTTTTGTCTATCTTGCCACCTTTTAGGGATCGGGCTCAGATATCGGATCTGGCCATGCTTACCGTGGCCTGCAAACGGAGGAAAATTGTTGTGGGATAGCGACACGCCGAGTGAAGAAAAAAACATCATAAACCAGCCCGTATTAGCAGGGATAAAAGCTTATCCCACAGGACAGGCGAAAAATGGGAAGTCATGCAAAGCTCTCCCTGCTGCATGGTATAAGCATCTTGAGGAGACCTATGGAAGAATTACCTTTCTTATCCTGTGGTTATCACGATCGGCCACTATGAGGNTGCCGCTTCTGNCAAAGGCGATAGCCCTTGGGCTGTTGAACTGGGCAACCTTGCCAGGACCATCAGCAAATCCCAGCTTTCCCGGGATTCCGGCAATCGTTTTTACCATCCCGTCAGGTGTTATCATGCGTATGCAGTGGTTTCCGGAGTCTGACACATAGATATTTCGCTTTGGGTCCACTGCCAGGGCCATGGCTGAGTTAAACTCCGCCTCCTTCACAGACCCATCCTTGAACCCGGGCTTTCCGGTTCCTGTAACCGTTGATACCACACTATCCGGCGAAATCCTACGAATTACACTGTTTCCCGGTCCATGTATGGCACTTCCATCAGCCACATATATGCGCTACCATCGGGTGCAAGAGCGACCCCACAAGGCATATTAAATTCTGTATCAACCCCACCGACTACATTGCGCCCGGTGCCAAAATCAAATACATTCATGGAAGAAAAGATGGTGGGGTGGGCAGGACCTATCAGCAAACGAAGCCTGAGGCTACAAGGCCCACAATTCCAATATGGTATTCAGGGGCGTTCCTCTGTTTTCACCCTCTGGTTAGGGGGTTCTTTTTCAAAGAGATGGATCTTATCCATATACACGGCCAGTTCGATTTCCTCATGAAGTCTGGCCTGTGTCCGGGCATCAACCCGGGCTATCAGGCTATGTTCTCCGGCGCTCACATCGAGCTGAACCTCCGAGCCCAGGATCTCTATAACCTCAACAACCGCCTTGAGGGAACCGGTGAAGACACCCTTTTCAGCAAAGGATTTATCCTCCATGTGTTCAGGCCGGATACCAAGAATCACCTCCTGGTCTTTCTTACCTTCGAGATACTTCTCTTTTTCTGAAGGAATCTGCAGCTCAAAGCTCCCTGCATCAACATAGAGCCTCGATTCCTTTGCCTTGATCCTTGCTGGGCTGAAGTTCATACCTGGGCTACCTATGAACCCCGCCACAAACATGTTCACAGGATACTCGTAAATCTCCATAGGGGATGCCACTTGATGTATTTCTCCGTCCTTCATGATGACGATCTGGGTCCCCATGGTCATGGCCTCTACCTGATCGTGGGTCACATAGATCATGGTGGTGTTCAGTTGATAGTGAAGCTTTGAAAGCTCTGCCCGCATCTGCACGCGAAGCTTGGCATCGAGGTTGCTCAATGGTTCATCGAAAAGGAAAACCGCTGGCTTTCGAACGATAGCCCGTCCTACAGCCACCCTCTGACGCTGCCCCCCGGATAATTCCCTGGGCTTCCGTTCAAGGAGTTCTTGGATCCCCAAGATCTCCGCCGCCTCTTTGACCCTCTGCTCGATATCGGACTTGGGGTGCTTTCTGAGCTTCAGGCCGAAGGCCATATTCTGATACACACTCATATGGGGGTACAGGGCATAGTCCTGAAAGACCATCGCGATATCTCGATCCCTGGGGGGCATGTCATTGACCAGCTCGTCTCCTATGTAGATCTGGCCCGAGGTCATCTCCTCCAATCCCGCGATACATCTCAGGGTTGTTGACTTGCCACACCCCGAGGGCCCGAGCAGCACCACAAACTCCTTATCATCCACCTCCAGGTTGAAGTCCTTCACGGCTTCCACCTTGCCGAAATTCTTGGAAACAGCCTCTAAGGTTACTTTAGCCATCCAGTCCTCCTCCACGATAGAATTGGCTTATTGTCCGTTAAAGATGGCCATTTGCACTGGACTCTGCCCAATAATAGTCTCTTTGGAGCAATCTACCTAAGCATCCCTCCCGTCAATCCAGCTATATAGTAATCCATGAGAAAAGCGAAAAAGACCACAACCGGTACAGACGCCAGGAGTGACGCCCCCATCAGCTCCCCCCAGAAATAGACGTCCCCCCTTATAAGGGTGGTGTATATCCCGGCGGTCAATACCTGCTGGTCACCTCTGTAAATGTAGGCCAGAGGGTAAAGAAACTGGGCCCATGAAACGGTAAATGCGAACATCGTGGCTGCTATCAGTCCCGGGGCAGCTACGGGTAAAAAGACCTTCCAGAGCATCTGGATATACGAGGCCCCATCCACAAATGCCGCCTCATCCAGCGCCCTTGGTATGGCAGAGAAGAACCCTATGAGTATCCAGGTACAGAAAGGTGCGGTAAATGTTGGATAAAGAAACAGAAGAGCCCACTTTGTGTTCAGAAGGCCCAGGCTACCAACAATCTTGAAGAAAGGGATGAATAGAAGTGTAGGGGGAACCAGGTAGGTACAAAAGACCCCCACACCAAAGTATTGCGATGCAAAAAATCGCAGTCGCGAAATGGCATACGCGGCCAGGATGCTGATAACCATGGTCAGGAACGTCACGAGAGCTGCTATGATAAGCGAATTCTTAACCCACTTAAGGAACTCCGTTCCAAATAAGATCTTTTTGTAATGGGCGAGCGTTGGTTTCGACTGGATAATCAAAGGGATCCCCTTGAGGCTCGTGATCTCTGTGTCCGTCTTAAAGGAGGTGATAAGCATCCAGTACAGGGGAAACAGAAAAAAGACCAGGAAAGGGATGAGGACAAAGTACGAGACCGTCATTTTCATTTTTTTCCGTTTAGCCAGCGAACTGATCATTCCTCACCTCGGGCAATATTGCGTAAGATAAAGAAGGCTGCAATGCCTAGAACTGGAAACATGAACAGGGCAATGGCCGCCCCACGGGGCAAATGACCGGTCTCGATGCCGATGTTGAAGGCGTAGGTCCCAAAGAGGTGCGTGGTATATCGAGGCCCCCCCCGCGTCAGGATCCGCACAATGTCAAAATTTGCAAAGGTGACGATGGTGGAGAACATCACCGTTATGGCAATTAGTTTTCTCAGCATCGGAAAGGTAACATAACGGAACCTCTGGGTGGCTCCAGCCCCATCGATTTCAGCAGCCTCATAGAGGCTCTGCGGAATGGATTTCAGGCCCGCAAGATACATAATCATGAAGAAAGGGGTCCCAAACCAGATATTCGTCACAATCGTAGATACCCGCGCCCAGGTAGGATCGCTCAGCCAGGGCTTCCCTGTAATACCACACTGAACTAAAACCCAGTTGACGGCACTGTGAGTGGGTTCGAAGATCCACCACCAGCCCAACGAGCTCAGGGCCAGTGGCATGACCCACGGGATCAGCGAGACCCCCCGCCATACCCGCTGCCCCCTGAAGGGC
>JGI24422J19971_10000083_pt1 | contig 41282 bp, 40 predicted proteins | sample DeeMarSWOR152_54_FD_19971 | JGI IMG/M metagenome (IMG submission 19971) | reverse complement strand
CTCTCTCCTACCTTCGTAATCGTTATGACAATCTTCATAGACATAACAGGATTTGGAATGATTATTCCTCTTCTGCCATTCTATGCAGAAACCTTCCAAGCAGGATCCACTGCACTAGGAATTCTGGTGGCCTCATTTGCAGTAATGCAATTCATCTTCTCGCCCATTCTCGGTAGGATATCAGACAGCGTGGGAAGAAGACCTGTTCTTCTACTGTCAATCCTGATCTCCAGTGTAAGTTTCACTCTCTTTACGATAGCGAACTCTTTCTTAATGCTCCTTCTCTCAAGGATTATCTCCGGAATGGCTACCGAGACTGCGGTAGCACAAGCATACATTTCTGACATAACCAGCAAAAAGGAAAGAGCAACTGGGATAGGTAGAGTAGCTGCAGCTCACGGGGTTGGCTTCATAATTGGCCCTGCAATAGGGGGATTATTGAGTGTTCATGGCTTCTGGGCGCCTGGATTAGCTGCTGTCATCTTGACATCAGTAAACCTTCTTTTTGTATTCCTTTTCCTTCCTGAGTCAATGACTCATGCAAGTTCTCGTATGAGAATAACGACGAACTTTGTAGGTGGGTATCTGCGCAAGTTGACAGATGCTTTAACCAAGCCTTTGATAGGCTCTGTTCTTGTAGTTTTCTTCATCACATTTCTTGCTTTTTCAGCTATACCCGTTATCCTGCCTTTGCTTGGCATATCCTTTTTTGGTATAAGCGAAGTGGAAATGTCCTATGTTTTCATGTATATTGGATTAATCCAAGTCATTCTACAAGGATTCGTTATTGGAAGACTTACTGAGAAGTTCGGCGATGAAAAACTCATTGTGCTTGGCCCTGTGTTGATGATTGTGGGAATGTTTCTTATGCCCTTGATTCCGAATATTGTAGCCTTTCTAGTCTTGATTGCACTGATAGCAAGTGGTAGCGGAATAATGAGAACGGTTGTCCCCAGTTTTGTTTCAAAAAGATCACCAGTAAATGAGCAAGGAAGCATGTTAGGAGTTACTCAGGCTGCGTCGAGCATCGCACGGGTTCCAGGACCCCTAATTGGAGGTTCTGTTTTTGAGTTTGCTGGAGTGGCTGCTCCTTTTTTCTTAGGTGTAGCTATGCTAGTAGTTGCGTTTGGTCTAGCTGTCAAGGTTCTTATGCAAAAAATACCTTAGTGCCCTTGCGGACGCTATCATTTAGAGTTTTGCCATTAACAACTTCATAGCATTTGAACCCTCCTCCACAGAGGAGATGCCCTCCGCAAACTCCTCTTTTTTTCTAGGTTAGACCATTTTACGGTTTGTTTGCCATCCATTCCATTTTACTATGTCTTTCAACTCTCTCTTCGGGACGTGCAATACGTTCTTATTGTCAAGCCAATATTTGATGTCTCCATTCTTCACTTTCTCAACAATTGGGTTTTCTGCTGGATATCCAAGAGCGACCGCCAGAACTATCTCAAGATCCTCTGGAACATTTAAGATTCTACGCAACTCTGCTCTGTTGATTGCACCTAATATGCAGGAGCCTAAGCCGTGGTCGTAGGCAACCATGGAAATACTCATTGCTGCTATGCCTACGTCATGACCTGGGTTCTGGCGAATTTTTGTGTCCAATAGGATTATTATGTAAGCCCTCGTCATCTCTTCCCTACTTGGTGCATAATCTGGGAGATATCCTGCCCAACTGGTTCTCCTGAATACTTCCGTCAATAATTTCTCATCATTGACAATAACAAACTTCAACGGCTGCCGATTCATCCCTGATGGTGAAAGCCTAGCTGCATCNACACATCTAANCAAGACATCNTTAGGAACTGACTCTTTCGTGTATTTTCTAATCGTCCTTCGCTTTGCTATTTTCTCGTAGATCATTATCTCANATCCCACTGNAGAAACCTTANAGCTGGTCCTCTTAAAACTTAGGGTCGTATGCACTCGCACTTATAAACCCCCAAAAGCTAAACTGTGAAAGGGGGTTTCCTTTGGTCAAAGCGTTATATTTGGAGGATAGTTACCTCAGAGAATGCGACGCCAATGTGGTTTCAGTNAAAGATGGAAAGTACGTAATTCTGGATCAGACAATNTTCTATCCCAAGGGAGGCGGTCAACCGGGGGACACTGGCAAAATCATGAAAGACCATGAAACATACAATGTTGTTTACGTTGGCAAGTTCTCTGGGGAGATTTCACATGAGGTTGATCGAGCTGGCTTAGAAGTAGGTGACAAGGTTCATTGTGTCTTAAATTGGGAAAGAAGATATAAGCTTATGCGAAGCCACACTGCTGCTCACGTATTCGCCTCACTCCTATGCATAGGCACAGGAGCACTCATCACTGGCAACCAACTTGAAGAAGACAAGGTTCGTTTTGATTTTAGCCTAGAAAAATATGACCGCGAAATACTCAACATCTACATAAATGAGACGAATGACTTACTCAGAAAAGATCTCCCTGTAAAATGGTATGAGCTACCCAAAGAAGAAGCCTTGAAGATTCCAGGCGTAATAAAAATGGCGAAGGCCCTCCCTCCAGACATACCGAATCTCCGAATTGTAGAGGTTGTCGGTGTAGACAAACAAGCAGATGGGGGAACACACGTCAAAAACCTGAACGAAATTGGACAAATAAAACTACTCAAGACTGAAAACAAAGGGAAAAATAACCGGCGAGTCTACTTCAAACTTGAAAAAGTTAAAATCTAATCTTGCAAACAACCTGAGTTTTAGGTGTCACTTGCAGCTCACCTTTCGGTCCCGTCGTTACAACCTTGTATCGAGTTGATGATGCGATCAAACTTTCGCCTTCCCAGACAACGTCTCTGTGAAATACCCCAATGTGCTCCTCTGCTATAAGTTTCCAAATCAGAAATTTCTTTGCCCGTCTTGTTACTGACTTGAAAACTTCCTACCATAATCCGAAATGGAACGTTCCATCCATTTGTCTGAACTCAGTTCAATAACGATCTTCTTTGCCTCTAGGATCCCTTCAAATCTATCTGAACCCATTAGGACCACCTATTGCTTTTTTGACGCATACCATTCAATGTAAAGTCTCCAGATGCCCTTATTGTGTATTTCTAAGCGTTAAGAGTGCTCGCGCATAGAGGATGCTTCACGCAACAACACAAGCTCATAGCCGCGCGCGCATGTATGAGAAAATAGTTCAAAGGTTATGAGCATCATGATTATCATAGATATGATTCTCCATCCTCAGGCGAGGACTTTTAGGCTATATTGATAATCAAAATGGATTTGACTTTTTCGGAGGCTTTACAGAGATTAAGAGTGTTTTGCCAGCTTTATCATGGATTCTTTTGGACTTATCGGAAGTTTAGGGTTCTTTGTCTCATCAGTTTCATACAATAAGTAAACTACGCCAAATGCCAAAATCATTCCACCAAAGACTAACATTAGGGTGCCCCAAAACTCTCTGTATGGATACTCACGCCAGGGTTTTGAGAAATCCTGAAAGAAATAACAGAATAGGGCCCCATTTATGAGCAAAAGCCCCAAAACTGCACAGAGATAAGCCACTCCTAAGTGAGTGAGTTTCATAGAGAAGGACTACGTGAGAACACTATTAACAATTGCGCTAACGAATAAGGGGGGATTCAAGAGAGCACCCTTAGGCCAGCCTTATCATGAATTATTCTGTTTTTCTTTCGAAGATGAGTTCAAAGTAGTTTGGAATGCCTCCTCCAGTAGCTGAAACTGCTGGAGAGAATATCTGAACCAGTCTCCATCCCTCTTTCGCATATTCTCCAATCAATCTATGATGATCCATTTTGGTTTTCTGGTGAATATACCCCCTAAATCAACCTTCACAAATTTATACTCATACATGACATGTTCACTTCCATGAATGATAAATGCTCGAAGAATATATATGTAGTTACACCTCTCACTTTTTTCTGGAAGAGTTTTACATCATCTAAACACCTAATAGAGAAGACATTCTATATTTTCATGGAAGCTGAGGAATAGGGTTGAGAGACATTATGGCTCTAATCATTGGAATCATTCTTATGATAATCTTTTATTTCTCACAGTTCGTTATTTTTCTGCCTTTCATACTCTGGGTTGGAGGATTCGTAGCAGGCTCAGTTGTAGGATACCTTATGAAGGATTGGTTTAGAGGAATCGTTGGTGCCTTAGTAACTACGTTGTTGGGCTCATCAATCAGTGGTGGCCTGTTTTTCGCCTATCAACTTCCGCATGTTGTAGGTATGGGCTTGGCCTCTGGATTTGCAGCATACTTCTATGCATATATTCCCATATATGCTGCCATCGGCGGCATTTCAGGCGTTCTCATCGCCAAAAGACAACAATCTGGCTGATTGAAACCTATTAGTTCAATAGAGAACTTTCAGGCCTTATTTTCTTCTGATTGATTTAAGCATAAACAAACCTGTGCCGATCCAGATCAGTATCGATAATCCAACCAGCACCCATGATTTGATCAGGTATCTATAGATGAACACGTCAACTTCACTTACACCAGAAAGGGCGAGAAATGGGCCTGGTCCTCTGGGGCATGGGAATAAGGAACCCCTGGGGCTCGACGTCCATGCATAATAGCCGCGCGGATATTCAATTATATGTCGCGCAATGGTGTGAGCCCTCACAGTATACAACGACAGAAATGATGAAAAAAACATCAGCGCAGTCATGATAACAAATGATTGGTACGCACGCATACATAACACCCAACATAAACGAGATTTGACCAATATTTAATGCTATGGTTTAGAACAGAATGGTGGAAAGAACAAAAAAGGGGATTTAGGAAAGCACCTTAAGACTGGCTTTATCATAGATCTCGTTCATTTTGTGCCTGCAGCAATCTTATTAATTCATTAGCAATTTATGTTTGCAAAGGGAAAAGCTATGGTGGATAACGATAAAGAAGCTATAGAAAAAGTAATTGTAGAGGCTTATATTAATGGTATTCATAGAACACAGGATGAGAGTAAAATAAAGAGTGGATTCCATCAAGATTTTGCGATGCTTGTTCTCAATAATAACAACATTGAAAAAGTAAATGTAAGTGACTGGCTGGATAGAATCGAAAAAATGAAAAAAGACAATCCTGAACTATGGCAATCCAAAACATCTTACGACTTTCAACTAATAGATATCACTAAACATGCTGCAATGGCTAAACTTAACGTCTACAAAGGAACAACCCATTTCTCTACAGATTATATGTTACTCTACAAATTTGATGAAGGATGGAAAATAGTATCTAAGATATTCACCATTCCATAGAAAAAAAAGGGAACTTAGTAGAGCACTCTTAAGCCAGCTTTTTCATAGATCTCTTTACTTTCTCTTTCTGAAGAGTTTAAGCCCATCCATCTCTGTTACATATTGAAAGCCAGATTCTATGAGTTCCTGGGCCTCATCCACAGTTTTAGCAGCCCTACAGATCCATTCATCCTCACTGAAGTTTACCAGATGAGTGTAGATTATGGTGTGCTCTATGTTCTTATGGCCCAGCATCCTCTTAACCAGGAGAATATCCTTAGTTTTATGATACAGCATGGTAACATAGAAGTGTCTTAGATCATACAGCCTAATCAGTTTCAGTTCTGGCTCCTGTAGTTTCTCTGCTACAGCATTTCGGAGATATACCCAATCATCCTCCAGAAGTTTAGCGATCTTCTAGGGCTCCTGATTCTTCCTACTGGCAAAAAGCCTCTCTTCCAGCCATAAGAACTTCTTAGAGATGTAGTTCTTTATCAGGGCCACTGTAGAGGCTGGTAGTTTCACTGCTCGGCCAGAGCCTCCCTTAGCAGTAGTGGGATGAACTACTCCATTCTCCACATCAACATCCTTAACCCTTAATCTGGCCACTTCTATAGGCCTTGAACCAGCATCTCTCATTATCGAATAGAAAGCAGCTCCTTTCATTTTGCTATGGCTGATAATCTTGTTTATGTTCTCTCTGGTAGGTACTCTGTTTACTCTCTCTTCTTTCTAATAGAAGGGCTTACTCAGTCCAGGCAATAGTACTCAGCATAATGCTTGTAGGAATCTACTAAGTTTCCTTTGAAATTGCTACTACACTCTTTCTCTGCTATGTACCTATTCACTGATTCAGGCTTGTCCAGATTCACAGATCTGGTCAGTGATCTCAACCTCTTCCCTACAGATCTAATAGTGCTCTCTTTTCTCCCCTTACTCTTCAGATCCATAAGCACATTCAGAATCTTTCCCTGTTCAGAAGTGGTGCGAGGGGGGAGTTTTGCACTCCCTAAGCCTCTTCCTCCAGGGGAGCCCCCCTCAATCCAGAGGGTTCTCCTGTAGTGCGGAGGGTGGGACTTGAACCCACGAAGGCCTTCGCCAGAGGATCTCTCACAGTTGACGTCTTAAGTCCTCCCCCTTTTCCTAGAGGGCTCATTATGACCCGACTAATTAGACCTGGCTCGGGTACCCCCGCCACATCCATTCAATTTGCACGTTTCAACTATAAATATTGCTTTCTTGTTGCTAAAGTTCTCAAGATTTTTAAGCCTCTGCACAACCTTCATATAAATGACGCTCTGGCTGGGCCCGTAAACAAAGTGAGGTTAAACTTTGTCGGGAAGCGCAGTCAGGATAGCGTAGCAGCCCCCTATAGACTTCTTGTCTGGAGTGAGCTGTTGGTCACGGGTTCAAATCCCGTCGGGCCCGCCATCCCTTTTTGTCTATTTAAGTTGAATTTAGGTTTATTTTTGGCAAAGAGGCTGCCCAAATCTTGCTTACTCTTTGCATTGATTTTCCATTTCGTGACAAGGTCATAGTTGGATGCCACTCCGCGGAACCACACCCACAACGTTCCCTTTTTTATTTATTAAACGATGAAGAAGTAACAAAGCTAATCTTTATGTGTGCACGCATTTTTACACTCTCATAGAATGTTTTCTTTTGAAGAATGTAGTGGTGATTAATGCTTTAATTACGTCAATAATTCCCAGTAGACCAGCTATCATTCCAAATATCCCAAGAATCCATATTACTCCAACTTTCAAATTATGATCTAAATAAGGAAACTCGGGATATAATGGATTTGGTATTTGATTCCACACTCCTTTTTCTATTCCATACCCAACTAATCCACATGAAAACAAGAAAATTGTGACGTGTATTCCTACATATAATAACGTTTCCCCTACCTTATATTTGCTCAACGTCTATACCCATCTAGGTGAATGCCGTTACCATCAATTATGTCTTCTGTTTCAGTTTTTGTGGCTTTTGCAAGAACTTAGATATAACAGAAGCAAATCTAACACTGTGTTTGTTAGATTTTTTCCCCATGCCACCTCAACTGGTAGGAGGTCGTTAACTACACTAATCTCTACAAGTTTTATGTATAGAACTTCTTCAAAGAAAACGCAGACTGCACTGTAAATATAATCTTTATTTTGATTTCATAAATCTAAAATATTAACAAAACAACAAACCCCCTATGTTGCGAGGAATAAATAATGCAAACACGGAAAACATTTGATGTTAGAACAATCGTTGCAATTGTCTCTTTAGGAGCATTGGTGTCAGTCGTTTTGTGGAGTGTTGGATTTGGGCTAGCCTCAACTCAATCTCTGCAAAGTCAAGTGAACGACTTGGTAGCACAGAGAGATGTTCTACAAACTCAAGTAACTAGCCTGCAAAACCAAGCTACATCATTAAACACACAGGTAACCCAGAAACAAACACAAATTGAAAATTTGGAAGCACAATTAACCCAAAAACAAGCAGAAATTGACTACTTCGAGGCGCTGGTGGCACTTTACGACAAATACATTCTAATGCATTTCTGGGAGACATCTGGTCCTGCTGAATAAAGGATCAGTGCCCTCTGTTTTTTTACATCAAGACCACAACATATGCACACACTCTGAGAAACAGCTTCATAACATGTGCACAACAACGCGTGTAAGCAGTGATTAAATCAGAGAAACTACTATTGATAAACCTATGAAAGATGCTCCGACAACTATAAGAATTGTTCCTAGTGCAAATCGTTTTTTACGAGACCTCATAGAATACTCCCCATGTTCCTCAGACCTAGAACGGAGATAAGAACGAGTCTCCATGCGGAGCACAGAAGCCCTCAATAACCCTAGGACACCAATAGTGAACATTAGGCCCCCTTCAATGAACATCAGATCACTCATCACAGTCTTTCTTGATTTTTTCATCAAAAAAGGAACCTTTTGACTAAGGAAGGAAAACCCGAAACTCACTGCAAAGCTGTTGAAAAGAAGTAGAAACATTATGACAATAACAACTTTTACTGCTAATCTGTATCTGAAAATTTGTCTTATTTTCTTCATTGACTGAAAATCACTATTAACATGAAAGGAAATGCTTACGTATATTTTTTGCGCGCAGAGTAACCTACTTATTAGTATTCTTATGTATCTTCAACAATATCAGATTAATGAAATGTGATTTGGTGGATATATGGATGGTGAATTGAATGAGCCACAGTTCCCTAATAAGGGCGTGATGCCTAGAGAGAATGTTGTTTGGGTTAGAAAGAAGGTAACAGGCTTTGAGCTCTAGGTGTAGTCACTGTGGAACACGATTATAATCATCCATCATTCTTGCACTAACTGAGTTCAAGAAGGGATCAAAAAGATGAGTAACTTCACAGTAAATTTAAACGAAAATTTTGATTAACAAGTCTTCTAAATTATCATAACACTTGAATTCAAAGTAAGACCTAATCGTGGAAACAACATGATCTCAAACACTGAAAGAATAACCTTGAAAAGGTTGTTAGTCACAGCTCTTATCATCACTGTTCTTTTTCTCATTATTTCCTACTTCGTGGCAACACTTATCGGCCCACTGATGTTTTTCTCCACAGCTGATGGATTAAAAATAAGTAGTCAGTTCTATCACCCTTCTATCTTGCTTTTTCTCACATTTGGTTTCTCCATTCCAGTTGCCCTCAATGCAGGACAAATCTTTCTTTCTCTTACAGCCCTTTATTCTATTTGTCTCATTGCCGCTTGGAAGTCCAAAGAAAGCTTTCTTAAAATAATCAGAAAAGGGTTCTCACGCCCAATGACCAAGCTGTTCAAGAATTTCTTGTTCATTATGCCCTTACTGACGAGCATGTTACTGACAATGGTTATTGGAATATCCAGCCTTCAAGAAACCGCAGGGGTTCCAACTGGAGAAATACCTCCAGAGGAGAACCCATTCAAAACGCTCCTTGAGCTAACATATGCTCCGATAAGGGAGGAGATAGGCTTCCGCATAAGTCCATTAGCCGTCTTTCTGTTTGTTCACTTATTTTTAATTAGGAAAAAAAGTGGAACTATATCGTCGTTTGGGCAACAAGTAAAACTTGTCCTCTTAGCAATACTCAGTCCTGATAGAGCAAAGAAAATGGTTGGTGTAAAGACTGTAAGTGACTTCGGAGTGAAGGACGGCGTAACAAGAGGTGAATGGATTATGGTAATTTTAACATCTCTCATTTTTGGATTAGCCCACTACATTTCAGGTTTTGGATGGGGGCCTGGAAAGATCACTACTGCATTTATCAATGGTTTAGTCTTTGCCTTAGTGTATCTGATTTATGGTGTTTATGCCCCAATTCTTCTCCACTGGTTCTTCAACTACTATTTACAAGTATACTTCATGGCTGTGGATGTTTATCCAGTCATAACTTCCTTCTATACTCTCATCTTGCTTGTAACATTAACCTTAGGTGTAGCAGGATGGATCATGATTGCGATTCTGGGAATAAGAAAGTTATCAGGGTCATTAACAAGTAAACCTGTATATGCATAATCAAATGCTCAGGTTTATCAATGAAGTTACGTCTTATCTAGCATATTTCTCTCTTTCAAAACTATCTACAAGAGTTGTGATTTCCACAGTCTTCTGATCCCTTTTCCTCATATCTCGCAGAACCACCTTCCCCTCTTGAAGTTCTCCTGGACCCACAATTATGGTGTGCGTAACGTTTCTTCTGTCCGCATCCTGCAGAGCCTTTGAGACTGTTCGTCCCACAACCTCAACCTCAACTGGTATGTTAACGTTCCTCAACATCAACGAAAGTTCCATAGCCTTTGCCCTCATCTCTTCACCGATTGGAATAACCATAACTCGCCTTTCCGCCTTGGTTTTGGTCAAAACCTTCTGTTTTTTCATAGCAAGAACAAGGCGGTCTATCCCATTGGCAACTCCTACGGCTGGGGTGGGTTCGCCGCCAAAAAGCTCTATCAACTTGTCATAGCGTCCTCCACCTCCCACCTCTCTCTCCAGTTCGGGAACATAAGGCTGAAACACCATTCCAGTATAGTACTCGAGACCGCGGGCAAAACCAGCTTCTATCAAAATCTCAAACTTTACACCGCTCTCTTTTACAAGATCAAGAATGTTCTGAAGGTTTTCCACGGCATCCACGGCGCTGTCATAATTACTGACAACACTTTTCGCTTCATTGAGAATCTTTGGAACATCCTTTCCCCTCGTTTCAAGAATTTTTTTTAGGGTCGTCGTGGCGGTTTTTGAACCTCCAGTTTCTTGTGTAACTGTAAGTGCCTTATCCCATCTTTTGTTGTCTAGCAACTGCATGATCTGATTTTGGCGTTCTTCTGCAATGTCTTCTTCTTTTAGGATTCCTCGTAGTATTCCCACATGCCCGATTTTAAACCAATAGTCACGCAGTCCCAGCCTTTTCATTAAGTCGTACGTGAGAATGAGAATTTCAGCGTCTGCTTCTGGCTTGTTAGACCCAATGAGTTCGTAGTTTGACTGCCAGAATTCTCTGTAGCGTAGGTGCTGTGGCTCGTCGTAACGGTAGAGGCTTCCACAACAATAAAGCCTAATAGGCTTTGGCTCATTCATCATTTTTGTTGCAATCAACCTGGCTATGGAAGCGGTGAACTCTGGTCTTAAAGCAATTCTTCGACCACCAAGATCATTGAAGGCATACATACGATTCCTAATTTCTTCTCCTGATTTAGCTGCTAAAAGATCATAGGATTCCACAATTGGAGTAATTACTTCTTCATAACAGTAGAGATGCGCAAGTTCTCTTGTGACTTGTTCTGTATACTTCATTGTCTCTGCTTCTTTTGGCAGAAAATTTCTCATTCCTCGAATTGTTCTGAACTTTGGCATCAAATCACCCTTACTCAATTACTCCTATGGCAAATGCCAACAAACCTATCACCATTCACGCCAACTCAAGTTTTAATTTTTCTCGCATTTTTCCATGAGGCTTCACTTTAAAGTCAGTTGTGAGAGAGAATAATAGACGATTTCTCCTCTTCTATTTATGACTGCGAGTACGAGCTTTTTCTTAAGACTTTGAACATGCTTTAAGGCACGTGCTAATTCCTCTACAGCGACAGGCTGGCCTTCTTGAATTACGAAGATTAAGTGTTTGGCAATCTCTTTTCCGTATTCTCCTCGGTCATATACGCGAAAGTCTATTCCTAACCCAAAGCCTTCTCTTGCCACATACCCTCGACTTCGCAGGTCTCGATAAACCAAGTATTTTACCCATGCATTCTCGTCGACGGATTGGAAACATTGAAGGAGGTTTTGAAAACTCATTTCTTTTCCAGTTTTTTCATCTTTAATTTCAATGATTTCTTTGCTGAGAAGAAACAATGCCTCGTAGAAGGTAAGCAGCAAATTTCCGTTTTCAGATACACCGTAACCTCTTGAGGAAAGCCCTTCGATGTCTTGAAGAGAGGAAACTAAAACTCCATTCTCTTTAAGGACACTCTCTATTTTCATTAGTTCAACGTCACGGTGTACTTCAACCTCTGGTTTCTGTTCACGCAAAGTTGTAACCCTTCTAGCTACTAGCTAACACTCTTATAGACATTTTAGAATTTATATCCTCTCGGTTGAATGGGGAGGTCTTTTCTAAATTTGGTTGTGGACATAATGCCAGTTTCGCAGATTATGGCACTTACATACTTAATTGGTGTAACGTCAAATGCGGGATTAAGCACGTCAACCCCGTGTGGAGCAATTCTTTGTGAACCAAAGTTCGTGATTTCCTCAGGACTCCTTTCTTCAATGGTTGTTTCTTTTGAGGTGTGGGTTAAATCAAAGGTTGAAGTGGGAGCCGCAACATAAAATGGTATGCCATGTTCGTGGGCTAACACTGCGATTGTGTAGGTGCCAATTTTATTTATCACTGCGTCTCGAACTACTCTATCCGCTCCTACGATGACCTTCTTTACTAACCCCTTAGACATAGCATATCCAACTGTGCTGTCGGTTATCAACGTGACTGGGATGCCGTCGCGTTTCAACTCGAAGGCTGTAAGTCGAACTCCCTGCAGTCTTGGTCTGGTTTCGGTTGCGATAACCCTTATTTGTTTGCCTTGTTTCCATGCAGTTCGTATAACGCCGAGTGCCGTTCCATAGTCTACCGTAGCTAAACTACCTGCATTGCAGTGAGTTAGAACAACATCTCCGTCATCGATCAGTTTTGAACCAAACTCTCCAATTCTACAGTTGATCTCCACATCTTCTTCAGCCATCTTTTGCGCTTCTTTAATCACAATTTCAACTAAAGCTTTCACATCGCCTGTAGCTTCTTTAACTTTCTTTAAAACTCGGTCAACAGCCCAAAAAAGATTAACCGCTGTAGGCCTGGTCCTTTTCAACATGTTAGCTGAATTTTCAAGTTCTCTCAATAATTCCTCTCTCTCATTTGCTTTTGAATGGTGGGCAGTGAGAGCTAGACCATATGCTGCTGCTACTCCTATGAGGGGCGCTCCTCGTAACTTCATCTCTTTAATGGCTAAGGATAATTCTTCACAATTTTTTATACTCAGAAACCTTATTGTGTTTGGTAATCTTGTTTGGTCTATGGTAACCACAGTGCCGTCTTTCCATTCTATTGTCCTCATTTGACTGCACCATCAACCTTTCTAGGCTTTACTGGCTTTTATTTTTGTAACCCTAGATAAAATATCCTTTAAACACACCGACGCACATAGTAATCTGAGGGAAACTTTTACATGAATAAAGAGTTTACAAAACTATTAACCAACAACTTTGGACAAAAGTATTCAGAGATTTTAGGAATAAACTTAAGTAGCCGAAATGAGGGGGGAATTTTCAAATGGTTTTTGGCATCAGTTTTGTTTGGCGCCCCAATAACTGAAACTGCAGTCATAAAAACCTACAAATGTTTTGAGAATCGAAAAGTGTTGGCACCTCAGAAGATTTTAGAAACTGGGTGGGATGGTTTAGTTGAGATATTGGATGAAGGCAGCTACACCAGATATGATTTCAAAACTGCAGACAAACTCTTAGAAGTAATGGGCAATCTAGTCACAAAATATAATGGAAACCTTAATTTCCTTCACGAACAGGCTGCAGACTCCTCCAATTTGGAAAAACGACTAAAAGAACTGGGAAAAGGCATAGGTGATGTAACCGTGGGCATCTTCTTACGAGAACTCAGAAGGATCTGGGAGAAAGCCACTCCTAAACCCACACTCCTAGTTGTTTTAGCAGCAAAAAATATAGGAATAGTAAAGGAAAAGAAACCTCAAGATGTGTTGCGAGAACTAGAGGGGTTTTGGACCGAAAACAAAGTTAACGAAAAGAATTTTGTAAACTTTGAGACAGCCTTGCTTCGCATTGGCAAAGACTTCTGCAGAAAAAAGAAATGCAGGCAATGCAAACTTCAGCGATTCTGTACTGTTACTGCTTTGGCTTAATCTTGGTAATCACTTCAATTGGACAATGTTTCGGTACTTCCATTTTCCTTTGCCAGTCGTCTCCGACCGCGATAAGAGAAAAGATACCTGAAACCTCTGCCCTTGCCTTGTGAACTAACTTAACTAACGCCGCTTGGGTTTCTCCAGTTTTTATCATGTCATCTACTATAAGCACACTATCCCTTCTTCTCAAGGATTTTTTAGGTATGTACAATGTCATGGTTACACCAGAATCTCTCAACACATACGTCTCTTCTAAAAACGCTGGAACCCCCACCTCTTTACCCCTCTTTGCAATCACTAAATTGACACCCAAGGAGTCAGCAACCATTGTTGCAAGAGGTATTCCATCCACAGCAGCAGTCAAAACCGTTGTCACTCTCTTCCCAGCAAAAGTGGCAAGAGCATAATGCGCAGCCTGTCTGAGAATGTTAAAGTCGCCAACGATTTCAGTGTTGTCAAAATATCCTTCTGAATTGAACTTTATTCTTCTACAGAGGTCAACCTCTAATCCGACAAGTTTGGTTAAGATTTTCTCAAGTTGTTTTGCTCTTGCAGTGTTTGGTAAGACATGACCTTTTGCGTATCTACTTAAAACAGTCACTGGCAACCCTGTTTTACTTGATAGTTCTCGATAAGTGAATTGCCTCTTTGCAGTTCTAAGCAACTCAACGGTCATTAACCGTAATTTCAGATCTTCTGCATGTGTGCTCATTTTCTCATTCCTTTTATACAACAAAGCGTCAAACTTTGAGTAGTGGCACTATATTTTTAGCTTTGTGCAATTAATAATTTTCGTCGAGAATAGAAATCCAAATACCTAATGCTTGGTATTTTCTTTGTCACATACGCAGCAACGGGGAGAAACTCAAATAATAATCAAGAAGCGCGAATGAATTGGCGGGCCCGCTGGGATTTGAACCCAGGATCTCCGGCTGTCTTCCACTCGCAATAGAAGGCCGACGCCTTATCCGTACTAGGCCACGGGCCCTTGTCAGTTGAAGTCTTTGATCTGCTCGAATATAATTCTAACCCTATACAAAAAATCGACGGATTTAATTTGATAAACGTCTCCTATCTTTGATTTGAAGGTTAGGTTATGACCTCGCGTAACATAAAGGTCTCAAAACAGAAGAGCAAAATTCCGAAAATTTCCGTGAGAAATCCTGAAAAACCATCATACGTTGTTGACCACTCTACACTTCGGCGTTTCAGTCAGAAAAACATCATTTTTGAAAGGGTTATGTGGGACTCTTCATGGAGAGGCTACAAGAAAATGTATGATGAAAAAGTTCTTGATATAGTTACTCGAGGAAAACATGGCTATTCAAGGGTAGACTTTGCCTTGGCTTATGCCTCTTGGATAATACATGACGCCTTCGAAGGAGGATTCTCATGGACAAAGATCAAAACATACAAAATCTCTATAGACACTGTGGGAATTGACTGGACAAAAACGAGATATGAAGTTGATGCCCCAAATAAGATGAGCACCTACATCAAGCGGGCAGCAAATCTTTTCGGTGCATCGCTCGTTGGAATCTGCAAACTCAACAGAGACTGGTTATACGCAGATGTTGACATTCCGAACAAATTTGAAAACGCTATCGTTATGGCAGTTGAAATGGATGCAGACGGAATTGCAGCCTCTCCTGCTGTTCCTGCCGCGGCTGCCACTGGGGTAGGATACTCCAAAATGGCTTTCATACTTGCCGGCATGGGTGAGTTCATCCGAAATCTCGGATACGAAGCGATTCAGTGCGGAAACGATACTGCTTTGAGTATCCCACTTGCGATTGACGCTGGACTTGGTGAACTGGGTCGCAATGGCTTATTGATAACACCTCAATACGGCCCAAGAGTTAGAGTATGCAAGATTTTCACAGACCTTCCGATGGAACACGACAACCCTGTTGAGTTCGGTGTAAAGCAGTTCTGCAAAAAATGCAAGTTGTGCGCTAAATATTGCGAGACAGGCGCGATTTCGATGGCTGATGAACCAAGCTTCGAAGTAGTATGCAGATCTAATAATCCAGGGGCATTGAAATGGTATGTAGACGTTGAACGATGTTACCTTTTCTGGTGCGAAAACGGCACAGACTGCTCGACATGCATAAAAGTTTGTCCCTACAACGTCGCGTCGGCAGGAAAAGCCAACCTTTCTTCAGAAGAAATTTGAGAATCAAAGGAACACTGATTTAAGCTTGGCGAAATTCAATAAAGATAGCTGGGCGATAAGGTCTAGCGGATGAGGCTTTCTTCTTTGGGTCGTGGCGTTTCGGATCGCCTTCTCGATACACTGAGATTTCTGCGTTGAATTCTCTTTTGAAGAATCCCTCAGATTCCTTTAATGCCGGGTACTCTTCGATTATCTTTGTCTCCAGTTGTCTCTGCTTTTTATCATCACCCAATTCATTTATTTCAGAGGCGATGGCATTAGTAAACTTTGCAACTTCATTTGCCATTTTCCTCAATTTCGGGTCACTCATTAATCCTTTCATGAGATCGCTTACGACAACTCTGCCTTGCATTGACTTATCCAACGCTTTCACGTAAACTTTCCATTTCCATAATGCAGCTGAGTAGTAGCAAATTCTTTTAGGTACCATCTTTGTTGCGCGAAGGATGTTCGAGGTGTCTTCTAGAACGTTTTCGATCAGGCTTTCGGTTTCTTCAGCTTTTATATTCACCTTCTTTTCGTTGTAGGCTGGCCATTCAGCTAAAGAGATAAAATCCTTCTTTTTCATTTTTTTCCATATTTCTTCGCATATATGAGGCGCAAAAGGTGCCAGCAACTGTACCCAAGTCTCTAAGGCTTCGTTTAGGGCTTCTGAGCTAACCTTTTTCTTTCTTCGCATGTACCAGCGAAAGTCGTTCCAGACCTCGAAGAAGGCATTTTCTATAGCGGTTCTGGTCTTCATTACCTCAATGTTTTCCGTTATTTTCTTGATTTTATTTTGAATCCTACTAAATAGCCATTCTTCCAAGTGCCCAAACTTTTCCTTTTCCTCTGTTTCAATAATGTTGGTAGCGAGATTGTAAAAGGACCTTAATTTGTTGCTGATATCACGAACGTTTTCACTTCTCCAATCTGGATCATCCATGCCTTCAGCGGCTAATAGCAGCGCACATCGTGTGGCGTCCGCTCTGTACGCATTGATGGCACCTCTTAGGGTTACAAAGTTGCCCTTTGACTTGTGCATCGGCTTCCCTTGAATCATTAGCATGCCGTTTACCCCGATTGCCTTTGGCAACTGTTCGGGTGGAAACAGTGCCACGTGATGGAAGAGGAAGAAGGTTAGATGGTTTGGAACCAATTCCTTCGCGGAGTTTCGCAAGTCGACTGGGTACCAGTATAGAAACTCTTCCCGCATTGAATCTAAGATTTCGTAGCTAATATTCGACGTCTTAGCCACTTTATTAACATCGCCTTTGCCAAAGAATACATAGTCAAACACTTGGCTGGTTAGTTGTTCAGGCCTTATAGCATACTTATTGATGTGCTTGTTTATTGTGTAAAAGGCCATGTAGATGGTTGAGTCGCTTAAGGTTTCAACTATCCATCCTGGACTCCAAGGCAATGGGGTTCCTAGACCAGTTTTTCTGGCGCAAGCCCACTCTTTCAACCAGTCAATAACATTGATAAACCATTGAACCGCAGAGTTGGGGTAAACAGCTGCTTTCATCAACGCCTCCTTAGTTTCCTTTTTCCATGCTTCGTCTGAATATTTTAGGAACCACTGGTCTTTTAACACCTTTACTATGCAGGGGGTTAGGCAACGACAGACAACAGATTGGGGCAGATCATGCATGGAGTCGCCTATACCTTTCTGCTTAAAGTCTTGAATTAGACGGTCTTTGATTTCGTAAACAACTTTTCTGGCGTAGTTCCCACAAATATCTTTTAGAGCGCCTCCGTGAAACTCCTTCTTGTAAAGAATTTTTGTTGCCTCTTCAGCCTTTGGGTCGTATTGATCTTTGGCTCCGAGTTGCTCTACAATTTCGATGGCAGGGTATTTTCCGAATCCTTCCACTTCAATCATAGATATAGGCTGTATTTCTTTGACTATGGCTGGGTCGATTCCAAATTCCTTTAGTGTCTCCGGCTTCTTTTGCAGATCTCTCAGCGCCAACCAGTCGTAGGGTGCGTGGGCTGGAACACTGTAAACAACTCCAGTGGCATGGGCGGGGTCTACAAACCAGCCTGGTAGAATAAGCAACTTTCTACCATCAACAGGATTTACGAAGAATTTTCCGATAACTTCTCTACCCTTGAACCGCTCTATAACTTCGACTTTCCTTTTTTGTTCTTTAAGTTTGTTAGCGGCGATTTCGCTGATAATCCAGTGTTCATCGTTTACGTTAGCTTTCACGTAGGTGGCATCTGGGTGTATCCACATGTTGGTTACGCCGTAAATTGTTTCAGGCCTGAAGGTGGCTGCTGGCAAGTAGGCGTCATCCATCTTGAATTTGATGAGGATGTACTCTTCTGGCATGACACCTTCTCCTTCTTGTCTGTCAGCGTCTCCTGTGGGGCTCTCACAGTGGGGACACCACACAACGGGGTGGGTACCTTTAACTACGTAGCCTTTTTCTTGCAGCAACTTGTACTGCCATTCAATGAACTTGTTAAAGGTTGGGCTGGTTGTGTGAAATTCTCTTCTCCAATCTATGGAAAAGCCTGCACGTTTTGCAACTTCATGGCTTTCTTTAGTATAGTAGGAAGCCATGTAAACTGGGTCTACAAATTTTTGTAAATCTTTCTCTGAAACACCGTCGATCTCTTTTAGGGCTTGTATGAAATCTTTGTCTCCGCATTTTACTCGTTCACTTGCTCCTGCCAGGGGCTGACCAGTCCAGTGCCAAGCCCAAGGAAACAGGACATTGTAACCTTGCATTCGTTTGAATCGAGCATAAGCATCGACTCGTGTAGCAGTGAAGCCATGTCCCACATGTAATGGGCCGTTCATGTATGGGTATGGAAAGGTGACAAAACATTTTTTTCGATTGGGATCTGGGTCAGCCTCAAAGATTTTTGCTTTTTCCCATGCTTTCTGCCATTTTTCTTCGATTTCTTTCAGAATCTTCATGGAAGCCTCTGGGGTGCCTTGGACGTTAAAAGTTTTGCTAGTAGGTATAGAGGAAACGATCCCTCAATTTCAGCACCGCCAACTTATAACAAAAAAGACTTATTTTAACCTTATTGTTTAGGGTTCTGTAAACGTATTCGTTGGTGAAACACCAATACTTGTTTTTTCAAACAATTAAGCTCTAACAGAGAGACTATACTTCTACGCAGCTGTAGGTGTATGAGCAGGTTTCCACACTATCGATGAAATCCCTGCTAGCACACCAACAAGAACTATCAGAATTTCGATTGATGGATCGATTGCGTGCGCGCGCGGAAAAAGGAGAGACCTAAGTATGAAGCTTTGTAAAACACCTAAAAAACCTACTCCTATTGATAAAATTAGAATTCTTATACCCCAATCTCTATGTTTTTTTGGATGTTTATATATCATTGCGGAACCGATTGTCAAAACAAAGCCATATACAATGAAAAACAAAGGGATAATGGGACACGAGGGACCGAGGAGAGAAAGAAACCGAAAGAAGCCTATTAAGAACGCCAATATTCCTCCAATCAATGAAATACAAAACGCAACTATAGGTCTGGGTGTCTTTTCAGAGTTCATTTCATGACCACTTGATCACTAAAAAATGGTTGCATGTCTGTTTATGTTTCTAACAAGGGATACTATTAACTTATTTGTCAAGGTGAAATTAGTACAGTCCACCAACTGATAAGTTTACAGAGTGTTGTTTAATTGGACAGTTCAGTTCACTTTCTGCAGCTGTTTCTTCACGATTTCTTCAGCCTTTTGCAGTGCCTTCGGCATTTTCTTAATTAGGGTCCCGCCCCCTTGAGCAAAGTCTGCTCTGCCGCTTCCTCCGCCCCCTAGAACGGATGCCGCCTTTCCAGCAATTTCACTTGAGTCTATGCCACGTTTCACCGCTTCTTTCCCAGCCATTACTACAATTCTTGCTGTTTTTTTGTCCATCCCATGAAAGACAGCAACCACTTCTGGATTTCTTTTGACTAGTTCACTGGCTGTTTTGATCATGAGATCAATGTTAACTCGCTCAAATTCTTGCCTCACAAACTTTACTCCAACGATTTCCTTTGTGGGGCTCTTCTTCAATACCACATCCATCCCAAAACCGATCTCTTTAGTGCGTTCCTGTGCAATCTCTGTAGTGAGTTGCCTCACTCTTCGTCGAGCTTCTTTCCACTCCCTGACTACGCGTTTTGTTGTGGCTTCTATTTTCTCAAGAGGTGCATTAAGTTCTTCTGAGACTTTCCAAAGCAGCTCCTCCTTTTCTTGTACTGCTTTTAATGCTGGAATTCCAGCACTGAAAACAATTCGTTCAACGCCGTCTTGGATTCTTTCCGTATGAAGGATCTTTATGAAGCCTATTTCTCCTGTGTTTTTTAGGTGGGTTCCTCCGCAGGCTTCGACTTCCCAGTCTTCAGTCTTCACCACTCTGATTTCTTTTCCAGGCACTACGCCTCCTTGGTATAATCTAAAGCCATACTGCTTCTCTGCTTCTATTCGGGGCACCCACGAAGTTTCAACTGGTATATGTCTGATCACCGCTTGATTGGCTAACTCCTCAATTTTATGTATCTCTTCAAGGGTTAGTCGCTGGAAGTGAGAGATGTCAAGTCTCGCCTTGTCAATATCTTTTTGGGCACCAGCCTGCCAAACATGTTGCCCAAGCACTCTCCGGGCTGCACCGTTAACAACATGCGTTGCAGTGTGATGCTTCATCAAGCTACTTCGCCTTTCCCAATCAATATTCCCTTTAACTACGTTTCCACTTTTAAGAGTCGAGGCATTCTTCACAACGTGAACAATAACATTTCCAATTTTCTGAACATCCACAACCTCTAACCGCCTTCCATTAGACTCTACACTTCCGTGGTCTGCTGGTTGCCCTCCCCCCTCTGGATAAAAGGCTGTCTTGTCTAGTACAACATACTTGCCCTCTAGGACCTTTAGAACTCGTGCTCTAAACTCTGAAAGATACGAGTCCTCATAGTAGAGTGTTCGTGTTTCAGGAAGATCAGAAACTAAGGCCTCTAGCCCCTTTATTTTTTCTTCTTCCTGAACTGGAGGGGCTTGAACATGTCTCTCAGCAACCATCATATAGAAGTCCTCGGGCACTTCCACACGTAATCCTTCTTTGCCTGCAGTTTCTTTAACAAACTCTGGTGGAAGTCCATGAGAGTCGTACAGTTCCGTCAAAGTTTCAATTGGAATTTTAGAAACCTTTTTGGTTTTTAATTCTCGGGTTATTCGCTTGATTAAGGATCGACCTCTTTCAAGTGTTTGCTTAAACTTATCTTGTTCTACGGAAAGGATTTCCATTATTTCATCTTGCATTTCCTTCAGATAGGGAAAATCTTTGGACCAGTGAGAGATTTGGGTGTTGATTATGTCAAACATCCTATCTTCGATGCCCAGAGCATTTAGCAGTCTGTGGGTTCGACGAATCATAAGTCTAGTTAAGTATCCTTCACGTACATTTGAGGGCACAACACCCTCAGCAAGCATAAACACCAAACATTTTGTGTGATCTGCAATGGCAAAGGCATTCTCAACTGGAATTAACATCTTGTTGAGTGCATCCACATTCATTCCAACGTATTCAGCAACCCTTTCTCGAGCGGTTGATTGACTGATAGTTTTTTTGAGAGTCATTAAACCGGAAACCTCTGAAGCTTTTGCCAATTGTTTATCATCTGCTCTACTTATGCCTGCCATTTTCATAATTTCGTCTAAAATAGTGCCATAGACTGCGTGAAAGCCACTTAAGGTGCCTTGCGATAGCCAAGTGTAACGTTCGATTCCGTATCCTGTGTCAACTGTCTTTATGGGCAGTTCTACGAACTCGTCGTTGACTACCTTAAACTTCATAAACACTAATGTGGCAAGTTCCAAACCTCGAACGATGGTCTCTAGGTCGGGTCCAGCGTTGCCGCCTCCAGACCACACATCCTCTTTGTAAATGACCTCTTCCGACTTAACCCCCAACTCCTCTGTGACAAATTCATGATGATATCGTACGGTCTGATCCTTCCAGTACACTTCTTTGTCTGGATAGTTAAACGCATGGTGCCCGCCCATCTCAAAGATCGTTAGGTGTCGACCGAAGGTAGGTCCTACGTTGTCGACATCTACGAATCTGATGCAAGGTTGGCTTATGACGAGGGGGTTGGCGGGTGGAGGAACTATCCCGTTTGTGACGTAGGGTTGAAAGTCAACGATGCTGGCGCTGGTAAAGTAGAGGTCGTCTCTCCACCTTGCAACAACAGGGTATGGCTCAATTCTTTTATGATTATATTTCTCGAAGAAAGAGAGGAATGCTTCTCGCATTTCCCTAAAACTGTAACTTTTGCGTGTGGGTGGGTTCCCTATGAAAGTCTGTGTAGTGCAACCTTCTGGAGTTGCCTCTCCACAAGATTTTTGATCTGGATTTTGAGTCCAAAAATAAACGCCACAAGTTGGGCACAATTTTCTTATGTATCCTACTTCATCAAAGAAGGGGACATGATACTCTTTTTCTGGAAAGCGTTTCAAGTTATGTCCTCCAATAATGATAGTAATTGGTTGACTCAAGTTAAAGTTGAAGAGACATTTAAACAGTTACGAAAAAAGCGAGGAAACTGTTTATATAATCTCTGCTATTGATGACTATCAAGGTTTCTTGGAGTCATGCACATTGAAAGCTAAATCTTTCGAAAACGTGAAGAATCAAATCGGTTTTTGTGGAATCTGGTGTGGTAGTTGTGTAGCAGGCAATGGAGCCTTAAGGGAACTAACGAAGAAGTATGAGGAGATCATCGAAGGGTATGGACTGAAAGAGTGGGCTCCTAAAGACTTCGATTTCAANGAATTCATGAAGGGACTTGCATCAATACGAGATATGCCTTTATGTCAAGGATGTTTGAAGGGTGATGGTAGACAAAACTGTGAAATGAGAACCTGCGCCTCGAACAAGAATATAACCGACTGTAGCGAATGTGACCAGCCTATGGGGTGTAAGAACCTTGAAATTTTACAGAAAATGCGCACAGGCGCCCGTCATGCAGGGCTTTTTGTTAAAACTGAGAACGTTAATCGAAAAGAACTCATAGAGAAGTGGACTACTGAACTGAGAAATAAATGGCCATGCTGCATCTTATTTTTGCGCGAACAGTAATCGAACACTATTCTACTCAAGAAAAAATGCGCCTTGGCATAATTTACGCATAAGCACGAATAAGTCTAGTTTATAACAAGAAATAAACGTGCGCTGTTATCACTTTTTATTTTGCGCATTTTTTCGATAAACTATAGTTCCGCAGTCGGTGCAACAGTAAAAGTTACCTTCTATCTTTTTCTGCTTGCCGGTGTCGATTTTGTTGTTGCAGTCTCGGTTTGGGCACTTCATAACTTTCACTCCGTTTTTGATTAACTTCTTCTATAGAGTCTATATTCTAAGGGTTCTGAATCGAAATAGGGACAAGATACAATGCTGTCCACATGTTCTTTGAGTTTGCCACAGTAAATTCCATTTGGTGAACAGATGGCGTGTTTACATACGTCGCAATCACTAATTGTAACCTCAACACCATGCTCAAAAGTTTCCGTAACTAGTTCCCTTGGCTTAAGAACCCTATTTCGTAATTTAATAGAAGTCGCAACCATTGATAAAGCACCAGCCGTCTTTCACTAGCCTAAATGGTAATCGTTTCTTAGAAAAATAAGTTATGAATTTAGAAACTGAACCCAAGATAATCAAGCATTTTAAGCTAACAAAACCTTAGGATTTTCCAAAATTTCTTTTATTTTTCGGAGAAATTGAGCTGCAGGAGCACCGTCTACAACTCGATGATCAAAGGATAAACTCAGGTTCATTAAAAGTTTGATTACGATTTTCTTGTTTTCCACAACTGGTTTTTCAGTTAATCTTCCGACACCCAATATTGCAGTTTCAGGAGGATTTATGATAGGTGTGAAAGTGTCAACTCCATACATGCCGAGATTGGTGATAGTAAACGTTCCGCCAGAAAGTTCATCCTTTGTAAGTTTGCCTTGCCTCGCCTTTTCTGCCAGTTCCCTCAGTTCTGAGGCGATTTCCTCAAGCGACTTCCTATCTGTGTTGTGTATTACTGGAACAACCAGTCCCTTTTCCGTGGCTACGGCAACACCTATGTTAATGTCATGAAAAACTTTGATTTGCTCATCCTCCAGTGTTGAGTTCATGATGGGGTGCTCTACAAGAGCCTTTGCAGTAGCCTTCGCCACCATATCGGTATAAGACACTTGAATTTCTTCACGAAGTTTTGCAGCCTTTGACATGCCCACTTCCATGTTCAGTGTTGTATGAGGAGCCGTTCGAGCACTAAGTGAAACTCTGTCTGCTGCCGTCTTGCGTATCCCTGTTAAAGGAATCACCTCTCGAATTTTCGGTGCCACCTCCTTCTCTTCAACATATCTTCGAATGTCTCCTTCAACGATTCTTCCTTCTGGACCAGTGCCCCTAATTTGAACTAAATCAACACCGTACTCCTTAGCCAATCTCTTAGCCGCAGGAGAAGCGATGATTCGCTCTTCAACTCTTTCCAAAGGTGCCTCATCCGTAACTTCGACTTCTGCCAGTTCTTCGTCGGGAGCAGCTATAACAGCGAGAACTCCAGCAACTGGAACATCAACCCCATCTTCAACCAAGACTTTACGGAGAATCCCGGAAGAGGGGGCTTCTATGTCATAGGTCACTTTTTCGGTGAGCACCTCAACAATGGGCTCGCCTTTCTCCACGGTGTCTCCCTCTTTCTTGAACCATTCAATCACGGTTCCTTTTTTCATTGTTAGGCTAAGCCTCGGCATCAAAACCTTTGTTACCAATTTGCTCCATCCACCATGTTAAAGTCAAGCTAACTTAATAGACAATTTCTTTCACGGCTTTGATTATACTTTTTTCGTTGGGTATGACAAACTGCTCTAAAGGCGGACTAAAAGGTATGGGTGTGTCTGGTTCTGCAACTCTTTTTATTGGAGCATCTAAATAGTCTAAGGCATCCTCTGCGACTACAGCTGCAATTTCGGCGCTTACACCAGCGGTTTTACAGTCTTCTGTGACGAGGACGATTCGCCCAGTCTTCTTGACTGAATTTAAAATTGTTTGCTTGTCTAAGGGGACCAAGGTTCGTGGGTCAATGACCTCTGCATTAATTCCCTGCCTATCGAGTTCCTCGGCGGCTGCAAGCGCCTTGTGAACCATGTATAAAGTGGCAACTATTGTAACATCTTCTCCTTTCCTTTTTACGTCTGCCACTCCGAGGGGAATGGTGTACTCTTCTTCTGGAACAGATCCTTCTATTGGGTAGAGGAGTTTGTGCTCAAAGAACATCACTGGGTCGTCGTCTCTTATGGCGGTTTTTAGTAATCCCTTCGCGTCGTATGGTGTGGAAGGCATCACAATCTTCAGCCCTGGAACATGCATGAACCAGGCTTCCAGGCTTTGAGAATGATGCGCAGCTATGTTAACTCCGGCACCAAAGGGCATTCGAATCACTAAGGGTACCTTTGCTTGGCCACCAAACATGTACTGCAGTTTCGCTGCTTGATTTGCTATCTGATCCATGGCTAAAGCTGAAAGGTCTCCAAACATGATTTCTGCCACTGGTCTCATGCCTGTAATTGCTGCGCCAGTTGCAACGCCTATTATTGCAGATTCAGAGATTGGTGTGTCTCTTACTCGTTCATCTCCAAACTCTTCTGCAAGCCCCTTCGTAACTTTGAAGGCTCCGTGCCAGTAGCGCCCAATATCTTCACCAAGCAAAAATACAGTCTTATCTCGTAGCATCTCCTCTCGCAAGGCTTCACGAAGGGCATCGCGATAAGTGATTTTCCTCATTTATAGGCCTCCTTTTGAGTATATACGTCTTCCAGTGCCTCTTCAGGTGCTGGATATGGGCTTTCTACAGCAAATTTCACAATAGCCTCTACGGCTTTAACCACTTCTTCTTCAATTTGAATGGCTTCCTTTTCGGTCAAGAAGTCCTTTTCTAGAAGCTTCTTCTTGAATCGTGGAATCGGGTCTTTCGTCAACCAGTTTTTAACTTCTTCTTTTGGGCGGTAGGTGGCAGGGTCAAATCTGGAATGCCCCTTGTGCCTGTAGGTTTTACATTCTATCAGTGTTGGGCCTTTTCCTTGTCTTGCTCTCATAACTGCTTCGTGCGCTGCTTCATACACGGCGAGGGCATCATTTCCGTCTACAACCATGCCGGGAATGCCATAAGCAGCAGCGCGATCAGCCACGTTTTCTATGGTCATCACTCGTGACTGACGAGTTCCCATAGCATATAGATTGTTCTCGCAAACAAACAGCACTGGAAGAGCCCAGATAGCTGCCATATTGATTCCTTCATGAAATGTTCCTTGATTTGAAGCCCCATCACCAAAAAAGCAAGCCACAATTTGGTCGGTTCCTCTTAGTTTGATGGATAGCCCAGCGCCAGCAGCTATGGGAAGCCCTGCTCCAACCACCGCAGTGGCTCCTAGCATGCCGATTGTGAAGTCTGCGATGTGCATGGAGCCTCCTTTACCTTTGCAATATCCGGTTTTTTTGCCCAAAATCTCTGCCATAATCTTTTCCAGTTTTGCATCCTTTGCGATGCAGTGTCCGTGTCCACGATGGGTGCTCGTTATGTAATCGTCTCTTCTAAGATTAGCGCATACACCAACTGCTGTGGCTTCTTGTCCAGCATACAAGTGAATAGTTCCTGGAACGAGGTTTTGACCATACAGTTCATGCACTTTTTCTTCGAAATGCCTAATTTCCAGCATCTTTCGATACATGTTAATTGATTTCGCTTTTTCTGGCATCAATCAGCATCACCCTTGAAAGGTCAATAGGGTATCGACATTATTTGCTGTTGGTCGTTATAAATTGCTCGAGGAGATAAGATGATGTTTTTCATGTAAAGGTTTATAAACATCCGAGTGCATAAAGAAAGTAGATATGTCAGAAAATGGACATATTGTATATGCGTGAAACGGTAAAACTGTTCAACAAAAATACAGAAGAAGAAGGAATTACAAGTGGAAAAAACTGTCCAAAAACAACGACAGAGAAAAGACATTAGACACGTCAAGTGCCCATATTTCCGCAACAGCCCTAACAAGATCTGTGTAAGAATGGCTGAGAAGGGATTAGACGCCAGCCTCTCCGATTTTGACATTCAACACTTCTGCAACGGTAGCCCGGTTAATTGCTTCTTTTTCCGCCAACCTCCATCAAAGAAAGAAGATGAACCGAAGCGATTTTCATGGAAACACCGTTTCTTCAATATGGGAATAAAGCCTGGAAAGATTCAAGAATAAATTTCAGGTTATTTAAGGGTACTAATGATTTTTCTGCAATCAGAACGGATGCCTTTTTTGGCTTCTCTGGTTTTGGTGTTAACGGAACATGCAGGGTGACCACGCCGTTCCTTTGAAGAAGTTTCCTCAATGGGATGCTCTAGGTAGTTTTTGTCATCTACTTTTCCAAATAGCAGAAGTTTCATTTGTGTGAAATGCCTTACTTCTATTTGAGAGTAAGAACCTTGATGGTTGGTGTTGTTGGGAAACCTAACACGGGCAAGTCCACTTTTTTTAGTGCCACAACTTTGGCGCCAGCTGAGATCGCAAGTTATCCCTTCACCACAATTAAGCCAAATCGAGGAGTGGGCTACATAAGGGCTCCGTGCGTGTGCACAGAATTTGGAGTGAAGGACAACCCAGTCAACTCCCTCTGCCTAGATGGAATAAGACTGATTCCAGTGGAGTTAATTGACTGCGCTGGACTAGTGCCTGGCGCATGGCAAGGAAGAGGACTCGGAAACCAATTTTTGGACGAGATTCGGAAAGCAGATGCCCTCATCCACATCATTGATGCTGCAGGCGCCACGGATTCTGAAGGAAGAACAGTCAACCTAGGCTCTCATGATCCACGGGAGGATGTACGCTTTCTAGAGACGGAAATAACCATGTGGATGGCTCAGATGTTAAAGAAGGACTGGCCAAAACTCGCCAGAACCGCCGAATCAGGCACACAAGATATTATTGAACTCCTCGAAAATCAGTTCAGTGGATTAGCGATAAAAAGAGTTCACATCATTGAGGCACTCAGAAAAACCGAACTAAACGAGGATAAACCAACGACTTGGAGCGAAGATGACCTAGTTAGACTCTTAGATGAATTAAGGAGAATTTCTAAGCCAATGCTGATCGCTGCAAACAAGATTGACCTTTCACCAGCAGAAGAGAATGTTAAAAGACTGAAAGAGTTAAACCAGCTAGTTATTCCGTGTTGTGCAGAAGCAGAACTCGCCTTGAGAAGAGCCACAGAAAAAGGGTTAATTGACTATAAACCAGGAGATTGCAACTTCAAAATTACGAAGCCAAAGGAAACAACAGAAGCCCAAAGCAAAGCCTTAAAGATCATTCAAGAAAGGGTGCTTTTAAAATTTGGAACCACAGGCGTTCAAGAAGCTATAAACATGGCCTATTTCAAACTCTTAAACATGATAGTCGTCTATCCAGTGGAAGACGTTGAACATCTCTCCGATCACAATGGAAGGGTGCTTCCAGACGCTTACGTTGTGCCGTACGGCACCACAGCCCGCCAACTAGCCTACATGATCCACACAGAGATTGGAGAAGGGTTTATCCATGCAGTTGAAGCTCGCGAGAAAAAGAGAATCGGAGAAAACTACGTATTAAAGGACAGAGACGTAGTGTCAATAGTCAGCGCGAAAAAAAGAGGTTGACTGAAAATGTTACTGAGATAGTGCGTTTCTTATCAACCGCATGGGAAAAACTTTTTTGCCTTCTGATTTTGAAATAGATGCCATTGCTGTTTCTTTTTGATTTAACATTGTTTTTCATGCATATATGTGTGCATTCAATGGACAGAGAGCTTTCTTTTGATTCATTCCCTAACAAATCTTATATATACACGAAGATGTAGAATACAGTATGGTGAACAGTCTTTGAAAAGGATACATGTTTTAGCTTTAGTTTTGGTTGCCTGTCTGTGTGTTTCAGTTGGCTTCAACGTGTATCAGTACACCAAGACTTTCAAGATTCTATCTAGAACCTTTGTGTTTGAGTGGTCTCCTGAAGAACAGAACATTGTAAATGGAACATTACGCATCAACATCACGTTTATGTGGAAAGCAGAGAATCTATGTGTTACCGCAAGAATCAATGACCACGAATACCACAGTAAACGTTCTTTCGGCTTGATTTTTGACATGAACCATGATGGAAACATCACATCAGGCGAGAAGGCTTATCTATTCCGCGCCGACAACACAACGCGCCCAGCATTTTTCGGTCACGGTGCTGGTTTTTTCGTAGCTATGGTGCTTGATCAACCAAGCCCATATCATACGTGCGTGTTCGATAGCTCTGGATACACCTTCAACATCTCTTTGAAACTAAACTTGAAGAATGACCTCGTCCAAGTGTGCTACCCAATTTTGCCAGAAGGGGTTTGGGTGCGCTTCCACTTCGGTTTGGAGGTCTAACTAGGTGAAACGCTACGTAGCTGTTTTAGCCGTCATACTTTTATTTCTGGCATCTTTACCGTTGAACCCTGTTGCCTCGGCTTCCCAACCCAGTATCGACAAGCTCTGGGCACTCATAGTGTGTGGATACTTGGAGTTTCAGCCAGACTGTCAGTATATTTATGATGTATTGACTGAACACTACAATTTTAGCGACATCGCATACTTAACTCACAGTCCAAGTGATCCCCGAAAAACATTCCCCTTTTTAGATAAGAATTGGACAAGATGGCACATTACAGATTGGCTTGGCAACCGTTCCGACAGCGACGACCTAATCTTCATCTACATAATGAGCCATGGAGGAGGGTTCAACGGCACAACATTCATAGATGGGGAGCCCGTGCTTGAGGGTGGACGAATTGACGGTAGCGGTGACCAAGAAGATCCGCAGGACGAAGGAAACGAACATCAATATCAATACCCAAATGAAACATACTTTGGTGTTGACGAATGTATAAGCATTTGGAATGGTAGTTATCCTGATGAAGCCTATTGGGATGATGAAGTCCGAAACGATCTGGCCAATTTAACCTATGGGAAACTAATCTTCTTCTACAGCGGATGTAAAGTGGGAAATCAATCCTGTTTCAGTGGAGGCTTCATCGATGACTTGAGCGCAGAAAACAGAATAATCATAACCCCATGTAACGAAACAAGTCATGCGTATGGTTATGAGATTGATGATGACCCGCTTCAGGTTGTCGGGAATTTCAGCAGACCCTTTATCGACGCCTTAAACCCTGAGATCGAAAGTTTCAATGAGGCAGACTTCAATAACGATGAAGTAGTTTCAATGTGGGAAGCTTTCCAATACGCCTTTAAAGAGGACAAAGCTCGACAACAAGGGTTGGAAACTCCTTGGCTGGATGACAATGGTAATGGTTTGCCGACCTACAAGGAAGAACACGACGTGCTAGATGAAACTGATGGGTTGTTTTCCTATGAAACCTATCTTGGCTTTGACCCTATTAAGAGCGTGGACACAAATGGTGACCACCTAGTCGACATTTTCGACAAGGTCAAAGTGGGAGCGGCTTTTGGAGCCACCTACAACGCTACAGACGGCATGTACTGGCACCAACCACCAGATGGACCTTGCTCATACTGTCCACACACTCCAAACGCAGACTTAAGAAATGACTTCGTTATAGATATCTATGACAAAGTCATAGTTGGAAATCTCTTCGGAAGAGAATACTCAGGAGGCTCCCGAGGGTTCTCCGGGCCTTCACAAAGAGGAACAGCTGAGGTCTCCATCGATCCAAGCGAAATCACAGTGAACAAGTATGGGATCTTCTCGGCGAACATAACCGTCAACGACGTCACCGACCTGTATGGTTGGGAGTTCACGCTCTACTGGAACAGTGCCATACTCAACTGCACCAGCGCTCAAATACATATCCCAGACAGTTGGGATGAGAACACGGATGAGGCTGATGGAGGCATACAGAACGACTTCAACGTAACCCATGGAAGGTACTGGAAAGCCCTGTCAGCACGTTATCCGGCAACCCCGTTCAACGGTAGCATGGCTGTGGTAACTCTCACTTTCGAAGCCAAAGCTGTGGGAAGCTCTGTTCTAGACCTTCAAAACACCAAACTGGCTGATGTATACGCTGAAGCAATCAATCACACAGCATCCGATGGCTCTGTGAATGTTCTCAGCCAGCGTTACATGCGAGGCGACCAACACACCGTCAACAATCTCAATGCATACAAGCTAGCGGTTCCTCAGTCAGCAATCTATAAAACAGTTTTAGATGGGGCTGCAGGTAGAAAGACTATATACTGGGGAATTCGAGTTTGGAAGCGTGGCTCAGCAGGCAATGAGACAGAGATCACAGGAGGCATCCCAGTCGCTCAAGTCTCCAGATCAAGCAACGGAGAAGGCTTACAATCGAACACTTGGAGTTGTCCCCAAACACCTCTGCAGAGTACAGATGCGATTGTTGTGAGGGTTTACATGAAATTCGGATCTGGTGAGTGGCAGCTCTGTTCCACCTTCATAACTGAGCGGTTGCAAGCATCGCAACTCGACTCTGTCCAGTGGACGGTCTACTATTATACGTGGCGTTTCTACGACAGGTGGGAAGGCATAACCTCTGGCTCCTACGACTGGGGAACAACCACATACAACAGCCACATACAAAACTTCCAATACACCTAACACCCATCCAAAACCCTCCCTATTGGTCTAAGTTCCGTCTTCATCTGGCTTCCCCGCAGGATTACAAGTTTCTCCATATTTAAAGACCATTATCTTACATTTTCTGCAACGGTATGCTTGGAGACTGTGTCGGGCCCAGAAGCTTACTGCAACAATTGTCTCCAACCCTCGCGGGTAGCCCAATAATGTGGAGCGTGCATTACTCTTTAAAGGAGTTTTACTCCAGCTAATTGGGCGCCCACCACCTATCGTGATGAACCCTTTCTCCATCTTAGAACCGCATAACGGACATACCTCTATGATGGCTTTTTCCTCCCTCTTTTCAGCAACTTTCAACCTTTGTTCCCCCTATTCATCTGAGTTCTATCCCCCTCTATACTAGACCTAGACATACACGCACACACTCAAAACCTCTCCTAGACCTAGCTATACCCGTCTGTCTCTCTCCCACTACAGAGAGAGTCTCACACACGCACACACAAGCTTACAGACCAAACCTTCTCTTCCTCTGCTGATAAGTCCTCAAAGCCCTCAAAAGATCAATCTTACGAAACGCAGGCCAATAAACATCCAAAAAACAGAGTTCACTATATGCACTCTGCCACAAAAGAAAACCACTCAACCGCTCCTCCCCAGAAGTCCTAATAATAAGATCAGGATCCTGCTTAGACATATGAGACGTATACAAAAACCTTTCAAAAACCTTCTCATCAATCATATCTGGCTTCAATTCTCCTTTCTCCACCTTTTGAGCAATCTTCCTCGCAGCATCAACAATCTCAGCTCTTCCACCATAAGCCAAAGCCACATTAAGAAAATGTTCATCGTAATCTCTTGTCGCGCCCTCCACATCCTTTATCATTCCCTGAAGGTTTTTAGGCAACAAGTTAAGCCTTCCAATAACCTTAACTCGTACTCGATGCTCATGAATACGCTCATCAGTAAGAACTTCCCTCAACTTCCCTTCAGCAATTGCCATAAGCTCCTCCACTTCTTCTGGATGACGCTGAAAATTTTCAGTGGAAAACGCATAAAGAGTTATGGATTTTACGCCTAGGTCTAAGCACCAATCAAGCAAATCCTCAATCTTGTCAGCACCATGATAATGACCAAGCCATGGATTCAACGACTGCTCAGAAGCCCAACGACGATTACCATCCAATATTATGGCGATGTGCTCTGGCTTAGTCTCATTCTTCACTTGGTACCAGAGCCATCTCTCATATAACCCATAAACACCAAGCACAGACAACAAAGATTTCAGCATTTCTTAACCCCGAAGTCGAGCTTTCCTTAATGCATGTACACACGGACAGTGGCGTTCTCTTGGTAAGTTTTTGATTGTCTCTCTTAAGATTTGCTCAAGAACTGGAACCACTTTCTTCGTCGCAACTTCAGTCACTTCATCAGCAGTCAGTCTCTCCTGCATCCCCGCAGCCTTGTTCGTGATGAAACATATAGTAGCGTAGCACATTTCCAACTCACGCGCCAGTACTGCTTCAGGTGCGCCGGTCATACCTACAATGTCACAGCCCAAATGCTTAAACATCCTTATTTCTGCTGGAGTTTCATAGCGAGGTCCCTCGGTGCAGACAAGAACAGCTTTTTCCCATAATTTACTATACTTCTTTGCACTGTTAATCAAGGTCAATCGAAGGGTAGGGCAGTATGGCTGAGACAAATCAACATGTGTGACGGGTGAAGCATCGTAAAAGGTGTTTGGTCGGACTTTAGTAAAGTCAATGAAATCATGTGGAACCACCAAGTCGCCAGGCTTGAAATCAAGGTTTATGGCTCCAACGGCATTGGTAGCAACAATTTGCTCAATACCTATTTTGTGAAGGGCATAGATGTTGGCACGATAATTCACCATGTGGGGCGGAATTGAATGATGGACACCGTGACGTGGCAAGAAAGCAACTGGTTTTCCATTCATTTCGCCGATTGATATGGATGGTGGGAGCCCATAGGGAGTTCCTACACGAATCTGCTCAGCATCCCTTAACAAAGCCTCTAATCCAGTTCCACCAATTATCCCTATATCAACCTTCTTTAAACTCCTCAACTTCAACTTCCTTCTCCCTAAAAAACCCAGCATATTTTTTGTGCAATAGAAAAGAGACAAAAGTAACGCCCACGGTCAAAAGTATGCCTATGATTATAGTGAAAACAAGGCCAGTCATATAACTCGTTTCTTCAGGATAGATGAGAACCTGTGCCGCTTGAGAAAAGATCGTCCACGACCATGCAACCACGACCACGATAACGATGGTACGCCACAGTCGTGGGTCGCGCTCGAAAAAACTACGGATCGCTCTGCCAGAAAAAAGAACACAAATGCCTATCACGATGGGAAGTATTGATTCTGAAATAAAGTCTCCAGTAAGTCTAGGGAGGTACGAAAGCCATTCACCTAGCTCTACTGGTGGAGGTTGAATTCTTGGTATGGCATCTGCAACAGATACTCCTCCTAAATAACAGCCAACCAGAACTAGTAAAATTCCGGCTGCTGCGGAAAAGCTTGCAATTTGAACTGGAAGTGGAGGCGGAGAATACTCTCGAACCCATTTATAAAAGCCTCGAGCTGCTTTATCTATTCCAAATCCCTTTACAACAAAGACGACTCCAAAAACTATAAGGAAAGCGATGCCCACATGCGTTGGTTGTACTCCAGCCAGAGACAAGATTCCTAAAACGATTAACAAGATTCCAGGCAGACCAAGAGCAATTCTAGAATATCGTGGGTTTTGCCAAAGCATCTTTAAGTATCGAGAAAAAACGGCGGCAGTCTCTTCAATAAATTCACTATGTTTCATCACAATTCTTCGAACTGATGTTACGGGCACTCTTGACTGAACTAAAGGCAAGATTGCCTCATCCGCATAACCGTCTGTGACCAAAATGACATCGCTTGCAGGAAATCCCTTCAGCACTTGGTTGAGTTGAGATACAAGTTTCCTGTCTGCGCCCACGCCTCCAAGGTCAGAACCGGATATTGTTGCAATTTGACAGCTTTCCTTTGACTCATTGGTTTTTGTGAGGCTGTCAAAAATTCTTATTGCTCCGAATATGGCGTTGGCGTCGGGTTCTTCAGGGTCTTGTAGGGCAAGGTTTACAGCTGCGTTTAAGTTCTCTCCTCTTCCGAGAATTGGTGTTTTTATTTTGGCTTTTACGCCTATGTCGTCATCTCTATCAACGCAAAGAACAAGAACTCGCTCCAGTTTTTCTTTTGTAGAGCTGGACATTTACATTATCTCATCTATTGTTAACAGTTACTACTTTAATTTGTTCTTCCTTCTCTCTTTAAGTTTCCGACATTTTTTTCAGACTGAATCTTTCCCTGTTCAGCGAGGAGCTTAAATTCCTCCCACGTTAACTTCTCGCCTCGTTTCAACTTTCTTAAGGCTCTTGCTTCTAATTCTTCACGGAGTTCAACTTGACGCTGAGCCTGTTTCTCCTCTTCTTTCTGTTGGAGTTTCTGTTGGAAAGACTTCATTTGCTGCAAAAGATCCACGAGTTTTTTGTGAGATTCTTCTACTTTTTGTTTGATCTGTAAAAATTTTTGATGCGCATCGTCTGCCTCAAATTTGAAGGAACGAGACTTGTTCAAAGATTCTAACATTTCTTCATGCAGTCTTTGACTTTGCTCAGCAAGTTTCGATAGTTTTTCGTGGAACAATTGTGCTCTTGTTGCGAGGGTCTTTTCTTTAGTTTGCATTTCCATAGTGTTCTTCTCTAGTTGCTGGATTTGTTGATGAACAAGTAGTTGGGATTCCAGAAACCTAACTTTGTCAATAAGTGGTATCTCTTCTTTTACTGGGAGAGGGGTTGTTTGGATCTTCCATTCTATAGTTTCGATTTCCTTTTGTATGTTTTGCATGTTTCGAGAAGACTTTTTCTTTAGGAGGGATTTGAGCCTTTTCTTCAGTTCCAAAATTTGAGTCTTGATTTCTTTACGTTCTAATGTTGTTTGTTCACGTAGCCTTTTGAGTTCTTTAACTTTCTCATTTAGGGCGTCGCGTCTTTCCTTTAGGTTGGTTGCTTCTTCTCTTAACCTCTTAATCTCCTCATTTAGAGAGTTTCGTTTTTCAATCCATTTTTGAGCTTGGAGTTTCAGTTGATTTGTTTCCGCTTTGAGTGAAATCAATTGTTGGTTCAGTTCATCAATCCTTTGTTGAAGAGAATCAGACAATTTCCTTGCCTCTAACCGGATTCGCCCATTCGAGAACCTTTTGAATTAAGGTTTGGCCTTCTTTGATGAAAATAGAGAGAGCCTTCTTCTGAAGGGTGCATTGTATGAAAATAACACGTTGATATCGTCGCTGGCGACATAGACGAGGGTTGGGCTGAAATTGTTTTGAAAAATGGTTTTAGCGGAAGCAGTTAAACACTTGACAAGGCGTTTATCAAAGGGTTTCTCAACACCTATTTTTTCAGAAATAGCCTTAAAGCGCCTTCCATCAAGTCGAACAAAGAAGGGTGTATCTGTTGGAATTTGAAATTGAGAAAAAATCTGATCTTTATAGTAGGTGGGTTCCTTATTCAAGTATGATTCTCGCATCTACTGTTTTTGCTCCCTTTTCATAGACCATAATGGGGTTCAAGTCGAGTTCTTTGATCTCTTGGTGATCCATAATCAGTCTCGAGGTATTTACCAAAATCTGTATGATGGTATCAATGTCTGCTGGTGGCTGGTTGCGATAACCCTTTAGTATCTGATACGCCTTAACTTCAGTGACCATTTCTCTGGCGTCTTGCTCATTGATAGGCGCAATTCTGAAAGTTACATCTTTTAGGATCTCGACGAAAATTCCTCCAATACCGAACATGAGGGCTGGACCAAACTGTGGATCCTTTGTTGCTCCTATTATAATTTCAGTGGATTCAGGCGCCATTTCCTGAACAAGGATGCCTTTAATCTTAGCTTTTGGTTTATGCTTCTCTATGTTGTTTAAGATTGTTTTGTATGCTCCTCGAACTTCTGCAGAGTCTTTTAGGTTTAAGATGACCCCACCCACATCGAATTTATGAATTACATCTGAAGAAACAATCTTAAGGACCACTGGATAGCCTATACCATCGGCAAATTTTACCGCTTCATCCACAGTCTTTGCTACCATAAACTTTGTCACTGGAATCCCATATTCTGCACATACTGTTTTAGCCTCAGGCTCCAACAGATTTTTCCTTCCTTCTTTACGAGCATCCTCGAATATCTTAGAAACCTTCTTCATAGAATCAACAATCCTTAACATGACATAGCTACGTTATTTCTTTCTAACTCTTTCGCTCATTCAAGTAAGGATTTACCAGTTGGAGGAGTTTCAGAGAAATATCAAATTGCTTAGAATGTTTGCTCTTAGGCTAATTTTAGTTTTTATGGAAATCTCATTTCTCTCAGCAATCATATAGTAATTTCGTCATCGCCTTTGCCGCATATTAATTTTGAGGGAAACAAAAAGTGCCAAAAACATGCTGCCAAGGCGTTATATAGGGGTTTATCCTAATCTTTTTTCTGCTTTTCTGAGCATATTAATTACAGGAAGATGATAAGGGCACTTTTCCTCGCACTTTCCACATTCGGTACAGCTGCTTACCCTCGTGCGTAGCTTTGGATATTGGTCTCTAGTCCATTTCTTTATGTTGTAGAAGCTATAGTAGATATCCCACCTTAAGATCGTCGGTATTTCGACACCATCCGGACATGGCATACACAATCCACATTCCCGGCAGAACGGTTCAGGTGGGAGTTCCCCGAATTTATAGCCTATCTTTTCTTTATTGGTGAGACCACTGAAATCTTTTGCAACCTTAACAAGATGGTCTACTTCTTCTGCAGAACGTAGACCAGGTATAGCAGTGGCTATGTCATGTGCCAGTACGAACCTCAACGAACGCTCTGCTCTTTCACTTCCATCTTTTCCGAAATGAGCAACAAATTCTGATGGGTCAGGCCAGTCCAGCTCAGGTTTACCCAAAAATTGGGCACCCCACTGGGGATACTGCAATGGAGCTCCACATCCTCCCATTGCCTTCATGATAATGACGCCTACATCTAGTTTTTTGGCTAGAGGAATTAATTCTTCAGTAGCTTTTCTATCAAGGACATTCAAAGGCACTAGAATAGTATCAAACTTTCCCGTTTTTATTGCCTTTTTTAGAACATAGGGATTGTGGCCGCTGATTCCTATGTAATCGATTTTCCCCTGAGCCTTGGCTTCCTCAAGAGCCTTTAAAGCCCCTTTAGAACTCGTTGCTTTCTTAAGAATTTCTTCACTGTCGATTCCGTGGAGCTGAACAAGGTCTATTCGATCAGTTTGCAGGTTCCTAAGACTCTGTTTGAGACCGGCTCTAGCAGCATCCTCTTTAGTTCTTTGGTGAGTTTTGGTTGCTATGATCACTTGATGTCTTACATCTTTCAGTGCTGCTCCTATCTTCTCTTCACTATCTCCATAGGCTCTTGCCGTGTCGAAGTAATTGATGCCCCTTTCGTAGGCGTATCTTACGACCTTCTCTGCCTCATCCCCGGAGAGCGCTATTATGGGTATGCCACCGAAACCAATAACGGAAACCTGTAAACCTGTTCTTCCGAGTCTTCTTTTCTGCATAATTATCAAGCGCCTTCGCCAAAGATGAGACAGAAATTGTATAAAAAGTTGTCTTACAACCACACAAAAATTGTTGTGGTGCTATTGTTATGGTTTCTTTGATAACCAGATTTTTATTGATCTTCGATTGCTTTGTCTAGTGCTCCATGCGCATGCAAAGTAATCATTTCTTCTCCATCTTTCTAAAGAACCAAAAATAAAGTATGGCGGCAGTTACATAGAATAAGGAGGTATAGAAGTATGGCAACACGTATTCACCAGAACCCATCATCTGTCCCCCTAAATTTGCGCCTATTGCCCTCGGTATCATGTCTGCCATTACTGTCAAACCACTAGTTGTTGCCCGTTCTGTTGACTGAACAAGCTCCATAGCAAAGGTAGAACCGATAGGCCCAGCCATATTCATAAGTGCCCCTCTCGCTAAATATGAACCCCCAGCAAGTTCAAGGGTTTCTGATAAGGCTATCATGGAGATAAATGGAATTGAACAGGCTTGACACAGAACAACCGCCTTCACCTTGCCTATCCTATTCGATAATACCGGAGCCAGAAAAGTACCAGCAGCCAAGGCCACTTGACCCAATGCGAATATTACTCCTATCTGTTCAGTGGTTGCGTGGAGTTTATTTGCGAAAAACATGTTGAAAAGCGGCACAATGTGCCCAGCACCAAATCCTACGAGTCCAGTTGTTAAAACGAGCTTTAGTATAGTACGCCCGCTTTGAATATTTTTCAGAGACAGCAGTTGTGACGGTTTTTGTCTTGAAGTTCTTTTTTCTCTAATTAGTAGTATAGGTAGCACAGAAACAAAAGTAAAGGCAACAGAACATAATAGTGTTAACCTAAATCCAAGAACTGGTTCTCCTTGAACCATTACTGCGAAGGAATCTGGAAGATAACCTCCGAGCAAGTTTCCAACCATGCTTGCAACAGTCATAAAACCCCAGCTCATGCTAAACAAGTAAGTTCTTTCCTCTTTCTCACTGTTTTCCATCATAAAAGGAGCATTGGCAACCCAAGAGATTGTGCCGACAAGCCCAGCCGCTAGATTAGTGACTAGAAGAAAGGATGAGTCAGCTGTGAAAACTTGAACCAAACTGAAAAGGTTACTGACTAGTGTTCCTAAAAAAAGGCTTCTTTTTCTTCCAATACTTTCACACAAAAGACCAGCGGGTAAAGCCATAAAACCAGTAGCGAAAGCGCTTAAGGAGAACATGAAGCCCACAAAATCCTCGTGGTAGCCTAATTCCCGCAAATAGAGATTGAAAATCGCGTCCCAAATTCCAAAGCTTAGCCCCATCAAAATGGTAGAGGCCAAAAATAATCTAGCATTATGGCTAAACATACGAATCATACGAATGTATTCTCGAAACAGAGATGGAGAAGGAGCGACTTTAGACTCTAACGCTACTCCTTCTTCACTGTTGTTTTCTGCCATCTTCACTCACTGGATAAGGCTTCGTTTAGAAAGCCAATAGTGTTTATATCTCTTTCTTTCCACGAAAAAGAGGTACATATGCATAAGAGGAAAGTAGACTCTACAACCAGTTCTATGTGATAAGAAGTTTATGGAAACTTCTCACTTAGAGTCGCAAGCTGGAATTCGACTTCGATATGATCCAACTTTATGATTGTGTCCACTGTTATGGTAGTTTCTAATCATAAGTCGAATCGCAGCTTCTTTTTATTACATTTGTCTATCGGCTTATCTTCTCGTGTTCAAGCTGCTTCACTCGAGTTTCGATGAACTCTACAAGACTACCTTCAGTCATTTTCTGGGCTTTACGTTGTTTTTCAAGGTGTTCTTCGATGGTGACTAGAGTTTTGTCTATGTTTAAGGGTTTAATGATGTATGCGTCTGCGCCTTTGTTCACAGCTTCAACCGCGTTTTGTAGAGACGGGTATCCAGTGATTATTATTTTAGCCATTTTAGGTTTGGTCTCTTTCATTTCAGTAAGAAGTTTTACTCCTTCCATATCAGGCAGGCGTATGTCTATTAAAGCTAGGTTGTAGAATTGTGTCTTAGACTTTCTTATGGCCTCTTTTCCATTCTCTGCAGTTTCAACATTATATCCCTTTTCTTCTAAGATAGCTGTAAGGACCTTCCGTATGCTTGGCTCATCGTCTACTACGAGTATACTTGCTTTCGTACACACTTGCTTCCACCTCTCTCATTTTTATTTTGTTTTCCTTTTTTTCCTGATGTATTTTTCCCACCAACTTTTTTGCTTCTCTTACATAATCAGCGAATGTACATCCTTTCTTCTCCTCAAAATTTAGCTCTAACCTTTGATACAACTCCTTAAGAATATACTTTTCAATTATTTCTGCTCCGGGACCAAAAATGGTGTTTAGTGCTTGAGAAAACTCATCGGTTTCTTTTGGAATACTCTCTCTTTGGAGTTGGAAGCTTTTCTTCAGATGAAAGTATATGGCTTTTCTAGGGTTCTCTCCTAAAGATAGCAACCCATGGTCAACAGCTTCAAGTAAGTTTTTCTCAAAATTCAAATTACCCACGTAAGAACCTCCAAGTGTAAATTGGAATAGTGATTGGCAAAATGCCTCCTCATTAAACATCTTTTATGATGTGAAGACTTTTGCCATTAAAACTTATGAACTAGATGTATATATTCTGACTCTTATTCTGACTTTNAGAAGCATTTTTTTGGTCGGGCGGGCAGGATTTGAACCTGCGACACTCCGGTTTCTGCGGTTGTACGCTTGATAGGCTGGAAAAGGGCGTCTACCGTTGGTAGGCGTCTACAGCGTCTCCGCCAACTAGATTTAGTCTAGCTGACTCGGAAGCTCTACCAAGCTGAGCTACCGCCCGTTGCCCGACCAAATGTTACAAGTGAAAATTTCTGATTTATACATTTCGATAGTTTTCGCTAATCGTAGAGGTAAGACACTACTAATGTTGTGTTCAATGTTTGATGCGAAAGCATTTTTTACCTGTACATCAAGCATATAACGAGAAGCTAGCCTTTTTTCAGTCCGATTAGGAAGGCGACTGTGAAACTGCAGGCAAAGGGTAAATTTGCAAGGATAGGCATAAGAAGTTCTGCTGCTTGTTCGGGAATTGCCAGTTTTGACAATACTTCTGTTAAGTCATTGTAATTCACACTTATAGCGCCTACATAG
>JGI24422J19971_10000082_pt1 | contig 41468 bp, 33 predicted proteins | sample DeeMarSWOR152_54_FD_19971 | JGI IMG/M metagenome (IMG submission 19971) | reverse complement strand
TATAGCTTGCTGCATTTATACATCTTCTACAAGATAAAGGCCACTTTCGCATTCGGGATCGTGACTAGTGTGCTTCTTATTCTGGTTATGGCGCTGATGGTTGGTGCCCCGGTCCTCGTACACTTATCCGAGCGGTATGGACTGGAGGCCTTGGCCCGTCATATCTCCTACGTGGGCTACACCTGGATGGGACTTGCGTTTCTCTTCTTTTTTACGTCGCTGACGGTCGACATATACCGTCTTTTCCTCCATGGAGGTAGTTCATTGCTTCGATGGGAGCCTTCCCGTCTTAATCCTTCGCCCCTGGTCGCCTTTCTCGTTCCGCTCTTGGCTACAGCAATAGTAGCGTTGTACGGCTTCTTTGAGGCGCGCTCTATTCGAACGGAAACCGTGACGATAGAAAGCAACAAAATATCTCAGGAGATCGGAGTAATGACCATTGCACAGATCTCCGATGTCCATCTTGGTTTGATCGTGCGGGAGAAGAGATTAAGGGGAATTCTCGGAGAGGTAGAGAGGGCAAAACCCGACATTTTGGTTTCCACGGGAGATCTCGTGGATGGGCAGATCGATAACCTCACGGGCCTAGCAGAACTTCTGCAGGATATCACTCCCCGATATGGCAAATTCGCGGTAACTGGCAATCATGAGTTCTTTGCCGGCCTTGATCAGGCGCTGTCTTTCACTGAAAGAGCGGGATTCAGGGTGTTGCGGGGAGAGTCAGAAACCGTTGCTGGGACCGTTACTATTGCTGGTATCGATGACCCAACGGCAAAGTACTTCGGTCTCGGTAGAGGAGTTTCAGAAACAGATCTCCTTTCGGCACTTCCGGGAGACGCGTTCATACTCCTGCTCAAGCATGTGCCGGTTCCCAACGAAAATCCCCATGGCCTGTTTGACCTGCAGCTCTCCGGACATACGCATAACGGTCAGATTTTCCCGTTCAATCTTTTCACACGGCTGGTCTTTCCTTACTGTGCAGGCCTCTTTCAGCTGCCCCACAATTCTTATTTGTACGTGAGCCGAGGTTCAGGCACATGGGGCCCGCCGATTCGCTTTCTCTCGCCGCCTGAAGTGACTATCATTAAACTGGTCCACGATAATGCGGTCGAAATCAGCTTGTGAAGTTCAGAGCCTCATCTCAACGCAGCCACTGGTAGATTGAACGAGCACCCGTGCATAGCGCAGTAGTAGCAAGAAGGGGCTGATTATATACACTGATGTGAACGGAGCCACCGCATGGAAAATAGCCGCGAATTATGGTACACAACAAGACAAGAGCCGAGGATCTAAGAAAAACTGCGTCGCTCGGCATAGATTTTGCTGGAAGTTAGCGCCAAGGAGAACAGGGTACATCAATGCAAGGTGATCGTGAAGCAAAAACAGAACCAATACAGCTCTCTCGCTTAGTTGAAATGCGAAATCCTGATCAGGTCTTGAGCGAAGTTGAGGCTATCGTTTCCATGATGTTCTCAGAGTTCGACTTCGAAACCCTGAACCGTGCCTTCGCCGATGTAGTACGCCTCTTCCACGGTGAATACCCTGGTTATCGTGAATGCACCACCGAGTACCATGATCTGAAGCATACTACTGATACCTTTTTGGCTATGGCCCGGCTCATCCATGGTGCCGTTATAACCGGAACCCTCCTTACGCAAAAGCAGGTAGTGCTCGGCCTTATATGCGCGCTGATGCACGATACGGGGTTTATTCAGACTCGTGATGACGGTAGCGGAACCGGCGCAAAGTATATCGATGTCGACACCAAGCGGAGCATCGAGTTTATGGCACGCTACATAGCTGAGAATGGATATCCAGAAGAGGATTTCAACGCTTTTGCCAGCATTCTCACCTGCACCGACCTTGGGGCAAAGATTGACAAAATCCCCTTCCCATCCCCGGAGACAGAACTGCTCGGAAAGCTGTTGGGGACTGCCGATCTGGTGGGTCAGATGGCGGATCGAACCTACCTCGAGAAACTCCTCTTCCTTTTCTACGAGTTCAGGGAGGGCGGCGTCATGGGGTATGCTAATGAACTTCACCTCCTTCAGAAAACCAGGGACTTCTACAAAATGACGAGGAAGAGGCTTGCTGGCGACTTCAGCGGGGTGCATGAATATGTACGCCACCACTTCAGGGTGCGCTGGAAGCTCGACAGGGATTTGTATATGGAGGCCCTTGAAAGAAACATGGCCTACCTGAACTTCATACTGAAACACCACCGAAAAGACTACCGAAAGCATCTGAGGCGGGATGGTTTGGTGGATAGGCTCATTCGACAAAAAGGTCAGTCCTGATGGGTCAGGGATGTACCCCCCGGTTATCTCAGCCCGCCTGAGCTAATCGGAAAAAAGGATTAGTAAGTCGCTCCCGACCAGTAGTACTCGCTGGGCCGTGTCCTGGATACACGCGCAGGTCATCCCCGAGGGGAAAGATCTTCCTCGAAACCCCTTCAACTAAGAGATCATGATTCCCTCCAGGGAAGTCAGTCCTCCCTACAGAACCCGCAAAAAGGGTNTCTCCGGTGAAGACAGCTCCTGGAGCATGAAAACATACGCCTCCGGGAGAATGGCCAGGGGTATGTATCACCGATATGCTATAGCTGCCCAAGCGAATCTCCTGGCCCTCATAAAGACTGCCATGCGGTCGGAAGTCGAGACCGTGCTCATCTAATGGATGAATCAGGACCGGCGCCCCGGTTATTCTCGCTAACTCCACGGCGCCCGCGGTATGATCGACATGGCTGTGGGTGATGAGGATATAGAGCAGCCTGAGTTCAGCCCGGCCAAGTGCAGTAACAATGCGGTGCACGTCACCACCCGGGTCAATGACGAGACTCTGCTTTGTTCCTCGATGGCCTATTATATAACAGTTGGCCTGAAAGGGACCAACAACTAACTTTAGTAGCATTATCGCTCACTCCCCCTTATCATTTTGCATCTACCCTCGCAACCCCATGCATTAACGTCTCATTGCCACCTGCGCGCAATCAAGACCCTCTGCTCTGAGTCGTCACTAAATTAAGACCTCATTTCACGTTGTCAAGACAGTCTCTAATTATAGGGTGGTCAAGCTCGAAGACAGCCGAGTGCGCCCTGGCGAACAATTGGGGAAGCGAGAAAGAAGGAGCTAGGTTAAAACGTGTACTCTGTACCTCACAAGAGTTGAGGTCGAATAAATCAAGAGCCCCCCCCAAACGAGACCGAAGGCGATAGTATGTGTCCATGTAAATAACTCCTTGTAGAGGAGTACCCCCACGAGTAACTGACCTGTCGGGGCAATATACTGCAGAAAACCTACCGTTGAATACTGAATACGCCTCGCGCCATATGTAAAGAGCAGTAGGGGCACTGCCGTCACCACCCCTGCGCCCATGAGCAAGATGTCCGTCTTGAGATCAACTGAACCAAGAGCGCCTGATCCCTCAGCAGCCAAAACGGCGAGATAAATGAGCACAATGGGGGTTAGGAAACCGGTATCGAACAAAAGGCCGACCATTGATCCGGCTCTCGCTGTTTTGCGGAGCAGCCCATAGGTTCCGAACGTAACCGCAAGAGCGATGGCAATCCATGGCACCCGACCGTATTGGATCGTCAAGAAGAGCACCCCAGTGAATGCAAGCAGCAGCGAAAGCAGTTGGGCTCGGTGGAGCCGCTCGCGCAGGAAGATCATGCCCATACAGACGTTCACCAGCGGGTTGATAAAGTATCCGAGACTTGCCTCCACAATCTGATTTGAATTCACGGCCCAGATATAGATTAGCCAGTTGCTACCCAATAGGAATGATGTGATCAACAAGACGGGCAGATTGGGAGAGAGGGAGACAGCGGTTTTGGCCTCTTCCCACCGCCTCTGGATGGACAGCAGGATCACCAAAAACGCGAGCGACCACACCACTCGGTGTGCCAATATCTCGCTTGACGACACGTGCTGGAGCGCCTTCCAGTATATGGGAAAAATACCCCAAAGAAGAAATGCCCCCGTTGTCGCTAGGGCACCCTTGACGCCTGTGTCTATCCACATGACTGACAATCTTTCTATCAGAGCTTATCTAAAATGAGAAGGTATTGAATACATGCTCAGCTATTCAATAGTCAAGGAAAACCAAAAGCTAGCAAAAACATGCTTTCGACGGCCCTTATCTCTGCACCGGCCATCATCTTTTCTTTTGACCTGCTCTTTTGACTTATGCATATAATCTACTGCTGAAGACACCTCTTGCGGATCATCGGGAGAATAGTCGTGCTCTCGAGAAAAGTGACGTTTATTGTCAACCCGAACGCGGCAATGGGTTCCACACGGAGACATTGGCCCCGAATTGAAGCCCTTGCCAGGGAACGGTTAGGGCCAATTCAAGCACTCCACACCGGGGGACCGGCGGATGCGTCAAGGCTTACGCGTCAGGCACTTATGGAGGGAACCGATCTGATCGTCTGTGTTGGAGGCGACGGTACACTCAATGAGGTGGTGAATGGTTTCATGGGAGAGGAGGGGCCCATTCGCGGGAATGCCCTCCTCGGATTCATCCCCATGGGTACTGGCTGTGATATCATAAAGACAGTTCCTATCCCGAGAGATGTGATCCGGGTACTAGACTTGATTAGAGAGCTACGCTTCCGAGCAATTGACCTGGGACTCCTCTGTTACAGAAACCACCATGGCCGCCCCGCCCACCGGTATTTTCATAACGTTGCCAGTTTTGGTCTGGGAGGCAAGGTAGACGAACGGGTTAACAGGACCACCAAGGTGTTCGGCGGGTTCATTTCATTTATCTGGGCCACCCTGATTTCTCTTCTGATATATAATAAAAAACGGATACAGCTTAAGGTAAACGGCGCTTGTGACCAGGAGATCATCTGCTGGAATGTTGTAGTCGCCAACGGGCAATATCATGGTGGCGGCATGTGGGTGGCCCCCGACGCCGCCGTGGATGATGGCCTGTTTCATATTACGGTAATCGGCGATCTGAGCCTGCCCCAGGTATTCTTGAACCTGCCGAAACTGTACAACGGAAAGATCCTCGAGGTTCGGAAGGTATTCAGCCTCACGGGCAAGAGAGTAGAGGCCCATTCCGATCAGCAGGTCCTTTTGGATGTGGACGGAGAGCAGCCGGGCCAACTTCCCGTCACCATCACCATGGTGCCACGTGCGCTCCGCCTCATCGCCCCTGAGTAGACCCGTACTTCCTTCTGCCCCCATTCCCACTGCAGCGCACCAGCTCGTCAGGTCTCTATGGTAAATTCATGCCTTACAACATGGGCATGATTCAGATCGGAATTGAAGGTCTTTTCAACAAAGGTTACCTGATCATCTCTATCTATGAGCAGCACCGTTGAGGATCGAGTTCCATAGGTTGGACTCACGATAAATATGGGAGAAAGGATGCGCTCCCATTCGAGACCGACGCCGGTTTTTGGAAGGGCTTCATCGGGAGCAATACTCCGGTCCGCGAGCAGTCTAAAAAGCCCACCCACCGGGACTTCTCCGTGCTCCGAAAGGAGGTCTGAGAGAGCTTTCTGAGCCTTCGTGACCTTTGGCCAGGGAGTATTGAGCAGGTGGTTGCTCAGGCCATGAATGCCACTCGGTAAAGGGTGTATCCGTCGGCTACGGTTTGAATACCAAAAGAGCCGTTCTTTGTCACCGATGATGAGGTTAAATCCGTTAAACCTATCTGCATCGCGGTCCACTCTATTGAGAAACATAACTGGACTTTCCTGACCCATTAAGAAGTCGCTCACGAGCTTTCCTCGGGAAGGTGCGTCTTTATTGAACGACGCCGGATCTCTATAATTCGTCACCGCCCCGATCCGGCCGCTCTTGGTTATTCCAAGCCATGTGCCGCCTGCCCGAAGATCCCTGCCTGCCAGCAAAAATGGTGCCTCGTCCCAAAAAGCTGCGGAGGTGCTCCGCCGGTTGTAATATTCATCCCTATTGGCCAGGAGTATCAGAGGATAGGTCGGATGTGTGTTGCGAGCCACCAACAAAAGGCACATGATTATTCTTCCCGATCTTCCACGTTCCCTCTCACAATTCCACGTATACCTGCCCCTTATCCTAAACTTATCTTGCACAGATCCCTTAAAAGATCAAACAAAACCGGCGAGCCTAAAACCTCCGTGCATGATCTTTCGTGAAAACAAACTACTCCTTTCGTGCGCCCTTTTTCAGATCCGTTTGGGGTAAGGTGCACCCTGTCCTGTCAAAAAACCCGGTATTCTCAGATGGACAGGCTTGCCTCTATCGCACAATGCTATTGACACGGAACGGCCCTGTAAGCGATTAAGGGGGGAAGAGGGTGAAATACGGTATCTTTCGAAATCTCGGTATCGTTACTGTTAAGACGAGGGGGGCGTAATATGATTAGAGTTACCTGTCTGGGTGCTGCCGGTTCTGTAACCGGATCGAATTACCTTGTTGAAAGCACCGGGGGCAAAAAGGTTTTGGTCGATTGCGGTCTTTTCCAGGGCGGCAAACTCATGGAGAAGCGGAACTGGCAGCCTTGGAGTTTCCGGCCGGAGGAGATCAAAACCCTTTTTCTGACCCACGCCCACATCGATCACAGCGGAAGGATTCCCAAGTTGGTGAAGGATGGTTTTCAGGGCCAAATCATCACATCACCCCCCACGGCAGAGCTTTGCCAGATCATGCTCCTCGACTCCGCCCATGTGCAGGAGATGGACGCCGACTGGCAGACACGCAAGAACAAACGAGAGGGCAAGGGCGAAATACGGCCCCTGTATACGACCGCAGATGCAGAGGCAAGCATACAGTTCCTGTATCCCGTGGAACGGGACCGGATCATCGAGCCTGAGCCGGGGATCAAGGCTAGGCTCAGGAATGCAGGACATATCCTGGGCTCATCCATCCTGGAATTGTGGGTCGACGAGAATGGGAAATCAATCAAAGTAGTCTTTTCGGGGGACCTCGGTAAGAAAAACCAGCTGATAGTAGAAGATCCCCATGAGGTTTATGACGCCGACTATCTGTTCATTGAATCCACGTATGGTAATCGGTTCCACCGCCCCTTTGAAGACAGCAAGAAGGAGCTCCTGGAGGCCATCAACTACAGCGTTTCACAAGGAGAAAAGGTGATGATCCCCGCTTTCGCCGTTGAGCGGACTCAGGAAATCCTTTACATACTCGGTGAGTTTCAGCGACAAGGGCTTCTTCCCGACATACCCGTGTATCTGGACAGCCCGTTGGCCATCAAGGCGACGGAAATCTTCCGGAAAAACAAGAAATACTATGATGAGGAGGCTCAGGCCATAGTGGATAATGGTTCTGACCCATTTGATATGCGCAACCTTCAATTCACGGAGAGCACAGAAGAGTCCAAGGCCATTAACAAAAAACCCGGTCCAGCCATCGTTATTGCCGGTAACGGTATGTGTACGGCCGGGCGCATTAAACATCACCTGAAGCACAATCTCTGGCGGTCGGGTGCCAGTGTTGTCATTGTCGGTTTTCAGGCACAGGGAACAACCGGTCGGAAGATCGTGGACGGGGCCAAGCAGGTGAAGATATTCCGGGAGAATGTGTCCGTAAAGGCAAAAATCTTCACCATTGGCGGCTTTTCCGCTCACGCCGACCAGAAAGATCTCCTGGAATGGATCGGCAATTTTGAGAGTAAGCCCCATGTGTTTGTCGTGCATGGTGAGGCCACGGCCAGTGAGGCCTTTGCGAGTATAGTCCAAGAAAGATTCAACTTGAGGGCCCACGTCCCGAAGTGGAAGGAACGACTCGTGCTCAAACCGAGAGAGGTTAGCTACGAGGAGGCGCGAGAACCCGAGGAGATGCCCGACCTCGAAACCACCATGTTGAATACCGTTAGCGATCTTGAAAAAGAGCTCAAGGACCTGAAGCAGCGGATCAAGGCCAAGGAAATGAAAAGAGCTATTGAAGAGGACGACCTGGATCGCCTCAAGTTCGTGCAGGGGGAACTCCAGGCCATCCTGCCATAATGGCCGCGGGGGCTTGCGGAGAGACCCTGAGCAGGGTGGAAGGGGAGCGGGCGAGAGGATGATACCACAATCTTTCCACCGACAAAGCTAACTGTGCTATCCCACAAAGCGGGACTATGGTATTACTGTTTAAACTACCAGGGGAGGAGGGAACAGATAATGCGCGAGAGACAATACATCGTTGACGATCTCACAAAGGATGATACCTGGAGAATGTTCAACATCATCGCAGAATTCGTGGAGGGCTTTGATATCCTCCCTGAGGTGTACCCGGCTGTTAGTATTTTTGGATCCTCCCGCTCTCACCCTAACAGCGTCAACTACAAAACTACGCAAACGGTTGCCCGGCTCCTGGTAGAGAGCGGTTTTAATGTCATCTCCGGCGGGGGCCCCGGCGTAATGGAAGCCGCCAATAAAGGCGCCGCCGAAGCAGGGGGCAAATCGGTAGGCCTACATATTCACCTGCCCAACGAGCAACAGGCAAACAAGTACGCTAATGTTCGGCTTGACTTCAAGTACTTCTTTATCAGAAAGGTTATGTTCGTCAAATATGCAGTAGCGTACGTCATCATGCCCGGGGGTTTTGGAACCCTCGACGAACTTTTCGAGGCCCTTACGCTGATTCAAACCAAGCGGATTAGATACTTCCCAGTCGTTCTCATCGATTCTCAATACTGGCAAGGGCTGATTGACTGGATCAAGGGCACCCTGATCAAAGACAAGGCCATATCCGAATCAGATCTGGATATCATGACCGTAGTGAATACGCCTGAGCAAGCGGTCAGAATCATAAAGAGGCGGGTAATACTGTGAGGGTAAAACGCGGGCAGCAAAGGGTAACTTGGAATTATCCTCTCTGCTGTAAAATTACCGACGCCTGTCCCGCTCAGTACGCCGGCCAACAATGGACCGCCTGTTCTCTTCCATGTTCTAAGCGACCAAAGTTACTTTTTTATGCTAGCGCAAACGCCTTACCATGCCACCTGTTTCTTGTAGTACTCGTGATACTCAAAAACCTTTTTTATGTAGTAGCGCGTAGCCTTGAAGGGTGGGACGCCCTGGTATTCCCTGACTTTCCCGCTGCCGGCATTGTACGCCGCAAGGGCCAGTCTAACATCGCCGTTGAATTGATTCAGAAGGTTTCTAAAATGCTTGACGCCTGCATTGATGTTGTGCTCCGGATCAAAGCTATCTCCTACACCCAAGGCTTGAGCAGTCTTCGGCATTAGCTGCATGAGCCCTCGTGCGCCTCTCTTTGAGATGGCTTTCGGGTTGTAACTGGACTCCGCCATGATAATGGCCTTAATGAGCGCCGAATCAACTCGGTAACGATTTGCAGCTTGCAGTATGATCGGATGAAAGGGTCCTTCACCCTTCTTGCCACAAGTAGGGAAACCGTCTCCCTTCAGCACCCATCGTGCAAGGCCCACCTCGATGGGTTCATGGGCGATTGCGGTGAGAGCAGGTTTCGCTTTGATCGGTCTCGGGATAACCTCTATTGCCACGTCCCGCCACAGAACGGTTTCCCCCTCGTGCGCCACCCGTTTCGCGCCGAGCGTCTCGGCGCCCCCCCGCCCTCCGTAACTCTGAGGCATAAATATCAACAATACGAAGGCTGCAATGCATAACCAGCTCCTCGATGCAGTTCGCGATCTTCTAACGGATAATGGACGCTCTGCTCTCGATGTCATCTCTATCAATCGTCTCTATAAGCAATTGTTTCTCAAGTAGCCTTGAGTTGCAGTCCGCAATACCTTAATCTGAAACCGCTGAAATATCCTCCTCCATTCATGTCATCGCACTGGCCGCACCTGCCTCTTCCGAACAAAACAAATTGAGCTCATCGAGGAGCTCGTTTCTGTCACTGGGCGACTGCAAGAATCATGCAACCTCCCTTTACTGCAATATTTCTAATGATTTCAATAAGTTAAGCAACTCTCATACAAACCTATCAGCAACTGTGTAACAAAATGCCAAGAAATCAGAGAAAGAATTTCATGATTGTGGTAAAGTTTTACATATAACAGTTAATAAGATGGGTAGAGAAAAACGGAAGAGCTTGCGTTGAAGACAAAGAAAGGGGAAAATCTCTCCTCCACTGGAGAGTATTGGCTATCCCCCCTTCCCTCCCGTGGGTCACGGGTACGGGAGCGCCCCGCCCTATAGGGACCGGTTCTCGGAGAAGAAAGTTCTAAGCCGCTTGGCCGCCGCAGCGAGCCGTTACATACGATCACAACCCCTAAACACAACCACTGCTACCACCATAGCAACACCGATGTCAAGCAAAAAATAACAACATGTAGTGATTTTTTGCTATTTGTTTCAATATATAGTGTTTTAGAAAGGCGATCGGAGAGATCTTAACACCCATTCCGTAGGATCCCTCGCCTATCGAAGGGTGAGCTGGTACTGGTAGCTCAAAATTTTCCTAGTCTCTCCGGCAACACCTATTGCAATGCTTCGTTTGGACTGGAGCTTGCCTTGCAAATTGGCGGGTCGCAAAACGTGGTTTTGGGGATCGGGCCCTTGAGTGATCGAGTCATTGCGTGGGAATTCTAAATGCAGACTCGTTGGTGTCGCTTCTGCCCGGTGCTGATTTCTACGAGACTATCTGTTTATTGCTCTTTTTTTGCCACCGCGAAGATTGATGAATTGAATGTCCAGGGGAAACCCGATAGCGGGCTTTAGGACAGGTCTTGTAGACTCATTTATGTCAATGAGGGTGAGCGTGCCGGTGGCTACTTGACCACTTCGAATCAGGTTCGAATCTGTGGCATCGGGATTCCAGTTAAAAACAGTATACGCCTTTTCTTCATAGGTGAAGATATCCGCCTCGTTAAGGTATTTGTATAGCAGGTCATACCGGTCGTTCGCATTTCCCCATGCCTTATCCAGGAACCAAACGGAATACTCATTGCCGAATTCAACCTGGTGTGCGGAGAACGTGTTGGTGCCATATCCCTCGGTATGGGCTTCGGAGTAGTGCAAAAAATGCGAGCCATTCTCATCGTTAATGGAAAGATTGAGATCCTTCCAATTCATTTCAGTGTAAACGGGTGTTGGTTCATCCAGCACTAAGAATTCGGATGGTGGAACGGGCTCGTAGACTACCCCCAACTGCATGTCTATGCTAAACTGGATAGCATGTGACGGGGGGGTCTTGTTGGAGTAGATAAAGCTGTCCGTGATTTTGTGGTATTCATACTTCACGACGCTTACGATGGTTCCCCCGAAGGTCAATATCACTCGATGATTCGGACCGACCAAAACTAACCTCTTCTGCCACAGGTTCACGGCACTTTGAAGATAGCTAAAGCAGAAATCGTGCCAAAGAAGTGATGAGATGAAACTGTTAGTAATTAGAAGGGGTTGAGACCATATTCCCTTAGATAACATCTATTCCCGCCGTAGAGATTGAGCCTGTGCCCTCCGAGATGTCAAATCCTTGACAATCGTTGCTCGGCTCTGGCCTCAGAGCTCGGATCGACGGCTTACGGTGTTTTTTCCATTCACCTTCGCTCGCTAGAGGGCACTTCGCCACTTCCTCTTAAGACCTATGATAGGTAACAAAAAGTATTTAATGTTAATCTATGGAAAGTAATTCAAAATATTGATTTAATTTCTTGACAAATTAAACCGTTTTATATTAAATTTATTCTTATTTTGCATAACTTACCTTAATCGTTATAGAAATCCATAAACCCGTTACTTGGAAACCTGCTCCTTCGATATAGGGCCTCGTGTGTAAGGTCCTTGCATTCATTAGGGATCAGAGCACCACAGCCTTGAGCTGTGCCAATAAACCGCGCCTGAAGGATCCGTTTATATCTGGTTCGAGATGGTCATTTTGAGGTGGCAACAGCAGTGAGCACGCTCCAGCCTGAATACATTCACATGAGAAACATCGGCCGCCGGAAAGAGGACAAAACCCTGCGAGATCGAATTCGGAAGCTAAAGCAACTCTTGGTTGTCTGCCAATTCATTACCTCGGAAATCAACCTGCATGCACTGTTTGAGGTAATTATGGACCAGACCAACCAGATCATGGGCACTCAAAGAAGTACGGTATTTCTCTATGACAGCACCTATGAAGAACTCTGGTCCCTTGTGGCAACTGGCATGAGAAAAAATGAGATCCGAATCCCTTCAAACTGCGGCGTCGCCGGGTGGGTATTTCAACACAACACCCCGCTGATAATCAATGACGCCTACAGTGATCCGCGCTTCTACTCGGGTGTGGACAAGATATCGGGTTTTAAAACGAGGAACATACTGTGCGTACCCCTTGTTAGTAATAGAGGAAGGTGTATTGGGACTCTTGAAGCACTCAACAAGATCTCAGATGATTTCAGAGACGAGGACCTAGAGTGGCTCACCTCAATATCGCACTATGTGGCGATCGCCCTTGAGAACTCGATAGTCTACGAAGAGCTGAAAAGCTATTCGGAAAAACTGGAGACCACGCCCGTACGAATCGAAGTGCTTGAAAAGGTTAAGGGGCAACTGTCGAAGTTTGTACCTTCATCTGTTGCAAAGTTAGTTGAACAAGACCCTGACAAAATGGGATTCGAAAAGACTCCTATGGACGTCAGTATTCTTTTTATTGACATACAGGGCTTTTCCAGAATTACCGAGAGCTTTGACCAAAGGCTAGTCAACACCATGGTGGAATCCCATTTCTCCAGATACCAGGAATGCATAAATCGACATGGAGGAGAAGTAAACGAAATCTCTGGAGACGGGTTGATGGTTATCTTCAAGGATGGGCCATTGGAGGCGAGTGCTCGGAGGGCAGTAGCCGCTGGCTTGGAAATCGTCTCCGAAAACAGGCGACTCAACGATGAGCATTCCTATCCCTGGGGCAAGATTGAATTGCACCTAGGGATCAACTCAGGTAAAGCGTGGGTGGGATCCACCAGGATAAAGAGCCGGTCTGGAGAACGGTGGACATATACTGCTTCGGGATTGGTCACGGTTTTGGCAGCACGTATTGGCGCCCTATCTTCTCAGACCCGGCTGTACATCGGCCCTAAGACCCATCAATGTATCGAGAACTTCTGTGATTGTGAGTTCATTGGGCGCAGACAGGTCAAAAATCTTAAAACCCCGATACATATCTACTGGGTAAAAAACTCCAAAGAAAATCAATCCATTATACAAACCTGATCATCCAATCCGCGCACCTACCCGTTGTGCCTGCGTTATGTCTCGGATCGGTGAGCAACGGTCCCCTGCCAGAAAGAAGCGATCCGCCGTCTTGGTGGGCCAGGTCTTCTCTTGCTGCTTCAACGGAACATTCGTGGGAGCTCTTGATCTTGGCTGAACACTCGTCTAAGATGCCAAGGGGCCACATTCTTTCAGTCTTGAAACCTTCCTACAGGAGAAAGGAGGAGAAAGATGGATGTTTTTACGGCTATGAAGGGGAGGCGGAGTAGTAGAAAATTCTCGCCCGAACCGATCAGCGAAGGGACTATTGAAAGGATTCTGGAAGCCGCCACATGGGCTCCCTCTCCTCTCAATGCTCAGCCATGGGAATTCATTGTTGTTACAGGCGAGGAGGTGAAGAAGAGCATTTATGCAGAGGCCGAGAGATGCCGAAAATGGGCACTCGATAAGAGTGGCTGGAAGTGGCTGGAAGGCTACACCGTAGACTTCCTGCAGTCTGCCCCTGTCATGATTGCTGTAATAGGGGACCCCAAGAAAACCGGCGCCGATATGTTCCTTGAGGAGGGCTCAGTTGGTTATCAGCACGCCTGTGCCGCGGCCACCCAAAACATGCATCTCGCCGCACATGCCTTGGGCCTGCACAGCTTGTGGTTCACCTTTTTTGATAAGAAGCCTATGAGAGAGATACTTGGCGTTGATCCCAATAAAACGCCGCTAGCCCTCGTATGTCTTGGGAAGGCGAGTGGCGAAATACCTCAAACCCCACGAAAGGATGTGAAGGAAAAGACAACCTACCTTAGGTGATCCCGCGATCGGTTGTGCACTCTGAAAGTGAGGAAATCCGGCCAACTGCTGTCGCTTCATATGGCTATGGTTACGGGCGTGGGGTTTAGAATTCGTGCCAGATCTAACGGCGAGATCTCTGCGAGCAGCCCCCTTTTTCCGGCATTAATATAGAGCTTGGGCAGATCTAAAATGGATGCCTCCACATAGACCTTGAGGGATTTTCTTGTGCCAAAAGGAGAAGTGCCTCCTACAACATAGCCTGTGTGCTTATGGGCAACATGAGGGTCGCAGGACCTTACTGCCTTAGCTCGCAAAAACCTGGCAAGAGCCTTGGTGGAGACCCTTTTGTCACCGTGCATGAGCACCAGGAAAGGTTGGGCCTTTTCATCCTCCATGACGAGCGTTTTTATGGACAAGTGCTCATCAATCCCCAGTTCTCGGGCCGCCACCTCGGTACCCCCTTTTTCCTCATACTTGTACGGGTGCAGGCGAAAATCGATACCATGCTCTTTCAACATGCGAATAGCCTGAGTTGTGTGGAATCTCTCCTTTGCCATTGCGCCCCTCCTCTACCGTTTGACATGGAGATGAGTTTGCGAATATCCCATGATGACTGATACCCCTAACCTCAGGCTAAACAGAGCCATTCTTTCCTGAGCAAACTGAACCGTCCCTGCCCTATGCCAATTCGGATCTGATGCATCAGCACCTCCATAAAATGCAGGTTATGGATAGTGGCGAGGCATACCGCCAACGGGTCCCTTGTCAAGAACAGATGTCTGAGGTAGGCCCTGGAAAAGTTTGAACAGGTATAGCAATTGCACCGTTCCTCGATTGGGCATGGATCATCCTTGAAGCGCGCGTTAAGGATGTGCATCCGAAATCGATCAGCCCCTTTGACCAGGAAGGTTCCCGTTCGGGCCATCCGAGTCGGCAAAACGCAATCAAAAAGATCAATCCCCCGCCATACGATCTCGAAGATATCCTCTATCTCACCGATACCGAGCAGATGCCGCGGCTTATCGTCTGGCAGCAGTGGTTGAATCCACTCGATCACCTGGTACATCTGCTCCTTGGAACTCCCAAGCGATCCACCAATGGCATAGCCCTCGAAAGCCTGTGCTGCCATGAATATGGCGCTCCGTTCCCTTAGGTTCCGGAACCCACCTCCATGGATAATCCCAAAGAGCGCTTGACGTCCGCTTGAGGTACGCTTGAATTCCGCCAGTGAACGGACAGCCCATTTATGGGTCCGGTTCATAGCCTCACTGGTATACTGATAGCTATGGAGCGGCGAGGTGCATTCATCGAGAGTCAGAACTATGTCAGAGCCGAGCTTAGCCCCTATCCTCACGACCAGCTCAGGCGTTAACCGATGATGCACACCATCAAGGTAAGAGATGAATTCCACTCCCTCTTCACCGATTCTCACGAGGGGCTTGCCCTTTGCCAAATTCGCACGCCTACCGCGGTTTCCCACATCGGTAAACAGTGGGCCGATCTTACCTATCCCGTGTTCCCTACCTGCACCAAACCTAAAGACCTGAAACCCACCGGAGTCAGTCATTAGTGGCCCATCCCACCTCATGAAGTGATGGAGTCCTCCCATCCTCTCAATCAGATCCACTCCCGGTCGAAGGTGCAGATGGTACGCATTGGTGATGATAACCTGGCTTCCAATACTGCGAAGATCCTCCACCGATGCAGCTCCTGTTGCTCCACGCGTGCCCACAGGGACAAAGGAGGGAGTTTGGATGGACCCATGTGGAGTCGCAATCTCCCCGACGCGTGCATCATCTTCCGTGGCCAGGATGTCGAATGCGAGCATTTGTGCAAGACGAGGAAGGGTAAACCTCAGGTTACAGAGTATTCACACATACCGTTGAATCATCTTTCATGTCAAGGGCTAAGGCTTTTCCTCAAAGCAGGGTAAAGTTGATTTCATCTTGACCCTTGACCTAGGATGCTCAACTCCTCTATTGTTCTCGCATCATTGCTGTAAGTCCAAAACCGAATACAGAGCATGTATTCTACCTGTCATCCTACAGAGTCAGTGATATAGATGTATTCTTTTGACACCGAAAAACCCCATGCTGGTACGCTCGCTTCACTTGCAGAGGAAGTTTCGCGCGCTACTCCTGTGTAAAAGGCGGGGGCTTTGTGGATGGATGTCCTTTAGAAGCCCGGCACGGGACTTGATGAGCGGGAGGTTGCAGGCTCCAAGCGACTGCCCAGCCGAGCATGTTGAATAGGGGCTTGTCATTACTCCATAGGCACTTGAGACGGGTATTTAACAGGGTACAGTGCAAAAAAAGACATCCATATCCCCTGCAACAATATAATCTCGGATTTGGACCAATAATCATTTCTCGTTTTTCCGGCACAGGGAACCGGGTTTCATGTTCCTGTTTCGCCCTGTGCCCTAAGGGGAGCTATGGGCAACAACTATTATGCACGGAAACTGTCGGCCGAAAGGCTGCGACTCTGCTACGAGATAGCACCTCTGCGGGTTAAACGCTACCTCCAGGCCGAAATCGACTTTGTTCTGGATAGAGTAAATCCCTCTGATCGAGTCCTAGAGCTTGGCTGCGGATACGGTAGGGTTCTGCAGAAGCTGATTCCAGCGGCAAAAACCGTCGTTGGGATCGACACATCCTATCCGAGCCTCAAGCAAGCGCAGGAGATAACTGCCGGTTATGTTTCATGCTATCTGCTTGCCATGGATGCCATTAAGCTCGGATTTCATGACGGGTTGTTCGATATGGTTGTCTGTATACAAAACGGGATTTCAGCCTTCAATGTCGATCAAAGAACGCTTCTCGGGGAAGCGATGCGTGTTACCCGCTCCGGGGGAATGGTGCTTTTTTCCAGTTACTCTAAGCGGTNTTGGAGGGATCGGCTCGAGTGGTTCCAGATTCAGGCCGATTATGGGCTGATCGGGGAGATCGATGCCATTGCCACGGGGGATGGCATCATCGTGTGCAAGGACGGGTTCAGGGCCACCACCGTTGGCCCCGATGAGTTTATCTCTCTGACTTCGGTATTCAACGTAGTCCCCAAAATTACCGAGGTTGATGGTTCCAGTGTCTTCTGTGAAATAGTGGTCAAATGAGAAACCCTACGGTTCATATCTCGTTGCTCCACAACTGCTACAGATGAACTCAGAGATGGCCCTTGCTTCGCCGAAGTTTTTGTAGGGTATCCGAATTAACTCTTGACAGCGGGATGTGAAAATATATACAGAGAAACAGTTCATCAAGGGGAACTGCAGACCCACAGCTAGCACTCAGAAATTCCCATTACATCCAGGGCTCAAAAAAATAGATTCGAGACATCAGGGTCAGTGACTTTGGGAGGATGAGGGAGCGCTTTCCCTCAGGCGGGAATTCCCAGGAAAGGAGGTGACGTACACGGCTCGCTGTTCCGGAAGGCACCGAGATAACATGAATAAGATCAACGACAAAAACCCTTTATGGTAAGGAGGTGGATGGCATGAGTCACAGGAATTATTATAAGCTTGTTCTCGTTTGTATTATTGGCCTCTCTGTCGGAATGTTCGCTCAAACTTCCTACGGAGAGGAGGCAATTAAGGTGGGGTTTTTCGCCCCTTTAACCGGCTTTGCCGCCGCTGATGGAGCAAGCGCCAAACATGCCGTGGAAATCGGGGTGAAGCAGATCAACGATGCAGGAGGGATCAACGGAAAGAGGGTTGAGCTGGTGGTCTACGATGACCGGGTTGATTCAAAAGAGGCGGTGGCTATCGCCCGAAAACTCATCGAGAAGGATAAGGTAGTGGCAGTTGTAAGTGGTTCATATAGCGGTCCAACTCGTGTGACAGCCCCTATCTTTCAGAAGGCAGGCATTCCCATGGTAGCCGGTTATGCGGTTCATAGGGATATCACTCGAGCTGGAGACTACATCTTTCGGAATGGTTTCCTCGGTGAGATAGAAGGCGCTGCTGCAGCCGAGGTAGCGGTCAAACAACTGAAGGCAAACAGGATTGCCGTACTCACCATGGATAATGACTTTGGACGGGCTCTCTCGGCGGGATTCGTTAAGCATGCAGAGGAATCCGGGGCTCAAATCGTTTCCCACCAAGTGTACTCCCTTAAAGAGGAGGACTATACCCCGTTTCTGACCAAGGTCAAAGAGGTAAACCCAGAGGTGCTCTTTACCTCGGGTTATTACAAGCAGGCTGGGCTCATCTGTCGCCAGTCCAAGGACCTGGGGCTTAAGGCGCAAATCCTCGGTGAAGAGGGCTTCGATTCTCCCAAATTTCTCGAGATTGCCGGAAATTCAGCGGAGGGAGTAATCATCGTCACCAACCTTAACAGAGACGACAGAAGACCTCATGTGCAGGAATTTCTCAGGACGTATAGGGAACAGTACGGCTTGGACGCAGATATGGTTGGGGCATCAAGCTACGACGCCTTTATGATTGTCTCCTATGCTATTCGGAAGGCAGGCACCCATCCCAAGGCCATCCGGGATGCTATTGCGGTACTAAGGGACTATGATGCCATCACCGGGAAAATCAGCCGCTTTAATGACATTGGTGAGGTTAAGAAACCGGTTCAGGTTCAAATCGTCAAGGGCGGGGAGTTCCGGTATTACACTATGGTGGATGATCCAGGTATCATTACACCGCCGGAGAAGTAATCTTACATCCACGAGGGGCCGGGGATTCTCCGGCCTCTCTGATGGATCTCAACCTACCTTTTGCAAGAGTCCCCAAAGGGTTCGTTCCGTCTGATTGAAGCGGGGGAAGAGGACACGATCTCTGGCCCTCGTCAAGGGTAATCTTACAACCTGGAAAAGAATACGGTTTCATAGCTAGGGTAAGCAAGTGATCTGGCAGCAATTCGCCAATGGTCTTGCAATCGGGAGCGTTTACGCGCTGATCGCTTTAGGCCTAACAATGGTCTACGGGGTCTTGCGTATTCTACACATCGCCCACGCGGGAGTCTATGCGCTTGGGGGCTATTTGGGATTGCTCGCATTTCGCCTGGTGCCCAACTTCTGGCTCGCCCTGTTCTTGGCCATGGTCGGATGTGCAGTGGCCGGCATCCTCATTCAACGATATCTCTACATGCCATTGCTGGCACTTTCCCGTATTGTCCCGCTTATCGCCAGTATCGGTCTCTTTATTGCAATGGAGGAAACCTTTCGATTAGTTGCTGGCCCCTATATTTTAGCATTCCCGGCAGACCCAGGTCTTGGAAGTATCCAGTGGAGACTGGTCAGAATCACCAATAATCAGCTACTCGTCTTTCTGGTTACCTTTGCACTGTTGGCTATCCTCTGGTTTATCATAAGCAGAACAAAGCTCGGTCTGGCAATGCAGGCTACGGCTCAGGATCTTGAGACCGCCTCGGTCATGGGAATCAACACCGAGAGGATCATTGCCATAAATTTCATTATTGGATCGGCACTGGCAGGAGCAGCCGGAGTGTTAGTTGGAGTCTACTTCAATTCCGTTTACCCTACTATGGGCTCCATTCCAGCTTATAAGGCCCTAGCCATCATAGTCTTGGGCGGGTTGGGTTCAATTACCGGAACTGTCCTTGGCGGGCTCCTTATCGGTTTAGGGGAAACGCTCCTGTTGGGCCTGATAAACGTGCCCTTCCCACGAGATGCTCTTGCGTTTATCATAATGATCCTTATCCTCATGTTCCGTCCTTACGGCATACTCGGAAAGGAGTAAGAAGGGAGTTGTTCGGCGGATACGTCATTACGGTTGCGATTACCATAAGCATCTATACCATTCTGGCCATAAGCCTCAATATCATCACCGGCTACGCTGGCCAAATCTCCCTTGGGCACGCCGCCTTCTGGGGAATCGGGGCTTATTGCTCTGCCATTCTGTCAACCCGCCTCGGTCTTCCGTTCTGGATCGGACTCCCGCTCACCATTGTCATTACAGCTTTCATCGGTTCGCTATTGGCTATCCCTTGTCTTCGGGTAAGGGAGGACTTTCTTGCAATCACCACAATCGGTATCAATTTTGTCGTGCAGGCTGTGTTTCTCTATGTTCCCTTCTTTGGGGGCGCTATGGGAATCGGCGGAATAAATTGTCCCTACGACACCACGTTATTCTTCTGGATCACACTCATGTTCTTATTGGTCTGCATTGGAGCAGACCGCTGGTTGGTTAAATCCTGGATAGGGTTAGCGCTGGAATCCTTGCGGGAAGATGAGACCGCAGCCGCCATCTCCGGTATCGATGTGGTTAGGTTTAAGGTGGCAGCCTTTGCCATCGGCAGTGGCCTCACGGGACTAGCCGGTCACCTTTATGCCCATTTCATGACGTTCATTAGTGCAGATGATTTTAGCTTTCCGCAATCCATTGCCATTCTCTCGATGATTGTGTTTGGCGGTATTGGAACCCTGAGGGGTGCTGTTTTGGGAGCCATTATTCTGGGGGTGGCTCCTGAGCTGTTCCGTCCGGTCCTGGACTATCGAACCTTGATTTATGGGGCGCTCCTCATATTCATGATGCGCTTCCAGCCAGACGGCATACTTGGAACCGAGAGCCTCATCCCTCGAATCTTTAGGATGTTTCGTCAAAGGACTTTAGCACCGCTGAGAAGTAAAGGCTAACATGGCATTTCTAGCAGTCAGCTCCTTAACAAAAGAGTTCTTCGGGCTGAAAGCCCTGGATGAGGTGCAGTTTTCCGTGGAGCAGCAGGAAATCCTCGGTATCATCGGCCCCAATGGGGCGGGAAAAACCACCCTGTTCAACATTATCAGCGGGCTGCTGAGACCAACAGCAGGCGAAATTCATTTCCAGGGCAATCCCATTCAGCACCTCAAGCCTCATCAAATCGCCATGGAGGGAATAGCGAGGACTTTCCAGATCGTTCGCCCCTTCAATGACTTCACCGTGCTCAAGAATGTCCTCGTTGCGCTTGGCCACCGTTTCTATCCTGGTCTGTTGTCCTCAGCCACTCGTTTTGAAAAGGCATCACACCTCGAAGAGGCAAGCACGATCCTTGCCCGAGTGGGTATGGATGCGTACCGGGAGAGCATTGCCAAGAACTTACCTCTGGGATTCAAGAAGCAGCTCGAGATTGCCAGAGCTCTGGCATTGGACCCGACCCTGCTCCTCCTGGACGAACCGATGGCTGGCCTGCAGTATGAGGAGGCCGAAAGACTTGGAAATCTCATACGCCGTCTTCGGGAGGAGGGAATTACGATTATTCTCATTGAACACAACATGCAGGTTGTTATGGATCTGTCCAAGCGTATCGTGGTGCTGGATCATGGAGTAAAGATTGCCGAGGGGTTGCCCGAGGAGATCAGGACCAACCCTACGGTAATTGAGGCTTACATCGGCAGAGAGGAAGGCGTTGCTTAGGGTCGAGAAAATTGATGTCTTCTATGGCGAGTTTCAGGCGATACTCGAGGTCTCGTTTCAGGTGGATGTAGGGGAGCTGGTAACGATCATCGGCCCTAATGGAGCGGGAAAATCCACTATTCTGAAGGCGCTTATTGGCCTCCAGAGCTGCAGAAACGGAAGGATCAGCTTTGAGGAGCAAGACATCACCCATATGCGGACGCACCAGAGGGCGCGGCTGGGCATAACCCTCGTGCCGGAGGGACGGAGGCTCTTTCCGGACTTAACGGTCGAACAAAACCTACTCATAGGAGGATACAGACGCGCTGATGCCGGTGGGATGGAAAAGGATGTCGAGCACGTCTACGATCTCTTTCCAATCTTGCGGGAGAGAAGGCTGCAGGTGGGAAAGACCCTGAGTGGCGGCGAGCAGCAGATGCTGGCTATCGGAAGGGCGCTTATGGCAAGCCCCCGATTGATCCTGATGGATGAGGTCTCCCTCGGGTTGATGCCCAAATACGTTGAGGAAGTCTTCAACACAATCGAAACACTTCACCGAGAGGGCGTGACCATCCTCTTGGTGGAACAAAATGCCCGTAAGGCCTTGGCCGTTGCAGACCGCGGTTATGTTCTTGAAACGGGCCGAATCCTGCTTGAGGATGAAGCTCAACAATTGGCCGCTGACCCCCGCGTGAAAAAGGCTTACCTCGGTGGGTAGCTAGCTATACCGCCATCCTCACTGATCCGTAAGTCAATTTGTAGGAGATTGCGGTGGTATGAATCGGAATATAGAGCAATATTTAAGGCCTACATACACCATCGATGCAGACAACGAGCGGATAATCGACACGGCCGCCAGGCTGACAAGGGGTTGTACGAACAACGAGCAGAGGGCTGTTAACCTCTTCTATTTTGTGCGGGATTCCATCCGATACAATATCTATATGATCTCCGTCTTCGTCGAGGATTTTAGGGCCTCCCAAATCCTCAAGTGGAGAAAAGGGTACTGCGTTCAGAAGGCAGTGCTTCTGGCGGCCCTCGGCAGAGCTGCAGGGGTTCCCAGCCGTCTGGCATTCGCCAAGATAAGGAACCACAAGGTGCCGGAACACGTCTACCAGATGATCGGCACAAACACTTTCCCCAGACACGGATACAACCAGTTCTTCCTGAATGGAAGGTGGCTGAGCGCTGCTGCAACCTTCGACGCTCGCCTGTGCGAGAACAGTGGATTACCTACGGTGGAATTCGACGCGGGAAGTGACGCTGTTTTGCCNGAAAAAGACCTGAAGGGAGAACCCTATATAGAATATATAGAGAAGTTTCCCCCCACGGAAGATCTGCCTTTCCATTGGATTGCGGAGAGGATCTCCAGAATTGTAGGCTCCGATAAGAGGCCGTGGTTAAATAAGTCTGAGGAAAACCGCATATCCGCGTGACTTGCCTCTGTGTTCTTTCAAAAACCGATTATTCTTTTAAGTCCCTGAAATGATGCCGAGCGCTTCTTCTACGTGCTTTGGCAATAGTGAGGTATATGGCGGGGCTCAACGTGGAGATCAGGTTGAGGCCTCCTTCAGCTGTTTGACCGCTGAAACAACCTCAGAAACCCTCTCGCTTGCCTTTCCCTGAAGAAAGATATCGGTAATATGATCGGTGAGGATTGTTCTCTCCAGGTTTATCTCCACTATCTTTGCGCCGCCCTGTTTTGCCACCCTCGGAAGTATGTTAAAGGGAGAGACAACTGCCGATGTGCCAATGATCAATAGGGCATCGCACTCAGAGGCTAACTGAGAGCTTCTGGTCATTGCCTCCACGGGGATTCCCTCTCCAAAAAAGACGACATTGGGCTTAAGGATCTTTCCGCACTCACAGCGGGGCGGATACTGGCCTTTTCTCTCCTTGTAGTCATACTGCTTGTGACACCAAAGGCAGACCAGTGACCGGGAGTTACCGTGGTACTCGATAACATCCTGGGAACCCCCCTCCTGATGCAGGTTATCTACATTCTGAGTAATAACGGCCTGAAGGAGACCCATTCTCTCTAGCTCCGCCAGCCCAGTGTGTGCCGCATTGGGCCGTGCTCTATCAACGGTACCTTCCATCTCCTTGAGCATGCGCCAGACCTTTTCCGGATCTTGCCGAAAGGCCCAGATGGTAGCGTATTCCTCAGGGTCAAATCGGTCCCAGAGACCGCCCTTACTCCTGAAATCGGGGATGCCTGACTCTACTGATATGCCAGCCCCGGTAAGGGCCAACGTTACTCTGGAATCAATGATAGCTCGGGCCGCCCTTTCTATTGATTCATCCATCTCCGAACCAAAAATTTAAATCAGCAAACTAAACTGGCTTATAAATCGCCAGATATCACATCAGCTCGAGGCTGATATCAACGGATCTCGCTGAATGGGTAAGGGCACCAACGGAAATCAGATTCACACCGGTTTGCGATGCCTCCTCAATAGTCTCCAATGTAATTCCGCCCGATGCCTCCAAAAGGACTTTTCCTCCTGCTAGCCTCGCTGCTTTCCCCATTTCCTGGACGGACATGTTGTCCAACAGAACCGCATCAGCTCCTGCTTCGAGGGCCTCTTCGAGACCTCTGAGATCATCAACCTCCACCTCAAGCCTTACCGTGTGTGAGACGGCAGCTTTCGCTCTTGCCACGGCCTCTGATATGGAACCAGCTGCAGCGATATGGTTATCCTTGATCAGGATCCCATCAAAAAGCCCCATCCGGTGGTTAAAACCACCTCCCATCCTCACTGCATATTTTTCCAAAACCCTGAGCCCGGGGGTGGTCTTCCTGGTGTCCACCAACCGAACTTTTGAAGGATCGGTTTTTTCAACATATTGCCTCGTAAGGCTCGCTATACCTGATAGGTGCTGGAGGAAATTGAGGGCTGTCCTCTCGCCGCTCAGCATCGCCCGAATCGATCCCTCAACGAGCCCGATATCGCTTCCCTCGGGCACTGAATCCCCGTCACGGAAGTTAGCCTTAACCGATATCTCAGGATCAAGCCGTGAGAGCACCCTTTCAAAAACATCTATCCCCGCCAGCACGATCTCCTCCTTGGCCAGCAATCTCGCCTTTCCCCTTGCCGAGGCAGCGATAATCGCTGCAGTAGTGACGTCACCAGGCCCCAGATCTTCCTCTAGAGCCAGATCGATTATCTTATCAACGAAACTAGGGTAACCCCCATTCATTTTGGTCCTTCCAAAATGGCAAGATTCTCATGTAACTTGTCTAGCTTGGCACCTATCAGCTCCACCTTCTCCTTGACACTTTCAACTATTGATGAGGGAGCCTGATTTAAGAAATCCTTGTTTGTTAGCTTCTTTCGAGACAGGGTCATTTCTCGCTGTACCTTCTCTATCTCCTTTTTGATTCTCCTTCGCTCCTCATCGTAGTTGACCAAACCCTCGAGAAGAACGTGCACTTGGATATCACCAAAAACATACGTGGCGGAGGATTCCGGCTTTTCAACACCTGAGACAAAATCGATGGGTTCAGCCTTTGCTAGACTGGCGATATAGGCGACGTTGTTCTTCAGGATCTCTCTCTTCTTCGACTCGGCAGCATCTACCACTGTCTTGACGGATTTCTTGGGAGCAATGTTCATCTCACCCCGGATATTCCTGATACCCGTTATTACGCCTTTGAGCAGATCCACCTCTTCAATCGATTGCTCATCGCAGATGAATTCCGAACGCTGAGGAAACGGAGCCACCATGATGCTTCCCTGTGTATGAGGAAGCATCTGCCAGATCTCCTCGGTAATAAAGGGAACGAATGGGTGAAGCAGCCGCGCAATGCCACTCAGGAGAACCTGTAAGACAGACTGGGCGACCTCCTTACGATGCGGATCCTGGCTATAGAGTTCTCGTTTAGCCATTTCCAGATACCAGTCGCAGAACTCATGCCAGACGAATTGATAGGAGGTGCTCGCCGCCCCATTGAACTCATACCGATCGAGCTGGCCGGAAACCTGTTCGGATACCTCCCCCATCCTCGTCATAATCCAACGATCAGCCAGGGTAAGGTGGACCTTCTCAATTGAGGGAGGTCTACAGTCATCCAGATTCATAAAGGCAAATCTGGCGGCATTCCAGATTTTGTTCATGAAATTCCTATATCCGGCTATCCTTTCCTCTGACAACCTAATGTCCCTTCCCTGGATCGCCAATACCGCAAGCGTAAACCTGAAGGCATCGGTTCCGAACTGGTCAAGGACCTCAAGAGGATCGATGATGTTTCCCCTGCTCTTGCTCATCTTCTGACCTCGTTCATCCTTAACGAGGGCATGGATATACACATCCCTAAAGGGGACATCTCCCATAAACCGTATCCCCATCATCATCATTCTCGCCACCCAGAAAAACAGGATATCAAACCCAGTCACCAGCACTGAGGTTGGATAGAACGTTTTCAGTTCCTGAGTCGAATCTGGCCAGCCCAGGGTAGAAAAGGGCCAAAGGGCCGAGCTGAACCAGGTGTCCAGCACGTCTGTCTCCTGCTGAAGGTTCTCGCCTTTACACGAGTGGCATACGTCCGGTTGCTCTCGAGACACAATTACCTCCCCGCAGTTTTGGCAGTACCACGCCGGGATGCGGTGCCCCCACCAGATTTGTCTCGAAATGCACCAGTCCTTGATATTGTTCATCCACTCAAAGTAGACAGCTTCCCAATTGGGCGGCACAATCCTCGTTTTGCCCTCCCTCACCGCGGCGATAGCCTTCTTTGCGAGGGGTCCTACCTTCACAAACCATTGTTTCGAGAGAAGCGGCTCGATCATCGTCTTACAGCGATAACAGTGCCCTATTGCATTCCGGTAAGATTCAGACTTATCAAGCAAGCCAGCCTTGTCGAGATCATCTAGGATCTTCTCCCGGCATTCGAATCTGTCCATACCCACGTAGGGACCTGCCAGCTCATTCATCCGGCCGTCGTCGTCGATAACTCTGATTCTCTCCAGCTGATGGGCATTGCCGATCTCAAAGTCATTGAGATCATGGGCGGGGGTAATCTTTAGGGCGCCGGTACCGAATTCCCTGTCTACATATGGGTCGAGAATTACCGGTATGGGCTTACTCAGTACAGGAAGCATGACCTTTTGTCCTGTCAGATGCTTGTATCGCTTATCATCGGGGTGCACCGCGACGGCGGTATCCCCTAGGAGCGTTTCAGGTCGAGTAGTCGCCACGGTCAAGTGACCCTCGCCGCTTTCAAATGGATAGCGAATATAGTAGAGAAAGCTATCCATCTCCTCGTGTTCGACTTCCAGGTCGGCAAGCGCGGTGTGGCATCGTGGACACCAGTTGATGATATAATCGCCCCTGTAAATGAGCCCTTCCTCGTACAGCAGTACGAATACCTCTCTTACGGCCCGGGAAAGCCCCTCGTCCATGGTGAAGCGTTCCCGGCTCCAATCGCAGGAACTTCCCAGCCTCTTGAGCTGGTTGATGATCATACCCCCGTATTTCTCTCGCCAATCCCAGACCAGTTGAACGAATCTTTCTCGGCCAATCTGATGACGGTCAGTCCCCTTTGAGGCCAACTCTTTCTCCACCACATTCTGAGTGGCAATCCCCGCATGGTCCGTGCCGGGCTGCCAGAGCACATTGTAACCCCTCATCCTCTTATATCTGCACAGAATATCTTGAAGGGTGTTGTTAAGGGCATGACCCATATGCAGGCTTCCGGTAATGTTTGGTGGGGGAATGACAATTGAGAAGGTGGGCTTGCCCACCGTGGTTGCGGCACGAAATAATTCATTGCCCTCCCAGTAGGAGTACCACTTCCGCTCAACGTTCCCCGGCTCATACGTTTTTGCTAATTCAACATCTGGCATTGTGAGATGCTCCTCGCTTTCCTCGCTCCTCTGTCAGGATCGCTACCACTAACGTACACATAAATGGGCACAATGACGTTTTGAAAAATCCTTGCTTTGGTGTCCTTGTGCCCATCAATTTGAAAAAGCTGTGTCTCAATTCTAACCAGTGATACTCTTCTTTAAGACATCTATCTCCTCCCTGATGATCCTTTCAGCTACCTCAGGGATGACCTTTCTGGCCACCCTTTCCACCACATCACCTACTACTCTTGTCAAGAGGGCTTCCATCTTTTTCTCTGAGATCGGCAGCGTTGCCGCCTCTGCCCTTCCTTTAACCATTCCTTCAACGGGCGCTGCTGCCGTTAGAATCCCCTCAGCGCCCTCTGCCCATCCGGCTTCCTCCTTACCCGTCTCCTCCCAAAACGGCTCTTCCGGTTCTTCCTCTATCACAGCTCCCAACTCCTCCATTCCCTCGTCTAACTTAATCTCCTTTTCTAACTCCAAGAATGCCTCTTCTGACTCTTCTTCGAGAGCACCCTCCATTTTGTCCATAACTATAGTCTCTTCGTCAGATTCTTGTTCTTCAAGGGATGGATGATCGGGGGCACCACCTACGTCCTTAGCTGACTCCTCGACGATTTCCTTTAACTCAATGGGTTCGGCAAGGTCATCAGCTTCTGCCTCTTCAGAAACAACTGGTCCTTCTTCGCCAGCTTCCTCCTCCAAGATAAGCTCTTCCAAACCCTCTATCTCTCCCTCCATCGATTCGGGTTCCTTGCCCTCGCCAACTACATCAGCAAGCTCTATGACTTCTTCTTCACTGTCGACACCAACCTCTGCTCCCCCTTCCTCCCCACCGAGCAGATCCTCATCGAAGTCGAAGTCAAGGAGGTCTTCATCCTCACTGTCGCCGAGGTCCTTTAATTTGTCATCATCCTTTGCCATGATCATCCCCCTGTTTATGATCACTTTTTCTAGGAGTTTACTACTGTTAGCACATAACGGCGGGAAGTGTCAATTTCTTTAGCGGATACCAGCCTCGTGCCATCCGTTGAGGATATGAGCTCCCTTTTAGGCATCAAACGGTGATGGCTGCTCAGTGAGTCCGCGGGGGTCAGTGTCCCCGTTCTAACGCTCAGCATGCATCCCAAACAGGCGGGTCAAAAAATTGCTCAGCACGGCTCCCTTGGGGGGCGTGGTGGTGTTCTGCCAACGATTTCAAGCCCAGGGAAAAGGGATTGAAATCCTTACGTCTTCGTCAGGTCATAGCGACCAGCTGAGATGATGCTATCGGCGATTTCCCTCCTCAACGCAATGGTGTTTATCGGCGTGAACCGCGCGAATTTCTTCACGCCCATAAGCTGGGTCCTCAACTCCTCGCCCTCGCTGACGGCAGCGAAAACCTGCCGGGCCATCATATCTACCCGCGGAAATGAATCGTTGATATAGACCTGGGTGGCGGCGCTGTGTATCTTCGACTTCTCCTCGCCCTCCTTTTGAATCTTCTTCAAGGTTCTCAAAAGGGTACTCTCCATGGCGAAGATCTCGATAATCATGTCGGCTATCAACGCAACGACTTCTTGTTGATTTGCCAGTTTTTCCATGTACTTCTGAGTAGCTGCACCGGCAGCGAGCAGGGCCATATTCTTCGCATTCTTTACCATCCTCTGCTCTCGCTTGAGGATCCCCTCCTCTTCACCCATCACCGGGCGGTAACTCATGAGTTCTTCGGTAACCTTTTTGATCGCCTCCAGAAGCGGGAGTTCTCCCCTCATGGCAGCCCTCATAAGCATGTCAACCATTAAAAGCCGGTTGATCTCGTTGGTTCCCTCCCAGATTCGGTTGATTCTGGAATCTCTATAGGCGGCCTCCGCCTTGTTGTCCTTAATGTAGCCATATCCCCCCATAATCTGGACACATTCATCCGCTGCGAAATCGAGCATCTCGGAGCCGAAGTTCTTATTGATGGAGCACTCAAGGGCGTATCTCCTGAGGGCATCACCGGTCTTTTTGCCTGCTTCCTCTTTGGTGGGATCGATTCCCTCCAAGGCCATATCCAGCAGGCCCGCGGTCCGGTAAACCATGCTCTCGGTAACGTACGTCCTGATAACCATCTCCGCAATCTTATGCTTTATGAGGCCGAAATCAGCGATCGGCCTCCCAAACTGGACCCTGCTCTTGGCATATTTGACCCCTTCAGTTATGAGAAGCTTCGCCCCCCCAACCGTACCTGGACCCAGCTTGTATCTGCCGATATTGAGGGTATTGAGTGCAACTACATGGCCCCTGCCGATGTCCCCCATGACATTTTCCACCGGAACCTTCACATTGTTGAAGATGACCGAGCGCGTCGAGGCGCCGTGCACTCCCATTTTTACCTCTTCTTCGTCAACCGAGACACCATCCCAGGCGCGCTCCACGATAAAGGCCGTGAACTTCGTCCCGTCAACTTGCGCATAGGTCAGAAAGACATCGGCAAAACCTGCGTTGGTAATAAATTGCTTCTGCCCGTTTAAGATATAGTATTTTCCGTCATCTGACAGAACGGCAGTAGTCTCTGCAGTGAGGGCATCAGAGCCGTGTTCTGGCTCAGTAAGAGCAAAGGCGCCGATCATCTGGCCGGTGCACAATTTTTCCACATATTTTGTCTTCTGCTCAGGGGTCCCGAACAGGACAATCGGAAGGCTTCCGATACCCGTCTGCACGCCCACCGATATATCAAACCCGGATATGCCCCGTGTCATTTTCTCGGTAACCANAACTGTGCTGATGTGATCCATTTCCGATCCCCCGTAGATCTCCGGGATGTCGGTGGAGAGAAATCCCAATTCCCCTGCCTTCCTGATGAGGGTCTTAATCAATTCAGGATTCAGCTCTTCCAGTTCTTCGCTTCTGGACTCAACCTCTCCCACGGCAAATTCCTCTGCCGATTTTGCGATCAATCGATGCTCGTTAGTGAAATCCTCAGGGGTAAAGATCTCCTCCGGTAAGGCATCCGTTATCAAGAACTCGCCACCTTTAAAGAGTTTTTCCTTTGCCATCTCTGTCATTCCTCCATCAATTAATAGTCCTCTATCTCGAAAATTGCAGCAGCTCCCATGCCAAACCCGATGCACATGGAGACCAGTCCCCATCGGAGCTTCCTATTCTGCATCTCATAGATCAACTGGGTCGTCAATTTGGCCCCCGTGCAACCGAGGGGATGTCCCAAGGCAATGGCACCGCCGTTGACGTTGGTAATCTCCTCATTAAGGCCCAGCTCTCTGATGCAATAGATGGCTTGAGCCGCGAAGGCCTCATTCAATTCAATCAACTCCATCTGCTCAAGGGTCATACCTGAAATCTTTAGCACCTTGGGTATGGCAACTGAAGGGCCCAGACCCATGTACTCCGGCGGGCAGCCCTCTGCTACATGATATCGGAAGGTGGCCATAGGCCTCAAGCCCAACTCCACGGCCTTTTCCTTGGACATGAGCACGACCCCTGCTGCTCCATCACTTGTCTGTGAGGAATTGCCCGCAGTCACCGTTCCGTTGGATTTGAAGGCAGGGGGGATCTTGGAGATGCCCTCCTTGGTGGTTCCCGGCCTCATCCCCTCGTCGGTATCGAAGATGACCTCCTCATAGTCAAAATGCCCATTGGGCAATTGCTTTTGTTTCTTGACTTTTAAGGGAACAATCTGGTTTTTGAACTTTCCCGCCTTGATCGCGGTTTCCGCCTTCTGCTGGCTCTTGGCTCCGAATTCATCCTGCTCTTCCCTGCTGATATGATACCGTTCAGCAACGTTTTCCGCGGTTAATCCCATCCCGGTAAACGCACCCGGCCTCATATCCACAAGCGCAGGATTGGGATACATCATGCTCCCGCCCATGGGAATCTGGCTCATGTTTTCCACTCCACCAGCAATCACCACATCAGCAAAACCGCACATGATCTTCTCGGCGCCGATGGCGATCGCCTGAAGACCTGAAGAACAAAATCTGTTGACTGTCATCCCTGGGATACGATCTGGCCATCCCAGGGACATGACCAGCACCCTGCCCAGATTGAGCCCCTGCGTAGCCTCCGGAAAGGTACACCCGATAATAACGTCATCGATGATTATGGGGTCCAGGTCTCCCGCCCTCTTCAACAACTCGGCGAGCACCGTGGTTCCCATGTATTCTGGACGCGTGTCCTTCAGCATCCCTCGAGGGGCCTTTCCCACAGCCGTTCTGCACGCGGCGACAATCACGGCTTCTCTCATCAGCTTATCCTCCCTCAAGATAACTTACCTCCTATACCGTAACTCATACAATGCTGGTTATTTCGCTCCCATTGGTTCTGTAAAAGCTATAGGGAATGGTGGAATGTTGGATTGATGGAAATTTGAAACATCGGCCCACAGAAGCCCGAAAAATGATATTAAACAGTTCTTCTTCTCTCCAACCCATCACTTCAGCACTCCATTCATCCCGGGCCTAGATTCCAACGAGGTCGGAGGCCCTAGGTTCAGTTCCTGAGCGGCTTACCGGTCTGCAGCATGTGTTGAATCCTTGCCTGGGTCTTGGGGTCACCACACAGACTCACAAAGGCCTCGCGCTCCAGATCAAGGAGATACTGCTCGCTCACCTTGGTGTCAGCCAGCACATTTCCACCACACAGCACATAGCCCACCTTGGTAGAAACGGTAACATCATGCTCCGTAACGTAGCCCGACTCATGCATGGCCCACAGACCGAGCTTGATCAGAGCGAAGGTGTTTTCTCCTGCTACGCGTATATCATCTAGGGGGCGAGGCGGCTGGTATCCTTCCATGTTCATTGCCAAAACGGTGCTTTTGGCATCTTCTATCAGGTAATCCCGATTGACCGTCATCTTATCGGTGGGCCGTAGATATCCAAGCTTAACCGCCTCAGGTCCGGAAGTGGCCACCTTGGACATCGCTATGGTCTCAAATGCCCTGGCAACAAAGGGCATCAGTTCAATCTGTTTCGGGTACAGCCCGCCCTTCTGAACCTCGAAAAGGTGTTCCGTGTTGCGAAGCAGCAACTCCTTGGTTCCACCGCCAGCGGGTAGCAGCCCAACTCCAGTTTCCACAACGCCTATATAGGTCTCGGCAGCGTAGCGTACCCGATCTGCCGCCATGCAGATTTCACAGCCACCACCCAGGGCCATACCCGCAGGTGCGGCAACCACGGGCTTGTCCAAATATTTCAGCTTCATCAATGCGTCCTGCAACGCTTTGACCGCATATTCGAGGTCGTCCCATTCCTCTTCCTGGGCCAGGAAGAGAACCATAACCAAGTTGGCGCCTACAGAGAAGTTATCACTGTGGTTGCCTATGACTAGGCCTTCGAACTCCGTGCTCACGATATCGCCAGTCTTCATGACCATAGTGATGATATCATCACCGATGGCATTCATTTTGGTATGAAACTCCAGGCATGCCACTCCATCACCGAGATCTATCAGGCTGGCGCCTTTATTTCCGGCCACCATCTTCTCCCGATCCTTAAGTGAGGGCAGCAGAATGACCCCCGGCTTCACCGGGACTTCCTTGTAACCCTCAGACGCGAGATCATAGAAGTACAACACGCCGGCTTCCCTTTTGTAGAAGGATTTCCTCCCCCCATCAAGCATCTTCTCGACCCATGCAGGGATCTGATAGCCGGCCTCCTTCATCCTCGCCACCGATTCTGCTACCCCAAGTGCATCCCACGTTTCAAAGGGCCCCATCTTCCAGGCAAACCCCCACTTCATGGCATTGTCCACGTTTACGATATCGTCTGCTATCTCGGGGATACGGTTTGCCGCATAGATGAGGGTCTCAGTCACTGTACGAAAGGTGAACTGCCCCCCTGCGTCATCTGCATAAAAAAGCGACTTCACCTTTGCCGAAGTGCCTGAAAGGTTCTTCGCCGCCTCCACTGAAGCCAGCTTTACCTTCTCCTGTGGGCTGTGTTGGAGTGTCGAATAGTCAAGGGAAAAAATCACCTTTTTCCCCTCATCGTCCTTGGTTTTCTTATAGAAGCCCACGTTGGTCTTGTCGCCGAGCATGTTCTTTTCAACCATCTTCTGAATGAAGTCGGGCACCTTGAAGAGGTGTCGTTTTTCGTCATCAGGCGCTCCCTCGTAGACATTGTTTGCAACATGCACCACGGTATCGAGCCCGACGAGATCCGCAGTCCTGAAAGAGGCGGTCTTTGGGTGTCCGATAATGGGTCCCGTCAGTTGGTCCACTGCTTCGATACTCAGCCCCAGGCCCATCATTGCCTGAATGGCATAGAGCATTCCGAAAATCCCGATCCGGTTCGCCACGAAGTTCGGGGTATCCTTGCCGTAGACGATCCCCTTTCCCACTGCCTTCTCACAGGTCTCAGCCAAGACTTCGATGACCTCAGGCAGTGTATCAGGCCCCGGCACGATCTCCAGGAGCTTCATGTACCGGGGAGGATTGAAAAAATGGGTGATGGCAAAATGCGTTCGAAACTCCTCCGACCGCCCTTCACACAGAGCTCGAGCCGGTATGCCGGAGGTATTGGAGGTGACAATGGTTCCGGGTTTCGCAACCGTCTCAAACTTTTCGTAGACGCTCTTTTTGATGTCCAGTCTCTCGACCACAACTTCAATAATCCAGTCCACGTCTCCTAAGGATCCGAGATTATCCTCCATGTTGCCAATGGTAATCAGCTTGGCATTATCGGGCACATAGAAAGATGCCGGTTTTGACTTCAGTGCTGCAGTGAGCCCATTCTGCGCAAGCCTATTTCTGAATTCACTGCTGCCCTTAGTGAGCCCCTTTTCTTTGTCCTCCTCGGTGAGCTCAGGGGGCACGATATCAAGAAGAATTGTCTCGAAGCCCACATTGGCCAACTGAGCTGCTATGGTTGCTCCCATGACGCCAGCCCCGACGACCCCGCACCTTTTGATCGGCCTACCCATGGATACACCTCCTTGTCGACTGAAAACCCTCTGGCCCCAGTGACGCTTTGCTTACTCACAGATTTGGTCGAAGAGAGAAGAAATGATGAATGAATTATCATTCATTTATTTGAACAGATATCATTGCGAGGGGCCAAAGTCAACAGATTTTGGAACCACGCAACCTATCATTCCCCGGGGCGAGCCCGTTGAGAGCTCTTCGGTGTCGTTAGCCCCTCATTTTGGCTTGAAATTTGAGGACAGGGTTGATAAGGATGCTCAAGACTGGTAACACTGCTCCATAAAGGGGATGAATATGGGCAAGAAATCGAAGGAAATAGGGGCAAACAAGCTCAGGGGATGGTGTAATCCGGATTCTCTCGGGGTCGAATCTACAAAGGGAATAAATAGAAGAAAAGAACTGCTGGTTGCCCAGGAAAAAGCGGTTAAGGGTATCACCTTCGGGCTTAGGATGCCGGGGAACGGGTATAACCTCTTTGTGGCTGGTCCAGACCGAACTGGGCTTACCTTCATCGCCAAAACCTACATTGAAAAAGTGGCCAAAAAGGATCCTGCACCACACGACTGGTGTTACGTTTACAACTTCCAGGAACCAGATGTACCGAGATTTCTCAAACTGAAGCGAGGCGTGGGGCTACGATTCAAGAAGGATATTGCGGAGTTCATAGAAGAGGTTACGGGTGAGATACAGGAGGTTTTCGAAAGCGAGAGCTACAGCAAGGAAAAGGAGTCTATAACGAAGGCTATTACGGACAAACGGAACGAACTGATTTCCCAGCTGGAAAAAAGGGTAAATGAGGGCGGCTTCTCACTCAATATCAGTCAGACGGGCATGATGCTTATACCGTCAAAGGACGGAAAGCCCATGGACGATGAGACCATTGGGGCTCTCTCGGAGAAGGAAAGAAAACGACTCCAGAGGGTAAGCCAGCAGTTGCAGAGGGAGATGAAGAAGGCATTGCGGGGTATCAGAAGCCTCGACAGGGAGCTCAAGGAAAAAGTCAAGGAGCTCGACAACAACATAGCCCTGTACCGCGTCGGGCACCTTATAGAAGAGCTTGAGACAAAATACAGGGAATTCCCGGATGTTTTGGAATACCTCAGGGGAATGAAGGATGACATTATCCAGAGAATCGAGGATTTTAAACATAAGCAGCCGATCACTCATGGAACCTTGTTGATGCCCGCGAGCGAGCCGCCCTCAACCCGTTATGAAGTGAATGTCCTGATTGATAACTCAAAAACGAAAGGAGCTCCCGTTGTCATCGAGACAAACCCGACCTATCCAAACCTCTTTGGCCGGATAGAGAAGCAAGCTCAGTTTGGCACGCTCTTTACCGATTTCACCATGATTAAGCCTGGCGCCCTGCATCGTGCTAACGGTGGCTACCTGATTATCAAGGCGATCGATCTCCTGAGGAGCCCCGGTTCTTGGAATGCACTCAAGAGGGCTATTAAGAACAGGGGGATCAGAATTGAGGATCTTGCAGAGGAGATCGGGTTCATTTCAACCAAAACCATAAAGCCTCTTGCGGTTCCCCTGAGCGTCAAGATCGTGCTGGTGGGCGATCCGTATATCTATCATCTGCTCTATAGTTTTGATACCGATTTCAAGAAGATGTTCAAGGTTAAGGCTCAACTTGATGATACCATAAAGAAGACAAATAAGCAGATTAAGAACTACCTGTTCTATATTGCCAAGGTATGTGAAGAGGAACAGCTCTTGGAGGTGGGCAAAACTGGCCTTGCCAGGCTCATAGAGTATGCCTCGGAGCTGGTAGGAAACCAGCGAAAGATGTCTTTGAAACTACCCGAGATAAAGGATCTCGTGGTGGAGGCAAACTTCTGGGCCAAGGAAGGCGGTAGAAAACGAATTGAGTTGCGTGATGTCGAGAAGGCCATTGATGAGAAGACGGAGAGATCGAATCTTACCGAAATGAAAGTGCAGGAAATGATCGAGGAGGAAACGCTCCACATCCAGACAAAGGGAAGTGTTGTGGGGCAGGTAAACGGCTTAACCCTCTATGACTCAGGCGACTATATGTTCGCCAGACCTATTAGGATAACCGCCACCGCCACTCCGGGAAAAGAAGGGCTCGTTGACATCGAGCGCGAAGCCAAAATGAGCGGAAATATTCATACCAAGGGCATTCTAATCCTGGAAAGCTATCTGAAAAACAAATATGCAACCGACAAGCCCCTTGCCCTCTCGGCCAGCGTTACCTTTGAACAAAGCTATGGGATGGTTGACGGAGACAGTGCCTCAGCTGCGGAGCTGTTTGCCATTCTCTCCTGTCTGTCGAATAAGCCTCTTGCTCAGGGCATTGCCGTTACCGGTTCGGTAAGCCAGTTAGGCGAATGTCAACCCATCGGCGGCGTTACCAAAAAGATAGAGGGGTTCTTTGATGTCTGCAAGGCCAGAGGGCTGACCGGAGAGCAGGGCGTTATAATCCCGAAGGGGAACGTGAAAGACCTCATGCTCAAGAAAGAGGTTGTCGGCGCAGTCGAAAAGGGCACGTTTCATATCTATGCCATCGAAACCATGGATGAGGGGATCGAAATTCTGGCCGGCGTCAAGGCGGGAAGGAGGGATAAGAAGGGAAGTTATCCAAAAAACACCCTGAATCATCTGGTCATGGAACGCTTGAGGGTCATGGGCGAATCGGTTAAAGAAGCAGAGCAAAAAGCCAAAAGAAAGCGAGCCAAGAAATATGGTTAAGCCCATTTTTCCTCCAGGCGCCCATGGGCATGCGCTAGACTACTGCTTTCTTTTTGAGTTCCTCAATTTCATCTCTTCCGTAGCCGAGCTCCTGCAATATTTTTTCAGTGCTCTGCCCAAATCCAACCGGGGCGGAGCGAACAGATCCCGGCGTACCGCTCAGTTTTACGGGTATGCCTAATGTCGTTACGGCGGCGCCTTTTGTGCCCCTGACCTGGGTGACCATGCCCCTCTCCTTAAAGAGGGGATCACCCAGCACCTCAGTGAAGCTTTGCACCTTACCCCAGCAAACATCCTTATCCTTGAGTTCGTTTATCCATTGTTCCAGGGTCTTTTTCTTGAAAGCCTTCCGAAAAAACTCCAGAATCTCCTCCCGATGGTTGTCGTCATATTGCAGTTCTCCATACTCGGGAACGCCGAATATTTCGCACAGATTCCGCCAGAACCGATTCTCTACCGCACCGATCGAGATATATCCCCCATCAGCAGTTTCGTACACGTTGTAGCAGGCGTAGCGGTGTGAAAGGAAGGTATCAGATCTCTGAGGAGCCTTCCCAAGGGTCTGGAAGATATAGAGCGGAATGGGGAGAAGGCTCACCATACCGTCGGTCATTGATATATCGATATATTGCCCCTTTCCGGTCTTCTCCCTTGCAACCAGCGCTAAGAGAATACCAATCGCCGCATTCATCCCGCCACCCGCCAGATCCGCTATTTGTATGCCCGGAATACAGGGAGGTCTTCCCTTTTCTCCGATTATGTCGAGCACGCCGGAAAAACTCAGATAGTTAACATCGTGACCGGCAACATCCCTGTATGGCCCATCCTGACCATACCCGGAAATCGAACAATAGATTATCCTTGAATTGATTTCCCTGACCCTCTCGTAGTCTATTCCGAGCCGCTCGGTGACACCGGGCCTGAATCCCTCAACAACGACATCAGCGCCTCTCACGAGCTTAAAGAATATCTCCTTTCCCTCACGTGCCTTGAGGTCCAGCGTCATGTGATCCTTATTCCTGTTTACAGGTGCCAGGAAGAGCTCAGCCATGAACCTCCTGTGCTCGATGGCTATTACCCTGGCACCATGATCTGCCAGTATCATAGAACAGTACGGACCTGGCAGCATCCTTGATAAGTCTATTACGGTAATCCCCTCTAATGAACCATCCATCTCTGCCACCTCCACAATATAATAATCCCTGACATAGCAGGAAACCCGTGGTTGTTTCAACCATTTGGCTCGTGCCCGTCACCTGGATGAGCAGAATGTTCGTCTCTATTCGCACCTGTCACTCTGGAGCTGTGTTCCTGCTCTCATCCGATCGGGGTAGAAGCCAATCTCGATCACCATCGAGAAAATGATTCTCCCTTCAGGGGGGCTCGCCGAGGTTTATGGTGGTAGGCGCGGGGTATTCTGTTGACAGGAGATCTTAGTTTACTATAATTACAACTTAGTGCCGGAGTGGTGAAACTGGTAGACGCAGAGGACTCAAAATCCTCCGGGCCTCGTGTCCGTGTCGGTTCAATTCCGACCTCCGGCACCAGAACTGCCAAGGGTTTCAGCGATTTTGCTGGAACCTTTTTTGTTGGGAAAATCGGCGAGTGTGCCTGTTTTTGTAACCACCACAGCCAAAAAACCTCAAACAGGGCCTAATAAAAGCAAAACTTCCAGAAGTCGAGAAATCCACAGTGAAAAAGGCAAACCCGATATTGCTAGACTGCCCCTTGATCGTCAATAGAATTGCCTTCTTTGACTTCCTGATCCCCTCCCCTATCCCATTCTTACCTTTGGTGGCAAAGCAGTGACCTGGACGCCAAAAGCCGCGACGGGATAAGGTCTTCAGAAGGCGCCGAGGATTTCCGGGCCCCCTGTTCTTGCTGTGCGTTCAGTCTTTTCATTGACATATTACGTAATGGTAGCAAGAAGGAGATGCCCTTGCATGCACTGTAGGAATAACCCTTAACCGAGGGTGCCATGAATTACTTATCAAGAGACCATTTCCCATAAGGAAGGTAGAGGTTTGTGGTTAAGGGGAGAAGGATCATGTATCCGAAATTATCACCAAAAAGTGGCATTTTATTTCCTAAAAAGATGGTATTCTATTTGATATAATGAGGGCCACATTCCATAATTATCTGAAATTGGTAGGAATTTTTTGGAGACCTAAGTGTGCATGATTCTTGCATTAAAGGTATGTAACTCTTCTTGATGCCTCCAGCTCAGCTGGTGTTGCGTTTAACCATTAACCTCTTACCTCCTTTCGGGGCAGGGCCTTCACGGCCCTGCCTTCTCATTTGCGCTCGTTGCCTTTGCTCGGTGTAGGATGGATCTATCCCTACTCTTCCTCAGGATTGCCTTCAGAGCTTCTCTATTCAGTTCGATCCTCAATTCAGTCGCCGTTGCACGGGCAGCCGGCCAATTAGGGTCAATCGAATAGGTAAAACATTACCAACTAAATGAAATCTTATGCCTCATTATTTGGAATTTTATTTCACAGTGCTAAATAGCGCTGCACGAGCACTTGTTTAACTGCTTGAAATCTAGAGTCTTTTTTTGGCGCCTCAGTTTGCACAGTTTTTGCAGAGCTTACTCAGAAAACCAAAAAACTAAGAGAGGATAAAGGAGGATGATAACTCTTCTAGTAGCCCTCTCCATAGGTTTTGTTGCGGGCTTTATAACCGCATTCATCTGGGCTCATACGTAACTACGCCGACTGCACTGATCTGACCTGTCGCGGTGCTTGCTACTGGCGATGCGCTACAAGAACTGGAACCGTCTTCGACGGAACTCGCAGAGGAATAACAGTTGCTGAGGGGAGGCCGAACCATGATCGAGAAAAGGCGTTCTGATTTTGATCGACGATTAGGAGGGGATAGAAGAAAGAGCCATAACTCCAACTACCTAGTGCATGGGGGCATCGAAAGACGGACGGGACAAGAGCGAAGGTCACAATTTGAGCGCAGACAAGACTGGCTGAGGATCAACAAGTGGTTGAGTGTGCTCGTCCACGATTTAAAGTGGCAAGGGTAACAGCTCGAATGCTTACATAGACTCAAGAACCAACTGGTAAAACGTAGCGGCGGAGCCATCAGTTGCTCCGCCATTTTTGCGTGGGAATTGAGGGCTTCCATACGCTACTACTCCGAGCATCAAATTGCTCACATGGCATGCCAATAACCACGAGGGTCATGGGGGCTTTTCTCGCTCCTGTCCGAATCCTCCGTTGACCAAACGCGACTCGCCCACCCACCGCCATTATCCCACACATCATATATTTCGAAATGATTCTATGATATAGTTGCCCTCGGTCCAAGAAGCTCATCCGCTTACTCGGAGCATTCACTATGAAGCTCCGAGAAAGTGTTTGAAGCACTTTCAAATCTCACCATGGAGGGCAGGTGAAGAGGATTCTAGTCGAAAATATTACACCGTCCGTCGATCGTCTCTCCATCACCGGCGGTGAGGCACGGTATATCAATAAAGTCTTGAGAATGAAGAGGGGTCAGGAATTAATCATAATGGACGGAAGGGGTCAATCATTCAAAGCAATCATAGAAAGGGTAAGCTATGGAGAGGTAACCGTGAAGATTGACAGGTCTCTACCACCTCAGCCATCCTCACCAGTGGAGATCACGCTGTGCCAAGCCCTTCTCAAATCTCACGCCATGGATTACCTTATCCAAAAGGTTACGGAATTGGGCATAACTGCAATCCAGCCGTTCCTATCGGAGAGAACGGTCATACGCATAAGGCCGGAGAACCGAAACCCCAAACTAGAGCGCTGGAGGGAAGTAGTCAAGTCGGCGTGCAGACAATGTAACCGGGCGATACTGCCTCTTGTTGAGCCCCCTCGACCATTTAGTGAGGTGGTGGAGAATGCCCCTGGCAAACGGGCCTTGAAGGTATTATTGTGGGAAAATGAAGCCTCCGTAGATCTCAAGGGGGTCTTGAGATCGGTTGACCCCTTCCCCCACGTCTTTGCCGTTGTAGGCCCCGAGGGAGGACTAACTCCAAAGGAGGTCGGTCTGGCAATGGAGCGGAACTTTCGCGTGATTTCACTGGGAAATCGGATCCTTCGAGCCGAGACAGCGGCCGTGTCTTTGATAGCAATTATTCAGTACGAATGGGGAGACTTGCATCTCAGTTCGGAAACCGTCATTTCCTGACCAGAAAAAACCCCTTGCCCATAACTGAGCAAGGGGTATCAAGTGAATTCCGGCGGCGACCTACTCTCCCACGCAGTCACCCGCGCAGTACCATCGGCGCTGAAGAGCTTAACTTCCGTGTTCGGGATGGAAACGGGTGTTTCCTCTTCGCTATGGCCACCGAAAAATCATACAGAGAGAAAGGAGGAGGCTGAGCGAAAAAGGTATATAATTATGGCCAAGCCGCACGACCTATTAGTACCGGTCAGCTAAATGCGTTACCGCACTTACACGCCCGGCCTATCAACCTCGTCATCTCCGAGGGGTCTTTAGTCCCGATGTCTCCATCGGGAGGGATATCTTATCTTGGGGTTGGCTTCCCGCTTAGATGCTTTCAGCGGTTATCCATGCTGAACATAGCTACCCAGCGCTGCCGCTGGCGCGACAACTGGAACACCAGAGGTTCATCCGTCCCGGTCCTCTCGTACTAGGGACAGCTCCCCTCAGATATCCTGCGCCCACGAAAGATAGGGACCGAACTGTCTCACGACGTTCTAAACCCAGCTCACGTACCGCTTTAATTGGCGAACAGCCAAACC
>JGI24422J19971_10000081_pt1 | contig 41472 bp, 38 predicted proteins | sample DeeMarSWOR152_54_FD_19971 | JGI IMG/M metagenome (IMG submission 19971) | reverse complement strand
GACAGAATGGTAGGCATGCCTAAGACTAGAACGCATCAAGACCTACACTTGGCACAGATGCTTTCAAGAAAGGCGAATGGTTACTATGAATTTGTTATCATTGACTTTGAGGGAGACCCCCAACGAAGGGGAAAGCCAAGAAAAGCGAAGGAAACTCCGCTTAGAGATTTAGGTTGCCTCTGCAGATCGTTCGGCTACGTGAAGTACGACGGTTTAGCAGCTATCCTCCGAGGCAAACTGGGAGAAGAAGCCTTAATTCAATTAGCCCAAGCCTATCAGAATCCGGAAAAGGCGGAAAAATGGCGCATAAAACCTATTTTGGAAGCCGCCTCCATCTGGGAACAAACAGTGATAGGCCTTTTGCTCCGAGGATACTTCGAAAGAAAACCTGCATATAATGACAAAAAATTAGCATATGATTTAATACGTTTTTGGATGATGGAGAAGGCGCTACTTGAGATGCGATATGAAATAACGCATAGAATCGAAAAAATAGTCATACCTTTAGAGGGATTTCTTGAATTATTGCGTGACACAGATATTTGACGAAGACCTCCCAAATGAGGCGTGTACGATAATAATGCTTTAGTTCTTTGAGGCTAAGAGTTTAAACCTCGGCTGGGAAGTTTGGCGCTGAAGTGTTAGCCGATATTTATTACACATAAAATCTACAGAAAATGACCGTTTTCCTGTTATCTATTATCGATTGTGATCATAAAGGCTTATATGTATTTGCGTGACTTTTAATGTATGGTGGAGATCTATATGAAAAAGAATGCGGGCGTAACACGAACCATGTGGATGGCAATAGCCGTTATCGTCATTGTGGTAATCGGCGCGGTCATAGCAGTGTGGTATGTTGCCCGGCCTCAACCAGCTGGATTAACTGTCTACAGTCTGTGGAGTGGCGACGAAGAAGCGAACTTCATGAAGGTATTGGAGAATTTCACGGAGCAGACAGGAATTAATGTTACTCACATAGGCTTTTCAACACAGGAGCTTTTAATAGGGGTACCAACGCAGCTCAAAGCGGGGGCATCCCTAGCTGATCTGGTTATAGCTCCGTGGCCGGCGTGGATTCTGGACCTAGCTGAGGATGAACATCTGGTTGAAGTAACTGATCTAATCACTGCTACCAAGTACCCAACGGGCTACATAAATTCAGTGAAGGATACTGCAGGTAAGATTTGGGCTGCACCGTTCAAGGCCTCAGGGAAACCCGGTTTTTGGTACAAGAAATCCTTCTTCCAAGATAACAATCTAGAGGTTCCGGGTACATATCAAGAATTCAAGGATCTTCTCGCAGATATCATGCAAATAGACGGTATAGAAGAGCCCATAGCAAGTGGAGACACTGTGGGATGGCCTCTCTCAGATACGACGGAAGCATTCATAATGGGTCTTGGAGGATACCAACTTCAGGAGGATCTGATAGCTGGCACGGTTAATTGGACGAGCACCGAAGTCAGGGATGTCTTTGAAGATTTGAGGCAGTTATTGGCGGCTGGATACTTCAGTGAACCTGCTGAATGGCAAAGCCAAGTGGCCAAGTTCTGGGATGAAAAGTATGGCATATACTTCATGGGCAGTTGGATAACAACCATGTCGCAGATAGGGGATGTGAGTGACTTAGATTTCTTCCCGTTCCCTGAGACTGACGGGGTAGCTGGCTCCGTTGACTATTGCATTATACCAAAGTACACAGAGAACCTAGACCAAGCCAAGGAATTGCTTCAATACCTCGCTGGTGCTGAAGCTCAAGAGACGATGGTCAAATTAGGAGGTTTCTTAGGGACAAACGTTGATGTACCTGATACGGCTTATGGCACACTTGACAAGAAAGTGTTGGACTTCATTTCTCAGACAACCGTCCATATTGTTCCTGATCTTGACGACGCCGTCGGCGGTAGGTTCCAGACGACATTCTGGGATCAGCTGAAGCTTCTCTGGGTAAGTCCGACTACAGGTACATTGAACAGCGTGCTTGAGGCACTGCAAGAAGAAGCAGGATAAGACGATCGCATACGGAGGGGCTGAAACGAAAGGCCGAACCATAACCCCCCTCGTTTTTCTCATTCCCGCCTTTTTGTTAGTGACAATTTTTGTCCTTTATCCAGTGGTTAGCACTGTTTCTCTAAGTCTATTTCAAGACAGCAAATTTGTTGGATTTAACAATTACTTAGAGCTATTTGGCAGAAGATCCTTCTCGCAGGCTCTGATCCATAACGGCTTATGGATATTGATTCATCTTCCATTATCGGTTTTCTTTGGTCTTCTCTTGGCAGTGCTGTTGAGACAGGTTAAGGGTGGCGCCATAATAAAATCCATCATATTCTTGGGGATGGTGATTCCGCTTGTAGTTGGTGGTATTCTATTCCGTTTTATCTACGACACGGATGCTGGAGTGGTGAATGCACTTCTTAGATTCATAGGACTTGGAAGCATTGCCAGATCATGGACTTTCTACCCGGACACCGCCCTCATTTCTTTAATAATTGGCACCATATGGATATGGACCGGCTTCTCCATGATAGTTTATTCAGCCGGTCTTGAGGGCATTCCAATAGAGCTGTATGAAGCTGCGAAGATAGACGGAGCGTCACGTTGGAAGACCTTCTGGCGCATAACCGTTCCCATGCTAAGACCCGCTACGATAGTCGTTGTTACTATGACGCTTTTGTGGGTGCTTAAGGTATTCGATGTAGTCTATGTCGCAACATTTGGTGGTCCAGGCGGTGCAAGCACAGTCATGGCTTTTGAGATGTACCTTGACGCCTTCCAAGCTTTTAACTTCGGCAGAGCTTCAGCCATAGCAACTATCTTAACACTCATGACGTTTGGATTTGCCGCATACATGGTAAATAGGATGGCTAAAAGTTGAAGATAAGAAAGTCCACTATTATAGCTCACGCAATTGCGTGGTCAGTGTCACTTATCTGGATTATACCATTCCTAGGAGTTTTCATGGCTTCGATAAGGCCTTTCGATGAGGTGTTGAGCGGTTGGTGGAACTTTGAGAGCTTCCACCTGACATCGCAAGGTTATTTGGGGGCTTGGAACCATCCAACTGCCCCTCTAAGCAGAGCCATGTTAAACTCTTTAATAGTAACGATACCGTCAACTTTCTTGCCCATACTGGTTGCCGCTCTGGCAGCCTATGCATTCGCAAGGTTCAAGTTTCCCTCGAGAGATCTACTCTTTCTCCTAATAGTCCTCCTTCAGACAGTTCCTCAACAAATGGTCATTATACCTATTTTCAACTTAATGCTCAGACTGGGACTCTTGAACAATTACTTAGGATTGATACTGCTTCACTCGTCCTTTGGGCTTCCATGGATGATTCTATTTCTCCGAAATTTCTTCTCTGTTCTTCCAGTGGAAGTTGAAGAGGCCGCTAGGATAGATGGCGCCTCCTATTTCAAGATATTCTACAAGATAGTCTTACCGATGAGTTTGCCAGCCCTAGCGTCCATTATAGCCCTCCAGTTTGTGTGGGTGTGGAACGACTTCTTCTTTGCTTTGGCTCTAATTCAGAATCCGAGATTGAAGTTGGCTACGCAGGCTATCCCCGTTATGATAGGGAGGTACGAGATAAACTGGACTATTATTTCTGCTGCCTCGATAATGGTTATGATCATCCCAGTTGTAGTCTACGTGGTGCTTCAGCGGTATTATGTTAGAGGTCTCGTCGCAGGAGCCGTGAAAGGTTAAACGAGATTTAGCAGATTCACACTAGCGTACTGCCCGTCTTCTTGTCGAAGATGTGTATCTTATCCGCTGGAAAACTGATCCAAAACTCGTCGCCTATTTCAGCTTTAAAGCCAGGATCCACCACCGCCTTAACGAGACTGTCTCCAACTTTAAGGTCGAGAATCACCATATCTCCGAGTGGTTCTGTCACATCGAGTTGAGCCTTCACGAGTCCAGTTTTGCCTTTCGCATCCCTGTGGACAACGACATCTTGAGGTCTTACTCCTAAGACACACTCATCTGAAGTACATTCCTTTGCGGCTTTTGCCATGTCCTCGGGCAGAGAATATGAGAACTGGTTGCACTCGAGAACGTTTTCCCTTGTCAAAGTACAGCCGAAGAAATTAGTGGGAGGACTGCCTATGAAGCCGGCTACGAATATGTTGGTTGGATGGGAGTAGACTCTATTAGGGATGTCCGTCTGCTGGAGGATGCCGTCATTTAAGATTGTGACCTTGTCCCCCATGGTCATGGCTTCGACCTGATCGTGAGTGACGTAGATTGTTGTTACCCCGAGCTCTTTTTGAAGTTTCTTAAGCTCAGCCCTCATGTAAATCCTCAGTTTTGCATCTAAGTTACTGAGAGGCTCATCCATAAGGAAGACCTGCGGCTCTCGGACCATGGCTCTGCCCAAGGCCACTCGCTGTCTCTGGCCTCCGCTCAGCTGCTTCGGCTTTCTGTTGAGAAGAGCCCCTATTTTTAATAACTCTGCGACTTGTTGAACCCGCGTCTTTCTTTCCGCCATTGGAACCCCTAAGTTCTCTAAGGGAAAGGCCAAATTCTTGAAGACGGTCATGTGAGGATAAAGCGCATAACTCTGAAAGACCATAGCTATGTCCCTTTCCTTGGGGTCCAAGTCGTTCACGAGGTTATCTCCGATGTATATTTCTCCTTCCTCAGGGGTTTCTAGGCCTGCGATGCATCGAAGAGCGGTGGTTTTTCCGCAGCCTGATGGACCTAACAAAACGAGGAACTCTTTGTCCTTCACCTCTAGACTGAGGTTGTTGACTGCTATAACATCTCCGAAACGCTTCGTTACGTTCTTGAGGAGGACCCGCGCCAACGGAATCAGCCGAGTTATAAAAAGGTATGACTGATATATAAAAATAGAGTTTTAACTCAACAGCAACATAACAACTAGGCTAATTCAGTCTACCTGCGAAAGTTCAGCGAACATCCTAAGATAATCAGCTAAGTGTCTCGTTATTAAGAAGTTGTTTAATACGTGTTCTTTGCCCTTTTCACCCATTCTTTTGGCTTTTTTTGGGTTTTTAAGGAGATAAATTGTTTTTTCAGCCGCCTCCTCTATGTTGTTGACTAGAAAGCCAGTTACTCCGTTGATGACCTGCATGGGAATCCCGCCTACGTTGCCGCCGACTACGGGAACCTCCTTCCACAAGGCTTCTGTAACGCTGAGTCCGAAGCCCTCACGTATCGACTTCTGCAAGGCAACATCGGAGGCTCTCTGGAAGGCGTTGACTTCTAAATCCTTAACGCCCACGAGGTCAGTTAAAAGATGTATATTGTAGTCCTCCCCGGCGTATCGAGCAGTTTTTTCGTAGTAAACCCATCCTTCCGGATCGTCTAGAGCCATGCTTGCAATCAGCAGAAGCTGAACTTTTGGGAACTTTCTCTTAACGAGCCGGTAGACATCGATTACGCCTAACGGATCTTTCCAAGGATCGAAACGAGCAACCTGCGTCATAATTGGACGGTTGGGATCCACATCATACTTCTCCAGCGTTGATAGAATTTGGCTTTCGTGCAAAGGCTTATTCTTGGCGCTTAATGGATCTATGGAAGGCGGAATGACGACTATTTTTCTAGTTCTAAGCGTTTCCTTCGCATATTGTTTCATGGTGAACACGGCGGCATCGTAAAGTTCGATGAAAGGTGCCAAGAAGTCTAAGAATTTTTCATCCGGCTTCGACAGGTCAATGTGACAGCGCCAAATCCACTTCCCAGTCCTTTCCCGGTAAGACTTAATTACGGCTAAGGGTTGCGGATCATGTATCACGACGTAATCGTGATCCAGCTTTAGAAGTTCGGCGTTCATTTCATTGTTTTGAAGGTAAACTTTCTTCATCTCCTCTGTTAACCGCGTTTCTTTTCCTTGAAGGGCATTATGGAAAGCTTTTGTAACGTTAAAGAAATCGCTGCTACCTTTGATCACTTGCCATTCTGCGTTTAATCCTACATTATTCATCAATGGAACGAGTCGATGCAAAATTTCCGCCACTCCTCCGCCAAACGCTGTGGAGCTGACGTGAACTACGGATTGGCCGGCGAGTTTCTCTGCTAGCGCGCGTGTTTCTTCTATCTTCTCTTCTCCGACTGTCGCTTTGTAGTCTTTAAGTGCAAGTTTACTCACAGAAACACTACTCATTTTACATCAACATCTAAAGAATAAACCACGTAGTAAATATTATTTTCCCTGCGCGTTAGCAGCCCGAGGGCTGGATAAATTAGCACGTTTAAATCTTACGGAAAAAGCTTTCCTTTTTTCTTTCAAAAATAAAGACGAAAAGCGACGATTGTGCAATCAACTTTGTCAGTAAACCTTTTTATGTATAGAATAACGATATTATAATGCAGAATTCAGTACATGTTGGAGATGGTATATGTATGGCAGTTCTTCCTAAGGTTTGGGATCTTATTGACCGCTTTAAGAATCGCTGCAGGTCAAGGGGGTGGAAAGCCCGAGAACACGAGGACATGGTGGAACGTGGGGGCGAGTGCCACCTCTTCCTCTGGATTCGGAGGGTCAATCCCCATACCTTTGAAAAAATTGTTTCAAGACCATTAACATGTGGAGTTCGGGAGTGCGCCTCCTACCGGGTAGTTCATGTTTCCTATCTGGCTTGGACTCTACCGGAAAGCCCGCCAGAGAACGTAACACGGTTAGTCATAGAGAGAAGTGACCTTTCTAAAAAGGTCGCCGTCTACGACCTCAGTCAAGCCTACGCTGGCGAACCCGTTTGCCTAAAGCTGAATGAGACGGGCAGCGTTGTCTTCGAAGAATTTGAGAAATTCCTAAACACGGAATATGAACTTGAACTCAGGCCAAGGCTGCCTCCACTTCCTCCAAAACACACCCCATCAGAACCTGTAGGGCTGCGGTCATAAATATCTAACACCGATGCCAGCAAGCTAAAAGTAAAATCCTAAATAGCTGCTTAGAAGCAGCCAAGGTTATCTAGCCCTAAAACTCCAATTAACAAATTTTAGTGGCGCCGAGAGTTAAACACATTTCTTGGTTTAATTCTTAGGAAAGACTCAGTGTATCTACGACAAAGCTGGGCTAAGAGTGCTCAGCTAATACTTCACTTTTTTCTTCACCGGTTTGGAAGTGCGGCCGTCCTTTTGGAGGTCTGTCTCCACAAACTCAGTTAATCTTTTGTAAGCATCGAGAAAGTTTCTTCCGTCTTTTGTCAATGTATATCTTCCAGTAGCATTAACCTTTTCTATTAACTTTCTTGCCAATAACAACGGCAAATACCTTTGCAGTTGCCTAAAGCTGAGAGACGCTTTATACATAATACGGGTTTTACTGGAAGGCCCCTCTACTGCACACGAAAGAATAGATGCAATAATGTCCATTCTGCTTCTGAGCTTTCCTTTTCGTGCCTCTAATCCCATTAGAAATCAGTTGATATATTTCTAGAACCTGTATTTAAAGAGGTTCTAAAAAAATTTATTAACTGTAAATTAGCAGTATGCACGCGCAATAGTGAATTGCAATATGGTGGCGGGGGCGGGATTTGAACCCGACGGTCCGCGTAGGACCCGGCGCTTGATGAGGGCGCCACTCCGTACCACCGAAGCACCCCCGCCATTTATATTACGTAGCGGTATCCCTAAATGTTTCGCAAGATGCGAATAGGGTACTGAGATACTGTCTTCAGTTACTTAAGGCTTTTAGACAAAATGTATAATTTTTTGTATGAAAAAAACGAGCGAGATTAACACTTGCATGCTGCTCGCTAGGGCGTGAAAAGAAGAGTAAATATCAAAACACCGATTGCTAGCGAGCTATTTTATTGAAAGAAATTTAAATCATTATGCTTTGCTGAAAATCTTTGTTCTTGAGGCGTTTTTAGTCTAGGATATGGTTGGTTTTCGGTCAGCTCGTTGCTGACAGTCGCTTAATTAAAAACATTTGGTTAGCCGGGGTTGTATAATTTAATCTGAAGTCAACGTGTATACTTGGCGGTTAGCTGGAAAGAAGTGTTCAGTAGGAACCCATATCACACTGGTGCGGCGACCATGTCTGTGTAGGACGGGTGTTCTCTGGTGCCTTGGGTGTGGAATCTTACACATTGTTTCAACGTCTGACATAGGGTTGTATGCATACAGTCGGAACCTCGCCTACTGCAACAGTTGCCAAAGAACCAAACCTTATTTCATAAAGAATCGAACGTCATGTTCTTGACAGTGCGCATCTCTAGGTTATGCTGAAGATTGGCGTTCTCCTTGTCCCCTGCGTGGATGAGCTTGTCCACGTCGTAAAGCGGAAGCCCAAGTCGAGTGTACTGTGCGCGCGCCCCGTCTCCTCTTTTTTGTTACTAATTTTCGAAGCTCTGATCATTCATTAAAAGATAAGTTTTATAGAGTTTGTAAGGCTTGCACATTACTCTTCGAGCAAATCATCTACGGCTCGGCTTATCTGTCTCCACGCGTCAATGAATGCATCTATCTTCTTTCGACCTCGTTTTGATTCCTTGTCCAATTGTTCCAACCAAAACCGTGAGGCGACATTCATCAGGACACCTAGTTTCACCATTTCATTTAAGCTGAGCCATATAGGTTTAACTTGGCTTAATACACGCTCAACTTTGTCATATGACTCCATTCTAATGTAAAAGATAGCATTTGGATATGGTTCCGACGGTTGAGGCTCTATCCCAGCGATTAGCCTTATTTGATGTTCGCTCGTCTCTTTCGAAAATGTCTCAACAAGTTGTTTACTCATTTTCGTCACACACTATCACTGATCAATTCCAGTAATAAAACCTATCAACAAACAAGCCACACGGCACAGTCTGTTCCAACATACCCCCCATAATCAAAAAATCCTAGAAATTCGAGCCTACGATACCCACTATACCTCGTTTTCGCTCTGGTGAAAAGTTTGTGTGCACGTTTTATTTTATCGGTAAAGGAAATCTTTGCATTATCAAGAATATTATCAGTCCTATTGCTATCATAATTAGGTAAAGTACTTGGTATGGAGATAATCCTCCCAACCATCCTCTTACTTTGTCGTACGTTTTTTGAAGCGATTTTATCTCCTTCTCATCTCCAAGAATCTCTACAAGTTGTTTGTAGAGACTAGGGTCATTGGTAGGATTCAAAATCGCATTCTCAACGTTTATTAGAATTGGGCGAATATCCTCATTCTTTAATGAGAGAATGCTCAATTTGTACAGAACCGTTTTTCCTGAAATCACGATTTCTCTTAACCGCAAATAGTTTTCAACTTCTTCAAGACCTTTCATCAACCAAGGCTTTGATTTCACAAAACTGTCGTTGAGTTTGTTGCGTGCTTCGCTAAAGAATACGTGGACCTTTCCCGACAAACTTAGAGAATCAAAAAAGAAGGATGGTATAATCAAAACGATTAAGATTCCCCAAAGTCGTAACCAATATTCTGTGAGTCCCGTTTCGGTGGCTGTTGCGGTTTCTATCGAAACTTCAATCAACAACCAAACAATCCAGAGAATAAAAGCCACCAGAACCAAACTGTCTATCCATTCTTTTGTCTGATACAATCGCGTTAACCCGAACTTTTTGGCTAGTCTACGAATAATTTCGTTTCTAAAAAACACAATTAGCGCTAATGGTAGTGCGATTAACATTATCATATTAGCTAAAGAATAGTCGAAAGTTTCAGTATTTTGTGGCAGAAATACCATAGCTAATCCAAGATAGAAAAGAAACCAACTTCCTATTGCGCCAAGAAGTGTTATAGACCAATGCCATAGTTTAAGATGTTTTTCTTCCACCGCTTATAACCCGATGATATTTTATATCTTAAGGATATTAGTCTTGCGCGCGCGTATGATGGGTATATGATATTTAGCTAAAGCTTTGTCCATTAAATTATTGCGGAGACCATAGGGGTGGATTTTATATCATCAGGAAAATAAGCCCAATTTCGCCTTCTTTTGAAAATTTGGCGCCGAGGGCAGGATTTGAACCTGCGCGTCCCAAAAAGGGACACAGACTCTCAAGGCTTACGCCGTACACGCGCGTTTGCGTGCATGTCTGCGCGTTAATCCTGACTCCGCAACCTCGGCTCCTATCATCGATATCAACGTGAAGCGTCTATAAAGCTTATTCCGTTTTGGCTGTGATTGATTTGCAAAAGAGTTATAGGGCGCTGAGAGTTTTAAGTTATGGTTTCCTTGAAAGCTTGTTCGCCTGTGGGAAGTTGAGGGAAGGGTGAAGTGTCAATATTGTAAAGAGGATACGTTTCTGCCTTTCAGGTGCCCCTTCTGTGAGGGGTACTTCTGCGCTGAGCATCGGTTGCCTGAAAACCACAAGTGCCCAGAATATTGGAGGGCTAAGATTCCTCGTGCGGAGGCTCCAGCAGTCGCTTTTAAGAGGCCGATTCCTCACGATAGGGAATACATAGAGCAGATGATACCGCTTAGGTCTAAGCCGAAAACCGAAGTTTTCTGGTTCAGCATCACCGAGCTTAAGCACTTGGCGATAGGCACGCTTTTGGTTATGGGTGTAGGTATGTCCCTGTTTTTATTCACATCTTTTGGAACGCCGGTTGTGCTGGTGAGCCTTGCGGTCGTCTTCACTTTGGCTTTTCTTCTCCACGAACTAGCGCATAAACTGGCGGCTCAACGTCATGGACTTTGGGCTGAGTTCCGGATAACTACAATTGGCGCGCTTATCACCCTCATATCTATTTTTTCTCCCTTCAAGATTATTTCACCAGGCGCCGTAATGATTGCTGGAAGCGCAACTAAAGAAACCCTCGGAAAAGTCTCCTTAGCTGGACCTTTAACTAACCTCGCCCTTTCCGCGGTGTCCGCTGGAGCCGCGGCGTTTCTGCCAGTCTACCTTTCGCAGGTAGCCGTTATCAGCGCTTTCTTCAATGCGCTCATAGCCTTTTTCAATCTCATTCCGTTTGCGATGCTGGATGGACTGAAAGTTTTCAGGTGGAACAAGGCAGTTTGGATCGCAACCTTCCTTCTCGCCATTGCACTTGCAGCGTGGGCCTTCATAAACGTACAATGGGCGTTCTAACATAAACGAGAAGTCTTTTCTAGAGAAGCTCGATGCTTATAAAAACTTCTTCGGGCACTCGGATCCTCATGATTCGGCGCATAACACGGTCCTCTGCATCGACGTCGATGAGGCGTTTGTGAATGCGAAGTTCCCACTTGTCCCAGGTGGCGGTTCCTTCGCCGCACGGAGTTTTCCGAACGGGCACCTGTAGGCGTTTAGTTTTTAGAGGTATAGGACCGGCTATTTTTACGCCGGTTTTGTCAGCGATGGCCTTAAGTTCTTTGCATATTTCTTCGAGTTTCTTGTAGTCGGTGCTGGTCAACCGAATTCGAGCTTTTCTCACCATCGCCGAATCTTCCAATAGATGTTGCTCTTATCCACTCACATGGTTTTAAATACTTTTTCTTTTCTTTAATTGGAGTCTGTAACTCTGTACTGTTTCTAATGTAAGCAAGAGATTAATATTGCCGTGTCAATTGTTTATTGGGGAAAGGCGAGGCCGAGAAGACTATGCGAGGGAACTTCTTAACAGAGCTTTTATCAAAGAGCTTGAGGAAAAGAAACCCTCAACTCAACTTAGAAGGCTCAGACAGACGAGTTTTAAGCATAGCCTACCAAGACCTCATGAACTACTTGAAGTTTCACTGGAAGCTCATAGGAGAAGAGAACAAACCCAAGCTAATTGAGAAACTCAGCGAATATTTTTACGAAAAACCAGGTGAGCTCGAAGAATTCGTGGATCTTTGGTCAGGAATCTGGCTGAAGAAGTGGAATGAGCGCGTCAAACTCATCTTGGAGAGAGAAGACCTCAAGCGATGGAATAAAACCGGCAAACTTCTGAACAAGGCTGAACCCCTCTGGAGGCAACTTGAGAACCGCGACGAGGTTAAAGACCTAGTAATAGAGTCTCTGATCAAGAACGGTGAAATCTGCGGAACATCCATCCTAGCTGAGGACATGCTAAAAGTGGAAATTGGATTATCCACAGAAAATAACGATTACACGAGTGAGGATGAACGCATCCTAAACGTCGTGAACAATGTCTTAGGGAAAGTCAGGAAAGTTTCCCGAAAAAGAGGGCCCCTGATCTACATAAAAGTAAACAAAAGTTTCTTCGACTTCTAAATACGCTTTGAAGCAGAAGCCTCGCTTATTCCCCGCGTATTCTAGGGGCTTCTTATCTCGTTTTTAGTGAACAAAAGCATAAGAGCGAAGGCAATTAGGGATACTGCGGATCCCGCGAATATCTTCAAGCTGTTTTGCAGTGCTGTGGTGAATAGTACGTTTGAAAGCACGGTGTGGATTTGCCAAGTTGGTATCAGATAGACCCCGATTAAGAAGACAGCGAAGAACAGTTTTTGATGTTTACTGGAATCCTTCAGAAACAGTCTTTTCTTTTTCATATAATAAAATATTATGGAAACTGCGGCGAAGTAAATGACCGCGATGGGTATGTAGTAAGCGAAACCTCCTGCCTTAGCGAAAGACGAAGCGAAAAAGCCGGTTTCGTATTGTTCCAGCGGAAAACCGCAGTATTCTGCATATAGGGTTGAAAGGCAATCAAAGATCGCTAGGAAAGGGGGAAACATTATCACTGTGTCAATTCTGCTCAGCTTCAAATTTTAAGAGCCCGCCTGCTGGTCAACATAAATGTTAAGGCGAAAAACTAATAAGTCCTGTTTCCGGTCTGGACGGATCAAAATAGGATATGAAACAGGAATAGCGATTCTAGGCGCTGTTAGGCTTTTTCATCGTTTCTTTGCGCGAGTTCAACAGTCCTTTGAGTTCCGTATATTTAGCGACGAAATCCAAGCCCTTTTGTGTTCTGTAGAAAACGTTTCCATCCTTTTTCAGCAACTCGTTTTCTATTAATATGCCAAGGTATTTTTGAAGCAGACTATAGCTGAGGTTAGCCCTGTAGAGAATCTGCGTTATCTTAGCTTCTGGATTGGCGATGCTGAGGATTTTAGCCAAGATTTCAATCGAATCTCTGTTCTTATTTACAGGCATTTCTCTACGTCCTTAAGTATCATCGCCTCTCCTGATAACAGGGTCCCGAAGTTGTTAAAACTCACGCACATTATTTAAACCTTAACTCTAAAACGGACATGAAAAAACAGTTCCTCAACAAAGATTTACAATCTATAAAAGTCAAATTTGAAAGAATCTCTCCGCATTCTCAATTAAGCTCGGTTTCATTTCGGCGGGTAGTATGCAACTTGCGGCGTAGGCGTGTCCGTCTGCTATTCCAAAGTTTTTCGACGCTTCTACGAGCAGGTGAACCGCGGAGGGCGTTTTACCCGCGTCTATTAGCTTCCCCATTTCCTTTGGAACTCGAACTGAAACCTTAGTGTAGTTCTGTTTTAGCCGTCCGTAACCCGGAACTTCTGGAGACATGGTGGTGAAGCCGAAGATGTATTTTCGGGGTTTCACTAGGCGTTTCTGATAGGATAGAAAGGAGCAGAAGGTTCCGATGACTTTTGAGCCCATTCCAGCGTAGGTGTTGCCTGCATCGAACCATTGGATATGCTCGGTTTCTTTCAGTCTTTCGCGGTAAAGCCGTGCTAAGAGACGTTTATTCGCCGTTTTCCTCCTTTCTTCCCACTCGTCGATTCGGCGTTTAATGTCATCGGTTACACCTTCTAAACAGGCTTGAATTCCAAGCGCAGAACCGCCCTCATAATATCCAACTGGTCCTAAAATCTGAAGAGTTGAGAAAAGCTTAGCGATGCTGATGCTGAGTTTTACGATCTTGATTTTTTTGCCTTCAACGCGAACTATGCCGTTTTTAACCGCCTCATCCAAAACAGCCCTGTTTAAACCCGCAAACTCACCTGGAATTTCGCGGCTTCCCACCAACGCTAAATAAGCGAGGTCAACATTGCGTTCATTTAATGCCTTAGCGAAAAGGTAACAGCAGGTGGCTCCTGAAAAGTCTTTCTCGCCGAGAAAGCCGAAATGTTCTAGGTTAAGGTCGTAAACTTTAGAGTCCGTTGCTGGCGCGGGGTCATGATGGTCCAAAAGAACGACTAGATTTCTGCCCTTGTTGCATTCTGAGATGAGGTTGGCGTGGGCGGAACCAATGTCGCAGTAGAAAATAACTTGCCCTTCGCTTTCGTGCAGATTTTCTATGACTTCAGGAAAAACCTTCTCCAAACATAGGGCTTTAACCTCAAAACCTTCCCGTTCCAAAGCCGCCTTTGTAATAGCCGCTGAGCAAAGGCCATCCCCATCATCATGGTGAACTAAAAGAACTTCCTTTGGCTTTCTTTGGCGCAGTTCAGAGATCACTAAGCCCGCCCTTTTAACAAACGTTTCATAGCTCATGGAAATTTCCCTAAAATACGAGGTGCAGAGCTGTTTAAAAAATTAATCTGCCCAAGCACGGTTGAAGAAGCCCTGAAGCACAAGGATCAGACGTGAACCGCAAGCCATTTATCAACTGCCATTAAATATTAATTCTTGTGAGAAAATATGTGCGAATCAGCAGAGAAAAAGAAAAAGTATTACTATTATAAGAAGAAAGAGAAAAAAGCCAAAGAAGTGGCTAAAAAGAAGCCCTGCTAAGGAGAAGTAGGCTTAAGAAACTTTGGGATGCACCGCCTATCTCTGATCGGATTAAAGTTCTTCATCTCTTCCACTCTTAAGGAGATCACTATCCGAGAAACCATGCCGTGGAGGCTGTAGGGCAACCTGATCAGCCTCATTCCCCCAGATGTAACCCATTCGTCGATGAGAAAGCCCTTCTGCTTCAGGCTATTAGCCAGCCCCGTCCGCCTTTTGTAACTCCACCTGAACACATCCTTATCAAAGACATGAATGTGAAACCCCCTGCCGGAATAAACGATTCGCACATTAGAAAACATCTCCTCCAACTCCTCATAAAGCCTAACCGTCTCCTCCTTCACCATGTCTAGCTCTAGTTCGCAAAAGCTCAGCCCTTGAAAACGCTTCATCTTGTCCTCTAAAGTGCCGTGAACCGGACAGACCAAATTTTCAGGGTCTAAATCAAAAGCTAACTCTTGACCCAGAATTTTCCCATTTTCCGCGTATACGTTCCTGTCATAATAAGCAGATTCGGGGAGAAACTCTAAAATCTGATTTCGCACATCCTCCAAATTCTCATACTCATCGATAATAATAGTTGTAGAAGCGTCTTCTCGATATTTCTCGGGAAACACTCGGGTGTGCCGACCAATGATCACAGCGAAGACCACCTTTTCTTCCCAGTCTTCGAACCATTCCTGCACTTTCTCCAAATTGAATTCGTTTCGGTAGAACGCTTTCCTCTCCCTCAAAGTAGCATACCGCATGCCCTTTGGCAGATTATATCTTTTGGATCCCTTGAGACCCATTCACGTCACCAAATCTAAAGATAAAGCATGATAATCAATTATAACCTGTGTCGATATAAGAAGCCTAGCTTCCACATAAAACATATAAATTCAAAAAAGGCTCATAACGTTCGACAAGGTGATCTTGTGAGAAACATCCTGATCAACGGCTTAAACCAGACCCCCCTAGAAAAGCAAAAACTGGAAATCGTGGAAAGAAAAGGTCTTGGTCACCCCGATTTCATATGCGACGCCATAATGGATCAGATCTCCGTGAGGCTCAGCAAAGAATACCTAGAGAAAATAGGGGCTATAATGCATCACAACGCCGACAAGTCTCTTTTGGTTGCCGGCGAAGTTGAAACCAAATTCGGCGGAGGCACCGTGAAAAAGCCTATGCTTTTCATATTCGGCGACAGAGCCACCTTCGAAGCAGAGGGAATTACGATACCGGTTAAGAAGATATCTGTGCAAACGGCTAAGAAATGGTTTAAGGAAAACCTGCGGTTTGTGGACCCAGAAAAACACATGCGGTATCAGGTGGAACTGAAGCCGGGGTCCCAGGAGCTTTCTGACATCTTCAAACGGAAAGGAAAACTCTTAGGTGCGAATGACACTTCGGCGGCTGTCGGATATGCGCCCATGACCAGAACAGAGCAAACGGTGTTGAAAACGGAGAAGTACGTGAACTCGAGAGAATTCAAAAAGAAGTTTCCAGAATCTGGGGAAGACGTGAAGGTGATGGGACTCAGACGAGGCAACGAACTGAATTTAACCGTCTGCATGGCTTTTGTGGATCGATTCGTAGAAAACGAAAAGGACTATTTCAGGAAAAAGGAGGAAATCCTCGAAGAAATGCGCAGGTTTGTGGGTGAAAACATGGACTTTGAAAAGGTTACGGTGGACTTGAACACGCTGGACGTGCAGGGAAGAGGGGTAGACGGCGTGTATTTAAGCGTGTTGGGTACAAGCGCAGACGGCGCGGATTCAGGTCAGGTCGGCAGGGGAAACCGAGTGAACGGCGTGATAACCTTGAATAGACCTGTAGGTTCTGAGGCAGCGGCGGGGAAGAACCCTGTGAGCCACGTTGGTAAAATATACAATCTTCTTACGCACCGGATAGCCAGCCAAGTGTATGAGAAGGTGCCTGGAATCGAGGAAGTTTACATTTGGTTGTTAAGCCAGATAGGTAGACCCGTTGATCAACCCGCTATCGCTGCGGCTCAAACCGTCATGAAACCGGGAACCAGCCTCGAAGACATTCGGAAGGACATTTGGGAAGTTATAGACTTCGAACTTGAGAACATAGAAAAATTCTGCGACGATTTGGCGCATGGAAGGATCGATATTTGTTAGGTGGAAGTTAGAATGACAGTAAGCGGGGAGAGGCTTCCGGTTTCTGAAAGCTTGAAGGTGCTTGAGGGAATTACGCTTAACAAATCGGAGAAATGGTGGGCAGCCGTAGCCCTTATTGACTCTTTCGGGAGGAAGCAGATTGCGGTTTACCTCTGGGTTAAACGTGGCGATCAGTGGAAAAGGAAAAACAAGTTTATCATCATCAACAAAAAAAATTGGCAGCAGATAAAAGACGCGGTTGAGAAACTCATCCAAAACCTACCGTAACTGAAATTTCATATAGCTCATACATCGCTAATTTGTTTCAAAGAGACTAAACACGCTCTCTTTTAATAGGTAAAAATACACCTAAATGTTAAAAAAGGTTATTTTATAATTCTGCAACAACTAACCGCAAGGTGCAATAAAATGATTTCATGGAAGTATTCTTTCGAACTAGCGCGCAAAGAATTGGAGATGGTGAAGAAGAAGAAACAGGCATTAGATAGCTTACTTAACGAAGGAAAAATCTCCCAGTCGACCTATGGATACCTCAACAAAGAAGTCACTGACGCCCTAAAGGCAATTGAGGCAGAGCAGAAGGTTCTAACTGAAAAAATGACCGTTAGAGCCACGGAGCTTGAAAAACAGGTCAAGTCCCTAGAGATGTTCCTCGCTAATTTGGAGATCCACCACGCCACAGGAGAAATTGACGATGAATCCTATGAGCATCAGAATGGCGCCATCAGCCTAGGCTTAGAAGCAACAAAACAGGAACTCAGCGACATCAAAGAAGCCCTAGTTAACCTCATTCCAGAAAGAGCTGTTACAGCGCAGCCACAACCGGAACCAGTCGAACAAGTGAGCGAAATAGAGAAAGCCGAACAAATGATAGAGGAACGCGTAGAGGAATCAACGGAAACCGCCGAAGAAGAGATGCCGACAGAAAGCGAAGAAAACGCAGAGATAAACGCCTGAAAAAACGCACAAAAGATTTAGAATTCCAATTCTCCTTTCTTCTCCTAGTTTGAAGTCTAAGTTTCTATAATTGATCTAATTTTCTAGTGGCTGGCTTGTTGGTAGCTGTATTCGAGGATTAAGCGGCGGATGAAAGAGGCTGTCCGCCGGATTTGGGCTTCGTCGTAAAGCATTCCAGCGTAGACTCCCTGCTTAGACATTCGGGGCTGTGAAACCAGTTTAATTGTGTAATGGTCAGAGTTGGGAATCTTAACCGGGATCAACTCGTTGTCGGTTACTATTCTTTCCTCTCTGAAAACGTAGGTGAATGAGAGGCGGGGCTCCGCTTCCTTCTCAGAAACGGTTAAGTCTGCAACTTCCTCAACGAGGCCTGAGGCGTACTTTTCGAGGCGTTTCTCCATGAAGTTAAAAAAGTTTTTTAGTTCTTCCCTCCGAAGTCCGAGAGGTATCTTCAGCACCCATGGCTCCCTAGCAGTTCGCGGTCTTTCTTCAACGGTAATCTTCCATTTTCTGAGCAGCGAAGGAGTAGCTACGACGGAAGCTTTGATATCAGGTATCATTGAGCCTAAAACAGTAGCGGCGATGGAAAAACCCAAGGCGAAGACAGCCCAAAAAGCTTCAATCTTCTGCTTTACTGCAAGGGAAATGGAGAAAAGTGCTAGAAAGCGGTAACCGAACAGTCCTAGAAGATACCCTAGGCTTCCAGCTACCACGCCTATCACTATGGCTTCAGCCACGAACATGGCGCTTATGTGGAAGGGATTCAAGCCCACCGTTGACATGATGGTTACCTCGCGTTTACGCTCATAAACCGTAGTCAGCATCATAATCCCCACATTCAAAGTCATCAAAGCTAAGGGAACCATCACCTCGGCAAATCCCTTCGTGATATGGGAGGAACCTATGAACAAATGACGAATTCCTCCAGAAACGGAAGCGAAGGCTTGAACGTTGGGCCAAACTAGAACTGACAAGCGAGCTAGATCCACGATGTCCTCAGGATTCCAAGTTTGAATGTCAACCCTTGAAATGCCCATCGCAAGTTTCTGAGCGGTTTCACCATGCATGATAACGACTCTTTCATTTCGGACATACTCTAAAAAATCAGCCCACATATATGGAGGGGGAGCTCTTTCTCTAATTATCCGCTGAGGATTCAGGGGCGCTCCGTCTAAGTCTCTGAGTGCGCCAAGTTTTTCGCTGCTGAAGATACCTGTTACAGTGAAGTTTCGATCATAAATCTGTGCGACTTCGCCAACTTCCACTTCTTGGAGTGCCTGTAACTGTACGGTTTCGTTGACTTCAACTTGGAGCGTCTCTGCCACATCTTCACTGATCAGGATACCGTTGAGGTCCCTATCGCTGAGGAATCGTCCTCGCGTAATGATGCTGTCCATTTTGGTGACCTTAACCTCAAGGCTGGGAAACACTCCCAACTCCCAAACGTGCAGGCTTGAGCGAGATCTGGGTTCAGAGAGGACTGGACGATAGCCAAGTATCGGTTTTTTCTCTATCTTGGGAACTACTAAACTAGACTCAGAATGTTCCTTGAGCCATTGAATAACTGCGGGTTCCATGCGCTCGAAGGGCGTGAGCCTGTCTATAGGACCCTGCCGTATGAGGAAGCCTTCTGAGAGTGCTTTACCCCGATATTTTTCGATGAAGAATCCATGTTCTGAGGAGAAGGATGTTAGAACGATGAAGGCGAAGACGGAAGTCAACAGGAAAGCCGACGTTAGTGAGGTGCGAAGCTTCCTACGTCTGAGGTTTCTCGCCGCCACTGAAAAGGCTGCGGATAAGGCACTCATTAAGCGAAGTCTTTCCCTCACGGTCTTTTCCCTAAAAATGTAGGGCAGAATTAGAATCACGAAGAAAGCCGCGAGAAAAGAGGTGCCCACCAGTATCGGAATGAGAAGGTTCTCAAAGGCGGTGCCAGCCAGGGGGTTGTAAGCTGGTTTCTGGAGAATACTGAAGCCTGGGTAAAGAAAATAGAGAAGCCCTAGGAGGCTGCCGTATAGGCAAAGGCTTACAATGAATCTGCGAGAACGTTCATCGAAAAGAACTGAAGCAACCGCTACAGCTGTGAAACCAAGAAAGGGAGTGATGAAAAGCACTGAATGCGAAACGCTTGTGTACATCTCTGGAAGAGTGGTCTCTAAGTCCTCTATGATAAGATAGGCTTCGTGGAGGTCCGCGTAAGCAACATCATAATCTCCCTGATTAAGCGCTGATAACGTCTTTTCTATCAGGTTTTCGGCTCTGGATATTTTGATGCTTTCATAGGAAGCATAAAACCCGGCTTTTCCAACCTCGCTCATCATGGTTTGAACTGTTTGCAACCGGGTGTATACGGGGTCAAGTTCAACTTTCAATAGGAAGAATCTGAGGTTAACGGTTAGTTGACTGCCTTGAGCCAAGTTCAAGTAGTCGCCTTCGCTGTCAATCGTCAAGTAGCCTTTTCCGGGCGAGTAGTCCATGCTTACAGCGACCTTCACAGGCGTGTTAGAAGGCACCAAAATGGTTCTCGCACTCAAATTTAGAAGCTGATTAATAGGTAGGTCTTCTCCATATTCAGTTACAGCGCCAGTTCCACTAAGAAGCCTGAACTGATCGAACACGGTGAAGCTGACCGTCACAGGCGCTATTGGAAACTCGAAGAACCGCAGAAGTTTTAAATCTCCCTCAGCGACGATGGACGCACCGGGCATAAGGGCAAATGAAAGATTCTCGGGGAACCCGCCTAGATATCTCACTTGGCAGGCTGGAACGTAGTCGAAGCCTAGGGTGGATTCGTCGTCGTAATAAGCGTATACCTTAAAGGAGCTGAAGCCTATGACTTCCGCGTTGTAACTTCCTGACTCATTGGTCTTAGTCTTTGTTATCAGGCCTGCATCGAGGTCCCAGAAAATGATGGCGGCATCAGAAATAGAGTGGTTTGTTACGCTGTCAACTACTCGCCCATAAACGGGTGTTACCTCAATTTCTTGCGCCTGAATCGAGCTTCTAAACAAAGGAAGGAATGTGAAGCAGAACACTAGAATGATGATTAATAAAAATGTTCTTCTGGAAAATTGAAACATCATCCCCTCCGGTACCTGCTTTCCTTTTCTGCCTATAAATCTTTGAACTAATAATTATTATTTTTCAGTTGCTTTAAGTAAGTATCACCAAGAGAGATCCTTTTCTGCGATTTCTTTCCAGCAGCTTCGGCAAATGGGCAACAACTCTTTTTTGTAGTAGATGGTAACTTCGATGTCCGTGTTTTTGCATTCGCCGTTCCACGGGTTCCTGCAGTGTCCTCTCGAGGCGTTTCTTGAACGGGGTCTTTCTGCTAATGATCGTTTGATTTGAGGTTTCTTTTTCCGGCGTTTTTTCGCTTTGGGCTTCACAGTTGCTTTTTTTGCGGGTGGCTGTTTAGCGATCTTTGGAACCGGCGTAATTGGCATAGGTTTTTTGGCAGTCTCCGGCTTCGGCTTTTCAGTTACTTCTTTAATGTTCTTTTCCTTGAGAAGCGGCGTAATTAACGTCTGTACTTTTATGGGCTTTTCAATTTTGGGGGTTCCCGTGATGTTGGGAGGTGCTGATACCGGTTTTACAGGCTTAAATTGAGTTTCTTTAACGTAGGTTGCTTCCTGTTTCATGGCGTCGAGTCTAGAAGTGAAGGCAGAAAGCTGCGTTTCATATTCATGCATTTTTTCCTTTTCATCTGAACTGACACAGCGGGACTTCAGCTTTGCGAGGAGGCTTTCTGAGGATTTTATTTGATTTTCAAGCTCAATGGCTCTCTTAGCCATTCTTTCTTTGAGTTCGATTTGACGTGCTTTGATCTTTTCGATGGCGTCGTTGATTGTTTTGCTGACGTACTCGTATGTGGATGATGAAATTTTTCCTTCTTTGAATAATTCGTGCAGGGTCTGTTTCTTTCGCTCCGCTGACTCTAACGCCTGATTTATTTCTTCGTAGGAAGTCTTCCAGGAAAACAGAGTTTCGCACCCTGCCCGTTCAGAGTGGAGAAGAAACTGAGAGATAACATTTGTTAACATGTTGATATAGTCTTAAATATTAAGATCGTGTTCTCCACGTTCTTTTGGACAAATTTATGTTTAAAAACACGCTCACGAACAGTCTAGATATGGGCTTAAACATGAATATCTGGAAGCCAAAAATTCGAAAACATTTTCTCCCGGGTTCACAGGTTCCAAAACGCTGAGTGCACACGCTTAACCTCTTCCATGATTTTCTCAGCCCTTTTCCTCACGCGGGGAATTGCCACCGGAGGCTGATCCTTAAGCCTATACGGGATTCCAGCCATTTGCGCCACAGTTGCAGTAACAAGTTTCCCGAGTAAAACGAGGTTGTAGCCGCCCTCCAGAACCGCCACGAGTTTTCCTTCGCAGAACCTAGAAGCAAGGTCCATGGCTTTCCCGAAGGCTTCAAGGCAACCGAAAGTGGATAAAGAGAGACCCGCTACAGGGTCCGTGTGGTGCACGTCGAAGCCGACGGAAACAAGTATGAACTGTGGTTTATACTGCTCAGCTATTGGGGTTACGATTCGGTTGAGGGCGCGCAGATAAATTTTGTCGTCAACTCGAAAGGGGAAAGGAACGTTAACCGTGTAGCCGAGGCCTTCTCCTTCGCCGGTTTCGTCGATGAATCCGGTGCCTGGGAACCCGTGGGGGTCTTGGTGTAAACTTATGTAGAGCACTTTTTTGGTTGTGTAGAAGATTTCTTGGGTTCCATTTCCGTGGTGGGCGTCGATGTCTAGAATTAGTATGCGTTTAAGGTTGAAGCGGTGAATTAGGTGCACCGCAGCTACAGCAACATTGTTGAAGATACAGAACCCAAGTGCATAGTAGGGACCGGCGTGATGCCCCGGGGGACGCACCAGTGCAAAAGCGTTTTCAAACTTCCCAGACATGACGAGGTCAGCTGCGTCTATTGTTCCGCCCGCTGCTAGGACGGCTGCCTCAAAGCTTTTTGGGGAAACAACGGTGTCGCCGATGTCGAGTAGCCCGCCTCCAGATTCGCAGAACCGCTTAACAGTCTGGACGTATTCCGGATCGTGGACAAGTTTAATTTCTTTGAGGTCAGCGGGTTTAGGCTCCAACAGCGAAATTTCCTTGCGTTCGAGGAGCCCGCTTTTTTTCAGTTCTCTCATGATTACTTTTAGGCGGCTGGCTGACTCCACATGGTCCGGACCGGGATCATGCTCCAAGTATTTCGGGGTGTAAATTAGGGCTGTTTTCGTCATTTTTTGTCCTTCAGCCGCGCGGTTTACGCCGCTTCAAACTTTTCTTTAATGTATTTTTGGAGAGTTAAGCCTTTGTTTTTCGCCAACTTGCGGAGGGTCTTGTCCACGCCGGTTGCGTATTGAACGGCTTTCTTAGGCTTGTTGACGATGAACTGGGGCAGGTTCAGCAGTTGAGCGGTTTTTCGTAGCACCCTTTTCCTAAGGCGGTCATCTGCAGAAGCGATGTTTAAGCTCACGGGTAAGCTTAAAGCAAAGTTTATGACTTCACGATCCGCGAAGGGAAGTCTCAACTCAACCCCGTGACGGGCGCAAACTGGAAAGAACCCTTGAAAGTTCATTTCATAAGAGGAAACTACGTCACGACGCATGGCTTCCCGCACCGCCTCTAACCCGTGTTTTGCATACTCGTGGAGATACCGGTGATAACCGCCAAATAGCTCGTCGCTGAGTTGACCAGTGAGGAGAACCCTATAGCCCAGTTTTGAGGCGGTTTCAGCCGTCCAGTAAAAGGGGATGGCGATGCTTAGTTTCATGGCGTCAGGTTCCCCAATCAGCTGCAGAACTTGGGAAACAACTGCTTCAACGTCTTTGAACTCATATGTTTCAAGGCGGAGGGGCAGACCTAAAGCCTCAGCAGCCCGTTCTGTGAACTGAATCTCGGGCTGATTCTTCAAACTCGCCGAAACTAAGAAGACCTTTGCTCCACAGTTCTTAGCCAAAACAGCGATGAGACTGCTGTCTAAACCGCCTGAAAACGCAACCGAAACCTCCTCGACATCCGCAACCCGCTTCCGCGTGGCCTCCAACAGCAAGTCTCGAACACGTTCAGTCGCAACTAAAGCATCCATTCGCATCGACCCTCAAGTTGCTTTTTAGGAGAGAGACATATTTGAAGCCTATTTGACCACAAATAAAAGTATAGGGGGCTAACCGCTGACAGAGCAGAAAGGGGGCACACCCACTGATAGATTCAGCATTATAGAGTAGGCACTTTTCATGTTTACGCGAGAGATTGTGGATAGAAAAAAGGGGGAATTCGGGAGTGGTTACCCGTTCCTTCTACTGTGATTTGTTAGTCTAGGGGTCCTTTGTACCAGCTTTTCGCCAGTTTGACTAGGTCGGGCAATTTGATTTCGCCGTTCATGTCAAAGTCCGCTACGTAGTTGTATTTGCTGGGGTTGGATACAATGTCGCCGTACCAGGCTTTGGCGAGCTTAACTAGGTCGGGCAATTTGATTTCGCCGTTGCCGTCTGCGTCGCCTGGCCACTTCACCTTTATGGTGCCGTCGAATAGTTGGTTGTCGGCTGTGTCGGTTTCGCCTGGAACCACGCTTGCGTTAGCCCACACGGTGTAGGTTGGGTAGGGCCACGCAGCCGGAGCATTGTCAGGATAGCCGGGTAGCGGCGGAACAGCGAAGCTGAATATGAGGTTGGTGGTTGCTCCTGGAGCCAGGTTGTTTACTGGTTGGGTTCCTTGGGTGTAGTTGCCTGTGGCGTTTTGGAGGAGGACACTTACGGTGAAGGTTTCGGTGTAGTCTCCTTCGTTTGTGACGGTGACGTTGACTTTGTATGGAACACCCCAAGTTGGATAGGATTCGTATGCTCCTGACAAGACTAGGCTAGGATATTTAGATGGGTTCACGAATATTTCTTTGTCGATGATGGCTACGTCGTGTTCTTCAGGGGGTGGGGGTGCAGCTGGACGTGGGGAGACTACCACCGCGTACTCTACGCCGACGAAAACTTCTCCTCCTCCGTACGAGTCCCTGTCAACTTCCTCGTTAGGAGCTATTTCGTAGAACTCGTAGTAGGGATAGTCCCAAATGCCCCAGTGCACTCCTGAAATCGGGCTATCGTACCTAACGCTGTAATAATCGTGGGAAACGAAGAGGGTGTCGTTGTGCAACATGGTGTATTGTGGATATCCTGGGTGCGTGTGTCCTGGAGGAAGAACTTCGCCGTTTCCCCACCATTCCGCTGCATCTATGGCTGGGTCGCTGAACTTTATGGTTCCGTTCGCGTTTACGCCACTGACGGTTACGTAGTGTCCGCGGAAGCGGAACCACTGTTCTGCTTGGGGATCAAACTCGTAGAATCCTAGAAGTAGGATGACGTCTTCGCATTTTTCCACCTCGTATTCTACGTCGGCGAAGGTGAAGTTGCAGAACCAAGTCCTCTCGTAGAACGTGTCGTTAAGTCCTTTCAGTTCAAAGTACCAGCGGGTCCCATTCTGCATGTCCCAGACATATGTGCCGTTATGAGGAATCCCTGTTCGTTTACCGTTGGTGTCCATGAGCCACGCTAATTCGTTAACCAAGGGTTCGACGTTTCGAACGTCGTGGTCATCCCACGGTCCATAGTTCTGAACCAAGGGGAAGTTATCAATTATCATTGGCGGAGGTATCGTGTTGTTTTCGTATTTGGAGTCGAACCACCAAAGGCTGTTCGCCATAGCTACAGGTCCACAGTGGCTCCACCGCCCAAATGTATCAAACCATCCGTCTTGTCTTTGATCGAAGTCTGGCATCTTGCTCGGAGCATAGTCTGGATAGGCTGGTTTATCGTATTGGATCGGGGAGAAGTCAATTACGTATTCCACAGCAGTGTAAACAAAACCTCCAAACGGATCATACGGTACATCAACTGGGCCGTTCGCCGCGAAGCCACCGATTTCCCAGAGGAGGTCCCACGGATACCATTCAATGCCAAAGTGTACGCCTTTTATCTGAGGATACTCTGGAGGAGGTATAATCTTGTAGGGGTCATGGGACACAAATGTGGCGTCGTTATGTAGAGTGGTGTTGCCTGGAGGGTTATGCATGTGCCCCGGCGGTTTGACGTAGGGTGGACCCAATTGCATAGTCTCAGCCCAGTCTAGGCAGGGGTCGCTGATCTTCACCCAATAATCATATGGAGGTTCTGTGTTAAAGCCCACCCCGGTAAGGGTCACATAGTGTCCGCCGACGCGCACCCAAAGCCACACACCAGGCTCTACTTCTACCTCTTGGTAGAAGCCTAGGAGGAAGATGATATCCTCGCACTTTTCAAACTCATCTATGACATCCTCGAAGGTGAAGTTGCAGAACCAGGTCCACTCTTGGAATGATCCGTTTAGCCCCTTTTCTGTTAAGTACTCGCTAATTCCAGCTTGCATGTCATAAACGTCTGTGCCACAGCTTTCATTGTCTGTTTTCATGAGCTGTGCCAGATGTTGAATGAGAGGCTGAACGTTCCGGGGGTCGTGGTCATCCCAAGGCCCATAGTTCTGAACTAATGGAAAGTGGTCTTCTTCCTCGGGAGGAGGAATCTCTCCTCCATCAATGTGGGAGTCCCACCACCAGAGGCTGTTCGCCACGGCTGTCGGTCCACACCAGCTATAATTGCCAACATACGGATCCCAAGGATTTGTCCAACTCTCATTTTGCTTCTGGTCGAAGTCTGGAATATCGCTAGGAGCATAGTCCGTCGCGTTGGGTTTCTGAAACCAGTATACACTATATGGAGGTGGTTCATATTGAGCGCTTACTAGCGATATCGTTGATAATGCAAACAGAGACACTGCAAATATTGAAATCAAAAAGGATACCACTACAGCCTTTCTCTTACTTTCTATTTTCATGAAGAGATCTCTCTTTTTTACCAGATAAGTACGTACAACAAGGATACGTACCACTATTCTTGTAGTGTTAATTCCTTAAAAACTTTCAGTAACTTTGTTCCAGCGACGCAAATGAGGTTAAGGCATCTCCATATCGCGGAGACTGAACTCTTCCCCTTCCTTTTTCTTCGCCTCGGGGACGAGAACCCCTATGAACCTCCTGCGGGTTAACTGTTGGAAGTAGGTCATAAGCGCCACTTCGGTTTCTCGAAGCATCATTTTATACCTGTCAGAAAGCTCCTTAATAATCTCCTCAACCGTGTGCTTCCCGTCGCACAAATCCCAAACGAAACTTCCAACCTCATCTAAAGTTACTTTTTTAGTCACTTCTTTCGGCACTGAAGAGAACAGCTTTGAAAGAAATTTCGTCTTCTTCGTCTTCTTCAGCCTCAACGTTATTATCACCTCACCTCTCTCCGACTTAGACCATTCTAAATAGGGATTTCTAACAGGCTTCAGCTTCAAAAAAATCTCACGAGGCAAAGTTTTCTCAGGTTTTTTCTTACCAAATATTCTATTTAAAATCGGCAAATGAACCCTCTCTAGTTTCCAACAGAACATGTAACTCTAACATTTATATGTATTTATGAAAAAGCCTAGTGGCAAGAAATTGAGGCTAATATTTTGTTGAACATTTCCTCTGGTTCAGCTTCATATTTCTTCGTGGGCAAAAACCGCAGTTTGCTCAATGCCTTAGACAGCGTTACCGCGTATATTCGATTAGTTTTGGGACAATACCATATGCAGGTTTTATTCTTCATAATGACCTGACTCGTAAACCCCCTCTTAACAGTACTCGTCAAAGTTTTAGCTGCGTGACCCATGATTCTGAAGCCCCGAAACCTTTCCTTCTTAAGTTTCCCTTTAAACCGCTTCTTCAAGGTCTTCTCGTAAACTTCCTCAAACCATTTCTCAGGATCATCATAGGAATCCCTAAACTTCAAAGTAGCCGGACTCCAATACTGAAAAACTAAATCATACTTTTCAGTGCAAAACGGATGTCTTTTCTCCGCGTAGAATGAAAGGGCTACAAAACCAACCAGAAACTTTCTCTCCTTCAACCCGAAATCTGCGGGCACCTTCAAGGAAAAACCGAACACTGCCCACTGGTCCCGTTTACCTCGACCGTGGCACCTCACGGAATCCACAAGAGCGTCAAAGACCGCTTTAGCCTTCTTATGTTCAGACGGCTTAAAATTGAAAAGTCCAACGAAAACCTTCTCTTCATCATCGCAATACCAAGCGATACCATAGCCCTTCACTGCAGTCTTAAACTGGAAGTAAATGGCGTTGTGACCAAAGACCTTCGCGTCTCTTCTACTCAGCACTTCAAACAATTCGTTGGACTTCTTCATTTTTTTAATCAGGTTATCTATGATCGCGTCGATAGAAAACACCTTTTTCTTCTTCATCTTCTCCCATTTGAATTCAAATTTAGAGTAACTTGAATTGAACCCCGTATAGCCGGCTTCTTTCTCCCCTGCCTCAACAACAAAGCTCCAATCCTCCGGCACTCGAAGTTTTATGCCCTGCCAACCGATCAGCTTAAGCTTAAGACCAACTTTCTTCTTCATCACAAGCCCTTTCAATGTTCTAATCAAACTAATTTAGTATAAACCTTATGTAACGTGCATAAAACGTCTTTCACGGAAACTTCGGTCTTATAGCCCTAGTTGAGCAAGCTTCAACACACTTAAGGCAATAAATACATTCAGGATGAGTGAACTTCTCCCAAGGCAAATCAAGGATTGGAACCTTCGTGGGGCACACCTCAATACATTCACGGCATCCAGCCTTTGTGCATTTCGTAGGGTTCCTCTTCAAACCGAGGAAGCTGAACCGATTTAAAACAGCCATAAAGGCTCCCAGAGGGCAGAAATACCTACACCAACTTCTCTCAACATAAACCGCGAAGATCAGGACGCCAACCATTATTGCGAGGCGAACCCAAAAGAGCAGTGTAGGCAAAGCTATAGGCGAGTAACGGGCATCAAAAATGAATCGAGGTAAAGCCGCGAAAAGCGTGTCAGAAGGGCTTAAGACATTGAATGGCGCTTTAGCAAACTCGCCTAGAGATCTTCTGTATTCCTGACCCGTCCCCACGATCGATGAAACGGCTAACGTTCCGCTAATGAACAAAACAATCACTAGAATTAGATACTTCACTTTAACCAGTCCCCCATGGGTCCTCGGAGAAACCTTCGCATGCTTCCCTTTGACATAAGCCAATAAATCCTGAACGAAACCGAAGGGACAAGCCCACCCGCAAAGCGCTCTGCCCATTAAAATAGCTGTTAAGAAAATCGCGGTTAAGGGAAGCCACGGAAAAACAACTTCGTAAAGCATTAACTGAAGGGCTCCGAAAGCGCCTCCCACGGTTTTCTGAGGAATCCCTAGGCTCTGAAGAACCGGGAGAAGCACCGGCGTGGCTGCCAACCCGAAAATGCCGGCGTTAAAAAGCAAAAAGGAACAAAACTGCACAATCCTCCTAGCCGCCTCATATTTTAAAAACCGCCTAGTCGGCTTCGTTTCGGTAGAATCAGTTTTTTCTTTGCCCTTTTCCTTTTTCAATCATTAGCCTCCCTGCGGATAAAGCGGCATTAAAGCAAACGTTTCGATCAATGTTATCGCCAGTTTCGTCCTTCATAGTTCTGCAGTTTTTGAAACGTCAGGCTTATGTAGCATAAAAACTTTCGCCTTCAACGCCTGCTGGGGAAGTTTGCTTTAAAACGTGGCTGTTGTCATTCCTGTTTTCGTCGTTTTCGTCCAGTTTCTCGGTCTTCTTAATATAATTTGAATCAGAGCGCGTGCAGCGAGTATTGTTTGTAAGCCCCAATAAGCATAGATGAAGGGTAACCAAAACAGGTTCGTTATTCTCCGCGGTTTCGTTGCGTAAATTAGAGCCACTCCCACGATTAACAGCGTAGCTAGAGTAACTAACGATGTAAAAAGCGAAATGAGCGTGAGGACGCTTTGAAATTGGCTTGGGGCTATAAAGGAATATGCTGCCGTAAAGTAGCCTACAAGGGACAAGGTGAACAGATAAGGTCCTATAAGGGTGATTTCCGCATCGATGGTCTTTTTGTTGATTTTCGTTATCAGTTTTCCGTATTTCAACGCAACCTCCATGTACCCTCTGAACCATCTTGTCCGCTGTTTCATGAACTGCATTATGCTCGCTGGAGCCTCCTGCCACGAGCGTATATCCGAGGCGTATTTTATTCGATATCCTTTTTCTGTAAGTTTCGCCGCCATTTCAACGTCTTCACTTAAGGATTTTTCATCCCACCCGCCGACCTTTTCAAGCACATTTCGCCTTAGAAACTGGCAGCTGCCGGTCAAGGGGACAAATAGGTTGAGGGCGTCTTTTCCTTGGATATAGGTTCTGAGCCACGCGGCTTCCTCGTATGATAGAAATTTGGTTAGTAGGTTCTCGTCGGCGTTTATTGCACATGTTGTGCCTTGTAAGGCGGCTATTGAGGGGTCTTCGAAGTATTCGGCTGCTTTTATCAGGGCGTCTTTTTCTGGGGCGTTGTCTGCGTCGAAGATGGCTATGATTTCGCCTTTTGCGTGTTTAATGGCGTAGTTTAGAGCGGAGGGTTTTCCGTCTGAGCCTAGTTTATGGAGGATTCTTATTTGGTGGGGGTGTTTGTCGGCGTATTTTCTGCATATTTCTGCTGTTTTGTCGTTTGATCCGTCTTCCACTACAATTATTTCTCTTTTTTGTAGAGGATAATCCAGTTTAAGTGACGCGTTTAGGGATCTTTCCGCAACTCTTTCTTCGTTTTTCATTGGAATTATAATCGAGAACGTGGGCAGTTTCTTCTTGTTTACCCGCGAAGTTTTTTCTTCCTTCTGTTCCGCGTGGCGTAGCCGTTTTAAGCCCACTATTAAAATGGGTATGTTGTATAGGACCCATGCGTAAAGAAAAGCGAGAATGCACGTTGCAATTAGGTGAATTGGGTTCATTCCGATCCTCCTAATCTTTCAGAGTTTTCGCTTTTAAAACCGTGTATGCTTTGAGGTATGTAAGTATTAGGCTTCGGCAATATAACAAACTTCCGTAACTTTGTTTCATTTAGCGGTTAGGTTATAAAAGATTTGCCGTTAATTGGGTGTTTGACTTAGCCCCACGTGATGGGCGATGTATTTTATAATAGGAGTGGCTTCATGTTTGAATGTTGGCGATGGACTTGGGTTCCTTGGTTTCCAGCGAGTTGCTCCGAGTGTTGAAGAATCAGAAGTATCATTTGGTGGGGGAACATTCCGCCGTTAAGCGTTGCAGGTGGCTTTATGAGTCGCTTGTTCACGGTCGGGTTTGCTATAAGCAGAGATTCTACGGGATTAATAGTCACAGGTGCGTGCAGATGACGCCCTCGATCCTGTATTGCACTATGCGGTGTCTTTTTTGTTGGCGGGTTCAAAGCGGCGATTCACGCGAGTGGAAGTGGACGGAAACCAGCCGGTCTAAGTGGGATCCGCCGGAAAAGGTGGTTGAAGGCTGCCTCAAAGCCCAGCAGAAGCTTCTGAGCGGGTATAAGGGGAACCCGAAAGCTGATAGAAAAAAGTATCTTGAGGCTTTGACGCCTAAGCATGCGGCTATCAGCCTCGCTGGGGAGCCTACGCTTTATCCTTACTTAGGCGATTTAATCGCGGAGTTTCACAGGCACGGCTTAACCACGTTTTTGGTTTCTAACGGCACGGTTCCAGAGGTTCTGTCCCGCTTAGGCGAGGAGCCAACTCAACTGTATGTTTCAGTCTGTGCACCAAACGAAAGTACATTCCTTAAAACCTGCAGACCACAAATCCCGAACGCTTGGGAAAAGCTTAAGGAGACGCTTTCGCTGTTGCCGAGTTTCAACTGTCCCACTGTGCTTCGGTTGACGCTTGTGAGAAACTTGAATCTGAAGCATCCTGAACTTTACGCTCAGCTGCTGGAGAAGGCGAATCCGACCTACGTGGAGCCTAAGGCTTACATGCACGTGGGGTTTTCGCGTCTGCGCCTCGGATTTGAGAACATGCCGTCTCACAGGGAGATCAGAAACTTCGCGGACAAGCTAGCTGAGGAGACGGGTTATAAGGTGCTTGACGAGGCGCCGGAAAGCCGAGTTGTTCTGTTGAGCCGCCTAAAGAAACCGATAAAGCTTATCTAGCCTAACTGATGCCAAAAAAGACCCTATAGATTTATTTGCGGTCAAATAGGCTTCAAATATGTCTAATCAGAAAGTCTTTTAGGTTTGCGTGGATCATGTTTTGAAGTGTGGTTTCGGCGTGTGAACGTTATGTCTTTAAACGAAATTCTCGTTAAGATTCAGGAGGAGTTGAAGAAGCGGGAGGAAATCCGCGTTGAAGTTCAAGACATCGCGCGTAAAACCATCCGCCTGTCCAAACAAGCCATCCTTTTCCTGCATCAGCAACGGTTCGGCGACGCTGAAAAAGCGCTTAAAGACGCAGATGAAAACTTCTCTAAGCTTCAGACATTGGCGAAGGACCACCCAGATGTTTTCTACACTGGTTTAGTTGAGGCTGCTTTTGAGGAATACAGCGAAGCCCGGGTGCTTCTGTCCTTAGTTAGGGAAAACCGGTTCGTCAGCCCCGAGGAAATCAGGGTTCCCCACATTCACTATGTTCTTGCCTTAGGCGATGTTATTGGTGAACTCCGCCGCCGAACCTTAGACAACATCCGCAGAGGAGACATAAAAACCGCGGATGAAAGCCTCCGAAAAATGGAGAAAATTTACCTCGAGTTAACAGCCATGGACGACGCCTACATGCTGGTTCCGGGGCTGCGGAGAAAATGCGACGTTGCAAGACACATCATCGAAACAACGAGGGGAGACGTAACCATCGAAGCGCGGAGAAGCTCACTTGAAAACTCCATCAGAAAACTTGAAAGCACCCTTAAGGGAAAGAAGAAAACTAAAGCCAAATGAGCCACGAAAAATGTGGGAACCAGAGAAAATCAAAAGAAAAGCCCAGAAGGACTACGAGAAGGCGTGGGTGGAAACCGCCAGCCTATTGAAGAAAAGCGGAAGAAAAATCCTCTGGAAGAAAACAACCGGAAAACCGCATCCCGTCAACAGCCTCATCCAAAAAATCAGAAAAACTCTCCTGTCCTACGGATTCGAGGAACTGATTAACCCATCCATAGTTCCAGAAGAAGACGTGAGGAGGCAGTATGGACCCGAAGCCGCGGTTATCCTCGACCGAATCTTCTACTTGGCGGGGTTACCGCGACCGGACATAGGGCTAAGCCAAAAGAAAACTTTGCAAATCCGGAGAATTGTCCCAAGCTTCTCAGCTAACAACGTTAAGAAACTTCAACGAATCTTCAGAGAATACAAAGAAGGAAAAATCGAAGGCGACGACCTCGTGGAGGAAATCGTAAACCGCCTACGCATAGAAACCGCCGAAGCCACCGCCATCCTAGGCTTATTCCCAGAACTCAGAAAATTAACGTCCATACCCTCAAAGCTCACCCTCAGGTCCCACATGACCGCCCTGTGGTTCTTGGTTTTAGCCGCGCTACAACACAAAAAACCGTTGCCTATGAAGCTTTTCTCCATCGGAACCAAATACCGAAGAGAACAAAAACTAGACGAAACTCACCTCTACGAATCATACGTCGCCTCCATGGTGGTCATGGCAGAAGACGTAACGCTGGAAGATGGAAAAGCGCTGTGCAAAGCCGTGCTGTCGGATTTAGGGTTCAAAAACGCAAAATTCCAAGTGAAAAAAGCCACAAGCAAGTATTACGCGCCCGAAACCGAAATCGAAGTGTTCGTGAAATCAGACGGACAATGGATAGAAATAGGCGACATAGGGCTCTACTCGCCTGTTTCATTAGCCCAATACGATATCAGCTATCCGGTGTTCAACGCAGGATTCGGAGTTGAAAGACTAGCCATGCTTCTTCAAGGCGCAAAGGACATACGGAGCCTAACTTACCCGCAACTCTACGCTCCGCTGGAACTATCCGACGCTCAAATCGCAAAAATGGTGGAAATAGAAGCCAAACCGAAGACCGAAACAGGCAAGAAAATAGCTGAAGCCATCACGGCTACTGCGCTGAAACACGGCGAAGAACCAAGCCCATGCGAATTTCAAGCTTACGAGGGTAAAATCGCGGGAAAACACATCAGAGTTTACGTTTATGAAACCGACATAGGCGCTAAACTTCTAGGTCCAGCCGCCCGAAACCGCATCTACGTCTACAAAGGCAACGTCCTTGGCATACCCGAAAAAGGCATAGAACACGTACCCATCGTGAAGGAAACTCGAGAAAAAGGAACATCGCTAGGATTCAGTTACCTAGACGCTGTGGCTTCGCTCGCCGCCGCAAAAATCGAGGAAGCCTTACGTTTAGGACAAAAAACAGTTAACATCCGAGTGAAGATGGCGAAAAACCCCAGCGACATCAACATCAAAATCAGCGAAGTAGCCCGCCGATACATAACAAGCCGAAAAAACAAAATCGAAACCACCGGACCCGTCTTCATCGGAATCCGAGCGGAAATCACCTAAATTCACGTCAATCTCCTAATACCCCTGAAAAAGGACAAGAAGGGAAGAGGTTTTCAGCTTTCATTATTCTTGATCTAAAGGTCCTTTGTACCAGTTTTTCGCCAGCTTAACTAGGTCGCCTAATTTGATTTCGCCGTTCATGTCGAAGTCGCACTTGTAGTTGTATCTAGAGGGCCACAATACAATATCGCCATCCCAAGATTTAGCGAATGGAACTAGGTCGGGCAATGTGACGTGGCCGTCGTTGTTCACGTCGCCTGGCCACTTCACCTTTATGAGACCGTCGAATAGTTCGTTGTCGGCTGTGTCCGTCTCGCCTGGAACCACGCTTGCGTTAGCCCACACGGTGTAGGTTGGGTATGGCCACGCAGCCGGAGCATTGTCGGGATAGCCTGGTAGCGGTGGAACAGCGAAGGTGAATGTGAGGTTTATGGTTGCTCCTGGAGCTAGGTTGTTTACTTGTTGGGTTCCCTTGGTGTAGTTGCCTGTGGCGTTTTGGAGGTTGAGGGTTACATTGAAGCTTTCGGTGTTTTGGCCTTCGTTTTTGACGGTGACTTTGACTTTGTAGGGAACCAGCCATGTGGGATAAGCTTCGGGTGCTTCTATGAATACGCCCTTTGGTTCAGCTCCTATTATGATGTTGGTGACTGCTACATCGTCATCTGGTTCCTTTACCTCCACGAAGCCATCAGATGCGTCGCATGGAATTTGTTTACCAGAGGAGTTGAGGAAGGGGTCGTAAACCACTGTTTCAGGAGAAGCTGAGACTATAGGAGGAAAGAATACTAAAAGTAGAAGAAGCATAGAAAAAATCGCCAGAAAGAGCTTCCACCTCAATAACACTACCCTATACTAATAGCTATATACTAATCTTATAAATTTATTGGTGTATCATAAGACATAATTTGGCGGTACGGATAGAAGGTTGACCCTCTATAGTTTTATTTGTGGTCAAATAGGCTACAAATATGCTGGTTTGCGGCGCGCATTTTTTGTTAGGGTTTTCTTTTGCCTCCGCAGTGGGGGCACTTGTCGTACTTTTCGTCGTAAAGGTTGTTGCAGTAGGGGCATCGAATCTTAACTATTTCCCTTATAATCTCCCTTTCCTTGACAACAGTCGCCCCCTCTTCGGTTAATTCCGTTTCACGCGCTCTGCGAAAGATTCTTAGCAAGGTGGTTACCACGCTAAGAATGAGAATTATGACAAATAAAACAAAAAATAAGGTGAAGAAAGAATCAAACGGAAACACTTGAAGCATACACCCTCCAACAACAAATAGAATGAGTCAACCTTCTAAGTTTTTCATTATGTACGTGCATAAAACATGAAGTTAGGTTGGGGTTAGAAGGTGATTCTTTTTTGGGAGTACGGAAGTGTAGGAACGCCTCAGCTATGATTAAGCCCACTCCCAGAACCATTAACAGAATTCCTAACCACCAATAAGAATACATCCATGATCCACCCCTTAACTCTTCATAAAAGTATGTAATTAACCCAACGAATAACAGCAGAACCCCCAGAACAGCAAACCAGCCGCCAGCCGACCAGCCTCCACCCGATTCGCTTTCTTCATTCATCCCCATTCCCCGCACAAACGCTTTATTCTCGGCGTTTAATAACGGTTAAGTTTATGGCTATGTCTTCTTCCCATTGGAACCCGTGGCTCGTGTAAAGTATGAGGCTTTTTCCCGTGCTTGACGGCTTCGGGTTATCGGTCAATTCCACCGTTAAAGTCAGTTTGTTCCCCGCTCGCTTAATATCCACATCTTCACCTCCAAACGCGTGCAAGTAAACGCAAGAGACCATAGACCATAAAAGGCAATCCTATTCCTTTTATGCTTTCCTCAAGCGAACCCCTAGGCGCATAAACCTACATGCAACCAAAAACCACCAAATAAATATGCACATTCTGAGAGTTTAACTTATAATGCTGCTGTGAGGGTTAGTCGTGTCTGAGCATTCGGGCAAGAAAGAGCTTTCGGAAGAGGAGTTAGAGTTTTACTCGAGGCAAATAGTCCTCCGGGAAATAGGCTACAGCGGACAATTACAACTTAAAAAAGCTAAAGTCTGCCTAGCAGGCCTAGGAGGCTTAGGCTCCTCAATCGCAATTCAATTAGCGGCTGTGGGCGTTGGACACCTGCGCCTCGTCGACCGAGACGTCGTCGAACTGTCAAACCTACAGAGGCAACACCTCTACAGCATGGACCATTTAGGATACCCCAAAGTTGAAGTTGCCGCCCGAAGGCTGAAGAGCCTAAATCCAAACNTAGAAGTAGAGCCCNTCCCCCTTTCCTTAAACGCCGACAACGCAGAAGACATAATCAAAGGCGCAAACGTGGTACTCGACGGCTTAGACAGAATGAAACCCCGCTACGCCGTTAACAGAGCCTGCGTTAAGCTCAACATACCCTACGTGTTCGGAGCAGCCATAAGAACCGTCGGAAACGTGTCTACCATAATCCCCGGGAAAACACCATGCCTCGAATGCTTCTACGGCAACCTCGACGACGAGAAGCTGCCGACCTGTGCAGTGGTAGGGATACACCCCTCAATCCCAAGCATAATAGCAAGCATAGAGGTCGCCGAAGCGGTCAGAGTAATCACGGGAAAACCGCCTCGCCTAGCGAACAAACTCCTCGTCTGCGACATAGGACAAATGACATTCGATGAAACACCCGTTTCTAGAGCGGAAAACTGTCCAGTCTGCGGCTCAAAACCCACAGGCGCCCCAAAGCCTCTAAAAAGAGAATTAATCGAAGAAATCTGTGGAAGAGGCGGAAAAAGAGCTTTCATCATCACCCCGAGGAAAAACCTAGAGCTAAACATGAAAGAACTACATGAAACTCTGAAGAGAAGATTCAACATTAAAGTCAAAGCCAACCTCGGCATAACCTTCAACCGAAACCATAAGACCACCGCAACCATCCTCAAAAGCGGCATCATGATAGTAGAGGGCATAAGCGATAAAGAAAAGGCGCTTGAATTTTACAGCAAGATAATCGTTGATGACCTCAAAGTTCCTTTGTCAGCCATAAAATGATCTATTCTCGGTTTTGTGGGTGGGCGAGCGAGGGGATTTTAGAGGGAAAGGAGAAAGGCTTTCACAGACCGAGAAGTCTGACTCGCTCGCTCTCACCTAGTATTAATAATGAAGAAACGGGTATCTAGGATTTGTGAATGGCTGATATGGATTCAGGGTTCATTTATGGGCAAAGCGGAGAAGAAAAAGTAATTAGTGAATACCGCTTTCACTTTTTGAAGTAAGGAATCGAAGACCATGAAGTTAGTTATGAAGTTTGGCGGCAGTTCAGTGGCGGACGCCGAGTCCATTAAGCATGTAGCGAAGATAATAGCCAATTATGCCGAGAAGAACAGAATCATAGTTGTGGTTTCGGCTTTAAAGGATGTCACAAACCAGCTGATAGCTTCCTCTGAGAAAGCCAGAAGCGGAAACAGAAAAGCCGTTAAGGAACTCATACGAAACCTAAGGGGCCGTCACTTAACCACCACCCGAGAAGCCATAGAAAACAGCGCCGCGAGAAAGAAAATGGAAAAAACCATCAACAAACGCGTCCGAGAGCTTGACAGAGCCCTAACAGGCATAATCTACTTGGGCGAGCTAACGCCGAAATCCAAAGACTACGTCTTATCCTTCGGAGAACAGTTGTCCGCACCAATCGTTTGGGGCGCCCTACGCAGTTTAGGCTTAAAGGCGCAACATTTCACCGGAAAGGAAGCAGGCATAGTGACGGACTCCAACTTCGGAGAAGCCATGCCTCTACTGGACTTAACGAAAAAGCAAGTGAAAGCAAAACTTAACCCGCTTTTAGCGAAGGGAGTAATACCGGTGGTAACGGGCTTCATCGCCGCTACACAGGACGGAACAACCACAACCATAGGCAGAGGAGGATCCGACTACACAGCTACAATCGTCGCCGCGTCAATAAACGCAGACGAAGTTTGGATTTGGACCGACGTAGACGGACTCATGACCACAGACCCAAAGATAATCCCTAAAGCGAAGAGAATCCCAGAGGTTTCCTTCGCGGAAGCCATAGAAATGGCGGTTCTAGGCGCAAAATCCATGCATCCCCGGGCTTTGGAACCCATCATGGAGGCGGACATACCGGTTAGAATAAGGAACACGTTTAACCTCGAAAACCCCGGAACCCTCATAATTAAAGAACAAAAAATCAAACCCGGCGACATCGTGAAAGCCCTAAACATAGTAAAAGACGTAGCAATGATCACGGTGGGCGGCGCAGGAATGATGGGCACTCCCGGAACAGCCGCAAAAGTCTTCGACGCGCTTGGAAGAAACGGCATAAACATCCTCATGATCTCCCAAAGCGTCTCAGAAACCAACATATCCCTCATCATCAAAAGGAGTCAACTGAAAAAAGCGGTTGCCGCCCTAGAAACCGCGTTGCTAGGCAAAGGAATCGTACGCGAGATAACCGCAGAAGGCGACGTATGCATCATAGCCGCCGTGGGCGCAGGCATGAAAGGAACCCCCGGAGTAGCCGCAAAAATCTTTGACGCAGTTGCCCGCCGAGGCGTAAACATCCGTATGATAGCCCAAGGCTCATCCGAACTCAACATATCCTTCGTGGTTAAAGAGGCTCAAAGCCTAGAGGCGGCTCAAGCATTACACGAAGAATTCAAACTAAGCTAAAATGAGAGTCTTTGATCAGAGGAGCCTTTGCCTGTTCAGAGTTTTTGTTTGCCATGAATACTGGCGGATTTTAGCGCTCGCTCCGTAACCGCAGGCGGAACAACGTTTTTCCTTTACATTGTACGCTCTTCTGCCGCACCTTCTGCAGCGAATGTGGCGGGTCTTTCCCATGCGCCTCCCAAAAGAAGATGTGCCCTTACTCGTCTTTCCCAAAAGTCTCACCTAGGAGGCGGAGAAATTATAATCACGTTGTCTCCACGCACAATGATGACGCCAAGTTTCCTCAGGTTCTCTTTATCACTTATGTCATCTGTCTCCTCTAGGACCAAGTTAAGGTGCTGATCGAACCCCTTCAGTTTTCCCCTCAGGCTTCTTCCACCCTTCAACCTCACCAGCACAGTTTTTCCTAGGCTTTCCTCGAGAACTTTAATCGTCATTTCGCTCATACGTTGGCCTTCTGCGCGTCTGTTCCTTCGCCCCTTTAAGAAGATTGTATGAATAATTTAAATCTATTGCCATAAACAATGATATTGGGGATGTTTAAAGTTTCAAAGCGGCACTTCCTAAAGGAAAAGGAAGCTGAGCAACTCATCCAAGAGGTTTCGCAAAAACTTAGGGTTGACACTGAACAACTGCTTGGAACCAAAATCCGCATTGAACAAACCGAAACTCAAGACGCAAAAATTTTCATCATAAATGGAAAACCGCTGCTTGCAAGGCTGAATGGAACGCTTTTGCCTACATTGAAGTTTGAAGAGATTTTATCGCTCCTCCCAAAGCTGATAGTGGACATGGGCGCGGTTTCGCATGTCTGCAACGGAGCCAACGTAATGGCGCCCGGAGTTGTTAAGATCAAAGGAAACTTCCGTGAAGGAGATTTTCTTGTAATTGCGGATGAACGCCACGAAAAACCGTTGGCTATAGGAATCGCCCTTACAGATTCGCAAACTGCAAAAACTCTTAAACATGGAAAAATGGCGAAGAACATACACTTCGTAGGCGACAAACTCTGGGCTGCCATAAAAAACATCTAGAATGAAAGCTAGAGTAAAACAAATTTTAGCGAAAATTAGGAAACCTTTAAAGTCAACGCGTCGCAAAGTAACTTTGACGAAGAAGGTGTAAAACCTTTGCCGCGCATAGGGAAAAAAATTAAGATTTTTGGAAAGTCTAAAAAGCCTGAGGAACCGAAGGCGGAGACAGAAACAGCGGAGGAGCCCGTCGAAGAGTTTGCTGTTAATCCTCCTCCCCCAGAAGTTTACTTGAAGGCTATGCCTCTGCGGGAACTTGAAGACGTAGACACCATCAAACGCGAAGTTAAATCGGGGAACATCCTCGTCATAAGGGTTACTCCCCTCGCGAAAAAGAGCATTGACGACGTGAAGAGGGCGGTTAATGAGTTAAGCGAGTTTGTTCAATCAGTTAAAGGGGACATCGCCCGCCTAGGTGAAGAACGCGTGGTGGTCACTCCGTACTTTGTTCGAATTTGGCGCAGAAGCACAGTGTCTGAAGAGAATGTCCCTACCGCAGCCTGATTGTTTCTAGAACGCTTGGTACTATAGTTTCAACTTTGTATTTTCTATGGAGTATATTCGCTAAACTTAAACACTTCGTTCTTTCGCCGTGACATACAATTATCCTTTCAGGCTTCGGCGTGACCCTGTGCACGTAATTGATGATTTGCTTCCTATCTGAGTGTCCCGAAAATCCGTCGATGGATTCAACCCTCAATTTTACCTTTGTGATTTCAACTTTTCCGTCGGTGTTCACCATGGAAGTTTCTGTTAAGCCCTTCTGCACCCGGCTTCCCAAGGTTCCCTCAATCTGATAACTGATGAAAACTATTGTGTTGCGATCATCCGACGCTAAACGCTTGAAATATTCAATTATGGGTCCACCTTCCAGCATACCTGATGTGGCTATGATGATGCTCGGTTCTCCTTCTATGATTTCTTCTCTGGCGCTGGGGTGTTCGACAATGGTGAAATAGTCAGATTGGAACGGGTTTACTCCTTCGTGGAGGACGCTGTTTCGTACTGGTTTCGCTAGGTACTCAGGGTAAGCCGTGTGGATGGCGGTTGCCTCGGAGATCATGCCTTCGATGAACACGGGCGCCTCCTTCATCAAGCCTTGCCGCATGTACCCGTCTATGACCAGCATGGCTTCTTGGGCTCTTCCAACGGCTGGAACCGGAATTATTACTTTTCCTCCCTGTTCTAATGTTTGGTTGATGATTGAGGTGAGTTTTTCTTCTGATTGTAGTCTTGGGGGCATTATGTCTTGGAGTGCGCCGTAGGTGCTTTCTGTTATTATGGTTTCCACCCTCGGGAACTCAGTGGCAGCCGGCTCCAAAAGCATGGTTTGCCCGTACTTGTAGTCTCCGGTGTAGACGATGTTGTGTAAGCCTTCTCCGATGTGCAAGTGGGCTATTGAGGATCCTAGAATGTGTCCTGCGTTGTGCAGTGTCAAACGAACATCGGGCGATACGTCTGTCACCAGTCCATACCGCAACGGAATCGTGTGCAGCACGCTGTCGCGTACGTCCTTTTGGTCGTAGGGCGGCATAATTCCCTGTTTGCTCATGACGTCGAGGTAGTCCATTTGGAGGAGGGTCATGAGGCTTAAGGTTGGGGCGGAGCAGTAGACGGGTCCGTCGTATCCGTATTTGAAGAGGAACGGGAGGAAGCCGCAGTGGTCGAGGTGCGCGTGGCTTATAACAAC